>Ga0207683_10002478_pt1 | contig 16105 bp, 15 predicted proteins | sample KBSM73metaG_FD_184333 | JGI IMG/M metagenome (GOLD analysis project Ga0207683, IMG submission 184333) | Miscanthus rhizosphere microbial communities from Kellogg Biological Station, Michigan, USA - KBS M7-3 metaG (SPAdes) (version 2) | ecosystem: Host-associated > Plants > Roots > Rhizosphere >... | reverse complement strand
AACAAGAAGGCCGCGCCGAAGAAGGCAGCTCCGGCCAAGAAGAAGGCCGCGCCGAAGAAGGCCGCGCCGAAGAAGGCCGCGCCGAAGAAGGCCGCGCCGAAGAAGGCCGCCGCCAGAACCGCGCCGCACAAGCCGCCGCCGCCCAAGGCGACCGATGCGATCGCGCGGCTCGACATCGTCCATGGCGCGCATCCGGGCGTCATCCTCGAAGGCGAGGAGCGGGCGACGTTCGCGCGCGAGTGTCCCGACCTGGACGCCCTCGTCGCCGCGTATCCGCACGATCTCGACGTCCTGGTCCGCTGCGTGTTCGCCTATCGCAAGCAGGCGCGGTTCGACGATGCGCACCGGGTCGCCGACCTCGCGATCGACGTCGCGCGCACCTGGCAGACCGTCAGCGCGAAGGCCGGCGTCTGCCGCGCCGCGAATGCGACCGACGCCGCGATCGCGCTGTTCGAGGAGGCCTCGCACCTCGATCCCGAGGACACCGCGGCGCTGATGGAAGGCGCGCGCACGCTCGGCGAGGCCGGCCGGTTCGCAGACGCGGCGGTGTGGTTCGGCCGCGTGGTCGAGCGCGACCCCGAGCACGATGACGCCCGGGTGTGGGGCGAGTACGCCGGCTACAAGGCGACTCACGATCCGCGGCACGTCGAGGCCGTGCGGGCGCTCTCCCGCGACAATGCGCTCGCCGCGCACCTGTTGCCCGACATGATCTAGGCGCTGCGCCGGATCTCGGTCACCTGCTCGAGATCGGCGAACAGCGACTCGAGCGATGGCCGGCTCGCGACCAGGTCATTCGCGAGGTCCGCCGTGATCGCCTCGCGCCGCTGCACGAACGCTGCTCCTAGGCCCGCGCTCAGCGCACCGCGCACATCCCACGGATGGGACGTGACGAGCACGCACGTATGCAGGCGTACGCCGAGCACGCGCACGGCGTGCAGGTACACGTCGCGGGAAGGCTTGTAGTGCTCGATCTCGTCGGCCGAGATGAACCGCTCGACGAGCCCGGCAAGGTTGGCGCGATCGAAGGCCTTGCGCGTCGCCTTCTCGCCGCCGTTCATCACGACCGCGACGCGAAGTCCCTGTGACCGCGCCCGCTCGAGGGCAGGTCGCACATCGGGGTAGGGCGGAAGCTCGCTGAAGTCGTCGACGATCGCCTCGCATTCGGCGCGTTCGGCAACCTTGCCGCGCGAGATGAGCAGTGCCTCGAGCGCATCGATCAGCACATCGTTGAACGGTACGAACTCCCCCACGACCTCGCGGGCGAACGCGTCGCGCAAGGCGCGCGTGAACCACAGGTCGAGGTGTGACTCGGCCAGACCGAGGCGAAACATGCTGAGCCGCAACGGATCGAGGGATAGACAGGTCTCGATCGAATCGAGCAGGATCAGCGGCCTCATGACCGTCCGCGATGCAGAAGGTGGGCCGCCGGGCGCGCGCGTGAGAGGCTGAGCTCGTGGAGACGCTCGAAGTCCTGCACTGCAAGAAGTGCGATGCGCCGCTCACGCTCGGAGATGCCGACACCGTGACGTGCGCGAGCTGCGGCACGGCGAACGACGTCCCGGCCACCTATCGCGACCTCCATCGCGCGCGGATCGCCGACGCCGCCGCCCGCGATCGCGCCGAGCACGTGCTGCGCGCGCTCGACCGGCCGCCGAGCATGGCAGTGAAGGTGCTCGCGCGCATGTTCGACCAGAACATGTTTGCGTTCATGGTCCTGTTCGGCGTCCCGATGGGCATCGGCTCGGTCGTCCTGGGGCTCCGCGCCGATGCGTTCATCGCGCGGCACTTCCACTACGCCAGCGCCGACGACGTGCCGTTCTCGTACACGGTCGTGATCATCTTCGCGATCCTGTTCCTGTTCGCATTCGTACCCCGGGCACTCGGCGTCTACGCGAACCGGCGCGTGACCGACCGCGCGAACCTCCTTGCCGCCCTCGCGGCCCGCCCGCCGAAGGTCCCCGGCGCCGCGTCGACCTGCCGTATGTGCGGCGCCCCGCTCGCGATCGAGCCCGACAAGCTGCTCGCGGTGTGCTCGTACTGCCGCGCCGAGAACGCGGTGCACCTGGAGACCAAGCTGGTCGCGCAGGCCGGTGCGATCGCCGCGACGCTCGGCCGCGAGGTCAGCGAAGCCGCGCTGCGCGATCGACGCGAGCGAGTCGCCACGCGCCGCTTGCTGCGCCACGAGCTCGGCCGCTATCTGGTTCGCACGGTGCTGCTCGGTGTCGCGTTCGCGCTCGCGTGCCAAGAGGACGCCGACCGCCATCCCACGACGCTCGGGATCGTCGGCGTGATCGTCACGCCGCTGCTGTTCATGTACTTCCTGATTCGCTCCCTGATGACGGCCGACGAGGACGCGCACGAGCGCCGCTCGGGCAACGACGCGCCGGCGTGGATCGCGATCGTCGGCCCGATCGTGTTCCTCGTACTGCTCTCGAAGTTCGCGCGCTGCTGAGCTACCGGCGGCGGTAGATGACCATCTCGACCTGCGTCGGGCACGGACAGATCGTGTAGCGCTCGTACGGAACCGAGAACGAATGGACCGGGGCGAACCGGGTCTCGAGGCCGATCTGCTTCGCGACGGACGGATAGCCCACGAAGTACTCGATCGCGCCGAGGTACTGCGCGAGCGACATCTGGCCGAACGCGATGCGGTGATCGTTGAGGCCGATGATGTCGAGCGACTCGCGATCGTCGAAGTAGCGGATCGCGCCCGCGTCCTGGAGGCCGATCACCGCGGCCGGCGGCGCATTCGCGGCGAGCCAGCGGCCGACGTCCTCGTTGTTGGTCTCGATGACGTATGCATCGCTGTCGAGCTTGAGCCGGAGCGCGAACGTGTCGCGCAGGAGCGGCGGAATCGCGAGGACGAGCAGCGCGAACGCCACCGCGCCGGCGGCGACCTGCGCGCGAGCGGTGTGCGTGGTCCAGTCGCGCGCGCGTGCCCGGGTCACGGCGGTGGTCGCGGCGGCGGCAAGCCCCGCGCACGCGGCAGCGGTGAGCAGCAGGCTCGCCGGATCCTCCCAGCGGGTCCAGTAGTAGCCGTCGGTGGAGAGCGTGCGCGAGACCGCCACACCGATCGCGTACGTCAGGGGCAACGCAACGAGACCGGCGAGCGCGGTGAGCCGCGTGCGACGCTCCGTGCGCGCGCTGCCCACGATCATCAGCGCCGCGAGGCCGGCCCAGAACGCGAGCGTGGTCGCCCAGCCGTGCAGCGTCAGCACGTCGACCATCGTGCGCAGGGCCACGCCGAGGCCCCGCAGCTGCGCCTTCGCGTAGAACGTGTTGGGGAGCCAGTGCCCGGTGACGAGCTTGCAGTAGCTGCTCCACGCGAGTGACGGCACACAGATCAGCGCGAGCGCCGCCCACCGCGCGCCCGACGGACGCCGCTCGCGGGGCAGCAGCATGACGCCGGCGATCCACGCGGGCAGGAGCAACGCGGCCTCGGGGCGACACACCGGCGCCAGGCTGACCAGCAGCGCCGACAGCCACAATGGCCCGCGCAGGTAGGCGGCGAGGGCACCGAGCCACAGCGCCACGAGCAGCGTGGTCTCCATGCCGGAGAGCGCCGAGAACTGGAGCCGCGGCTCGAGCGCGAACAGCGTCGCCGCGACGATCGCGGCCGCGCGCGAGCCGGTGACGCGGGCGACGATCCACGCGAACAATGCGATCGCGGCGGCGGCGAACGCGAGCCCGAGCAGCTTGACCGCGAGCACCATGGCGTCGGTGCTCGGCAGCCAGTGCGCGGGCGCAGATGCGATCGCCCACAAGGGGCTGGTCGAGCCCGCCTCGGGACGGCCCGCGTTGTAGTCGAAGCCGTGACCACTCGCGAGCGACCGCGCGTAGACCTGGTGGGTCCAGGCGTCGTCGAGCGGGAAGTGGAAGCGCACGCGCGCCGACTGCGCGAGGTAGAACGCCGCGACGAGCACGAACACGGCCACCGGGATGACCGCGGTCGGGAACGGCCGGCGAGCGGTCAACCGGGCTCCAGCATCCACGTCTGCCGGATCGGCGACGCGCCCTCGCGACGCGTGATCGCGAACCCTGCCTCGGTGAACAGCTCCTCGGCGGCCGCGAAGCTCGCAAACGGGAGCTCGGGGCTGAGCGACCGCAGCGCGAGCACTCCGCGCGCCGAAGGCGAGATCGTCGAGTAATCGCGCGTGGTCACGTCGAGACAGGATTGTAGCCGTCGGCGGGCGTCGGCCCTCCGTGGGTGAGGTTCACAATCATCGCAATGGTAAGGCGGTCTTAGCACCCGCATGGGGCGTCCTGGACCGCGCCGACGAGATAGTCCGGTCGTGCGCACACTCATCTTGGTCGCCGTCTTGGGGGGCGCTGCTTCCGCAGAGCCGCGGCTTCATCCCGTCCACTCGTCCAACGGTACGATCGTGGTGGGCGATCACGCCTACGCATCGCAAAAGGCGTACTTCGAGTCGGCCGAGTGGCAGGCCAGCGGCGGGCGCTGCGGCACGCCGGCGATCGATACGCTGGACGTTCCGGCTGCGGTCGCTGCGACCGATTGCAGCTCGTCCGCGACCCATATCAACCAGGCGTACCTCGACGGCAAGACCTACGTCATCCAGGTCGTGATGCACGTCGTGTCGAACAGCCAGGGCACGGGTAGCATCACCGACGCTCAGGTCCAGAGCCAGATCCAGATCCTCAACGAGGACTACCAGGCGATCGCAAACACGCACGGTGCACCCGGCAACAACGCCAGCATCAAGTTCGTGCTCGCGCGCTTCGATCCGCAGGGCAACCCGACAACGGGTATCGACCGCGTGACGAACGACACCTACTTCGAAGAGGGTGACAGCGGTACGAGCGCGATGAAGACTGCGCTCCACTGGGATTCATCCAGGTATCTCAACCTGTATTCGAACGACCTCGACGCTCAGGGGCTGCTCGGCTACGCGACATTCCCGTGGGACCGGACGAAGAGCGCGTCGAACACGAACATCGATGGCGTCGTGCTCGCGTACCAGAGTGTCGGTAACAACCCGGCCTACACGCCTTACGACCTCGGTGCCTCGGCGACGCACGAGATCGGCCACTGGCTCGGCCTGTTCCACACGTTCCAGAGCGGCTGTGGCAACGCGAACGCGCCCTACACCAGCGGCGACTTGCTCTCCGACACGGTGCGCGAGAAGTCCGCGAACTACGGCTGCGCCGCGGTCGCCGACGGCTGCAACGACAACATGAACGCGCCGATCGAGAACTACATGGACTACTCGCAAGACGCGTGCATGACCACGTTCACGAACGAGCAGATCAATCGCATGCGCTGCGCGATCAACAACTACCGCACCGTCAACACCGAGCCGACGGCCGCGTTCTCGTTCACCAGCGCAGATCTCGTCGTGACGTTCACGAACACGAGCACCGACCTCGAGTCGATGCCCAGCGCGCTCCACTACAACTGGGACTTCGGCGATGGAATGACGTCGACCGATCAGAACCCCGTCCATACGTACAGCGCGACCGGCAGCTACGACGTCACGCTCGAAGTCGTCGATCCGATGAGCGCCGCTGCTTCGCTGAAGCAGTCGCTGACGGTTGCGGTGACCGCCGTCGACGGCGCCATCGATGCCGGTGTCACGCCCCCGGCGGATGGCGGTAATAACGGCGACGCCACCACCACCGGTGGTTCGTCGTCGACCGGTGGCGGTTGCTGTCAGGCCCCAGGCGGTGACCTGTCGTTCCTGCTCACCTCGATCCCGGTCGGCCTCGTGCTGCTGCGCCGCCGGCGCCGCTAGTCGCCGGGGATTCGTTCCCAAGGTTTGTTCGCGCTGCGGTGTCTCGAGGTCTTACGCTAACTTGACAGATCAGTGAGCCTCGTCGCGCGTCTACTTGGGCATGACCAAGAGCGCGATGAAACGGTGGTTGCGTCGATACAGTCTCGCGGTGGTGGCAGGGCTTGGCGGTGCGATGGGCGTCGCGTATGCAGCGGCATCGCATGGCCACGCGAAACCACCGGTCGTCCAGCAGCGAGTCGCGGCCGAGCCCGTGCGTGACTCGCAGGTGGATACGGTGCAGATCGCGATCTTGCTCGATACGTCGTCCAGCATGGACGGTCTGATCAACCAGGCGCGCTCGCAGCTGTGGTCGATGGTCGATCAGATGGGCCGGATGACGCGTGTCGTCAACGGCAAGACACGTGGGGTGAAGATCGAGCTCGCGCTCTACCAGTACGGCAACGACACGCTGTCGAAGGAGTCTGGCTTCATCCAGCAGGTGCTGCCATTCACCGGCGACCTCGACACGGTGTCCGAAAAGCTGAATGGCCTGTTCACGAACGGCGGCTCGGAGTACGTGCCCGAAGTCATCGAGACGGCGGCCACGCAGCTCGCGTGGAACAAGGACGCGGCGCTCCGTTTCATCTATGTGGCGGGCAACGAAGAGTTCGATCAGGGGCCCGTGACCGCGGCGCACGCGATGGCGACGGCGACCGCGCACGATATCAACGTCCAGCTGATCTTCTGCGGTGCCAAGGAAGGCACCTGGGAGAACGCGGCGAAGCTCGCGAAATCGGATCTGATGTCCATCGATCAGAACTCGGTCGCGCAATACATCGCGGCGCCCCAGGATGCGGACATCCTGCGGATCGGCCAGCAGATCAACGCGACCTACGTGGCGTATGGCGCGAGCGGCCGGGCGTCGGTGGCGCGCCAGGAGAAGGCCGACAAGGACTCGGCCAAGCTGAGCCCGAAGGTCGCGCTCGAGCGTGCACAGCTCAAGGGCAAGAAGGCCTACGACAACCGGTCGTGGGACATCGTCGACGCGAACAAGAACGACGGCGACTTCCTCGCGAATACCCCGGATGCCGAGCTGCCCAGCGAGCTCCAGGGCAAGTCACTTCAGGAAAAGCAGCAGATCATCGCGGCCAAGACGGCCGAGCGCGAGGCGCTCCAGAAGCAGCTCGCAAAGCTCGAGGCGGACCGCAACGCCTACATCGCGGCGGAGGAGGCCAAGCATCAGTCGACCGACGCCCCGTCGCTGGGCACCGAGCTGATGAAGACCGCGAAGCCTGTCGCCGCGAAGAAGGGATACAAGTTCTGATGTACCGCGATGACGACGTCGCCGGCGCCGCCCGAGCAAACGCCCTGATCGACGAAATCGCCGGCCTCGAGCGCGAGCAGGTCGCCGCCACCGAGCGCGCGCGCCGGCTCGAGGCAGCGCGCCAGGAGCTCGCGGAGGTCCGCGCCAACCCAGCGGCCCCCGCCGAGCCGCACGCGCCCGGCCTCCTCACGCACGTGGTCGTGCTCGCGGCCTCCGGCGTCGCGGCGTTCCTGGCGTACTCGCTGTTTACCTGAGGCGTTTCGGGAAATAGGCCGCGACCTCGACCGCCTTCACGCACCTGGTTCTGGTAGGAAGTGCCGGAGCCATGTCAGGACCCGATGTCAGCGATCTGTACAAGGAGATCACGACCGAACGTGATCGCATCTTCGGCCGGAGCTTCTACGGGGACTTCCTGAACTGGGGCTACTGGACGGCGGAGACCGCGGATCACATCGCGGCCTGTGAAAACCTCGTCGAGCTGGTCCTCGCGATGGCACCGCGAAGCGGCCCGTCGGTGCTGGAAGCGGGCTGTGGCATCGGCGGTGTCGCGCGACGGCTCGCCCGGGATTACGAGCACGTCACGGGCATCAATGTCATGGACGACCAGCTCGAGAGATGCCGGCAGCTGGTGCCGACCGCAACGTTTCTCCACATGAACGCGACGTCACTCGAGCTCCAGCCCGGGAGCTTCGATGACGTGATCTCGATCGAAGCCGCGATGCACTTCAACACGCGCGAGCGCTTCTTCGAGGAGAGTTTCCGGGTGCTCCGCCCCGGAGGCCGTCTCCTGCTGGCCGACATCATCGCAACAGCCCAGGTGAGTCACAGCCAGGTGACGAGCGTCGACGACTACGTTCGCGCACTGCAGACGGCTGGCTTCGTGGAAGTGCGCGTCGTCGACGTGACCCGAGACGTCCGCGACGCACACACCGACTACTGCCTCTGGTATCTGCGGCAGCATCTCGCCGCCGGGAGAATCGACCAGAGCCGCTTCGATCAGGCCGCGGTCGGCCTCGTGGCGCGGCTTGCGGCGACGAAACACTACGTGGCCGGCTGCGCGAGAAAACCAATCGATCGTGCGCCGGCGTGGCGCGCTGACCGCCATACGACGGAGTACTTGAGCTCGCTCCTGACCAGGACGGCGGGTATCTGATGTCGCTACCTCCGGGACCTTCCACCCCGGCGCTGCTGCAACGCGTTCGCTACCTGCGCGACCCGCTCGGCGTCATCGACGCATGCGCGAAGCAGTACGGTGACGTGTTCCGGCTCAACCTGTCGAAGCAGGGCTGGGTGTTTCTGTGCAATCCCGCCGACGTCCGCGAGCTCTATGCCGAGGGAAGCGACACCTTCGCTGCCGGCGAAGCGAAGCGTAGCGTGTTCGGAAAGCTGCTCGGGTCCTCGTCGTCGCTGCTGCTGGACGGTCCAGCGCATCGCAGACGACGAAAGCTGCTCGTTCCCAAGTTTCGCGGCGACAACATGCGCGCGCAGTCCGATCTGCTCCGCGAGCTGTGTGCGACCGCCGTCGAGCAATGGGTGCGCCGGGGCCGGATCCGCCTTCACGACGAGCTTCACGAGCTCGTCCGGCGCGCGATCGTGCACTCCATCTTCGGGCAGCACGAGTCACGCGAGCTGTTTGCGGCGATCGGCACGTTTGCGGACAAGGCAGTTGGATCCAAGCTGCTCATGTTTCCGAGCCTTCAGGTCGACCTCGGCCCCTGGAGTCCTTGGGGGCGCATCGAGCGGATCATCAAGAACGTCGATCGCGAGGTATATGCGGAGATCGCACGACGGCGTTCTGCTCCCCCACAGGACGATCTCCTGGGAAGCCTGCTGGAGGCGACGGGCGAGGATGGTCAGGCGCTCTCGGACACGGAGGTTCGCGACGAGATCCTCACGCTCGTGGTTGCCGGTCACGAGATCACGACTGCGGTGTTGAGCTGGCTGTTCTACGCGATCGTCTCGCGGCCGCAGGTCCTGGCGAACGTCAGGCGCGAGCTCGCGGATCGCCTGAGGCCGGGCGAATGGCGCGTCGACGAGCTCGTCTACCTGGATGCGGTGATGCGCGAGTCGCTGCGGTTCTACTCGACGATTCCCAACGGCAGTGCGCGGATCGCGCGGGTACCTACGAAGATTCACGGTTTTGACATCCCCGCGGGCGCGCTCGTGACCGTCGCGATGCATCGGCTTCATCGCCGCCCTGAGATTTTCATGGATCCGGATCGCTTCGTCCCGGATCGGTTCCTCACCGCGAAGCCCGCTCCGTATCAGTTCGCACCGTTCGGTGGCGGAGATCGCCGCTGCCTCGGCATGGCGATCGCTATCCACGAGGTGAAGACGATCGTGGCGACGGTGTTGAGCCACGTGGATCTGCGCTGCTCTCTGAGTACCGTGCGTCCGATCCGTCGAGGCGCGTTTCTCGCCCCCCAGGACGGGCTACCGGTCGAGGTGAGCTCGCTCGAGGCTTCTATTTCGCGTGACGGCGTCGGGGCGGTCGTGGTCTAAGGAACGCAGATGTCGGTTGGTATTCTTGGTCTCGGCACGTACGTGCCGCCGCACGTACGCACGAACGAGTGGTGGTCGCCCGCCGTGGTTGCCGACTGGCAGGATCGGTTTGCGAATCGCGCGACCCAGGCGGATGTGTCTGCGTCCGAGACGTTGACACCGGCGATGCGACAGACACTCGCTTCGCTCCAGCAGTACGCCGACGATCCGTTTCGCGGTGCGCGCGAACGTCGTGTGATGGCGGACGACATGCTGGCCGCGGAGATGGAAGCGCACGCGGCGCGCGAGGCGATCGAGCAAGCGGGGATCGGCGTCGACGAGATCGACGTGATCCTGTCGCAGACGCCGGTACCGGACCAGCTGATGGTCAACGGCGCGTGCGTGACGCACCGCCTGCTGGAGCTCCCTCGGCGTTGCATCGCGCTGGCCACGCAGGGCGCGTGCAACGGGCTGGCACTCCACCTCTCTCTTGCACAAGCGCTGATCGAGTCCGGCCAGGCTCGCAACGTGCTTTCGGTTCATTCGTCCGCGATCACACGCGTGCATGGCCCGGCGGAGCCACATTCCGCCTGGTGGGGCGATGGGGCGGCGGCCGCGGTCATCGGACGCGTCCGTGAGGGTCGCGGAATCCTCTCCGCCGTGCACAACGCGGATGGCACCAACTGCAACGCGCTCGTGCTGGGTGTGCCGGGGCGGCGCTGGTTCGAGCTGGGTGAGATCACCACGCACTCCCTGGATCGCGAGCACACGCGACACATGATCCGGACGCTCATCGAGCGTGCAGGGGCGACGGTCACGGATGCGCTCGGCAAGGCAGAGGTCGATCGCCAGCGCGTCGATTTCTATGCGCCGCACCAGTGCACCGCCTGGTTCGCGCACGCAACTTGTGCGTATGCCGGCCTGGATCGCGCGCAGACACTCAACACGTTCCCGAGCTTCGCGAACATGAACAGCGTCAACGTGCCGTTCGTCCTCGCCATGGGTGCGCGCGAGGGGATGATTCGCGATGACTCGATCGTGACGACGTTCAGCGGTGGTCTCGGTGAGACGTGGTCCAGCATCGTGATGCGGTGGGGCCGCTGAAGCACTCCGCGCGCGACTTGCCGTGAGGTTGCATCGCATGCATGATCGCGACGTCCAATGGCCGAGGCGCCAGAGATCCCACACCTGGATGTTCTGACGGCCGACAAGGACTGGGCGATGGGGTTACTCGCCGGCGCGCTGCTGATCGTCGTTTGTCGCGGCCCGCTGTCCGAAGCAGCCATTGGCGAGATCAACGAGCGACTCCTCGCGCTCACGCAGGAACGTCCGGGACAGTGCGCTTACATCTGCGTGATCGAGCCGAGCTCTCCGCCTCCAGCCGGACCCGCGCGCCGGCTCGCGATCACCGGAGTGAGTCGTCTGGGTAGGACCCTTGCGTGCACGGCGGCCGTGATCGAGGGAAATCAGTTCCGGTCGACCCTCGTCAGGGCGATCCTCACCGGCAATGCGATGGTTCGCCCACCGGCCCAGCCATCGAAGTATTTCAAGAACACGGAGGAGATGTCGGTCTGGGTCAAGAAGATGGTTCCCCAGGCCGGTGCCGACATCGTCCCGAGCGTTGAAGTGATCCGTCAACGGATGCCGAAATCAGGGTGACCGACGACGTCGATCTCGATGCGTCCGAGTGGCGCGAGCTCGTCCGGCAAGCGCGTCGGATGCAGACCGCCTATGGCGTGATGCAATCGATTCACGGCGAGCTCGCTCTCGAGGCGGTCAGCGAGGGCATCGTCAGGAATCTGGTCGAGCTAGGCGGGCTCGCCGGCGCCGAGATCGCGGTCAACGCGACGTTCGATGATCTGCGCGTGGTCAGCGCGTCACAGGCCGGCCAGCTGGCCACGGGCCACCATCAGCTGTTCCCCGTGTTCGCTCGCGGCGTGGAGGTCGGCGCGCTGACGGTCCACTTCGGCGCAGATCAGAACGAAGCAGACCTCGCGGATCTGATGGACTACGTCTTGCCGACGATCTGCATCGGCATTGACAACGCGATCTCGTTTGCAGAAGTCATCGCCTATCGCGCGAACCTCGAGCAGAAAGTCATCGAGCGCACGGCCCAGCTCGCCGAAGCGCATGCCCAGCTGGCGCTCAGCCTCGACGAGCTCCGCGAAGCGAAGGCCGCGCGAGATCGATTCTTCGCGAACATCAACCACGAGATCCGCACACCACTCACGCTGATCCTGCTCGCCGCTGAAGGAATCGAACGGTCGGGGGAGGGGCTGAGCAAGAGCACCGTGGACAGCCTCGACGAGGTCAAAGGGAGCACGCGCCGCCTGCTTCACCTCGTCAACAGCCTGCTGCAGCTCGCGGCCGGCGTCGAAGGCAAGCTCCGCGTTCGCCCTGGCCCCCTCGACGTCGCGGTCGTGGTCGAGCGCGTGACCCGAGGCTGGCGCTCGGCCGCCGAGCAGCGCGCGATCCAGATCGTTTACGTCGGGCCCCCGCAATGCCCGGCGAGCATGGACGAAGCCGCACTCGAGACGATCGTTGGCAACTTCGTGTCGAACGCGGTCAAGTTCACGCCGCCAGGAGGGCGGATCACGGTGACGCTCGAAGCAGCGCCCGACAGCGCGACGATCCGCGTGCGCGACACGGGGCCGGGGATCGACGCAGACTTCATTCCCAAGCTGTTTGGCCGGTTCGAGCGATCTGCAAGTGCGGCCACGACAGGCGTGCGCGGCACCGGCATAGGGCTGTCGCTCTCGAAAGAGCTCGTCGACCTCCAGCATGGATCGATCGAAGTCATTCGCCACGACGACCCGACGGGGACCAGCTTCGTCGTGCAGCTGCCGAGGCACCAAGCTGTGTCCGCCGTGTTGCCGTCCGAAGAGCGCCAGCCCATCGTGCACAACGAGCTCTCGGCGATGGGGACATCTGCGCCCGCGACCGAGAAGCGCGCGCGGTCACGAGGAACGGCGGAGGCCATGATCCTGCTCGCCGAGGACGATCCGGGCCTGTCGCTGCGAATCGCAACGGTGCTGTCGGAGCGGTATCTGGTGCTGACCGCGCCGAACGGCAAGGTTGCGCTCGAGATGGCGCGCGAGCACCTGCCGGACCTCCTGGTGACCGATCTCGAGATGCCGGAGATGAACGGCATCGAGCTGACCAGGCACTTCCTCGAGCTGCAAGGAACGACCCTGTCGCCGGTCCTGATCGTCAGCGCGCACGCCGGGCTCGGCGAACGGCTCGCTGGATTTGACGCGGGTGCGGTCGATTACATCGTCAAACCGTTCTCGGCCGACGAGCTGCTCGCTCGCATCCGCAACCAGCTCGCTATTCGCAGGCTCGCGCTGCGGTTGCACGAGAGTCAGAAGCTCGCTGCCATGGGGATGCTGTCGGCTGGCCTGGCCCACGAGATACGGAATCCCGCCAACGCCCTCGTCAACGCCATCAAGCCACTCGTCGACCTGCTGCCACCAGCCCAACGCGAGCCCGACTCCGCGGGCGCCTTGTTGTCCGAGGTTGCGCTCGAAGCCGCAGCGGAGATCCGCGAGCGGTCGAGGAATATCCTCGACTATTCGCGCGTCGAGCGCGTCCAGAAACAGCCCGCCGACCTGCACGCGATGCTCGCGCGCACGCGCCGAATGTTGGCGAGCGCGCTCGCCGAGGTCGAGGTCCGCGAGACCATCGAGCTCGAGGGCCCGGTTCCGTGCGCGATGCCCCTCATCGAGCAGATCCTGGCCAACCTGCTCGACAACGCGGCCTACGCAGCCGGCCGCGGAGGCTGGATCTCGATCACGGCGCGGCGTGACGGCGCGCTCGCAGTGGTCGAAGTGGGAGACAGCGGCCCCGGCGTACCAGCAAACATCCAGGATCGCATCTTCGACCCGTTCTTCACGACCAAGCCGGTGGGAGAGGGCAGCGGACTCGGGTTGACGATCTCGCGGCGGATCGCGCTCAACCACGGCGGCGAGCTCCGCGTCGTGCGTCGCGACCACGGCACCGCGTTCCGGCTCGAGCTGCCGATCTGATTCGAGTACCTCGGGAGCGTGATGGCCAAGCTGATCTACATGATGAACACGTCACTCGACGGCTACGTCGCGGAGCGCGACGGCAACTTCGACTGGTCGGTTCCGACGGCGGAGCTGTTCGCTACCTTCAACGAGCTCCTGCGGCCGATCGGCACCTATCTCTACGGCCGCCGCCTCTACGAGACGATGGCCGTCTGGGACACGGCGCACCTCGAGCCCGGTGGCCGGCCATTCACCCCGGGCCTCCTCGAGCTCGAACGCGAGTTCGCCCAGCTGTGGCGCAGTGCGGACAAGATCGTGTTCTCGTCCACCCTGACCCACGCGGCCACCTCGCGCACGCGCATCGAACGCGCGTTCGATTCCGACCAGATTCGCCAGCTCAAGGCGACAAGCGAACGCGACATCACCGTGGGTGGCCCTCACCTCGCCGCAGCAGCGATCGCAGCGAACCTCGTCGACGAGCTCCACGTGCTCGTTCACCCGATCATCGTCGGCGGCGGCAACCCGTGGCTACCGCGCGACGTCCGCATTCCGCTCGATCTCGTCACCGAGCGTCGACTCGGGCGGGTCGTGTACATGAAGTATCAGCGCGCCTAGGCCAACGTCACGCTTGCGACGGCGTCGCCGCGCGCGGTCGCCCGAGCAGCAGGCGATTCTTTGCACTGACGCTTGCTGGGATCGTATCGACGATCACGTCGTAGCCGCGCTCGACGAGCCACATGGCGCGCTCTTCGTCGATGCGTGCGGCAGGATCGGCGCGGTCGACGAGATCGGGGCGCCACCTCGTCAGGTGACAGCACGGCAGCAGCGCGACGCGTGCGCCCACCGCGGCGGCGCGACTCAGCACGGCATCGGAGAGCGCCCCGCAGGCATGTGCCGAGATGATCACGTCGCCGACGCCGAGCGCGACCTCCTCGAGGCGCGCCTGCTGGAACGTCACACGGCCGGCGAGGTTCGGAAACGTGGCGATGACGGCGTCGTGGACGAGCACGTGGTTCTTCGGCAGCCGGATGTCGACCGCGAGAGCCGTCGATCGCACATCGGCGTCGAGCAGCAGGACTACCTGAGCGAGCAGTCCGTAACCGGCGCAGAGGTCGACCACGCGCCCAGTCGGCGTGGACGCAAGCCATGTACGTATGCGCGTGGCCATCTCCCAGGCCTCGTGCAGCTCCTTGCGCGGCAGGCAATCGACGGCGCAGATAGCGCGCCCGAGTGTATCGAGGAGGCCGTCACCCGGATAATGGCGCGCATGCGACGGCGACAGCTTGTTGCGCGAGCCTGGACCGTGCACGAGTTCCTGGCGGACTATATAAGGCAGCGGCGCATCCCTGGTCGGGGCTGTACGCGCGTCACGCGACAACGCCGCCGAGTAATCACACCGCTTCGGCGATCAGCACGCTCTTCGGCCCGGCGAGCGGGCGGTGCTCGATCACGCGCCATCCGGCCGGAATGCCCGTGACGCCGAAGATCGATCCCAGGATGATCGCTGGCGGCGCGAGCGCGATGAGACCGATCGGCGCGTGCGCGAAACCCGCGACCGCATAGCCGATCCACACGCACCACTCGAAGAAGTAGTTCCCCAAGGCGATCCAAACGGTTGAGATCGTTGGACTCTGAACGGGACGAAACGGGAGAACGAGGGACGAATCCTCGTCGGAGGCGTGATCGTTGAGGAATGCGCGGGGTAGAAGCGGTGTAGAACGCGCGCGCCTGCCAACTGGGCGTCACGCTGCCTGCCAAGGCCTGCTGTCAGCCGTGACACCCCGTGAATTGGCAGGCAAACGGCCTGTCTTTGACATGGTCACGATTTCCAGCGCGCTTTCTCAGCCGGCTCGAGATCAGAGGGTTAGGTTATCAATTGCGGGTGCCGAAGCTCCGTGTTCAGCCGCGCGTACCCGCGAAACAGGGTGATGAAGAGCTGAAACTGGCTGCGCTCACACGCGATGACGTCGCCAAGCGTCTCGATGTCAGCATCTCGACCGTGCGCCGGCTCGAAGGCACACGGTTGCACCCACTGATCGACGACAAGGGCGTGCGTCGCTTCAAGGCATCCGATGTGGAGCGCCTCGCGAAGGAGATGCAAGCCGAGCAGCGCTCGCCGCGCAACGCGCAGCGGGCCGTGGTGCGCGCGGCGGAGATGCCGAAAGGCGAGCTCGCGGCGCTCGTGTTCGAACGGCTGGAGCAGCGTCACTCGCTCTCGGAGATCGTGATCGCGCTGCGGGTACCGCCCGAGGACGTGCGCGAGCTGTATCACTCGTGGCTCGTGGGCCTGTGGGCCGGCGAGCTGCAGCGCAAGGAGCCAGCGCTTCCTGCGCGACACACCGATCTGGAAGCGAGCCGCTGGGTCACGCCTGTACAGCTCGCGCAGCTACTCGCGGCGCTGCCGGCGAAGCAATCGACGCGGATCAGCATCGCGCGCGTCGTCGGCGAGTTCATGATCCCCAACGAGACGGATGCAAACGGCTTCGTCGAGTATCGCAACCTATACGAGCTGGGCGGCTTCGACGCCTCGAGCCCGATTGCGCTCGCGGATATTTTGGCGCGCG
>Ga0207683_10002477_pt1 | contig 16107 bp, 12 predicted proteins | sample KBSM73metaG_FD_184333 | JGI IMG/M metagenome (GOLD analysis project Ga0207683, IMG submission 184333) | Miscanthus rhizosphere microbial communities from Kellogg Biological Station, Michigan, USA - KBS M7-3 metaG (SPAdes) (version 2) | ecosystem: Host-associated > Plants > Roots > Rhizosphere >... | reverse complement strand
AGTTCGCTCGCTTCACGAGGAGCCGAGGCGTTGTGGGTGCCTGGAGACAATACGATCCTTTCTGCCTTGAACTCGGTCCTGAGCGCCGCCAAAAAAGCGCGCATTCCGGTTTTCGGTATTTCTCCCGGCGATCCCGAGCGCGGTACGATACTCGATCTCGGCGCAAATTTTCACGAAATCGGTAAACTCACCGGAAAACTGGCGGTGGACATCATTCGAGGCGCTGATCCGGCGCAGATACCCGTCCGTGATTTCTCGCCAAGGCGGCTGGTGGTCAACCAACTCGCCGTGAACGGCTTGAAGGACCCGTGGCGTATTCCTGACGACATCGCTGCCAGCGCGGATATTCTCGTCAACGAAAGCGGAGTGCACACCAAAACGGCGCCGCGCCAGGCGGCCGATAACGGTCAAAGCGCGCTGGCAAAGAAGTGGAAAGTGCGAATCATCGAATATAACAACGTCCAAGACGTGGAAGAATCGGAAGCAGGCGTGCGTGCGGGCTTGCGTGAATCCGGCTTGAAAGAGGGACGGGATTACATGGTCGATGTTCGCAATGCCCAAGGCGACATGGCCACGGTGAATAGCCTGGTGGATGCCGCGATCACCGAGGGTGCGGAACTTCTAATCACGCTGTCGACGCCGACATTGCAGGCCGCGCTAAAACGGGCGGCAGGAAAGCCCATCGTCTTTACGTATCTGGCCAACGCGGTGGCTGCGGGAGCGGGCCGGAGCGATGAGGATCATCTGCCCAACGTGGTCGGGGTCTACAATACGGCTGCTTATGCCGAGATGCTCGAACTCATTCGCCAGGTGAGGCCCGACGCCCACGTGCTGGGAACTTTGTTTGTGCCGGCAGAAGTCAACATGGTTTACCACCGAGAGCAACTGAATGAGGCGGCCCGAAAACTTAACTTCAAGGTCGTCGCCCTGGCCGCCAATACGAGTGCCGATGTGGCAGACGCTGCGCTGGCTTTGACGAGTCAGCGGATCGACGTGATTTGCCAGCTTCCGGGAAACTTGACGGCTGCGGCTTTTCCGAGTATCGCGGTAGCAGCCAACAAGGCGAAATTGCCGATCTTTGCCTTTCAAAGTTCTCAGGCGCGATATGGCGCGGCGGTCGTCCTGGCGCGCGACTACGGTGACGCAGGAAGAGAAGCCGGTTTGTTGGCCGCTCGCGTCATGCGCGGCGAGAACCCTGCCAAAATTCCGTTTATTCCCTACAACAAAACGAAATTGGTGATCAATACCAAAGCGGCGCGGCACATCGGCTTGACGATTCCGCCCGCGCTCGTAAAAAAAGCCGAAGAGGTCATCAGTCAATAGCGATGGAAATTACACGACACCGCTTGGACAACACGTTCGAGTTAAAAGTGAAGGGAAGGCTCGATGCTTATTGGGCCGGACATTTGGGAGATGAAGTGGCGGGGGTGTTGCGCGAGGGCGCACGGTCGATCCGGCTCAATATGAAAGAGGTGGAGTACGTTAGCTCTGCCGGCATCCGAGTGCTGTTCCAGGCTTATAAACAACTCAAAGACATTCACGGGACATTTGCCGTATCGGAACCTTCCGAAGCGGTGCAGTCCGTGTTGGAATTGGCCGGCTTGACCGAGCTGCTGTTTGAAAAAGCGTCCAGCGGCGACGTTCAGGTGGCCGCGCCGAGGCAAGCGGAGACTTTTGTCCGAGGCAATGCGCGCTATGAGATTCTCGAAAGCCGCCCCAGTAAAATGACAGCGCGGGTCATTGGCTCTCCCGAGCTGCTGGTCGGATGTCAATTCCACCAGGAGCATTGTCAGGAGTTGCCGTTTGGTCAGGAAGCACTGGGAATTGGCTTGGGCGCATTCGGTAAAAATTTCGCGGACTGCCAGTCGCGTTTTGGTGAGTTTTTGGCGGCGGCCGGTGTTGCGGCGTATCTGCCGACCGATGGCAGCAACGTTCCCGATTATGTTCTGTCCACGGGTGATTTCGTGCCGCGCTTGCAAGTTCTTTACGGCCTCGCTTGCGAAGGCGATTTTTCAAAAATCGTTTACTTCGAGAGCAGGGAAAATTCCTTGCAATTGACATTGCGGGAGATCATCCAAGCGTGTCGGGAAATAGCCGGGGGCGATGCCATTGCGGTCGCCATGATCGCCGAATCGGCGGGTCTCATGGGCGCGGCCCTGCGCCGTTCGCCCGCGTTCGCAGCGCCGCAGCAACACGCTTTTGAGCACCCGCAGATTCGCCAATGGCTTTCATTTACCGCCGAGCGCGCCTACGCGAGATCACTGGCGTTCCTGGTCGGCGTCGCTACCTCTGACCCAAACTCGCTGCTCAACCCAATCGTCCGGCCGTTGGCGAAAGATTGCGACATCGCCGGTCACTTTCATGCTGCCTCGTTTTCATACCATCCGCTCAAAAAAGGCGAAACGAATCTCAAGGAGGCGGCCAGCGGGTTGTTCGAACTTGAGAACCTGCAGGGAGTCTTGCACTTGCTCAACGACGAACGTGAATCGGGCGCGGGCCAGAGTGAATTCCTGCGCGGCGCCTGCTGGATTGGCTCGATTGCAGAAATTTCCGCGGAGAAATGACTTATGGCATTACTGATCGGCGCCTTGACGATCGGCTTGATTTTGTCGCTGCTCGCCCTCGGTGTTTTTATTACCTTTCGCATCTTTCACTTCCCGGATATTACGGCCGACGGATCGATCACTTTTGGCGCAGCGCTTTGCGCCGTGTTGCTGGTGAAGGGCGTCGATCCGTTTTGGGCAACTGCGGCCGCATTTGCCGGAGGAGTGCTGGCGGGGACGATCACCGGTATCCTTAATACTCATTTCAAAATCCAAGCACTGCTTGCGGGCATTCTCGTGATGACGGCGCTTTATTCGGTCAATCTTCATGTCATGGGCAAGAGCAACGTGCCTTTGCTCTCCGAAAGTACCGTGGGGACTTACGCCGAACGGGCGGGAGCCCTGTTGTCAGGGTCCACTGGCGATATCAACATCGGCGGATGGCTGGTCAGCGTGCGCGACATTTCGATGTTGTCAATGGCGTTGGCCATCGTCGGGCTCATCGGACTCGGGCTTTATCTTTTCTTTCGCACAAATCTTGGTACCGCGATGAGGGCGACCGGCGACAATGCTCAGATGATCCGCGCGCTCGGAGCGAACGTTGAAACCATGACCGTGCTGGGCGTTGCGATCTCCAACGGATTGATTGCGCTGTCGGGGGCGCTGTTGGCGCAATACCAGGGATTTGCCGATGTCCAGATGGGTATCGGCATGGTGGTCTGGGGACTCGCGAGCGTCATCATCGGCGAAGCATTGGTTGGGCCGGGAAGTTTGGGACTGGCCTTCACGGGCGCCGTCATGGGATCGGTTCTCTTCCGCTTGCTGGTCGCCATCGCCTTGCGTTGGGGGCTCGATCCCAACGATCTCAAACTGATCACCGCCGGGTTTGTTTTCGTGGCGCTGATCCTGCCGCGGATTTTGACCAAGCTCGAAAAAAGGCCGAACGCCCTCAAGCCGGTAGCCGGAGCGCAGCCGGAATCGGTGCTCAATGCTTGAGCTCAAAAATGTTTGCAAGACGTTCAATCCCGGAACGTCGAATGAAGTGACAGCACTTTGCGGTGTCGACCTCACGATCGATGAGGGTTCCTGGGTTATCGTGATCGGCACCAACGGATCCGGCAAATCGACCTTGCTCAACGCGGTCGCAGGCAGCTTCCCGGTGGATGCCGGCGCCATCCGCTTGGCCGATCACGACGTGACGCAATGGCCCGAGCACCGCAGGTCAAGAATGATCGGTCGGGTTTTCCAAAACCCTTTCAGCGGCACCGCCGCCACCATGTCCATCGCCGAGAACTTTGCGCTGGCGACGCGACGGGGCCTTTCGCGGGGGCTCGGCTGGGCACTATCGGCGGAGCTAAAGAAAGACTTGCGCGATCGCGTGAAGCAGTTGAATCTCGGCTTGGAAGACAGACTCGGGAACATTATCGGTAGCCTCTCGGGCGGGCAGCGCCAGGCGCTGACCTTGCTCATGGCCACTTGGCTGAAGCCGAAATTGCTTCTTCTCGACGAACACACGGCGGCATTGGATCCCAAGAGCGCTGATCAAGTCATTCAACTGACCGACGAAATCGTCTGCCGGGAAAAGCTGACCACCCTGATGGTCACGCATTCGATGCATCAGGGAGCCAATCTCGGTGATCGGCTGATCATGATGCACCGGGGAGGGATCATTCATGATTTTCGCGGTGCGGATAAGCGGCGGCTACGAGTGAATGACTTGCTGGCGCGTTTTGAAGAAGTCCGTCGTGCCGATCAACTTGATGAAACTGCGGCGGAGATGCTGAGGCGCGCCTACGTCTGAATCGACCAGCGCGGTTTTTCCAAGAGGAAAATACTTGTCGTGCCGCGGCTGTGTTAACCGTGTTCTTGTCACGCGATCGCAAAAACCGCAAACCGATCTGCTTTTGCCGTTCAATGACAGCCATCGATAACGAACGCCAAGCGCGAAACTTGAAAGCGTTATTGGGGGTCGCCAAAGCACTCGCCAGCGAAATTAAACTCGACAACCTCTTACAAGTCATCGTGGCCAAGGCTGCGGAGGTCATGGACGCCGAGCGCGCCACGCTCTTTCTCTACGACAAACCGCGCAACGAGCTATGGAGCAAAACCACGCAGAAGCTCGAGATCAATGAAATTCGCGTCGCGCTTGGGGTTGGCATCGCCGGAACAGTTGCCAAAACACGCGCGCTGATCAACATTGCCGACGCCTATGCGGACCCGCGGTTTGATTCGACCTTCGACAAACAGACCGGGTACCGCACTCGCTCCATTCTCTGCTTGCCGTTGATCGGCAACGGCGACAGCCTGGTCGGCGTGATTCAGGTCCTCAATAAAAGAAACCGCGAAACGTTCGACGAAATCGACGAATCGCTTTTGGCCGGGCTGAGCGATCACATCACCGTGGCGCTGGAGCGCGGGCGTCTGATCGAAGCCTATATCGAGAAGGAGCGTCTGGAGGAGGGGCTAAAGCTCGCACACGACATACAGATGAGCATGTTGCCCAAAACCTTTCCGCCTTTCCCGGAGCGCCGCGACCTGGATATTTTCGCGGCCATTACGCCGGCCAAAAAAGTTGGCGGAGACTTCTATGATTTTTTCTTTCTGGACGAAAATCGCCTGTGCTTTGCAATCGGCGATGTCTCGGGCAAAGGGGTGCCCGCGGCGCTATTCATGGCCGTGATCAAGACGCTTTTCAAAGCTATCGCTGGCCGAGTTCAGAATCCGGGCGAGATTCTCTCGACTGTCAACCGAGAGATCTGCCGCGATAACGACTCACAGATGTTTACCACTCTGTTTTGCGGTATTCTCGATACCCGTACCGGCGAGATCAGGTATAGCAACGGCGGCCATAACCCTCCTTACCATCTTTCTCGCGCGGGCGTTCAACAGGTGCCAAAAACCGGCGGAAGAGTGCTGGGCCTGCTCGAGGAAACTACCTACGCTGGGAGTCGTTTGGTACTTGGCCCAGGCGAAACGCTTTTGCTTTACACCGATGGAGTCACGGAGGCCTTGGATCCGGCGGAGCAGTTCTTCTCGGAGCGGCGCCTGGAATCGATTTTGACTCAAATCAATTTCGCCTCCGCCCGCGAGCAGATTGAATACCTGACCCGCGAGATAACACTCTTTCCCGCGGGCGCAGAGCAAGCTGACGACATCACGACGCTTGCCCTACGCTTCTTAGGGCCAGCCGGAAGCAACAACGGAGAGCTGCAGTTCACTCTTAAAAACAGAATCGCGGAGATCGCGGCCTTAGGCGAGCGGCTAGGCGAATTTGCCGCGGTCCATCAGCTTACGCCGAATGTCCTACACGATCTTAACCTCGCATTGGAAGAAGCGGTCACCAACATTATCTCTCATGGCTATTCCGATCATCGCGAGCATGAGATCCTCGTTTGTATTCGGGTTGAATCTGGAGCAGTTATCGCGGAGTTGAAAGATGACGCGCGGCCTTTCAACCCGCTCACGGTGCCCGAAGCGGATGCCACCAAGCCCCTCGATGAAAGGACGGCAGGCGGATTGGGAATCCATCTCATGCGAAAGTTGATGGACGGGATCGAGTATCAAAGGCTGGAAGATGGAAATCTGCTGATCATGAAAAAAAACCTTGAGACGTAACCACAATCAGGCGCCAAGCGTTTCAACGGTTTCAAGGCCACGCGGTGAGTCAGAAACTCCGACCTTGGTCACGGCAAAAATTATTTGACTAGAATGGATGGGGTTTCTTATGTCAGACCCCAAAAGCTTCTTTGATCGCGTTGTATGACGGAAGGTCAAAGTGCTTGTATAAGAGTAACTTATCCGATACGGTTTGCCCCAGTCAGCGAATGGCGCTTGCTTTCCTTGTCCGACTCGCTAGCGAGCCGTTGATGGGCGGCTTGCAAGCGGCTGATTGAGCCGGATTTCTACTATTCGCGTCGATATCCAAAAAGCGAAGTCTTATCATTTCATGTTTCACCCTGGGTCGGGGTCGACCTGCGTCTACGTTGAAGACGTAGACGCGGTGTACGACAGAGCCATTGGACTTGAGCCAAGAGCTCGTCCCGCCAGAAGACAAACGGTACGACGAGCGCCAAGCGGGCTTTATCGATCCGGGAGGTAACACGTGATGGGTGTCGACTTACAAGCAGATGCGCTAACTGTGTGACTTGAAACAAAGCGCTCTCCGCGTTCGGCGGCAACACGAAGTCAAGCCTGAGATGGAGGGAACGAGATGGCTGGGGATCGCATAGCACAAAATCTGGCGGCTGTGGAGAGCCACTTCCACAGCGAAGCGCTGAATGAGATCGAAACGGCGCTCGAGACTTTCACTGACGACATCGTTTGGGAAGCACCTGCCCTAAATGGCCTTAATCGATCCTTTTCCGGGAAGGAAGCTACTGCCAAGAATTACCGGGAACTCTTTGCGTCCATGCGTGATGTGAAGTTCCAGTTTCTTCAGCGCTTCGCCACCGAAGACCGTGTTGTGGATGACAGCATCGTCACGTTCGAGGTGGCGAAAGATGGATACTGGCATTTCCCAGTCGGCAGCAAGATTGAAATGCGGCTGGTTCACATCTTTGAGATGCGCGACGGAAAGATCTCACGGGAGATTGTCTTCGACATGGGCCGCACTGTGTAATCGATACAGATGTACCGTCGCCGAGTCTCCAAAAAGAAAACTCCTATCACCTGAAGGGCACGGAGACGACGGTGGCGGTGCCGATTACCGTCGGCGCCGGCGATTTGCAGTGCTTTCATCGACAGGAGATTAGCCATGAACAGCAAACCCAAGGTTCTGATGATCGTGACGCTCGACACCAAGGCGGTGGAAGCGCAATTCGTCCGGCAGACCTTGGAGGCCCAAGGGGTGGACGTCGTTCACCTCGACGCCAGCATCCGCGATTCGACCGATCCGAACGTCGAGATCGCGCCGGAGGCCGTCGCCGCGGCGGCCGGCAAGACGATCCAGGAGGTTCGCGACCTGGGTCATGAAGGCAAGTGTCAGGCGGTGATGATCGAAGGCGCCGTCAAATGCGCCCTGGAGGCCCAGGCGAAGCATGGTTTTGCCGGCATCATCGGCGTGGGCGGATCGATGGGCACCACGCTCGGCAGCGTCGTGATGCAGGCGTTCCCGTACGGCTTGCCGAAGGTGATGGTGTCGACGATGGCCTCGGGCTTCACCCGGCCGTTCGTCGGCGCGAAGGACATCATCATGGTGAACCCGGTCTGCGACATCGCCGGGCTCAACAGCATCACCCGCGACGCGTTCCGCAACGCGGCGATCGCCACCGCCGCGATGGCGAAGAACTATTCGCCGGTGCGCACCGAACCGAAGCCGCTGATTGCGATGACGACGCTCGGCACGACCGATCGCTGCACGGTGCGCGTGCGCAAGTCGCTGGAGCGCAACGGTTACGAGGTGATGGTGTTCCACACGCTCGGTACCGGGGGCATGGCGATGGACCAGATCGTGCGCGAGCGCGACGTCGCCGCGGTCGTCGACCTGTCACTGGTCGAGATCAACGATTACCTGAACAACGGCATGTTCAGCGCCGGCCCGGACCGCGCCAAAGCGGCACTCGAGAAGGGCGTGCCGGTGATCTTCGCGCCGGGCAACGCGGACTTCATGCTGTCCGGACCCATCGACATCGCGAAGACGCAATTCCCTGGCAAGCGTTATCACATCCATAACCAGGCAATTACCGCGGTGCGCACCGAGGCAGGCGAACTGCAGCAGTTGGCGAAGCACATGGGTAGCCTGATCGCCAATGCCAAGGGGCCGGTCTCGTTCTTCGTGCCGCTAAAGGGCTTCTCGCACCACGACAGCCCCGAGGGGCATCTGCATGATCCGTCGCTGTGCCCGGTGTTCTCGGCAGCGCTGAAGAAAGCCGTGCCGGCGTCTGTGCCGGTGACCGAGTTCGACTGCCACATTAACGATCCGCAGTTCGCCGACGCGATCGTCGAGCAGGTGTTGGCCTCGATCCGTCATACAGCCAATTAAATTCTGATGAAAAGGAAAACTCATGAGGCTTTATTATCATCCTGCATCTACCACCAGTAGAATGATCATGTTGTTTGCGTCGGAAGAGGGCATCGATCTCGACTACAAGGTCGTCGATCTGTTCACCGGCGAGCATCTCAAGCCCGATTTCGCCGCGATCAATCCCAACTGCCTGGTTCCAGCGCTCGATGACGGCGACTTCCGGCTGACGGAAAGCTCCGCGATCCTTAAGTACCTCGCCGACAAGGTGGGGTCCACCGCATATCCGAAGGACTTGAAGGAACGCGCGCGCGTCAACGCAATGATGGATTGGTTCAACGCCAACCTCTATAAAGATTTAGGCTACGGACTGATCTATCCGCAGCTGTTCCCGCACCACAAGCGGCCCAGCGACGAGATTCAGGACGGAACGGTGGCCTGGGGAAAGCAGAAAGCGCAGAACTGGTTGAAGATCCTCGACGACCATCTGCTCGGCCCGAAGAACTTGTTTCTTTGCGGCGACAAGATGAGCTTGGCGGATTACTTTGGCGTGGAGATCGTTGCCGTCGGTGATCTCATCCGTTGCCCGTACTCGACATATCCGAACGTCGAGCGCTGGTTGCGCCGCATGAAAGGCCTCAAGAGCTGGGCCAAGGTGCATGAGGTCAGCGACGGATTTGCCGCTTCGATCAAGGATACACCGTTCATCACCATCTGAGTCCATCGGGTTACGCGAGCGAGATCCGATGATTCGCACAGTGCTTGTCATTGTCGCGACTCGGAAGAGACGCGCAACTTCTACGAACTTTGCTGTGAAAAAGTCTTAAAGGAAACCCATGTGTGATTAGGCCAAGAGGACGCGGATCAAACCGTGATCCCTTTCGATCGTCGGTGACATGTCGACGATTCAAGACGACCAAACTGCAAACAATAATTTTGCTGTGCCCGCTGCTGGTAATCCTGGGATGTTCGGAAAATAAGCAGAACTGGGCGTTTGCTCGGCGCCAATTCCCGCGTCGGTAACGAAGTCGGCATGCATGTAATTGGCCGGCAGCGCCTTGGTCGCGAGCTTGAATTTGGTCGGAGCGGACGATTGATCGTGAATGCCGGTTCGAGACCGAGGTCAAACTTTGATTTGCAGCCTTTCTTTTTAGACTGCGGTGTTCTCAATTCCGCAGCTAGCTACTGACCACACCGCCTCCGGCCTGGAGATTTTGTCCGGTTACCCACCGCGCCCCATCGCTGGCGAGAAAGGTCGCCACGTCGGCAATATCCTCCGCTGTGCCTACACGCTTGAAAGGCGAGAGAGTAGCCGCGTAGTCGTGATACTGCTCGGGCATCATGTCCGTATCTGTGAATCCTGGTGACAGGATGTTTACCGTGACATTGCGGGGGCCAAGTTCTACCGCCAGGGTGCGGGCAAACTGTTCGATCGCCCCCTTGCTCCCGAGATAAAGCGAGTTGTTGGGGAAAAGCATCTTCGTGCCGCCAGTGGAAACGACGACAATGCGGCCACCATCGCGCACGCGGCGGGCGGCTTGTTGCAGCGTGAAGAAGACGCCCTTGGTGTTGATGCCGAAAATAGTGTCGTAATCCGCTTCTGTGCTCTCAATGAACGGTTTCATCATGTAGATACCGGCATTGGCAACCACGATATCGAGTTGTCCCATCGCCTTTTCGGCTTCGCTGAACAAGCGCGTGACGTCGGCGGCTTTCGAAATATCGGCCTGAATCGCTATCGCTTTGCCGCCGTTCCCAACAATCCTATTCACCACCGCTCGTGCCGGTTGTTCGTTGCGAGTGTAATTGATAATAATCGCAGCGCCATCGGCGGCAAGCCGCTCAGCGATGGCCTGTCCAATCCCGCGCGAGCTCCCAGTTACGAGTGCAGTTCTTCCGTTAAGTGAAACAGACATAAATTCTCCTTGTAAACTTGTCTAATCGAGAAATGGGAGACCGCACGTTCGACATAGAACGTTGAACGACGGCGATTCAGGCGCGCGCGGTGCTCACCTTCACGGGATATTCGAGCGAAGCGTACCAATTGCCACGACCTTCGGGAGTGAGATCCAGTACGTTGTAGACCGGTGACAAAAGATCCAGGCCCCGTTCTCTGATATCAGGCGCCATGTGCGGATGCGCGCTATAAAAATGTCGCAGTGTACCGTCACCATCGCGCGTAAAAACCGAGATGGTCGAGTCCTGGTTTCCTTCGCGATCTTCCGAACTCAAGTCATATTTGAAGGCGCTGCCCTCGGCGGCGCTTAGGAGACGTAGATTGCCCCACCCTTGTCTGCGCGCGTGCGCGCGCAGCGCCGCCGGATCGGCCGCCGCGACGATGGCGAGATCGACATTCTGCGCCAGGTGATGTGCGACTCCGTTGAGGCTGTCGATGATGAGTGTGCACATCGGACACGGGCTGGTTTGCCGCTTTCCATACATGAAGTGATAAATCACAAGCGAGCGCTTGGCCGCGGTGAACAACTCGCTTAAACGAATGACTCTCGTCGGCTTGTCGCCGTCATCGAGCTCGGCCGGACCCTCGATGAAAGCATAGTCGTCGACAATCGCGCCTTTGGGGAGCTGGCGGCGAAGCTGCGCAACTCGTTCGCGTGATTTCACCGAGTCGATCTCCGCCAAGCGGAGTTCTTCTCTTTCGGAGACGTACTCCTCGGACTCCTTCGGCAATCGGGTTGGCCGCATATCCTCTTGAATGTTTTTCCGTGCCATATGCATGATCCTCCGTGCGTGTAAAAAATCGAATGCCTGCAATTGACTTGCGCAAGTGTCAGGCGAGCACGGCGCCAGGACCGAAATGGCCATGACTACCGTGCCATTGTTTTGTCAAGCGTTTGAGCAAACGCAATGTCGTTGCCATCCGGATCTGTGATCATCAGTGTTTTTACCTTGGGACTTGAAGACGTATGGCTCGTTTCAATGCCGAGCTTCCGGGCCCGCGCGACGCGGACAAGCCGGCGTCGGCTCGGTTCAACTTCACGTCTTCAACCCAAAACTAATTGATCGGGTCCGTAACGATCCAATACACTCCTTGCATGCCGATGAGTCCGATCCAAATCCGCTCGAGCGATACTCATAGCGTATAAGACGGTGAATCGAGGTCAAGACAGCTTCGAGTATTTCAAGGACGAGCTTTGGAGCGCGCTCGATCGGCGTGCGCGCTCACGGCTATGTACTGAATGGGCAACTTTCACTTGATTGTGAAGATGGATTCTAAAAATTCCCCAAGCGGAAAACGAACCAAAAGCAATAAGGTCTATGGGTAAAAGTCTTGGCCTTTCTTCCTTATGTTTGACGGCAAAATCTGATCCAGAAATTTATTGCTCTTTTCGATATTTCGTTACCAAGCAAGCGGCTGAGAATCGATTCAGGAAAGCAAAACGTCGAGGCCGACATTGGAAAAAACTCATCCGGATGATAAAAAGGGACAGTGAGACTTATATGGAAATTACCGAGCGTAGAACGGCGGACATTGTTACTCTAAGCCTGTCGGGAAAACTGGACGGAACGACAGCGAAAACGTTTGAGGAGAAAATTCTGACCCGAATAGATTCGGGCGACCGCCGCTTCATCATCGATGTTGCAGAGCTCAATTATGTCAGCAGCGCGGGCCTGCGCGTGTTTGTCCTTGCAGCCAAGCGTCTCGGTAGCACGAACGGCAAGCTGGTGTTGTGCGGGTTTAAGAAAACGATTCCCTACCACACCCTGAACCGTATCCTGGATCCAGTCAGAGAGACGTTCGACACAGCCGGGTTTTTCACTATTTTTTCCACCTACGGCTCCCACGAGGACGCAATCGAGGGCGTTCAAGCGTAAACCTAAGTGTCTTGCAGAGATCAGATCCTCCGCCTCGACAGCTTCATCGATATTCTTGAGCAAAGCGCCAGCACCCAAGGAGCGTGAACAACGGCGTGATACTTGGAAATGCTCTTAGCAGATGGTTACCTGGCCTTGAAGCATTCCGACCAGGTTGGATTCTGACCAGCCTTTCTTTGATCATTACGACGATTCTCTGGACCGCCGGTCGATTCGTGAGCGTGATTCCGCCTGGCTTCTGGCCCTGGCGCGGGCTCTCTCAAATCACCGTACTATGGTCCGTTACTCTGATGGCGATCGCCATGCTCACGGTTGTCCGGGCCCACGCCCTGCAGCCGGTCTTTGGCGGTCTCGATCGCGCGGTTCGCTTCCACAGAATCCTCGGGCCGTCCGCAATCGTGCTCTTGATCGTACACGTCGTTTTCCTGGCTCTGGCCCAACTTGAGGGCGGGACTTCTATCGGCGACTTGTTTATTCCGTTCTGGTCGGAGTCGGCGCGTTCGATGGACATCATCATCTTCTATTTGCTTTTGCTGCTTGGTGGCCTGGCCTACGATCGCCGCATGAGCTATGAGCGCTGGCTGTCGGTTCACCGCCTGACCGGCCTGGTTTTTCTCGGCGGTGCGGCGCACGCAGTCATTGAGCCCGGGACCATTGCCGACTTCGAGCCGTTGAGAACGTGGATGGTGATTCTAATCCTGGCGGGTGGAGCCGCGTGGCTCTATCGAGTCGTACTGTTCAACCGGCTCGGCCCACGTTATCTCTACCTTCTCAAAACGGTTGTTTCGCATGGAAACAATATCATTGATCTTGTGATGCTCCCCGTCGACCGGCGCATGATGTACGAGCCCGGTACGTTTGTCTTCCTGCGAGTTCCCGATATGGAAGGCCAGCAGAAAGAACTTCATCCTTTTTCCATCTCCTCGTCACCGGTGGAGCGGGATCTGCGCTTGTCTATCCGGACAGTCGGAGGCTTCACACGCCGGTTACCCTCGCTCGAAGCCGGGACACAGCTAGACGTTTACGGACCCTTCGGCGGATTCACGTCACATCGCTACGCCCCTTTCCGTCGACTTGTCTGTATCGGCGCGGGCATTGGTATCACACCGTTCCTCGGTATGCTTGCTTTTGAGATCAGCAATCGGGATTTCCGCCGAATCTGGCTCTACTATGTTGTTCGCGATGAAAAAGACGCGGTCTATGACTCCGAAATTCGCGAGAGTTACTTGGATACGGAGTCCTATATTGACTATGAGCTGTGGCCAACGGCGCATCGTGGGAGGATCACCGCGTCACAGGTCGCTGCTGATATCGCGCCTCTGGAAGATTTTGCAGTGATGCTGTGCGGCCAGGTCAATTTTATTTCCGACCTCGCCCGTCAGTTCCGGGCGCTCGGCGTTTCGCGTGACCGGATCATCACCGAAGAGTTCGAGTTCCGCTAGTCCGTTCATCCCGCACAGATAGTTTTTGAAATTCAACTCGACAATTTCTTGCTGGCGATTGCCGCGCCGACCTTGCGGCCATGTTGTTCTGCTTCTCTTTTAACTGCGCGGTATCGTGTAAATCTTTCGCTTTATCGCCGCAGCCAACGAGCAGCAGGAGCACGCAGGCGGCAAGAAACTTCCCACAGACTACTTCGAAGGAATTAATTTATGGCGGCGGGAGTGACGGGCCCTTATCCAGGAACACAGGGACTATTGCAAAAAGATTTTCTGGAACTCCTTTTTTTTCATCTCTAACTCTTCTTTGCTGAACCGCCGCATCTGAACAAATTTGATTTTATCCGCGTCTGGGAGCGGCGGATAAATACCGCGCCGGTTGACGAACTCGCCGATGTCCGCCTGAATTTTCATGCTCTCGTCATCGAGAAAGAAATCGATGAACGCTTTCGCCGCACTTGGTCGCGGCGCCTTGGCGCCCAAGTTGATGTAATGACCATCGCCGAGCATGTTGTAGTCGCGCACGTAGTCTAGGTTTGCCCCCTGCTTATTATAGGTTAGGACAAAGCGCGGGAAGCTGATGGCAATGGCAGATTCGGCTGAGCTGACGCGCTCCGCGGCGGGTACGGTATTGTCCACGAAAACCGGTTTAGCCGCGGCGAGATCGGAAATGAATTTCTCCGCGCGTGCTTTGGGCATGATCTTATCCAGGCTTGCGAGCCACTGGGTGGTGGTCAAATGGTTGACCGGATGCGGCATGGTGAGCTTGCCGCGAAATTCCGGCTTGACGATGTCTTCGAGCGTTTTGGGCGCTGAGCCTTTGATCTCATTCTTGTTGTAAATCGCCCCGAACAAAATGTTTCTGTAGCGAGCGCCAAGGAGCGGATCGACGGCGTCTTTGGCAAAGCCTTTGAAGGACGGCGAGTCGTACTTCGCCAGGGCGTGCTCGTCGGCCATGATCTGCATGTAATCGCCCGGGATTCCAATGACATCCATGACCGGTTTCCCGGCGCGGTATTCGCTCAGCGCGCGCGCCAGAACATCGGTGAGCCCGGCGCGCCAATAATCAACTTGAACCCCGGTTTTCTTTTCAAAGGCGGCTTTGACCGCGTCCAACGTAAAGACCTCCATGGTGGTGTAGAAGACGACTTTGCCGCCTTCCTTCTTTGCCGCTTCCACCAGCTTGGCGTCTTGGGCAAGGGCCGGATGATGCGCGGAGAAAAATAAACAGGCAAACAACAACAGAGGCGAGAGCTTACGCATAGCAGAAAATTCCTTTCTGGCTAAACGTTGGAGAGTTCGTGTGCTTTTGACGATGGACCGCATAACCCGCCGAGCTTTCGGCGGTCAAGCTGCGCCATCAAGCGCGCTAAGCGGTAAGCCGTAAAGTCGCGCCGGATTGCGCTCGAGAATCTTCAGCTTCGCCGAATCGCTGAGATCTTTTCGCTCTTTCACCTTGCGCACCACGAAGGGCTCGCGGTCGCCGTGCGGCATGTCCGAGCCGAAAACCATGTTGTCCTCGCCGATGAGATCAATGACCTGCGGCAACAGGACATCATCGGCCTCGGTGCTGAAAAAGAGATTGCCTTTGCGCACGTAGTCCATCGGCGGCAAATCGTGGTGCGGCGCGGTCTGCGAGTGAAACGTGGACAGCTGATTGCGCGTGCGCCGAAAGCGATGGTCCATCCGCTCGAGCACGAAATGGACCCATTGGCAGCCCGCTTCGAGAAACGTTACGCGCAGATCAGGAAAGCGATCCAACACGCCACCGCTGATGAGAGCGACCAGCCCCATCATGACCGGGACCAAAAAAGCGATCACACCCGAGGGATAAATGTGACTGTAAATATTATTCAAAGCCGGACAACTCCAACCGACATGAACGGCCAATGGCAAATTAGTCTCTGCGAGCGACGCGAAAAACGGCAACAGCGTCGGGTGATCAAACGTCAGATCTCCCGCGGTGCCAAGCACCATCACCGCAGCCGCGCCGAGCGATTTGGCTTCACGAACCTGCTCTACGGCGGCGCCGACATCGTCGAGATTGGCGATGGCGGCCCACTTGATGCGTTCGTTGCCGCTAAGGCGATCGCCCAGCCAGCGATTGTAAGAAGAGTAAAGAGCGGTCGCGAGCGCGGTGTTCGAAGTCAACGGGTAAGCTAGAAACAGACTCGGGTAGACGACTTGTACAGCGATCTCTTCTTCATCCATGGAGCGGAGCCGCGCGCCGATGTCGGTTAACTCCATGCTTTCGATACTGTCGGGTTTCAAAGCGGTGTGGCGAGTCGGCTTGCCGTCGTAGCTCGCGGGGGTACCTAAATTGTTGCAGCCT
>Ga0207683_10002475_pt1 | contig 16113 bp, 14 predicted proteins | sample KBSM73metaG_FD_184333 | JGI IMG/M metagenome (GOLD analysis project Ga0207683, IMG submission 184333) | Miscanthus rhizosphere microbial communities from Kellogg Biological Station, Michigan, USA - KBS M7-3 metaG (SPAdes) (version 2) | ecosystem: Host-associated > Plants > Roots > Rhizosphere >... | reverse complement strand
CATGAACGAGGCGGGCGTCGCGCCACCGGGAGTGATGCCCATCCAGATCCCCACCAGGGCGCTGCGCACCGACGTCACCCAGTAGCGGGGAAGCTCCTTCCACGTCTCCCAGACCACCTTGGCGTTGATGCGCGCCTTCTTGCCCGAGAACTGAAGTCCCTCTTCCATCGAGAGCAGGATCTCGCCGATCCCGAACAGGCCGATGACGGCGATCAGGAAATCGAAGCCGCGCATCAGCTCGGTCAGGCCGAAGGTCATGCGCAATTGCCCGGTGATCGTGTCCATGCCCACGGCCGCCAGGGCGAAGCCCAGCGCCATCGACACCAGGATCTTGAAGGGCGAGCCCTTGCCCATGCCGACGAAGCTGCAGAAGGTCAGCAGGTAGACGGCGAAGTACTCGGGGGCGCCGAACTTCAGGGCGAACTTGGCCACCAGCGGGGCGAGGAAGGTGATCATCACCACCGCCACCAGCGCGCCGACGAACGACGAGGTGAAGGCTGCCGTGAGGGCCTGGCCCGCCAGACCCTTCTGGGCCATGGGGTAGCCGTCGAAGGTGGTGGCCACCGACCAGGGCTCGCCGGGAATGTTGAACAGTACCGAGGTGATGGCGCCGCCGAACAGCGCCCCCCAGTAGATGCAGGAAAGCATGACGATCGCCGAGGTCGGCGACATCGTGAACGTCAGCGGAAGCAGGATCGCCACGCCGTTGGCGCCGCCCAGGCCGGGCAGGACCCCGATCACCACGCCGAGGATGATGCCAACGAGCATCAGGCCGAAGTTCATCGGCGTCAGGATGACGCCGAATCCGTGAACGAGCGCGCTCAGTTCTGTCATTGGGATCGGACTTCAGTAGCCGAGGAAGTGCAAGGGTTCGAGCGTGCCCTTGTAGAGCGGGACCTTGAACCAGACCTCGAACATCACGAAGAAGACCGCGGCGATGATCACGGACAGCACGATGCTCTTCACCGGCGGGTACTTGCCCAGGAAGATCATGAACCCGGCGATGTAGATCGCGGAGGCCACGTACAGGCCGAGGAACACGACGACCAGGACATAGAGGGTCGCAGGCAGCAGCACGGAGAGCACGCGCACCGCCTCGACACGGTTGACGAAGGGCCCTGTGTCGCGCGACTTGCCGAACACCGACTGGTAGAAGATGCCGACACTCGCGATGATCGTGATCAGGCCGATGTAGAAGGGGAAATAGCCTGCGCCCGGACCGTCGCTGGTCCAGCGGGCGCCCAGGCGCCACGCTTCGATCGTGATGACGACACCGAACACGAAGATCAGGGCCGCCACCAGTGCGTCGACCGTGTTGTTCTTGGCGACGGTCGGGCTTTCCGTCTCGGATGAGTTTTGTTCTGACATGGCTGCAGCGGTTCGGGACTGGCCGCTACTTCGCCATGAAACCGGCTTCGGTCATCAGTTGCTTGTGGGTGGCCTCGGCCGCTTCCAGCCACTTGCGAAACTCGGCACCCGTCATCGAGGTCGTGTTGAAGGCGCCCTTCTCGATGAAGTCCTTCCAGTCCGGCGTCTCGCGCACCTTCTTGAGAAGGTCGACATAGAACGCGATCTGATCAGGTGCGACGCCCGGGGGCATGAAGACCCCGCGCAGCATCAGGTAGTCGGTCGGCACGCCGGCTTCCTTGCAGGTGGGGATGTCGTTCCACGACTGCGTGTCGGTCACCTTTTCCTTGTAGGGCATGCGCGTGTCATCGAACACGCACAGCGGCCGGACCTTGCCGGCGCGCCACTGCGCGACGGCCTCGATGGGATTGTTGACCGTCGAGTCGACGTGGCCGCCGACCAGCTGCACCGCCACTTCGCCGCCGCCCTTGTAGGGCACGTAGATGAACTTCGTGCCCGTGGCCTTCTCGATGCCGGCGGTCAGGATCTGGTCCTCCTGCTTGGAGCCCGTCCCGCCCATCTTGAACTTGTTCGGCCCGCCCGCCTTGACGGCGGCGATGTACTCGCTGGCGGTCTTGTACGGCGTGTCGGCATTGACCCAGAGCACGAACTGGTCGAGCGCCATCATCGACACCGGCGTCATGTCCTTCCAGTTAAAGGGCACGCCGGTCGCCATCGGCGTCGTGAAGAGATTGGACAGCGTAACGACGAGCTTGTGCGGATCGCCCTTGGCCTCCTTGATCGCCAGAAAGCCCTCGGCGCCGGCGCCGCCGGACTTGTTGGAGACGATCATCGACTCCTTCATCAGCTTGTGCTTGACGATGATGCCCTGTATCAGGCGCGCCATCTGGTCGGCGCCGCCGCCGGTGCCTGCAGGCACCACGAACTCGACCGGCTTGGTGGGCTCCCACGCGAGGACCGGCGTCGCGCCCGTGAGCGCAAGGATGGCAGCGAGGCAGGCTCTTGCCATGTGCGGGCGGGAACGCGAAACGACTGCGTCGATCATTGATGTCTCCAAAGTGCTCATGCGGCCGGTCAGTGCAATTGCCTGCGTCGCCGGATGGATTTTCGTCCTCAAGCGCGAGTCGAGGCGGAAGGAGTTTCGTGCCATTTCTCGCCAAAGACTCTTGACCCGAGTCAATTTCCGGAGACGGCGGCGTAGTGGTTGGCCCCAATGAGGCGACGGCTTCGCAGGCCACGAAGCCGGCCGGATCGCGGCGCTCCTCGATTCGCACTCCGCAAAGAAGAACGGGCTGCAGCAGCGATGCTGTAACCCGTTGACTTGGCTGGCGGAGTGGACGGGGCTCGAAGCCGCGATCCCTGGCGTGACAGCGTCTCGCGGCCGGACTTCTGCCGACGTCCTTGGACGGAAATTATCCATGTAGTTCAATGGGTTACGTCATTCCATTCGTCCGCGGACGTCCGCCTCAATACACTGGAATCCAGCGATCTTGAGGGCACGGTGAGGGCACGGAAAATGGCGACCCTGATTGGCGACCCTGATGGTGAGAGGCCTCGAGGCTTTGAAGCCCAGGAGAGCGGGCAGCTGCCGGGGTCACCATCGATCGCGGCCTGTGCCTGCGCGTCGCAAGCGACGGCACCCAGACCTGGTTCGTTCGATACCGGGTCGGCGAACGCCAGTTGCAGGCGCGCCTGCCTCGCCACTACGGAAGCGCCGGCGACCCGGTCACATGTCGCTTGCGCAAGCAGTCGCCGGGAACGCGAGAATACAGGCGCTTGCACGGGACGGCATCGACTTCGAGGCACAGCGCGCCGAAACCGCGCGCAAGGCCGCGATCGAAAGCAACCGCGCGCAAGCCGCAGCTACCCCCTTTCGCAACCTGTACGAAACCTGACTCGCACAAGACGTGAGTCGCAAGGACGGCAACGCCGAGCTGCGCCGCAAGTTCGAGCGAAACCTGATGCCAGCCTTGGGCACCAAGCCTGTGCGCGAACTCACCGATGCGGATCTACTCGCTGTTCTGCGGCACGTCGGCAGGACGCGTAAGCGCGCCGGGACCGCGCAACACCTACTGAGCGCCACACGACAGATATTCCACTGGGCCATCATCAAGCGTCAGCCCTGGCGATCGTTGCTGACCGACGGGAATCCGGCCGACCTGGTCGAGCCGAAGCAGGTGGTTCCGCACGGCTACCAGCCCGTGATCCGCGAGCGGACTCTATGCGCCGCAGAAATCCGACAGCTGCGGGACATCTTCGAGATGACGTCGTCCGAATGCGAAGCTGCCGGTGTTCAAGGCCATGCGGCACTCTGGCAAGTGCTATAGAAAGAGGCGCATTTCCGGATAGACGGTCGCGAGCTTGGGGCACAAGTTCACACGTTCTTGCCCAGCATGTTGATCGCAGGTGTTCACGACACTGTCTACTTGGCGTAATCAACCGAAATGGCATCGCCCCCCCCAGCAAGGCTCCAACCAGGCCCATGAAGCCAATTCTTCTCGTCCTGCTGATCGTCGCAACCGCAGCTCACGCTGACGGTGTCCCGCTCTTCACTCCGACTACGACGGTCGCCTACATCGACCGGGAGTACATCGAGAATCTGAAGAAGAATCCCTTGGTCGCGAGCGTCACGCCAATGACGCTCAATCGCAACGCCGTCGATTCCGACGTCATCACGGTAGCGATTGAGGGAAACGAGTATCGGTTCGTCGGAAAGAAGCAACCGCCGTCGTTCAACGCCGAATACAACGACGAGAGGTGGGAGCTGAACACGGAAGAGATATGGACCGGCACCTCCGACGTCCCGGAAAACCGCGCCCTGCTCATCCGGAACAGGTTGTGGTTTACCGGAACGATCCATATTGGTTTCCAGCGCTACCAGGTTTCCTCGTTTGCCTTGATCAAATTCAAGAGCGGAAGCGACCTTGTTAGGGAAAAGCTCCTCGAGGAACAAGCAAAGCGGGCCACGCAATGACCTCGTGAAGGCGCCGGCCACAGGCCCCCATGAAGAACGGAAGACTTCGGCTATCTGGCCGGCCACTGCGAACGGCAGGCTCCAGGCCAAGGCATCGCAAGCGGGAGCGGCCGCCGTCGGACCCATAGCGGCGGGCCCGTGTTTCGAGAAGCGGACAATTTGGCACATCCGCCGGAGTCACGGCCGCGTCAACCTCTGAAACTGCGGCGGTAGGCCATCGGCGACGTGCCGATGTTCGACGAGAAGTGCAGTCTCATTGAAAGCGCCGTACCGAATCCGGCATCGATCGCAACCCGCTCTATCGGCAGGTCGGTCGTCTCGAGCAACTGGCGAGCTCGTGTAAGCCGCTGTTCGATCAGCCAGCGCTTGAACGTCGTGCCCGTCGCGGCACGAAATCGGCGCGTGAAGGTTCTTGTGGACATCACCGAATGCGCGGCCAGCTCCTCGACGGATAGTGGCTCGCCCAGGCGGCGCGAGGCCCAGTCCAACGTCGCCCGTAGCCGATCTCCGCCTCCGTCCCTCGGGACCGGCTGCTCGATGAACTGGGCTTGGCCGCCAGGGCGGTGTGGAGACACCACCAGCCGACGCGCAAGGCGGTTGGCGATCTCGGCACCCAACTGCTCGCGAATCAAGTACAAGCAACAGTCGATGCCGGCCGCGGTGCCCGCCGAAGTCAACACTTCGCCTTCATCGATGTAGAGTGCGCTCGCATCGAGGCTCACCTGCGGGAACCGGCGCGAGAACTCGTCCGCCCAGGCCCAGTGCGTGGTCGCCCGTCGACCATCGAGCAAGCCGGCCTCGGCCAAGACAAAAGCGCCCAAGCAAAGGCCGATCACGCGCGCCCCGCGGACATGGGCCGAACGAAGCGCCGTCAGCAACTTCTCCGGCGGTCGCTCCTGCGGATCGCGCCAGGACGGGACGATCACGGTGCCGGCTTCCGCCAGTGCCTCCAGGCCATGGGGAGCGTCGATACCGAAGCCTGCGGAAGTCGCAAGGCGCCGGCGTTCGAGGCCACACACCCGCACATCGAAGCGAGGCATGCCGATCGAGCGTCGATCCTCGGCGAAGACAACGCAGGGCACGGTCAGATGGAACGGGCTGATGCCCTCGAAGGCCACCACGGCAATCGTGCGAGAGCGCATGTGAGCTCCTTAAGCCGGTTCGCTGGCCGATTCTTCATGGTCGAGTGTCAAGTGGCCGAATCTTAACGAACCTTGTCCTTTGAGCCACTGGCTGAGACCTGCAAGCCCCCGAAGAATGAGGCCATCGCTTCATTGATACGGAGTTCATCATGTCCACCTCCCCCCGTCGCGCCCTGATCGTCATCGATGTGCAGAACGAGTACGTCGATGGCCGCCTGCTCATCGAACATCCACCGGTCGAAGCTTCGCTCAGGGCCATCGGCCGTGCCATGGACGTCTCGCGCGCCCACGGCGTACCGGTGATCGTGGTCCAGAACACCGGACCGAGCGGCAGCCTCCTGTTCGCCAAGGGCACCCACGCGTGGGAGCTGCATCCGACCGTCGCGCTCCGACCGCGCGACCATCGCATGGAGAAGCAGTTGCCCAGCGCCTACACGGGGACCGATCTCGCCGACTGGCTTCAGAAGCATGGCATCGATACGCTCACGGTCTGCGGCTACATGACGCACAACTGCATCGACTCGACCGTCAAGCATGCGCTTCACAACGGCACTGCCGTCGAGGTACTGCATGACGCCATCGGCTCGGTGCCCTATGCGAACCGAGTCGGGCGAGCGAGCGCCGAGGAAATCCACCACGCGTTCTGCGTCGTGATGCAGTCGCGCTTCGCCGCCGTGATGGGCACCGACGAGTGGGCAGAGGTCCTGGACGGCCGCCGTCAACCGGAGCGCGACACGATCCTCGGATCGAACCAGAGAGCGCTCGGCGATCGCGTGCTGGCCTGACGGGAGGGATACTCGGCCTGTCTGGCCGCACATCGCGCCGGCAGGCCGCCGAGGCTCGCAGTTGCGCCCCGAGATTCGGCATTTCGGAAGAGGCTGCCACTGGCTGGCGTGGGCTTCTGCGCGACAACTTGAGATGCATCGAGCGCTCCCCCTATATCGAGCAGAGGTGTTCATGAACGAGCCGTCGCCGAGCGTGATCCCGGTCGATCTCGACATCGGATCTTTGGCGCATCGCCGGCGGTTCAGCGAAGGCGACGCGCGAGGTGCTGGCTCGACGATCTTCCAAAGGTTGAGGAGGTGCATCGCTTGGCGCAGGGCAATCGGATTGCCGGCGCGGCGGCATGAGCGCTTCCGGACGATCGGTCCGATGACCGCTCCTGGCTGGGATCGTTGGTTCGTAACCACGCCAACAAGCTGCCAGATGGAAAGCGCTACTGCTCACCCTGCGGCTCCCGACGCGACGCGCAGAACCTTCGTGTGGGCGAAGACTTCCTTGGGCCTTGCCAAGATGGAATCTTGCCACTGGCAGATGCGGTCGGCCGTCTTGGTGCTTGCCGCGTTGCTTTGCGCTTGCACGACGGCCGCACCTCCCGGCGGCTGGGACCATCGGTTGCGAGGCGATGCATTGGTCCTGCTTGGAGAAGTCCACGACAACGCGCAGCAGCACCAGCTCCGGCTGGCCACTTTGCAGCGCGCGTTCGCAGCGGGATGGCGACCTGCAATCGCGATGGAGCAGTTCGACAGGGAGCATCAAGCGGACATCGATCGATCGCGTCGCGAACGACCGGGCGATGCTCAGCACTTGATCGATGTTGCAGCGCCGTCGGGGAACCGCGGTGGGGGTGGTTGGAACTGGGTCTTCTATAGGCCGTTTGTCGAGCTGGCCCTGCGCTACAACGTGCCTTTGATCGCCGCGAACTTGTCGAATGCCGATGCCGCGATGATCGTGCGCGGGGGGTATGCCGCCGTCTTCAGCGAGCGGGAGATCGCGGTTCTCGGGCTCGACACGCCGGTCGCACCCGAAGTTCAAGTGGCCCAGGAACGCGAGATCGACCTTGGCCACTGCCACGCGCTGCCGCGATCGATGTGGCCCCGCATGGCGCACGCCCAGTTCGCTCGCGATGCCATCATGGCCGATGTGCTGCGCCGCGGCGCCCAGGGCGGCGGTGTCGTCCTACTGGCAGGCAATGGACACGTACGTCATGACATCGGCGTGCCGCGTCTGCTCGGCACTGTAAACGTCAGAATATTCGCTGTCGGCTACCTCGAGAGCACTGACGACTCGACGCCAGTCAGCGCCTTCGACGCGGTGGTGCGAACCCAAGTGGCGGAACGCGCCGATCCATGTGCCGAATTTAAGAGGCGCACCGCCGATATGTGAAGGGCTGCTTCGCGACGCCTGACGTTGAGCAAGCCGCGGCCCGGCTATCTGCTGTGCCCTCGAAATTCCATTCGCGGGCCATCGACGGGATGGCGGCCACCTAACGTGCCAAGTTTCGGCCAGCGGCTGCTTTCGCAGGCGGTGAAGTGCAACTCTCCACCGTTCCAGACGTACAAGATCCGAAATGGCGCCGCAAAGCGGCCCGTCAAGGAGCGATCGATAGCCTGGAAATGTCCACGCAATGCCTTGGCGGACAGCGCCGTTTGCGTTCACGCCCGGCACAGCGCCGGTCCGGCAAGCGCAATCGCGCCGGACGCCTTGACACCGGCCGGAAGCGATGAGCCGGCGACATCGAGGGCCGGCTCACGTGTTCCCGTTTTGTATTGTCTCGACTCTTGTATGTCATCTGTCATTGACTGGTGAGCCAGCCGTCAGCCCGACCGCCGTAGCCTGTACCGCGAACCCTGATCAGCCACTCCCAGGAGAGACCCATGCGTACATCAACCCTCTGCCGGCGCTTGGCGCCGTTCGCGTCCTCCGTCGCACTCAGCCTGCTGTCCTGCGCCGCGCTGGCACAGCAAGCCACGACCGACCGGGTCGTGATCTTCGGTACCAGCCTGAGCGATTCCGGCAACAGCTTCATCTGGCTGTCCGAACCTGCCAACCAGGCCTGCGGCGTGCCGCTGAACGTTCCGCCCTACGACGCGTTGGACGTTCTGAAGGTTCCTGACGGTCCTTATGCGATGGGCGGACATCACTTCACCAACGGTGCCACCTGGGCCGAAGGATTGGCGCGCGCCCTGGCGCTGGCCGGCAATGCGCGACCGGCGTTCGCGGGCCGCGGCGCGGAGGCTAGCAACTACGCTGTGGGCGGTGCGCGAGCCGTGGCCGGTTATCCCTGCCGCTTCAATTTGCCGGCGCAGGTCAGCACCTATCTGACCGACTTCCCGCAGACCTCGGCCAACACGTTGGTCGCGATCGAAATCGGCGGCAACGACGCTCGGGATGCCCTGGTGGCGGCCGCCGGGGGTCAGAACCCGGCACCCTACATTCAGAACGCACTGGCCAGCCTGGGCAACAGCGTGGGCACGCTTTACGCGTACTGTGCACGCAGGTTCCTGTTGCTCAACGTGCCGGATCTCGGCAAGCTGCCGGCGGTACGTCAGCTTGGACAGTCGGCGGTCGACGGGGGCAACTTCCTGGCCGTCCAGTACAACGCCAACCTGGCGTTGCTCAGCCAACAGTTGATGCAGCTGTTGCCGGGCAGCGATATCAGGATCGTGGACATCTACGCGAAGCTGAACCAGGTCGTGGCAGATCCGCGCGCCTATGGCCTCGTGAACGCGACCGACGCCTGCGTCACGCCCAACCAGCCACCGTTCCAGTGCGCCCAGCCCGACACGTACGTCTTCTGGGACGGTATTCATCCCACAAAGGCCGTGCATGAGATCGTCGCGCAGCAGGCGGCTGGCGTCCTCTTCGGGCATTGATCCGTCCGGCCTTGGGCTAGCGAGAATGGCGATGACCCGCTTTCCTCGAACCTTGCTGCTCCGGATCGCGCTGGTCGCGGTGACGGCCCACGGGGTCGTGGCCATCGTGGGCTGCGGCGGCGATGCGCCGCAATGCAGCTTCTTCTCGAATGTCTGCAACCCGGTCATTTCCCCAACTCCGGCTATGCCGATCGCATCGATCTACCCCATCAAGCTCACGGTCCAAGCGGGCGGGAGCGCGGTCTTCACCGCCCAGACTGTGGGCATCGACCAGCCCAGCTTCCAGTGGCGACGCTCGGCCGACGGGGGCACGAACTTCATCGACATTGCAGGTGCGACGGCCGCCACGTACTCGCTAGCCAACGTGCAGTTGGCCGACGACGGCGCCCTCTACCGCGTCGACGTGCGCGGCAGCGGCGGCAATACCGTCCTGGCGTCGAGCAACGCAGGCACCTTACTGGTGTCGTCGATGCCCGCGGTCGCTTTCTCTGACGGCGAGTTCGATCCTGCCGACTGGAGTTCGAGTGCGATCGCCGATCCGACGCAGGACGGGCCCACGCATAGCGAGAATCGCAGAGCTGCTGGCGGCTTGCCCGGCGCCTTCCGGCACATGGTGCATACGATGACGGCGGGACCGAGTAGCTTGCGCGTCTTTAACACCAAGGCGTCTGCGATCTACGATCCGCAGGTGCTCGGCGCGATCCGCGTCGTCGACTACGCCGAAGACTGCAACCGCCTGAGCGCAACCTCGTCCTCATTCGACGTCACGTCGTATCCGACGATCGAGCAGACCGGGCGCCGCTACGTGTCCCGCCTCGGCCGCGGCTGCCTCTGGTCGTGGGTGAACAACTTTAGTCAGCTTCCAGGCCTGGAGGACAGCGACTTCGTCCAGGTCGACGGACCGGCCTGCGGCAACGGCGAATCGTGCCCGGACTTCTCGGCCGGCGGCGCGCCTCTGCGATTCGGATTCGAGCGCCGCGTGGTGCTTCAGGCGGGGGCTTCGACGGGGTCGATCGAGCACGGTATCGACAACTGGAATGTGAGCGTCTGGCGACCGTAGGGCTGAGGGTGAAGGCTGCCGGTCGACGAATTGCTCCACGTCGACGATCTTAGAACCGCTGGGAGGCTGCTGGCCACGAGCGATTGTTTGTGGCCGATGAACGCCCGTTGAGGGCAAGCGCTGGAATCTCATCTAAGGAGTCGCTAAGGGGCCCCGAGCGGCTTCGACTTCACGACGAGCGAGCGGCAACGGAATCGACATCATTCGCGCCCAGGCCAACGAGGAGCTCGTCGAGTTGGTTGAACGTCTCGTCGTTCCAGTTTGTGCTCCCAGAGCTGATGGCTTCGTCGAGAGCTTCCTTCGAGGGATAAAGATCGTGCATGACGAGCTGCGTCTGTCCAGCTCTTTCCTCGAACGTGACCGTGGTGACCTGCCCGGCGCTGCCAGCTTCTTCATTGGTCCAGACGAGGCGCGAAGGCGGTGTCACTTCGAGATACCTGCCGTGGAACGCCATGGGCTCCGGGGCGGCAGGGTGGCGGAACACGAGGCGGTACGCGCCACCCACACGGACGTCGAGCTCGCAGGAAAGCAGCTCCAGGCCAAGCGACTTCGGAACCCACCAACGTTGGAACAGCTCGGCCTTGATCCACGCCTCGAACACGATGTGCGGCGAGGCGTTGATGGTTCGCGTGACGACGAGCTCCCGATCGGACCTCCGCTCTACCGAAGTTCGATTCTTCACGTGGCTTGCCTGACTACTTCTTCCTTCGTTCATTGACCCTCTCCTTCCGCTTCAATTCCTCGACAACCTGGTCCAGCTCGTCGAACCGTGCGTCCCAAAGCCGGCGGTACCTCTCGATCCACATCACCTCTTCCTCCAGCCGACGCAGGCCCAGCTTGCAGGTCCGCACGCGCCCGACCTTCTCGGTGGTGACGAGCCCGGCCCGCTCCAGGACACCGACGTGCTTCTTCATGCCCGTGAGGGTCATGCTGAACTTGTCGGCAAGGTCCGTGATTGAAGCGTCTGCGCACCCGAGCTGTTCCAGAACACCGCGTCGGGTGGCGTCAGAGAGCGCGGCAAAAGAGGCATCGAGGTGGGTGCGTATATGCTGAACCATGCGGTTCACTATAGCGCCCGCACCGGCGGATTGCAAGGGGACCGCAGAGTTTCAAGCCGCACGCCGCGCCTCAGTCGCTTCGACGCTGACTGCAGATCAGTGCCCGCCGCAGCGGGCATCCCTCAGACGCGTGGGTACAAGTCTGACCGGCAGTCTTGCAGCAACGAGATCAGGACAGCGGATGCCTCCTCAGGGTCGGGAGTTCCCGTTCGCGACTCAAGGAACCTGCCAATGACGGGCCGCCTGACGAGCTCTTGGAGGGGTCCGACTAGCTGCGCATGTCCAATCAGGAAGTCCTATCCGGCGTTGCGCGCAGAGTTCAGTGCCGCGTAAGCGGCGGCCTTCCATTCGAACCAGAACGGGTTCCAGAAACCCATGTGACGCTGCGTCATGAGCACCAGCGCTTCGCCGGTGGCGGACGAGATCGCCCAGTGTGTGCCGGCCACCCCTCCCCACTGCAGTTCGCCAACCGGCGTGTTGGGCTGCATTTGGGAAGCTCGCCGCGTTACCGCGCCGGCAAGGCAAAAACCGAAGGCAGGTATTGGCCCGCTCTGCAGGAACTGCACGCAAAGCTGCGCAGGCAACTGGTCGCGAAACATCTCGGCCAAGGTCGCGTCGGCGAGCGGCCCGCTACGGCCTGGAAACAAGTGAGACAGCAGTGCCAGCATGTCGGCCTGCGTGGTGAACAGGCCGCTGGCACCCGCCTCGCGCGGCACCGGGGTCAGGAACGCGCCGGGCCAAGGCAGTTCGTCCAGGCGCTTGAGTCCGGGCTCGTTGGGGTCGGCGAGATTGCCGCCATACAGGGCCGCGAGACGCGGCACCTGCTCGGGCCGCAGGACGTATCCGGTGTCGACCATGCCGAGCGGGCCGAAGAGGCGCTGCTGCAGCGCCTCGATGTAACGCTGGCCGGTGATGATCTCCACCAGCCGAGCCAGCACATCGGGTGCCATCGAGTACTCCCAGCCTTCCCCGGGCTGGAACAGAAGCGGCAGCAAGGGAAGTCGCTCGGCGATCATCGTCGTGCTGCAATCCTGCCGCCGCAGGCCGCTGGCGGCGTAGGCCTCGTAGATCATCGTGCCGGGGTCAAGGAGGCCGTGGCTGAGGCCAGCCGTATGGGTCAGCAGGTGGCGAACGGTGATGTCTCGTGCCAGCGCCTCGGTATGGTCCAGCGAAGTCGCTCCTGGCCGAAGCACTCGCGTCGCCCCAAAGCCCGGAATCCATTGCTTGATCGGGTCGTCAAGCGTGATGCGGCCTTCGTCCACCAGCATCAGTGTCATCACGGCGGTGATCAGCTTGGTGTTCGAGTGGGCTCGGTGGATGCAGTTGGGCCGCAACGGCTGGCCCTGCTCGATGTCGGCCTCACCGATGCAGAACGCGTCGACCACATCGGCGCCTTGGAATATCAGCGTCGACACACCGGACAACCGGTGTTCTCGGTGATGGCGCAGCAGCACGGCATGCGCCGCGGAAAAGTCAGGTCGGCCCATGGGCAATGCTCCTCGGTCGATCCGGATCCCGCTCCGGCCGAAAACCGATCTTCGGGATCGCCGGCTAAGCCGTTGCTCAGCGTAGGGTAAGAGACAGCATACAGCGATGTCCGCCGTTCGGCTGCAATGCGGGACGGTCAACATGCCCGGGCAGTCGTCGGTTGTCATCGTAACGACCACTGTCGACGGACTCCGAGACGATGTCAGCGAAGTCAAGTTCCGAAGTAGACCGGTCGTTCGCCATGCAATAGTCGATGGGCCGCCTTCATTCGGCATCCCTAAGTCGAATGGCAGAAGGTAGTCTGGGGTCGTCGCTCGTCCCGTGGAGCTGATGGGCCGCTCCTGGCGCAATAACCAACTCTTGCCGGCGACTCCTTTCGGGTACCAGAAGATTCCCGATCTGATGGCAGCGGGTTGGATCGAATCGAATCAAGTAACTTCGCAGTCGTTCGCCGCGTACAGGGCTACCAGCGAAATGTCTCCATGTCGAGTCTGCTCAGCAAGTGGACGAGACGCACTCAGGCCGGGATAGCCCGGTAAAGGTCTCGCCCCTACGGGACCTTGCCGCTTCGGCTACCCTGGGAACCTGATTAGCCCGTTTCCATGTTCGCCTTCTTCGAATCCCGCATCCGTCCCACGCTGACCCCCGGCACCCCGCCGCCGCCCGGGCTCGTCGCCTTCTACTGGCACTTCGTCCGCCAGACCCGAGGCCTCTACGCGGCAATGTTCGCGACCGGGCTGGCGGTCGCGTTGATCGACACTGCGATCCCGGTCTTCATCGGCCGCCTTGTCGGCCTCATGCAGGCGAACGATCGCCTCGCCGCGTTCAAACACGCGCTACCGGCGCTCATCGGCATGGCGCTGCTTGTCATCATCGGCCGGCCGCTGGCGCTGCTCGCCGACAGCCTCGTTCGCAACAACGCGGTCGTGCCCGGCGCGACCAGTCTGATCCGCTGGCAGAGCCACTGGCACGTCGTGCGGCAGAGCTGGCCGTTCTTCCAGAACGATTTCGCCGGACGCATCGCAAACCGCGTGATGCAGACCGGCAACGCGGTGCGCGAGTGCGTGGTCTCGAGCATTCGCGCCATCTGGTACATCGCCATTTACGGCATCAGCGCGCTGGTGCTCATGGCCTTCGCCGATTGGCGACTTGCCTTGCCGACGGCCCTTTGGGTGACGGGCTACGTGTTCTTCCTCGCCTACTTCGTGCCGCGCATGCGCGACCTTTCGAAGGCGTCGTCGGAATTGCGTTCGCACGTGATGGGGCGCGTCGTCGACAGCTACACCAACATCCTCACTGTCAAGCTGTTCGCACGCGCCAGCGACGAGGACGCCTACGTGCGCGAGGTGATCGATGGCCACACCGGGGCGATCGCCGCCCACATGCGGCTCATCACCCGCTTCATGCTCACCCTCTCGATCATGAACGCGCTGCTGCTGGTCTCGACAGCGGCGATCGGCATCACGCTGTGGAGCGAGGGCGTGATCGGCGCCGGCACCGTCGCCACGGCGCTACCGCTCGCCTGGCAGATCGCCAACGTCTCGGGCTGGGTGAGCTGGGAGGTTACCGGCATCTTCGAGAACATCGGCATCGTCCAGGAAGGCATGCAGACCATCGCCGTGCCGCATACGCTTGTCGACCGACCGAACGCGCGCGAGCTCGAGGTGCCGCGCGGCGAGATCCGCATCGAGCACCTCACCTTCACCTATGGCCGCGCCGATGGACGACGCGTGCTCGACGACCTCAACCTCGTCGTGCGCCCGGGCGAGCGCGTCGGCTTGGTCGGCCGCTCGGGCGCGGGCAAGTCGACACTGGTCAACCTCCTGCTGCGCTTCCACGAGAGCGAGCAGGGCTCGATCCGAATCGACGGCCAGGACATCGGCCATTGCACGCAGGAAAGCCTGCGAGCCGCCATTGGCATGGTCACGCAGGACACGTCGCTCCTGCACCGCTCCATCGCCGCCAACATCGCCTATGGCCGGCCAGGCTCGACGCCGGCCGAGATCGAGGCCGCGGCCCGCCAGGCGCAGGCGCACGACTTCATCCTCGACCTCGTCGACTGGAAAGAGCGCACCGGCTACGAGGCGCACGTCGGCGAGCGCGGCGTCAAGCTATCGGGAGGTCAGCGCCAGCGCATCGCCCTTTCCCGCGTGATTCTGAAAGACGCCCCGATCCTGATCCTTGACGAAGCGACTTCCGCGCTCGACAGCGAAGTCGAGCTCGCGATCCAGGACCAGCTGGCGACACTCATGCAGAACAAGACCGTGATCGCGATCGCGCACCGGCTCTCGACCATCGCCCGCATGGATCGCCTGGTCGTGCTCGAGCAGGGACGAATCGTCGAGCAAGGCACACACGACGAGTTGCTGCGCCTCGGCGGCCACTATGCCCTTCTCTGGAAGCACCAGTCTGGCGGCTTCCTGCCGGCGCAGGGGCTGGGCGAAGGGCTGCCAGGGCACGTGCGGGTCGACGAGGCCGTCGTCGCCCTCGACCCGGAATAAGTGGGCTCATGACTTCCCATGGCGCTATCGCTCTAGGCGTCAGGCTCCTTTCGACGTATGTATCAGGGAACACGACCAGCCGAGGGCCGAGTCTGTTAGCAACCGGTAAAGGACAAAAGCATGGACCTGAAACTGACGGGCAAGCTCGCATTCATCTCCGGGAGCACCGCCGGTATCGGGCATGCAATCGCCACGGCGCTGGCCCACGAAGGCGCACGCGTGATCGTCAACGGTCGCGAGCAGGCATCGGTCGATGAAGCCGTGGCGCGCATAAGCGCCGGCCCAGGCGGAGAGGTGATCGGATTCGCAGGCGACATGAGCACCGCTACGGCGGCGAGTGCGCTCGTCGCCCGCTTCCCCGATATCGAAATCCTGGTCAACAACCTCGGGATCTTCGAACCGAAGCCTTTCGAGGAGATCCCGGACGAAGACTGGCGGCGATTCTTTGACGTCAACGTGCTTAGTGGTGTCCGCCTGGCCCGCCTGGTACTCCCGGCCATGAAGCGCGCCGACTGGGGACGGATCATCTTCATCTCGAGCGAGAGCGCCGTCCAGATCCCAGCCGAGATGATTCACTACGGTATGACCAAGACGGCCCAGCTCGCGATAGCGCGCGGCTTGGCGGAGTCGCTTGCCGAAACGGCCATTACGGTCAACAGCGTTCTTCCCGGGCCGACCCGATCGCGTGGCGTCGCCGACTTCGTCGACGCACTCGCCAAGTCGGGTGGTTCGACGGCTGAGGCTGTCGAAAAGGAGTTCTTCGCCACAGCCCGTCCGACCTCGCTGATCAAGCGCTTCGAGTCGCCCGAGGAAATCGCCGCGATGGTGGCTTACATCGCGAGTCCTCTATCGTCTGGAACCACCGG
>Ga0207683_10002474_pt1 | contig 16117 bp, 14 predicted proteins | sample KBSM73metaG_FD_184333 | JGI IMG/M metagenome (GOLD analysis project Ga0207683, IMG submission 184333) | Miscanthus rhizosphere microbial communities from Kellogg Biological Station, Michigan, USA - KBS M7-3 metaG (SPAdes) (version 2) | ecosystem: Host-associated > Plants > Roots > Rhizosphere >... | reverse complement strand
CGGAACCGTACAACAACGCGTTCCAATTCATGTTCCCGTAGCTCAGCTGGATAGAGCAGCTCTTTCCTAAAGAGCAGGCCGGGGGTTCGACTCCCTCCGGGGACGCAATCAACCGCAACACGTGCGCGGACGAGCGCCAGCGCACGCCACGGATCGGGGCAATCCGCGTGCGTGTGAGGCCCGTGAGGCTCGGCATGTGCACGAAGAACCGGGAGCTACGGTGGCACCGGCCAGGAATCGCGGACGACGAGCTGCCGCACGTGTTCGAGCCCTACTGGTCGGCGAAGCAACACGAGCAGGGCACCGGCCTGGGGCTCTACATCGCCAATGCCATCATCGAGGCGCACGGAGGCACGATCTCCGTCGACAGCAAGCTTGGCCGGGGCACGACGTTCTCGCTGGTGGTGCCTGAACCGGCCGGCGCGTTGTGAAACAGGCGGCTCCCGATATCGAGGAACTGCCCGCCGTTGATGAACACCTGCGCGTGCGTGAGCACGATGGCCATCGCCGCGACGCCGCGTAGCGCCTGCATAAAGACAACTCGATCAGCCATACGGGGCCGCGCGAGTTCAGTTCGATGGGGGCGAGATCAGCCCGACGACGACGTCCCAGTCTCCGTGCGTGGTTACGGGGCCCGTGCCGAAGTCGAGCTGGTCGGCGACGATGCCGACGAACGCCACGGCACCGCTCGGTGAGATCGCGAGACCCCGAATGGCGTCATTCCCCTCGTTGGTCGCCGCGCCATAGGCGCGCACGTCCATGAACGAGCCATCCGGCGCGTAGCTGGCGATATAGGTGGCACCGTGGATCGTGCCGTTGCCGAAGTCCGCGACGTAGCTCATTCGTCCGCCGACGAGCAAAGCGCCACTCGGCGCAGCCGCGATCGCGAACGGATTAGCCGGGCCGCTCGCGGCCTCGGCGTTCCACGCGATCCTACCGTTCGAGTCGACACCGGTCACATGAGGCCGTGACAGCGTCTCGTCGTCATTGGGCCATGCTGAGGTTGCGGTAGCGAAGCCGTCGCCGCTCGCAACGAGCGACGGGTACATGTACATCACGTTCGGATCGCCGTAGGTCGCCGCGCGATCGATGGTCCCGGTTGCACTGACGTGAACGACGACCGGCGTTCGCCCCGATTGCGCGGTCAGTAGCTCGCCGGCATAGGACATGGTCCGGTCGATCGAGGTCGCGATCGCGAACGAGCCATCGCGGAGGGCGGCGATGCGATCGATCTGCGTCGGCGTGGTTGCGTCCCACAGTGGCGTCCCGTCGGGCGCGAGGTGCACGATCCAGCCCGGAGCGGTCTGCGCGGCATGGAACGGCAGGGAGTACGTGTTGCCGTAGCAGAGGCCCGCGACGGTGATGCTGTCGTCCGACGAGATGGCGATCGAGTCTCCTTCGATCGCGCCATTGTTCCCGCCGAACGACCGCGCCCACAGCAGGTGGCCGTCGCCGTCGTACTTGGCGACGAATCCCTGGCCATCAGCCACGGGGAGCGTGATGCCTCCAAAGTCCTCGTCGACGCCTTCGCGGCCGGCGATCACGATGTTGCCGCTGCTGTCGATCTTCGCGCCCGTCACCCATCGGCCCGTGTCGGCGTCAGCGCCGATCACATTGGTCCAGATCTCGCTCCCGTCGACGATCGAACGCTTGCTGACGAACACGGATCCGAGAGGGTTCTTGGTCGTGCGTGCTCCGCTGCCGAAGTCGACGGTGTTGCGGAATATGCCGGTGACCACGACGTTGCCGTCGGGCGCGAAGGCAACCCCGTCGACGGCAGGTGAGTCGTCGCTGAAGCCCCCGAGGCCGATCGTCCAGTGCTGCGGTCCGAGCAGCGGCGTATAGCCAATGTTCTCGCCGGTGCAGCCGGCGGCAATCGCGAGAACGCATGCGAGCTTCATGGCAATCCTTTCTGCGCGCGCTCCACGAGCGCACGATGAACGCTCCGCGGATGCGCGGAGAGGAACTGGGTGATGGCGTCGGCGGCCTCGGCCCGGTGAAGGCGAGCGAGCGCGACGCAGCGAATGGCCTCACGCTCCTCGACGAGCGTGCCGCCCGTGATCGGCTGGATCTCGGCAAGCGCAGCGGCCGGATCCGTCGCGAGCGTGCGCCAAGCCCGGGCAACCGTCTCCGCTTCCTCGGGTGCAGGCGCCGGAGGCGGCTCCGCAGGAGTTGGTGCTGGCGGGAGGTGGGTGCGTTCGACACTGCGCACATGCTCACGCGACCCTGATGGCGCGAACGGTGGGGGCGCGGGCGACGTCGGCGACGCTGATCTGACCGACGGCGGTACCGCTGCAGGCGGCGCGGCTGCAGACGGCGGCTCAGGCACGTCGATCGGCGTTGCTGCGTTCGTCGTTGAGACGCTAGGCGCGCGCGGCGTTGACGTGCGCGGTACCGTCGTGGACGGCGAGGTCGGCGACGACGGGCGCGTCAGTGCGACCACCGCCGTCGTGCCGCCGACGGCCAGCGCGAGCACGACAACGAGCTTTGTCGCGAGTCCGGTCCCGGCTGCCACCGGGCTGCCCGCTGCCGCCGCCGAGGTCTTGGAGACGGTGGCCGCAGTGACGACGACCGCGCTCGCCGCGAGCTTTGCTCGAACACTGGCGTAGATCTCAGGCGACGGTCGCGTTGCGCGTTCCGCTGAGACCAACGCCGCAAGGTCCTCTGGAAGGTCATCGATCACCGCGCACCTCGCAGCTTCGCCACGGCAGCGATGAGGTCGGCGCGCGCCAGTCGCAGGCGCGAGTACACCGTGTTCAGCGGCAGCTCTAGCATCGCGGCGACCTCGGGCGCAGAGTGGCCCTCGAGGTCATGGAGAATGACTGCGAGCCGGCGATCCTCTTGCAGTAGCGCGAGCGCCGCCCAAAGCAGCTGACGCGCAGGATCCACGGGCTCCGCTTGCGGATCGACGTCATCGAGCACTTCGCGTCGCTTCCGGCCCATTCCTGCAGCCACACGCCGCGCGATCCCGAACAGCCACGGTCGCACCGGCCGCGTCCGGTCGACGTCGGCCCAACGTCGATGCAACACGAGAAAAACGTCATGGACAGCGTCAGCGAGGTCGGCCTCGGGCACGCCAAGCCGTCCGCAGCTGCGCCAGACGTAGTCGAATTCGCGTTCGTAGACCGCATCGAACGTGATCTCCCCGCCGCCTGTCGGCCGATCGGGGCCCTTCACATCCACGTATTGCGTCGAGGTGAGCCGATCCGTCACGGAAAGCGCACGACCACCGCTCCCGACGCCAATGCCTCGAGTCTTTGGCTCGTCCACACCGGCATGTCGTTGACGTCCAGGTGGGTCGCGGTCGGGCGTACGTCACCCTCCGCTGCAAGACGTACAGCGAGGAACCCGTCTTGCGGGAACTCCCACTCGACTCGCGCGCCAATCGCGAACAGCGGCAACGCACCAAGGTGAGCCCCGTTGAGGTGGTCGCTTGATCCGATGGAGAGCCCCGCTGTCGCGAGCGCGCACGTCAGGAGTACCGACGCGTGTACGCACGCCAGCCCGGTCGCTGATGTCTCCCAGATCGTCGCGGTCGCGAGCGGCGTAATCGCGATTTCGGCCGATCTTGTCCCGTGTAGTTCGACGCGGTACGAAGGTGAGCCCCGTCGCCAGTCGACGCCAACGGCCGTCATCTCCTGGCCGCCACTGGCGAGGCCAGCCGCGAGCCACATCGTGCGGCCGTCGCGAGATTTCGGGGATGGCGCCGGCGGCAGCGATTCTGGTTGCGAGAGCGATTCTGGTTGCGACAGCGACTCTGGACGCGGCGGCGTCACGATGTGCGCGGCGATGTCTCGCGTCGCCGGCTTCGCCATGGGAGTCGACGGCTCCGGCGCTGCCATCCCGATCACCAACGCCGCCGCGTCGAGTGCTGCATCGCATGTCGGCGCGCTTACCTCGCGCGTGCCGCCGCCAATCTCGACGGTCGCCGCAAACGCGTTGCCTCGTTGCTCGGCGCTCACGGTGAATGTCGAGGCATCGACGAGCCGTCCGGTGAGGCGTTCGATGCGCGTCGTGATGTCGTCGACCGAGCACACGTCCGCGTGCGCGGTACCCGCCATCGCCAACACCAGCAACGTCACTCGCATGGCGGCATGCTAACGCCGGATCGCGAGCGCGTGCGTCTCGCAACGCGTCTCCGCGGTCTCCAGATGCACTCGCCGTCGCGCGAGCGCGAAGTCAGCTGCGGCGGGCCGCGAGCGCGACGTCGATCCGTTCCGCCAGGTCCTCGAGCTCGCCCAGCTCGACCAGCGGGATGTCGATCCGGTGCGCCCGCATGCAGGCTTCCACCATCGTGCGCTGCAGGCCCGGCGTGTGCGGATCGTAGATGGCGATGTCGTAGCCGCCGCGCGAGAGTGCGGCGTTGAGGGCGGGCTCGATGTCCACGCGCGTGAAGCGCGGGTCGAGGCCGGCCGCCTGGAGAGCCGCGCGCAGAGGTGCGAGCGGATGGATCCAGGACCGGATCAGCAGCAGTTTCATCGTGCTACCGGGGGTAGCCATGGCGGGTCGAATCAGTAAATTTGCATGTGTCAGGCCAGCACATCCGGCGTGGCAAGAGCGCTCGGTGGGCGTCTGCGCACTGGCGTTTTTCCTAATCAAAGTCCGTGGTTCGCGAAGTGCCCCATGCTAGATGGGAAGAGAGATGGGACGTTCGCGCGGCGGCGCGCTCCGGACGCAAGCGAGCACGCACCAGGCGTGGGGGAACGCCGGGGCCATGGCGGCTGGTGGCTGGGTGAACGATCTCGGACTCACCGTTCCGACCGGTACGCGGTGGCACATCGAGATCCAGCTCGACGTGATCGAGTCGCGCGCGCCGAGTCAGTTCGACGAAGCGACCGCGACGCGATTCCACCTCGATATCTACTCGGAAGAGTGGGGCTTCTACTTCTGTCACGCCGGACAGTGCTCGTGGATCCGCGTGACCGACCAGGCGTTCATGCACGGCCGCGATGACTACAACCTGCTCGGGATGACGCCGGCTCTGAAAGATATCGGCGGTCTCGTGCGGCACCTCGAGCAGAAATTCGGGCTTCGGTTCCGGCGCGATCTCGCGCTGGTCCGGACGAACCTGTCGAAGGCCGAGCCCGTTCTCCGGACCTGGATTGCGGCGCTCTAGCTCGCTCCCGCATGTGATCTCGGCGCACGGTAGCGCGCGCGAACGTCACGGTGTGCTCTCGCGCGCGGGCGCGAGCTCGCTGTACGATCCCGGCGTGCTACGCGCGCTGCTGATCGTGACCTGCCTGGTCGGGTGCAAGAAGAAGGAACGGGAGATGGCGACCGAGCTCCCGCCCACGCCATCGACCGGCCATAGCATCACCCACTTCAAGGATGCGAGCGACCCGGTCGGGGAGGGCAGCTCGGGAAGCGCTGCCACGGCGAGTGCCGGCTCGGCCGTGCCGGTCGACGCGCCGCCGCTGGCGAAGCCGGCCTACAAGGATGCCGAAGGCCGCATCGCAGTCGGGGCCCTTGCCCATGTTGACCGGGCCTCCGGGTCAACATGGGCAAGGGCCCCGACTGCGATGCGGCGCACGACCACTGCATGCGCGATGGCGTGTGGTTCGCGGCGGGCAACTACGTCCCGGGCAAGCTGTTCCGCGCGACGCCGTGCTTCGAGCTCGACGGTAAGTGGTACGACTTCCGCGGCGAGGCGGTCGACGACGGCGGCAAGCTATTCAAGACGCGCGTCGCCAAGGTCGAGGACGTCCACGCCGGCGAGCCGCTCGTGCTCTTCATGCCGACCGACGACGGCCGCGACAAGTGGACCGACGTCGAGGCCGACGCGCTGACGTCGTCACGGTGGGACGTCGGCGTGCCGGACTCGGTGAACCCCGCGACCAAGACCTTCACGACGAAGGCGTGGCCCGATCCGATCGACATCGACACGGCGCGCGTCGTCGTCGAGCAGAAGCCGCACTGACTACTTCACGTTGACGAGGATCGGCGGCGACGCGATGCCGTTGGCCACGACCTCGAGGGTCGCGAGGCCGCGCTCGGCGGTGGCCGGGACGTCGAACAGCGTGATGCCGGTCTTGTCGGGGCCGATCGCGCGCGACGACTGATCGTGCGTGCGGCAGTACTGGACGTGGCTCGTGTCCTGATACGTCAGGCGGATGATCGGGTAGTTCGTGTACGTCTGCTCGTCGTCGCCGTAGTAAGCGCCCTGGGTGATGCCATTCATGCGCAGCACCGGCAGCTTGTAGGTGTGGCCGAGGAACAGGTTCGTGACCGGTGTGACGCCATCGACCACCGCGAGCGACGAGGGCGGCGCGGGCTCGGCGGGAGAGCCTTCACGCGCGGCCGTCATCGGCTGCGGCGCGGAGAGCACGACCGGCACCGCGTTGTCGGGATGGCCGGGGGCCGGCGTGTAGAGCTCGATGTCCGACGAGAAGTCGGTCAGCATGATCTCGCCGGTCGGCAGCACGATCATGTTGTGCTGGTAGGTCGTGTTGGCCGAGGCGTTCGGCGGATCCGCGACCATCGTGAACGAGGTGCCGTCCCACTCGAAGAAGTGAGTCGGCGGCATGAAGATGCCGGGGCTCGCGGAGACGAGCGTGTTGCCGTTCGGCAGCGTCGCGGCGGGGCCGTCGGCGACGTCGAGCTGACCGCCGATGTTCGGCAGGTCGGGGGCCGAGCCCCACGTCATCGTGACCGGATCGTAGACTGCATTGTGGCCGTTGCCGCCGAGCGCGAGCACGGTGCCGTCGTTGCGCAGCACGTTCGGACCGATCTCGTGCGAACCGCTGTTATCGGGATCGAGATCCGAGATCTGGATCGGCGTGTGGCCGGCCGGCTTCCAGGCGCCGGTCGCCGGGTCGTAGATCTCGGTGGCGGTGAGATCGGCGACGTTGTTGGCGTCGACGGTGAGGATGGTGCCGTCGTAGAGCAGCGCCCAGCTCTCCTCGTCGTGGATGTCGAGCTTGCCCATGCCGGTCGGCGACCACACCTTGTCGTTCTCGTCCCAGATCGCCTGCTCGGGCGGCTTGTCGCAGCACGACGACAGCATCCAGCGCCCGTCGGGGAGTACCATCCCGGAGGCATCGCCGATCGTCATCCAGCCCGGGGGCGGCGTGACGCTCGTCCACGTATTCGCGAGCGGATCGTAGAGCGCGCCCTCGGTCGTGAACGCGAAGTTGCCGGCGAGATATTCGCCGCCCTGGACGATCACCTTGCCGTCGAGAAGCACGCCGCTCGCGGTGTAGAGCGGGCTGTAGCCAGCCGGCATCGAGGCGAGCTTGCTCCAGGTGCCGTGCTCGTAGCTGCCCGTCACGTCGGGCGTGAGCAGCCACCAGTTCTCGGTCTCGAGCTCCTGGACCATCACGGTACCGTCGGTGAGGAGCAATGGCGCGGCGGCGGCGAACGGCGCGGTGGTGACGGGCCGCCATGTCTGCGGCACCGCGTCGGGCACCACCGTCATTGTCGCCTCGGCAGAAACTGGCAACGGCGGCGCGGCCGCCGGGACCGCACAGCCACAGACCCCGACGAACGCGACCCAGCGAGACATCGTGGCGCGAGTCTAGCGTAGGTCGTGGCCGTTCATGTACGGTTCTTTCGTGCGTTTCGCACTGTGGATCCTCGTTCTCGGGCTGGGGCTGGCGGCGTGCGGAGACACGGCCAACCCGTGCGACTACAACGAGACCGACGACGTCGGGAACGGCAGCGCGAGCGAGATGACCTCGTTCATGCTCGACAAGAAGACGCAGACCGTCTGCGGCAATGTCGACGGTGGTCACTACGATTCGCTGCAGAAGCTCGTCGACGTCGATCGCTATCGGGTCACCGTCGGGGGCACGGGCGAGCTCGTGATCCACCTCGATCCGATGGACGGCGTCGAGGACCTCGACGGCATCCGCGTCCAGATCTTCGATACCGCCGTCAACCCGCGACTCTACGCCGAGGGCGCGTTCGACAAGACGTACGATCACGCGGCGTTCGTCACGGTGCTGCCGCCGGGCGACTACGACGTGATCATGGCCGCCGCGGCGCGCGGGGACATCGCCAGCGGGCAGGTGGCGTACCGACTCCGGTTCACCCCGGATCCGTCGCTGCAGTGCAAGCCCGAGACAAAAGGCGGCTTCAACGAGGACCTCGAGCCCGACAACGATGCCGTGCACGCCGACTTCTCGAAAGATCCGAGCTTCACGATGGGGCCGGGCGCGAGCGAGATGACGAAGCTGACGTTCGGCGGCGGGCATCACTACCTGATCAACGGCACCGTGATGAACTTCCCCGCCCAGGGCGGCTACGTCGATAACGACGTCTATGCGGTGAAGACCGGCGACGGCGTCAACGAGCTGACCACGCGCCTCGACTGGGACGGCACGGATGCGGATCTCGACGTCGCGCTGCTCGACGCCACGACTCTCGCGCCCGCGGGCCTCGGCGTGACGACAAAGATGGGCGGCGGCGAGTTCCAGACGTTCGCGGTGCTGCCGAAGACCGACTATCTCCTGTGGGTCGGTGCCTTCGATCCGTCTCCCACCGGACGGCCTTACGGCGTGACGGTGTGCGCGGCTCACTACACGCCGTGAAGCGCCTGTCGCCCAGCGACGCGATGTTCCTGCTCGGCGAGTCGCGCGAGCAGATGATGCACGTCGCGGGGTTGCTGACCTTCACGGCCCCCGAGGATGCGCCGCCCGATCAGATGCGCTCGCTGATGGACGAGATCCGCGCGGGCGCGGCGGTCTATCGGCCGTGGAACCAGCGGCTGCGCACGCCCGACTTTTTGTGGAACCCGCTGCAGGGCTGGGTCGAGACCGAGGTCGACCTCGAGTACCACGTGCGGCGCACCGCGCTGCCGGTGCCGGGCGACGAGCGCGAGCTCGGTCTCGTCGTGTCTCGACTGCATGGCTCGCCGGTCGATTTTCACCGGCCGCCGTGGGAAGTGCATCTCATCGAGGGGCTCGAGGGCCGGCGCTACGCCTTGTACGTCAAGGTGCATCACTCGCTCGTCGACGGCTTCACCGCGATGAAGATCCTCAACAACGCGCTGTCGAGCGATCCCAACGAGCGCGATCGTCCGCTGTTCTTCTCGATCCCGCCACCGGAGCGAACACGGCGCGATACCGACGAGGGCGTAGATTTCCCCGAGCTGATGGCGCGGGTCCGCGAGCAGTACGGTGCGTCGAGGACCGCGTTCCGCGCGCTGCGCGAGGTGCTCACCGGGCATCACGACGCGCTCGTCACGCCGCGCCAGGCACCGAAGTGCGTGCTCAACGCGCGGATCAGTCGCAGCCGGCGCTTCGCGACGCAGGCGCTCGAGACGTCGCGGATGCGCGCGGTGGCCAAGGCGTGCGGCGGCACGCTCAACGACGTGATCCTCGCCCTGTCGGCGGGGAGCATCCGGCACTACTTGCTCGAGCAGGACGCGCTGCCCGACGATCCGCTGATCGCGATGGTGCCGGTTGCGGTGCGCGCGAAGGATGACGAGGGCGGCGGCAACGCGGTCGGCGCGATCCTCGCGACGCTGGCGACCGACATCGACGATCCGGGTGAGCGGCTCGCGGAGATCGTCGCGTCGACGCGTGAGGCAAAGCAGCAGCTGCAGGGCATGTCGAAGGCGGCGATCCTCCAGTACAGCGCGATGCTGCTCGCGCCGTCGCTCGCGCAGATGATCCCGACGACGGCGGGCCATGTGAAGCCGACGTTCAACGTGGTCATCTCGAACGTGCCCGGGCCCGAAACGCCCCTGTACTTTCGGGGCGCGCGGCTCGATGCTGCGTACCCGATGTCGATCCCGGTGCACGGCCAGGCGCTCAACATCACCTGCAACAGCTACGCGGGGATGATGTGCTTCGGCTTCACGGGCTGCCGCGATACCGTGCCGCACCTGCAGCGCCTCGCGGTGTATTGCGGTGAAGCACTCGTCGAGCTGGAGCACGCATGCGCTCTCTGATCGTGGTGATGGCGCTGGCGCTCGCCGGCACCGCGCAGGCGGGGAACGATGGGCGCGAGCTTGTCAGCATCACCGCGGGCACGCGTGCCGGCGATGGCGGCGGGTTCGTGCTCGGGCAGAGCGACTGGAACAGCAGCGAGGGCCTGAGCCTGACCGCCGGCGCCGAGGTGCCCGTGTGGCGGCGGCTGCGCGCGGTGCTGCGCGTCGAGGATCTCGGCAACAACGGCCGGCCCGGCGCCGGTCTCGCGTATCCACTCGCGCCGTACGCGAGCGCATACGTGCTCTACAAGGCCGAAGGCTTCAGCGAACCCGAGGGTGAGATCGAGGCGGCGCTCGCGCTCGCGCATACTGCGGGCCCGATCCTGCTCGCGGGCAGCCTGACATATGGCCAGGACATCGACGCGAAGAACCGCGATGTCGAGGGCGCGGCGGCGGGTCGCATCGAGGTCGTCGATCGCGTGTTCGCCGGCGTGATGGCGCGTTATCGCGATGCGCTCGGCACCACCGGCGAGGCGCTCGCGCGCGACGGGTTCGGCGGCGCGACGGCGACGGTCGTCATCGATCGGCTCGCGCTCACGGCGATGGCCGGTGTCGCAGGCGTCCAGAAGAGTGGTACGGGACAGCAGTTTCAGACCGGCGCGGCGGCCACGCTCGCGATCGGCGCAGCGTTTTGATCGATACTGCGCGGCATGCGTACCCTCGTGGCGCTCGCACTCGCGGCGCTCTGTGCATCCGTTCACGCTGATCCGGCCGACGATCTGCTCGCGAAGAACCTCGCTGCCCGTGGTGGCGCCGAGAAGCTGCGTGCGATCAAGTCGCTGAAGCTGACCGGCCGCATCGTGTTCGGCGGCAGCGACTTCTCGATCGACGCGCAATGGGGCGAGATCCAGCGCCGACCCGATCAGATTCGCAGCGAGGTCACGCTGCAGGGGCTGACCTCGGTCAGCGCGTACGACGGCCGCGAGGCGTGGCGCGTGTCGCCGTTCGGTGGGCGCAAGGACGCCGAGAAGGCGAGCGAGGACGACACGCGCGCACTGGCGCAGGATGCCGAGCTCGACGGACCGCTCGTCGAGTGGAAGGCCAAAGGGCACAAAGTCGAGGCGCTCGGCATGGAAGATGTCGACGGCACGCCGGCCTACAAGCTGCGCGTCACGCGGCGCGACGGCGACGTCTGGTACGTCTATCTCGATCCCGCGACGTACCTCGAGGTGCGCGTCACGAAGGTCCACAAGGTGCGCGGCGCCGAGGAGATCAACGAGACGGACCTCGGCGGCTACCAGCAAGTTTCCGGCGTGTGGATCCCGTTCGCGATCGAGAGCGGCAGCAAGGGCGGCCCGCGGACGAGCCGGATCAGCGTCGAGCGCGCGGAGATCAACGTCCCGGTCGAGGACGCGTGGTTCAAGGTGCCGAACGGCGCGGTCGTGCGCGTGATCATGCAGCCGGCCGGCGAGGTGAAGTCGGAGCCGTTCGCGCTGCCGGCTCCGAAGACGCCGGCGGTGTTCGACTCGGGCACCGTGGCCGGGCTCGGCGCGCGCAACATTGGATCGGCGGCGATGAGCGGCCGCATCGCGGCGGTCGCGGCGGTGAACGTCGGCGGCAAGACCACGCTGTTCGTCGGCGCGGCCTCGGGCGGCGTGTGGCGCAGCTACGACGGCGGCACCACGTTCAAGCCGGTCTTCGACAAGCAGACCGTGCAGTCGATCGGTGCGATCACGATCGATCCGAGCAATCCGAAGAACGTGTGGGTCGGCACCGGCGAGGCGTGGACTCGCAACTCGGTATCGGTCGGCGACGGCATCTACAAGTCGACCGACGGCGGCGAGACCTGGAAGAACATGGGTCTACCGGAGTCCGAGCGCATCGTGCGGATCCTCGTGCACCCGCGCAACTCGAACGTGGTGTACGCGTGCGTGCCCGGCAAGCTGTGGAGCGACTCGTCGGAGCGCGGCCTCTACAAGACCGTCGACGGCGGCACGACGTGGACGCAGGTGCTGAAGGGTCCGAACCTTTCGACCGGCTGCTCGAGCGTGGCCATGGACCCGAAGAATCCCGACGTGCTGCTCGCGGGCATGTGGGACTTCCGCCGCAAGGGCTGGACGTTCCGCTCCGGCGGCGACGGACCCGATGCGTGGAGCGGCAGCGGCATGTTCCGCTCGACCGATGGCGGCCGCACGTGGACGCCGCTGACCTCGACGGCGAACCGCGGGCTGCCGCTCGCGCCGTGGGGTCGCGTCGAGGTCGTGTACGCGCCGAGCGACTCGCGCGTCGTGTACGCGATGATCGAGTCGAAGTCGTCGGGACTCTATCGCAGCGACGACGGCGGCGTGACGTGGGAGGCGCGCGACAAGAGCCAGAAGATGGTGTGGCGTCCGTTCTACTTCGCGCGGCTCGTGGTCGATCCGACGAACCCGAACCGGCTGTTCAAACCCGACCTCGGGTTGATCGTCTCCGAGGACGGCGGCCGCAGCTTCTCCGACACCGGCGGCGGCTCGCACGGCGACTGGCACGACCTCTGGATCGATCCGCAGAACCCCAAGCACGTGATCGGCGGCGACGACGGCGGCCTGTGGCTCTCGCACGACGGCGGCAACCGGTGGTGGAAGGGCAATAACCTGCCGGTCTCGCAGTTCTATCACGTGGCGATCGACCAGGCGGACCCGTATCACGTGTACGGCGGCCTGCAGGACAACAGCTCGTGGGTCGGTGACAGCGCGTATCCCGGCGGTATCTCGAACCAGCGCTGGGAGAACCTGTGCGGTGGTGACGGCTTCTGGGCCTTTCCGGATCCGACTGACGCGAACGCCGTGTTCTGCGAGTCGCAGGGCGGCTACATCAACCGCGTCGATCGCAAGACGATGGCGTCGCGCGATATCCAGCCGAAGGCCGGTTATCACGAGAAGCTGCGCTTCAACTGGAACTCGCCGATCTACGCGAGCCCGACGCAGAAGGGCACGATCTATCTAGGCGCGCAGTTCCTGTTCCGCTCGCGCGACCGCGGCAACACGTGGGACCGGATCTCGCCGGACCTCACGACGAACGACCCGGAGAAGCAGAAGCAGGAGCAGTCGGGCGGCGTGACGATCGACAACTCGTCGGCGGAGATGCACACGACGATCTACTCGGTGAGCGAGTCGCCGAAGAACGCAGCACTGATCTGGGTCGGCACCGATGACGGCAACCTCCAGCTGACGCGCGATGGCGGCAAGTCGTGGACGAACGTGGTCGGCAACGTGCCTGCGCTGCCGAAGGCGTCGTGGGTGAGCTGGGTCGAGGCGAGTCGGTTCGATGCGGGCACCGCGTACGCGGCGTTCGATCGCCACACGTTCGGTGACATGACGCCGTGGGTCTACCGCACCACCGACTACGGCAAGACCTGGACGCGGCTCGCCGACCACGGCGTTCGCGGCTACGCGCACGTGATCAAGGAGGACACGGTCAAGAAGGACCTGCTGTTCCTCGGAACCGAATTCGGGCTGTGGATCTCGATCGACGCCGGCAAGACGTGGGCGCAGTTCAAGGGCAACGACCTGCCGGACGTCGCCGTGCGCGAGGTCCAGGTCCACCCGCGCGAGAACGACCTCGTGATCGCCACGCACGGTCGCGGCATCTGGATCATCGACGACCTCACGCCGCTCCGCGCGCTCACCGCTGCGACGCTGCAGGAGCAGACGACGTTCCTGCCCGGGCGACCGGTGCAGCAGCGCATGCCGGCTTCAGGCGGCTGGGTCGACGGCGATGCGGTGTTTGTCGGCGACAACCCGCCGCAGGGCGCGGTGATCTCGTACTACCTGCGCACGCGTCACATCTTCGGGCCGATCAAGCTCGAGGTGCTCGACGCGGCCGGCAAGCTGATCGACACGATCACGCCGAGCAAGCACCCCGGCATCAATCGCGTGGTGTGGAACATGCGCGTCAAGCCGCCGAAGGTGCCGCGCGCCGCGCAGGTCGCGTTCGGCAGCTCGCAGGGCCCGCGTGTCGTGCCCGGCACCTACACGCTGCGGCTCACCCGCGGCGCGGACGTCAAGGAGACCAAGCTCGTGATCGGGCTCGACCGACGCGCGCCGTACACGCTCGCGGATCGCAAGGCGCACTTCGACGCGATGATGAAGGCGCACGCGCTGTTCGGCGAGATGAGCAACCTCGTCGAGAAGATCGATGCGACCCGCGACGCGATCGACGAGCACGAGCACAAGACCTCTGACAAGGATCCGCTTGCCAAGAAGCTGCGCGACGTGCGCGGCAAGCTCGACGAGATCAAGAAGCTGATCGTCGCGACGACCGAAGGCGGTGCGATCACCGGCGAGGAGCGCATCCGCGAGCACCTCGACATCCTCTACGGCGCGCTCAACGGCTGGGAGGGTCGCCCGGCGCCGTATCAGACCGCGCGCATCGACGTGCTGCGCCGCGAGCTGACCGAGGCCGACAAGCAGTTCACCACGTTCGTCGCGGCCGAGGTCCACCCGCTCGTGCCTGAGATCAGCGACCTCGAGGTCGGCGACGAGCCGGATCCGATCGCGATGCACTGCGTGGAGACCGCGGGGCGCGATTGCGCAGCTGCCGCGGCGACGGCGACCGAGCGCGATTAGTAGCTGCGCCGGTCGAGGATGTAGCCAAGGCCGCCGGCGCGGTACCACCGGTAGCCATAGGGCTCGAGGATGATGTGGTGGCGGTGCCGTTTGTCGGGCTCGCTGTGCGCGGTGTCGAACAGCGAGGTCAGCTTCTGTGGAAACGGCAGCGTGATCTCGAGGTTCTCGTCGAGCAGGTTGTGGACGGTGACCACCGAGTTGTTGCGCCACTCGTAGTGCATCACCAGCACGCCGGGGTTCTTGACGTCGATCACCTCGAACTCGCCCCAGCCGAGCTCGGGGACCTCCTTGCGCATCCGGATCAGGCGCTCGGTCCAGTTGAGCATCGAGTTCGGATCGCGGCGCTGATCGGCGGCGTTGACCTGGCGAAAGCCGTAGGGACCGTCGTCGATGACGGGGAGGACCGGCTTGTCGGCGCGCGTGAAGCCCGCGTGCGGCTCGGTCGACCACTGCATCGGCGTGCGCGCGCAGTTGCGCTCGGGCAGCGACAGATCGTCGCCCATGCCGAGCTCGTCGCCATAGCGGAGTACCGGCGTTCCGGGCAGCGTGAACATCAGCGAGTACGCGCACTCGAGGCGGCGGCGGTCGCCCTTGAGCATCGGGGCGAGCCGGCGGCGGATGCCGCGATCGTAGAGCTGCATGTCCTTGTCGGGGCCGAGCGCCTCGAAGACCTTCTCGCGCTGATCGTCGGTGAGCCGCCCGAGGTCGAGCTCGTCGTGGTTGCGCAGGAAGTGAGCCCACTGCGCGGTCTCGGGGCGATCGCGGGTCTGGTCGAGCGCGCGCGCGAGCGGCCGCGCGTCGCCGGTGGCCAGCGCGTAGAACGTGCGCTGGTTGACCCAGAAGTTGAACATCATCTCGAGCCGGTCGCCGTCCTCGCCGAAGTAGGAGAGGTTGAGCTTCGGCATCACGTTCGCCTCGGCGAGGATGATCGCGTCGCCGCGGCGCCACTGCAGGAACTCGCGGAACTCGCGCAGCATCGTGTAGTGCTCGACGTGCTGCTCCGCGATGCCCTTGCCCTGGATCACGAACGGCATCGCGTCCATGCGGAAGCCGTCGACGCCGAGCTCGAGCCAGAAGCCCATGATCTTGCGGATCTCGTCCTGGACCGCCGGGTTCTGCGTGTTGAGGTCGGGCTGGAAGTCGTAGAAGCGATGGAAGTAGTAGGCGCCGGCGACCTTGTCGCGCGTCCACGTCGATTTCTGAACGCCGGGGAACACCATGCCCTTCTCGGCGTCCTTCGGCTTCTTGTCGCTCCACAGGTAGAAGTCGCGATAGCGCGATTTGGGATCGCTGCGCGCCTCCTGGAACCACTTGTGCTGATCGCTCGTGTGGTTGACGACGAGATCGATCAGCAGGCGGATGCCGCGCTGCTTCGCCTGGTGCGTGAAGTCGACGAAGTCGCCGAGGTGACCGAAGCACTCATCGACGGCGTAGTAGTCGCTGATGTCGTATCCGTCGTCCTTGCGGGGCGACTTCTGGAACGGCATCAGCCACAGCGTCGTGACACCGAGCCCGGCGAGGTAGTCGAGCCGCCGCATCAGGCCCTCGAAGTCGCCGATGCCGTCGCCGTTCGAGTCCATGAACGTGCCGACGTGCAGGCAGTAGACGACGGCGTTCTTGTACCAGAGGTCCTTGATCA
>Ga0207683_10002472_pt1 | contig 16127 bp, 12 predicted proteins | sample KBSM73metaG_FD_184333 | JGI IMG/M metagenome (GOLD analysis project Ga0207683, IMG submission 184333) | Miscanthus rhizosphere microbial communities from Kellogg Biological Station, Michigan, USA - KBS M7-3 metaG (SPAdes) (version 2) | ecosystem: Host-associated > Plants > Roots > Rhizosphere >... | reverse complement strand
AATGGCGCAGCAGCCGAAGGTCGACAACGCTCAATTTCACACCGAGTCAGCAAGCGTTGGACTGTCGGCAACGGTGACTCGCCTTCAACATACGGGCGGCCCACAGTGGCTGGGCTATGAAGTGGCGGCCGTTCCGAGATCGCATTTCTCTGTGTGTTCTGGCGACACCCGATCAACGGCGGACGATGCTTGTTGCGGCGTTTATCGGCTTGAGGATTCTGACAACACCGTCCGGTCCGCCGACGGTGACCAGACGCCGCAGACGAGCGTTGATATGCTGGTGCGGATCGATAAAGGTGCAGTCGACAAGGTTCGCTTCATCGGGTCCGGTTGTCGGATCGATGCCGGAGGACTGTCATTCACATGGCTCACAGATGTGAATGCGAATGATAGCGTCGCGTGGTTATCCAGCTTGGCGACGACAGAGAGCAAGCATCTCACGGACCAAGCCTTCGCTGCGATCGCAATGCACGAGACCGCGAAGGCAACAGCTGTGCTCGAGAGCGCTGCTGCATCGGCCAATCCGCTATGGTTGCGGGAGAAAGGCGGATTCTGGCTTGGCGCGGAACGCGGCCACGATGGTTATCTTGCACTGAAGAAGCTCGCCGCCGATCCCGATCCCGAATTCCGGAAAAAACTGAGTTTCGATCTATTTGTCAGCCATGATCCGATGGCGGTCGATGATTTGATCCAGATGGCGAAGGCCGACAAAGACGTCGCCGTTCGCGAACAGGCAATCTTCTGGGTGGGACAGAAAGCGGGCGCGAAGGCCTTGGCAATGCTCAAGGACACGATCGTAAACGATCCAGAGGTGGGGGTGAAAAAGAAGGCCGTGTTTGCGCTTAGTCAGTTACCGAAGGACGAAGCAGTGCCGGAACTGCTTCAAGTAGCGCAAACCAATCCCGATCCCGCGGTTCGCAAGGATGCAATCTTCTGGCTGGGCCAAACGCACGATCCGCGGGCGCTAGCGTATTTCGAACAGATCCTCGAACACTAAAGTTCGCGCGCTAAGCCGAACGCGAGAAAGAGTATTCGTGCGGTTCGCCCGCACCACTTACTCTCGAGCAGCTCGATTGGAAAGGAGGCAGAGCATGATTCCTGTCCTGATCGAAACAACTTTGCATTCGCTTACCAATGTGACGATCTTGGTTGATCTACCAACTTTTCCCCGCAATGTTATCGAACGAGAGTTGGCACCTCTGTTGTTGTTTGCAGTCCCCCGCCTGGCGCTTCTCAAAAATCGACTTCAACCCCGTGCAGCAGATCCAGGCATTGAACTCGCGGCAGATTCCATGACCCTTTTGGAAGAATTGCAGGCCAGAATTTTGGCAAAAAGCGGTTCTGGGAGCGCAAATATCTTGGCTGCCAAATCAGCACAGATTTCAGGGTTCTGTCTCGATGAGCAACACAGCTTCGCGCCAGCCGTAAGTGACGTGAAAACAGACCACTAACGCCTTTCTCCGAAAGGGCACCGCGGTATCGGCGAACAGAGAATTCAGATGACTTTCGCGAGCAGGAGAAGCTGACTTTTCGGTACAGATCAGCTCTCACTCAGCGCATCGGCGATATAGATTACGCCCTCATTGGAGTCATACCATGTTGACAGCTCTGAAAATCGTCGATAACAGCGTGCGGGTAATCAATGGGGAGCCGACCGCCGGGCGCAGCCAGAGAAAAGGCCAAGGACGACAGCGAAGCGCGCTACATCAATTGCACCCTGGATTCCACGAAGAGCAGCATGAATACCCAGCCGCCCTCCGAACATCAAAACGCGATTAATAGTTTCTAAGTTATCGTCAGGCAGCCGATTAAGTGAATATGATCTGTCCACCCGCAGCTTTTTCGTAGAACTGGCCCACAGAAATCACGCCGTCCATCTCAGGGCAGAAATCCTCCGGCTTCAGATGGAACATGTCCACCGTCGCCCGGCAAGCATAAATCTCCGCGCCCGCATCATGAATCATGGTCAGGAATTCGCCTACTGGAGGAATGTCGAGCTTTTCCATTTCCTTCTTCATCATCGATGTTGCAAACGAAGACATGCCGGGGATTGCCCCGAGGACAGTGGGCATGTGCAAGGCGGGGTTCCCAACTGTAGCAACCTTCAGGTTATTCATCCGTTTTTTGATGATCGCGTCGAGGCCAAAGAAGGTGAAGAAGATAGACGCCTCGATCCCCTCCATGCGTGCGCCGTTGGCCATGATGAGACCGGGATAAACACCTTCGAGGGATCCTTTCGAAATAATGATGCAAACTTTTTCAATCGATTGTGCTGGGGGGGTCATATCGTCCTCTTAAATGCAGCCCTTCGGCTTGGGTAAGCCAGCGATGCGAGCTGCGCGCTTGGCGGGTCCTTTGGGAAAAAGCTGATAGAGAGTTCTTGTATCAACACCGCTCTCTTTTGTCAGCCGGCGAATCGAAGGAGAATCGCCTTCTTTGTCGAAAACTGCGCGCATGAAATTGATTACCGCCCAATGCTGCGGTGTAAGTTCGGGAATGCCTTCAATTGCGGCAATTTCTTTCGCAATCTCTTCATTCCAATCATTCCGATTGGCAAGGTTTCCGTCAGCATCCAGTGCGAGCGTCTTACCGGCCAATATAGCGGTTTCCATATTTCACCTCGTGAGGATAAGAGCTATTCTGCTTTGCAGAGTCTGCGGGCACAGCTTGCGCGCCGACAATCTTTAAGAACTCAACCACAATCGCGACGCCACGCCGCGCCTCTATTGAGTTGAGATCGCGAACTATCGTGAAGATAGACTTATTCACGTTCATTGTGGCCTGTACCTGGCCGAATCCATGGATGATTGCTTCGAGTGCCTGTAGAACTTCAGGCTTCGTGAGCTCTCTTAAGAATCCGATCAACTGGGGAATGCTTGCTTCCACCTGTTCCCAGTCCTTCACGGAATGAGAACGGACTAGAGCATCACCCACGCGCAGGCCGGCAGAAGCTGCATCGAAGTAACCCTTCTTCCACAGCGACTCACCGCCAAGCACGGCCTGCATCATCACATCGCGCACAATGGGCTGCGCATCCTGAACGAAATCAATTGCACTCTGCAACTGTTGAATCAGTGTCTCAAACAGACGCGCGTTGGCCATGGCGGTTTTCAGGAGGCCGATGATCTCTTGCGGATGCAGATCGGCAGTCCCGAATGCATCAACGGCATCACGCATCGCACTCTTGCCTACTAGCGAAAGGTCTGCAGCCAAATCCTCAGCACTGTTGCGCAGGCGCTTCAGATTTGCGATCTCCTCGACGATAAAGTCGAGTTTGCGATCAAGTTCGGCGATTCGATCGGTTTCAACGGCGGTGCACATCGCTATACCTGCTTTCCTGCCATTAACATCTCGTTGGCAATCGGCAGTTCAACGCCGCGGAGCAGAAGGTTCCAATACACCCACCGGAACATCAGCTTTCCGTAATGGTTGATCGTACTTTCGCGCAATAACGTGAATGGCCCCACTCCTGGAAGCGGGAACGCGCCGGGCAATGGCTCGGTTTCATAGTTGAAGTCGATCAGCAAGCCCTTGCCGAATCCCGACTCGATAAAGCAATTCGCGTGGCCATCAAAATGTGCACGCGGCGGACGGCCTTCGATGTGCTCCATGATGTTCTCGAACAGAATCTCTGACTGGAAGTGGACGACCGAGCCCGCCTTCGACGCAGGCACATTCGATGCATCTCCGATGACGAAGACATCTTCGAGCCCTTCCGCTGCGAGGGTCTGCTTGTCAGTGGGAATAAAATTCAGTTCGTTGCCCATTCCACTGCGTGCAATGACCGGATCGCCCATATTGGTGGGAATCGAAACCAGCAAATCGTACTTCACCTCGGTATCGTCCCATGCAAGGATCTTCTTCTCTGCGCTGTCCACGCGTCCCAATCCAAAGTCCGGAGTAACCGAGATTCCTTTGCGCTCAAGAAACTCACCTAGCACATTGCTTGAGGTGGGCTTGGTAAACGCGCCAGACAGCGGAGTGACCAGATGGAGATCAACCTTATCGCGCATGCCGCGTTCGGAGAAATATGCGTCCGCGAGAAAAAGAAATTCGAGTGGCGCCACAGGGCACTTGATCGGCATCTCAGTAATGCTGACTACGAGCTTTCCACCTTCCCACGACTTCAGAAATTGGCCAAGCCGCTCGGCGCCGCGCGGTGTGTAGAAATCGAACTTGCTACGCCCCCACTCGTCGTCGAGTAAGCCTTCTGTCTGCTCGGGATGAATGTCAGTGCCAGTTGCGATGATCAGACAGTCGTAACGCATTGACTCGCCGTTGGCTAGGGCAACGGACTTCTTTTCCGGATCAATTCGCTCGATCCCAGAAAGGATGTAGCGGATCATGCCAGGCAAGTATTGGCGACGCGGACGCACAATATCGCGCATCCTGTAGGTGCCGAAAGGAACAAAGAGAAAGCCCGGCTGGTAGTAGTGTTCGTCCGTTCCGTCCACGATCGTAATGCGCCAGTCACGCTCATCCAAGGCGTTGGCCAGTTTATTCGCCATTATGGTCCCGCCGGTACCCCCGCCGAGAATCAGCATGTGTCGCATCTTACTTCTCCTTCACTGAAGGGTGTTCCACCTGATAAAAGTCCAGACTGGACTCGAATGTTACAGCGCATAAAACGAAGATCCGGAAGATCCTTGCTACTGCTAAAAAGTCTTGCCGAAGCCGATGGTGACGGAGTTCTCCGACATCTTGCTGGTCACGCTCGTGCCGGGAATCGGCCCCTGCCCAGAAATCCACGGGCCGGAAATAGAATTTTCGAAGGCGTGGTAGTAGGTAACGGTCAGATCGCTCTTTCCCAATGACTTGATGAAACCTCCGGAGACATGGTGTTGCACAATCGCTGGTGCGGGCGTGTTGAAGAAGGTGAGACTGGAAGGAACCGGGTTCTGTGAAAAGTTGTAGCCGCCCATGACCTGAATAGACTTTGACACTTGTTGCTGAACGCCGCCGCCAATCGCCCAGATATTTTTCCATCCAAACCCTGCAACGGAGCCGTCTGCGTTATACCCGGATTTGGCAAATCCGGCCGTGTTCTCATAGTTGAACCAGCGCGCATCGACACCAATATGTGTGTTCTTCGCGGGAGAAGCCCCAGCTCCTATTGACACAACCTGCGGCAGATTCATTTGGAAACTCATTGCGTGCGATGCGCCGGTCAGGTCTTTGCGATTCCAATTGAACTCCCGGAACCATACCGGGGAACGATAAGATGCGCCCAGGCTCAGCTTTGAGAACGCATAATGTACGCCTCCGCTGAAGCCCGCTCCCATTGCAGGCGCCCTGTTGCCCGCCGAGAGGTAATAGGGCATCGTGCTGCCATCAGTAACGGGAGGGGAGAACGGTGCCGGGATCACCTGCAGCATTGAAAACGATGGCACAGCCGAGAATCCAATCGAGAGCCGCTCAGTCATTTGCCGCGCGATTCCGATCGGCATCATCACCAGCATGTAGTTCGATTTGATTTGTCCGAATCCGAATCCGTTTGGCGCCTGCGGCGTCAGGATTGGATTGGAGAAATCTGTGTTCTGGGGATAATCGACACCAAATCCGCTCACCGCCAGCATGCCAACGTGATACGCGTTAGAACTGCCAGAAGGGTGGTAGACGAATGCGAATCCCGGCATCAGGGAGAAGTTTGATCCGCTCACACTGGTTCCGCTCAGGGTCACCGGCGGCATCCCAGGCCCAAAGGCGTCCGCGTTGACGGTGCTGGAAAGAGAGCGCCAAGGAAAGAACAGTGTTCCATGGAATTCAAAACGCCTCCCCTGGAACCTCGCCGTGCAGGCCGCGTTCCAGGCAATGGAGCCGGTTGCGTCGAGGCAAATGCCGGTATCGGCTCCGCCCATGGCTTCATTCACCGGACCTGCACCGTGCAGAAAGTGTCCGTCGGTTCCGTGTGCAGCGACCGGCCAAAGCAGTACCAGGATTGCAAGTACCAGAGAATTTATGAGTGCGGCAGATATTTGATTGAATTTGATCTTCATGCCTTCCCCCGGCTGAGCCGTTCAGTGCTGCACCTCATGGTCGCAGCGTCAGACGAACTCCTCACAGGGAATGGCACCTTGCATGCCAAACGATAACGACTGTAAAATGTGTCAGTTATCGTTTCAACTAACACTTGGCTGCAACGTATTGTTGCAACATCGGGGTCGAGTTTGAAACAAAGCGTTTCGTCGGCCACTTCAGGCGAGGTGGAGTTCACGCATGCGGCGCCAAAGAGTTGCCCGGCTGATTCCCAGTGCCAGGGCGGCTTGGGTCCGCTTCCAATGGTGAGCATCCAGCACCGAACGAAGACGCGCAGCTTCCAGTCCCTCATTCGAGATTTCACACGATTCCGAAGATGCTCGTGATGAATAACTCTGCGGACTTCCCTGCGCGGCTCCCGGTCGCTTGATCTCTTCTGGCAGGTCTTCCGGAAGGATGGTCTCCCTGCCTGCCACCGTCACCGCGTACTCAATCACATTGGCCATTTCGCGAACATTGCCGGGCCAGGAATAGTCGAGAAGCACCCGCATGGCCTGCGGCGAGATTCGCCGCACCAACCCGTTCTGGGCCGTAATGCGGTTGAGGAGACTCAGGGAAAGTGGCGAAATATCCTCCCTGCGCTCACGCAGCGGTGGAATCTCAATGGGAACGACGCACAACCTGTAATAGAGATCCTCGCGCAGCCGGCCCTGCCGCAAAGCACTCCGCAGGTCCACGTTAGTTGCGGCGATGATGCGCGCATGTGTCGTCCTCGTGGAGCTTTCGCCAACGCGCTGGTATTGCCGCTCTTGCAGCACACGAAGCAGTTTTACCTGTAACGATGAGGGAAGATCGCCAATCTCATCCAGAAAAAGCGTGCCGTGCGACGCCAGCTCAAACCGTCCTACTCGATCGCGAATGGCGCCCGTGAATGCGCCGCGAACATGGCCGAACAACTCCGACTCGAGCAGATCTGCCGGAATCGCTCCGCAATTCACCGCAACGAACGGCCCGCTACTGCGCGTCGAGTGCTGGTGAATGGCGCGTGCGACTACTTCCTTTCCGGTGCCACTTTCGCCCATGATCAGGACCGTAGCTTCGCTTTGCTGCAGCGTGTCTACCATGCGAAAGATGCGAAGCATGGCCGGTGAGCACGCTATCGCTCCGGAATAAAACACCGGTGCGTTCGGTGAAATCTGCTCCTCATCGGCTGGACGCAGAAGAACCAGGTAGCGCACCAGAGGATCGCAGATATCCGTATTGTCTGAAACGAGAGGAGCCGTTGTGATGGAAACTAACCGGGGAGCCGCTCCGTCGAACTTAAGCGTAGCTCGCCAGCCTTCGCGCATCTGCCCATCCAGAAGTGCCTGGCGCAGCGGCCCACGTGGGCCGAAAAGTTCAACACCGAGCAACTCTTCCACGGGGCGGCCGCACAACGCTTTTGAAGCTCCCGGACCCAGAATCTCATCGAGCAGGTGCGACGCGTGCAGGATCGTGAACGACGGATCAAGGCAGATGAAGGCTCTCCCCACAGACGCAAGCGCGCGTGTGATGCCGTGGAGGGCAGCTTCCGTCATCGGATTGCCGAAATGCTCTAATGGCCCTGGAAGCTTCGTTACTGAGGTGGCGTTCATCAATTCCTCCCCTCCTGCTGCCGTGAGTGTTACGCGCAAGTTACTCTCCTGAAGGAACGGTAGCGCTTGACCATCAAATCCCGCGTGATGCAGATCACCTGCACCGATTTTCCACACGCAGACCGCTGTGCCCATTGGGGTCGTCCTCCCCGATCCGCGAAGTTCCCCCAAGTCTTCTCCCTGGCGTGGCCCGAGGGATGGATCAAAAGCTCCACCGCTCTCTGGTCGACCACAGAAAAGGAGATTCAAAGGGAGATTAGATACTCGGAGAGAAATTCTCTGGTGGAAGATTTATGCGGAAATAGCCCAGGAATCGGGGAGAGGTGTGACGTCTAAGTTATTGATTAATAATAAGTTGACTCGATGGCGGAGAGAGGGGGATTCGAACCCCCGATAGAGCTTTTGACCCTATAACGGTTTAGCAAACCGCCGCCTTCAGCCTCTCGGCCATCTCTCCGTGCTCCCCGGATTATACCGGAACTTGCGCATTGACGTGGATGCGGAAGGCGCATGCCAATTCATTTCGCCTTTGTTGCCTCGCCGGACAGGCTTCAGACCGAGTTCCATCGAATCTCTGCCTGAGTTGTTCATTTCGGTCCGCCAGCATCGGTTGTGAAATAGCGTCTCGAACGCTCCGTGGGGTTCCCCGATCCCATATCGGGATGAACTATGCATCTTCGACTCCCTGATCGAATGAGGAGGCAACTTCAGAATTCCCATCCAGCTCAACTTTGCGGCGTGTCCTTGTCTGAGTATTGTTAGATTCACAGTTATGAAGTTTGCTTCCACGCCGGCGCCGAGAAAAGTGCGCCTTCTGCCGTTGATCGCCGCCACATATTTCATGGTGTCCGGCGGTCCATATGGGCTTGAGGACATCTTAGGGGGAGCCGGCTTTGGCCGGGCAATTCTGATTCTCCTTGTATTGCCAATTATTTGGTCGTTACCCACAGCATTGATGATTGGAGAATTGGCAAGCGCGCTTCCCGCAGAAGGCGGCTTTTATGTCTGGGTGCGTCGTGCACTCGGACCTTTCTGGGGTTTCCAGGAAGGCTGGCTGTCCCTGTCGGCAAGCATCTTCGACATGGCTCTCTATCCCACCATCTTTGTTTTGTATCTCGGTAAGTTCAGCCCCGCACTCACCGCCGGCGGGTATGGGTATGGCTGGTCTCTCGCGGTTGTGGCAGTATCCATTCTTTGGAACCTGCGCGGGGCACCCGCAGTCGGAGAAGGCTCCATCGGCCTTTTTGTTATGCTGCTTATGCCGTTTGCGGTCTTCGTGGTGCTGGGACTGTGGCGTGGCATTGTTCTTCATCCAAATGTGGATTGGGGTCGCCCTGGCTCCGGATCTGCCCTTTCAACTGCTGTTCTCGTCGCCATGTGGAACTACATGGGATGGGACAACGCCTCCACGGTCGCGCAGGAAGTCAAGGATCCGCAGCGCAACTATCCTCGCGCGATGATCTGGGCCGCCGTCCTAGTCGCCTTCACTTATATCCTGCCACTGTTGGCGATGGCGGTTTCCGGCCTCTCCATCGATAAATTTGCGACTGGAGACTGGATGCCCGCTGCCGCATCGCTGGGTGGCCCGCTGTTGGGAACGGCCGTCGCCACTGGCGGAGTGATTTGCGGAATCGGTATGTTCAATGCGCTCGCCATGAGTTATTCGCGTTTGCCGATGGCCATGGCAGAAGACGGAATGCTGCCGCGAATATTAAGTCGGCGAAACGCCAGGGGGGTACCGTGGCTGAGCTTGCTCTTATGCGGTCTTGCCTGGGCCGTCGCGCTCAAGCTCCCCTTCGAGCGCCTTATATCAATCGACCTGATCCTTTACGGATCGAGTCTGCTTCTGGAGTTCGTTGCGTTAGTCGTGCTGCGCATTCGCGAGCCGAATCTCGCGCGGCCATTTAAGGCGGGCAGTCTCGGCTTTGCCTGTGCACTGGGCGTGGGACCAGCCGCCCTGATTGGTTATGCCCTTTACGCCTCGCGCAACGAAAAGGTTGCGGGTTCAATTTCGGCCTTGCTGCTGGCGGCTGTGGTCGCGTTGCTTGGGCCCATGCTCTATTGGCTCACCGCTGTGCCTCTCGCTCGGCGCCGTCTTGCCGCAGCCTCAGCAAACGACTAAACAGCTCCGTCGCTGATCTCGCCGCAGTCCCTGCTTGTTTGGAAGTTGGCTAAGTCGTCTTCTCACTAGTGGGCCCACCGAGGAAATGAACGCATGACGAGTGTCTTGACGACGCCTATGCGGATCTGCGCAGCATCGTATCGCAGGGCTTCTACCGTTGCGGTCTGGGATGTGTCTCCGTTCCGCTCCGCATAGTCGGCCAATTCAAGCATCACCGCTGCTTTCCGGTGAAGCGCTTGAAGGTCACGGACCCTCTGGGGATGCACCCCGGCTCCTTCAGATGCGTTGATGTGTTGCGATGGGTCATTCTTCAATTCGGAAGTGGATTGCGGATCGAGTCTCGCTACAATCGACGCCCATGATTCCCGGTTTCGACGGTACAGTACCGCTCTCTCGTGACACAGATACAGAGTCAACAAGACGATCGCGATAAGTGGAATTGAGTCCAGAATGAGCTTTCTTTTCTCAGGCCGGATGTCGATGAGGGCCGGGGCCTGCCGATCTTTCTCACTCCGAACATATGGCGAAGGCAGGAGGCCGTCAATGACACTTCCTGGGGAAAGCAGGGAATCGCATCGGTCAAATCGTGCAACGCGAATCGGTGCTCATGGGAAGATTGCTTCGCCGTCCCAATTTATCCGGCGGCAGCCATCTCGAGCACATTGGAGGGTCGCATTCTCTCCGCTGGGATCTGACGAGGCCAGCGAACCGTGAAGCGACTACCCTGGCCAACCGTCGACTCGACATCGACCGTGCCGCCATTGCGGGTCACAAGTTGTTTGACGGCCCACAATCCAATCCCATTGCCGCGATCACCCTTGGTGCTCATGCCAAAGTGAAACAGATTTCCGAGCAACACGGACGAGATACCAATGCCCTTATCTTCCACTGTGATTTGCACGTGGTCAGGCTGGCCTTCCATTATGATTTTCACCTGGGCGCCTCTCTGTGTCGTAGCCTCGCAGGCATTCCGCACCAGGTTTAGGAGGACCTGCCTCGTTTCCATTGAGAACGCATTGACCCTGACGTCTCCTTGGCTCTCAATCAGCAGCTCAATGCCTTTCTGACGCAGGACGGGGTCGAGCAGGAATCGCACGGACTCTGCCGACGATCGCCAATCCACAAGCTCCGGCTTTTGATCCTGCCGGAAGAACCCCAGTGTCGATCTCGCAATGATGCCAATCCGGTTGACCTCGTCGGCCGCCTGCTCTGCCATGGCCGAGACCTCCGATGGAGCCGAAGGATTTCCCTTGATCAGAAACAGCAGATTCTGCACCGCCGCCAACGGATTACTGATCTCGTGCGTAACGATGGCGGACATTCGGTTCCATTCTTCCAGCTTTCTGGCCGAAAGCAGATTGTCCTCGATCTCCGCCTTCTCAGTTACGGCATTCGCGAGCCGTCCAGCGTAATCGTTGATTCCAAATCCCAGTTGTGGGGCACGGCGAATGAACTGCAGCGCGACAAAGGCGGACAGCGCAGCGGTGATGATGTTCGTCCATGCGGCGATCCAGAAGACCGGGTTCCACGTGGTCACCACTTCCATAAGGTGGGTCGATCCGCACGCGACAATAAAGAGCGCAAAGCCCACCAGAAAATACGCCCAATCTCGTGGAATAGCCCGGCTCGTCTTGCGTGCCATGTAAAACAATGTGACGCAAAGGCTGGAATAGCTAAGGAAGGTGATGGAGTTCGTAATCACCATCGTCCAAATCAGTTGTGGATCCTGACTCCAGCAGACTGCATGAGGCATTAATGATTGGGACATGTTCATCAGCCCTCAAGTCCTCTAGTTTTGCCGTTTCCGCATTTTGAAACAATGAGCCAAGGGCGGGGAGCACTTTGGATAGGCCGTTCTATCCGACATGCCAGGGCCGAAGCCCAAATCAAACAGCGCATGGGAAAGCTGGTCGCGCTTTTCGGCGTCAGGGGCGGAGATCATCCTAGTTTGTTCGCGGCCCGTTTTGCCGATTAGACAGCGCCAACAATCATTCTTTACCAGTGACGTTCTTTTTATCAGCCGCTGTTCGTCAACGCAATGGAGAATTGGCGAGGTGTGCGGTTGAAGAAACCGGCATATAAACCGTTTTTCTGAACTTTCGCCCGAAGCCGGAAATCTCAGAGGCCTAGCGCAAACACACCGATATCGCAATGGAGCTGTCCTCGTCAGCGCGAAATGAACAAACGAGTCGATCGCGATTTTTCTCCAGAATCAATGCCCTGTGGCCTTCCCACAGGTTCTATGTAATACTTCTGTGGTAATTCCACAGGGGCGCATGAAACCCTCCAAAATTGACATTCTGCAAGGAACACTCGATCTGATGGTTCTCCAAACCCTCGCAGCTCTTGGTCCGCTTCACGGCTACGGCATTGCACGGCGAATTGAGCAGGTTAGCGGCAACGAAGTTCTGCTCAACCAGGGCACGATCTATGCGTCACTGGTGCGGCTGGAGCAACGTGGCTGGATCAGTTCGACCTGGGGAACCTCTGACAACAATCGCAAGGCCAAGTTCTACACAATCACCGCCGCCGGCCGCCGACAGCTTGTCGATGACACCCGCTATTGGGAGCGTCTCACGAGCGTCATGGATCGCGTGTTTGCGATGAAACCAGGCGACGGGGCTGACCCTGCATGAGCCGCCTGAAGCGCGCCGCAGGCCGCGTGCGCGCCTTCTTCAACAAGCCTGCCCTCGACGCGGAAGTGGAAGCCGAGCTTGCCCTTCACCTCGAGATGGCCATCGAGGACAACATCGCCCACGGCCTTAGCCCCGGAGAGGCCCGCCGACTCGCTCTCGTCAGCATCGGCGGCATGGAACAAGCAAAAGACAAACACCGCGAAGCGCGAGGACTCATGAAACTCGACATCCTTCTTCAAGACCTCAAGTACACCTTCCGCACTCTAGGTCGCGACCCTGGCTTCACCATTGTCGCCGTGCTCATTCTCGCCATTGGTATCGGCGCCAACATCGCGGTCTTCAGCGTCGTGAACACGCTCATGCTGCGCCCGCTTCCATTTCCCAACGCGCATCAGCTTGTTTGGATCGCACCGCCACCGACGAAGTGCGGCCTCTCTTGCGCGACATACTCAACCGATGCTTACGATGAGTTCCGAGTACACACCCGTTCGTATCAAGACGTGACGGGATACTTCGCGTTTTCCAGTCCAGGGAATCTCGCTCTGAGCATGGGCCGAGCTCCGATTCCTGCTACGAGCATCGATGTCATTGCGAATTTCTTCCAGGTTCTCGGGGTGCAGCCCGCGATGGGGCGTGCATTCACGCGGGAAGATGGACTCAATGGAGCGGCTCCGGTCGTGCTTTTGACTGACGCATGGTGGAAGCGTCAGTTCGGGGCAGATCCCAACATAGTGGGTAAGGCCTTCGACATGAATGGCAAGCAGACGACTGTCATCGGCGTTCTGCCCCGAACATTTGATTTCGGCGCAGTGTTTTCGCCTGGCACCAAGGTCGACGCCATCACACCGCTGAACCTCTATGGGCCACCGCGTGACTGGGGCAACATCATCACCCTCATCGGTCGACTCAAACCCGGCATTACACTCGCGCAAGCACGAGGAGATGCCGAGGCTGCCGCGCCGTATATGTGCTGGAATAACAAACAGCCGAAATCATGCGGGCAATACAAGGGTGCCGTTGTGCCCGTGCCGCTTAAGGACTACGTTAGCGGGCGCCTGCGCCGGGCACTGGTCGTATTGTGGTGCGCCGTCGGAATGATTCTGCTGATCGCCTGTGTCAATCTCTCAAACTTGCTGCTTGCCCGCGCCGCCGCGCGGAGTAAGGAATTTGCAATGCGCGGCGCTCTCGGCGCCAGCCGTGCACGCATCGTGCGACAGCTCCTGACTGAGAGCCTCGTCCTCTCCGGCGCCGGAGCGGTCTTTGGACTGATTCTCGCCGTCATTCTCGTCTCCTGGCTCGCGCATCAAGGCGCGATTGCGTTGCCTCTGCTCAGCACGCTCCGCATCGATGGCGCCGCGCTCGCGTGGACGCTTCTCGTTGCGCTGTCTGCGGCCATCCTTTTCGGTCTCGTTCCCGGTCTGAGGATGGCGGGGGGCAATCTGCATGAGTCGCTCAAAGACTCCGGGCTCGGCTCAGGTCAAAGCCGCAAGCACCAACGCACTCGTTCCGTTCTGGTTGTCTCTGAGGTCGCTCTTGCCTGCATGCTCCTCGTAGGCGCGGGACTACTGCTGCGAAGCTTTATGCACGTCCTCGATGTCGACCTCGGATTCGAGCCTGATCGCGCCGCTGCGGTCAAAGTCGAATACGACGACAGCGCTCCCAACGAGGCCGCCAGCATTCAGAAGCGCACTGCCATCTTCCAGCAGATTCTCGCCCGAGTAAGCGCAATTCCCGGAGTCGAGGCGGCGGGGATCTCGGACTACCTTCCCCTCGGGGGGAACCGCGCCTGGGGAACTCCCTGGCCCAAAGGAATCAAGCAGCCGGACAATCTGGCGGGCCCGCTAGTTTACGTTGTGACTCCGGGATATTTGCGAGCCATGGGCACCCGCCTGCGGGGGCGCGACTTTACCTGGGACGACGGCCCGAAGAGCGAGAACGTGATCATGATCGACCAGGCATTTGCCCATTTTCTGGCTGCATACGCCCATTGGCCGAACGATGACGCGGTGGGCCAGACCCTCTCACAAGGCGGCCCCGACATGCGTATCGTGGGTGTTGTTGACGATGTTCACGAGGAGAGCGTCGAAGGGGAAACTGGCTGGCAAATCTACTATCCTGCAACCCAACAAAGCCCCTCAAGCGCGGAACTTGTCATGCGCACCACGCTTCCGCCTGCGGTGCTCGCGAGTAGCGTGCTTCGTACGCTTCGCGATCTCAACCCGAAACAACCCGCCGCGGAGTTTCGCCCGATTCAGATGCTAGTGGATCACGCGAACTCGCCGCGGCGCTTCTTCATGTTCCTCGTCGCATCGTTTGCCTCGCTTGGCCTGCTGCTTGCGGCGCTGGGAATCTATGGTGTCATCTCCTACTCCGTCACGCGGCAAACGCAGGAGATCGGTGTCCGCATGGCTCTGGGCGCAACTGCCGGGCATGTACAGCGCCAGGTGCTTTCGGGGACGCTTCGCCTCGCAATCATAGGAGTCGTTCTAGGCGCCGTCGCTTCACTCGCCACGGCCAAGCTCATCGCATCTCTGCTCTTCGCAACATCACCATGGGATGCGGCGACCTACATCGCAATGGCCATCGCTTTGCTCGCAGTCGCAGCCGTGTCGGGATACATCCCAGCCCGGCGTGCCTCCAGGATCAACCCGACAGTCGCTCTTCGAGCCAACTAACACGCTCGCAGACGGGTGCTTCAGGTCTCAATGTTGAGGCCTGGAGCACCAACGTCGCGGGCGATTTCGATTGCTTCTTCAACACCCGCATCGCTATGATTCTCCCGCTGACCGCCACTTCCAATTGAGCTTCCCCGGCCGGCCCAAAATCCGATCACAAGCAAGGACTCACGCAGGTATGTGTGGAATAGTAGCGGTCTACTCGCGCCGCGATCCGATCTCGCCGGCTACTCTCGAACGCGCAACGAGAAGCCTTTATCACCGCGGTCCCGACGGTCAGCGCCAATGGATTAGTGCCAATCAAAAGATCGGGCTTGGTCATGCGCGCCTCAGCATCATAGATCTCTCGACTGGCGACCAGCCGATCGCTAGTGAAGATGACCGCACTCGCATCGTTGCCAACGGCGAGTTCTATGGCTATGAAGCTATTCAACGCGAACTCGAGTCGCGTGGGCATCGTCTGCGCACTCGTTCCGACAGCGAAATCGCGCTGCATCTCTACGAAGAACTCGGTCCCCAGTGTCTTCACCAACTCCGCGGCGAGTTCGCCTTTGCCATCTGGGATCAGAAGCAACACTGCCTGTTCGCGGCACGGGATCGTTTCGGCATCAAGCCTCTGTTTTACGCCTGGCACAACGACACACTCTACATCGCTTCTGAAGTCAAGGCGCTGTTTGCCGCAGGCGTTCCCGCGCGATGGGACCAGGAAGGGGTCTTTCAATCCGTGACCTTCGGTGGCCACCAGATGCGTACTCTCTATGACGGCGTTCATCTCGTACCGCCGGGCCACTATCTCGTCGCCACGGAAAAGCACATACAGATCTCGCGCTATTGGGACTTCAACTATCCGGCCGCAAGCGATACTTGTGCAAAGCGTTCCGACGCCGACTATGCGGCTGAGTTCCGCCACGTGCTGGAAGAGGCAGTACGCATTCGTCTGCGGGCCGATGTCCCGGTTGGTGTCTATCTCAGCGGCGGCCTCGACTCGTGTGCGGTTCTTGGACTTGCGGCACGCCATCATCCAGAGCCGATTCGCGCCTTCACCCTGACTTTCGATAATGTCGATTACGATGAGGGCCCCATC
>Ga0207683_10002468_pt1 | contig 16132 bp, 12 predicted proteins | sample KBSM73metaG_FD_184333 | JGI IMG/M metagenome (GOLD analysis project Ga0207683, IMG submission 184333) | Miscanthus rhizosphere microbial communities from Kellogg Biological Station, Michigan, USA - KBS M7-3 metaG (SPAdes) (version 2) | ecosystem: Host-associated > Plants > Roots > Rhizosphere >... | reverse complement strand
ACTGCGCCCAGGGTAGAGATCAGATTGACGGCGGAATACAGTTCCAGATAGGGGCCGCGCCCGAAATAATCCAACAGCAGGATGGTGGCGGCGAAAAGCGTCATGCCATAGCCGATGCCGATGCCGGCGGCATAAACCAGCATCATGGGCACGTCGCGCGCCGCGCCCAGGGCCAACAGCCCCACCACCAAGCTCGCCAGCGATATGCAAAGCAAAGTCTTGGCGCCGACAAAGCGGGTGAGAACGCCCCCTGCAAACCGGGCGCTGGAATTCACCAGTGCTTCCACGCTCATCATGCCGCCCGCGATCACCGCCGCGACGCCATGCTGGGTGAGATGCGCCACCGATACCGAGCTGGCGGTGATGCCGCAGAATTGAAAGGCGGCGAAAGCCGCGGCGATGATCCAGAATTGCCGCGTCTGCAGCGCCTGACGGAAACTCCAGCGTTCGGTGGAAATCTCAGGATCGCCGTTGCCGCTGGCGCCGACGTCTGTTTTGGCATCCACCAGAAAGGCCGCAACCGCGCCGGTCACGACAATCAAGGCGCCCACCACCAGCCAGTAACTGCGCCAATTGCCGGTCGCCATGATGACACTGGAAAAGAGCAGCGGTCCGGCCACCCCGCCCAGCCCGCCGATGGTGAAAAACAACCCGATGGCGAAAGACGGCCGCGCGAACAGCCGCGACAGGAGATAAGTGGCCGGCACCGAATCCAGCAAGGTGAAGCCCAGGCCCGCCAGCGACGCACCCAGGAAATAGCCCCATAAGCCGCGCGTCTGCGCCAGGCAGAGAAAGGCCAGACCCATCATCACGCATCCGGCGAGCAAAGCCGCGCGCACGCCGAAACGCCGGATCAGACCGGCTGGCACCGCGCTGGTGATGCCGCAAAAAAAGCCCAGCAAGGTGAAGCCGAAGCCCGCTGCCGTCCAAGTCCAATGCAATTCCGCGACCATCGCGGGCAGCGCAAGACCCAGGCTGCCAAAGGTCGCCGCCGTGATGATGAAATACAGCGCGCTCATCAGGGCCAAGGTCAGCCAGCCGCCGCGCGCGGGTTTGGTCATGATCCCTTATCGGCTTTCCAGGGTGCGCTTTATTTCGGCGGGAAAATCTCCCAGCACTTTCAGCATTTCGGCGCGCGCGCGTTCGACATTGCGGCTGGCGATCACATCCGCCAAAGCGCGATGTTCATTAAGGGCGGCGACGCCGTCGCTGGTGTCCGGTCCGCGCATGGCATAAAGCCAGTAACGCGCGGTCTGGTGATGCAGGGTCACCACCATCTTGGCCAGGGCACGGTTGCCGCTAGCGGCAGCGACCGCGACATGGAAGGCCTCATCCATCGCCGCCAGCGCCGCCTGGTCGTTGTCCTGCACCGCCGCTTCGCCATCGTCCAAGGTGGCGCGGATAGCGGCAATCTCATCATTGCTGGCATGCTGGGCGGCAAGGCCGGCGCAATGCACTTCGATCAAACAGCGCGCCTCGAACATCTCGCGCGCGCCCGTCAGGTCCAGCGGCGCTACAGAAGTGCCCACCCGGGCGCGGCGCACCACCAGCCCTTCCAGCGCCAGCCGGGCCAATGCCTCGCGGATACCGGCCAGGCCGCCGCCATAACGGCGGGCCAACGCGTTTTCATCCAGCTGTTCGCCGGGGGCCAAGGTCCCGATGATGATGTCGACCAGAATTCGCTGATACAGCCGCGACTTGAGCAGCCTGGGCGACCATTCATCCAGCCGCGCCGACGCGTCTTTTTCCCGAGAACCTGCCATGAGACACCCTTCCGGGGCAGGACAATGGGGATGCCACCCGTTAATGACAAGACCCACCTCCCCCCTGGCGCGCGTCGCGCCACACGAGGCGAAGGGGGTCAACTTACAAAGTTGATCTCGAAAACATAGCCGGCGCTTGGACTTCCGGTGCCCTCAAAGCCCGGCGGGCCGACGCCCGCGTCACAGGAAATCAGCTTGCCATTGCGCATATCCAGGCCATGGGCGTCGGCGGTGCCGTCCAGGAATTCGGCGGTTTCCAGCAATGCCCCCGTCTGGGCGTCATACTTCATCAAGCCGCAGGTGGTGGTGTGGTGCAGCTTGCCGTTCTGCATCACATAACGGTTGATGTCGGAGCTACCCGTCACCATCCAGATTGCACCGCCCGGATGGCTGGCGTCCCAGGCGCAGCCATGCCAGCGCGCGGTGGTGATGGGAATGATGAATTCCGGAGTCCAGGTTTTCGGATCGACCCTGAGAATGGCTTTGATGCGGTTGGCCACGATCCACAGCTTGCCCTCATGCCACATCAAGCCGTGGCAGCCGCCGCCATTGTTGGCGGGCCCCAGCGGAATCTGGCGGTGGGAAACGGTGTTGCCGTTCATGTCGACTTCATAGATGCCTTCCGGACCGCCATTGGCGCCCATCCAGACATGGCCATTGCCGAAGGTCATGCCCGATGTGTTGTAGGAATCGGTCATCACGGTCTTGAGCTTTTTGCCGTTCCAGTCGAATAACCACGCGGCTTCTTTCTCGTGCTTGCCGCTTTGGCCGTAACCTCCGGCCTTCTGCTCGGCGACCCAAACCCCTTCCGGCACCACCGCCACGCCATTGGGATAGCCGGTCGGCACCTTGAACAGGTTCTTGGTCGTGACTTTGCGATGCGGCACTTCTTTTCTTTTTTCCGGCGGCGGCGCGCCCAAATCCTTGCCCTTGGGATAGTCCTGCGCCATCGCCGCAGTCAGGCCTGCTCCGGCGGCGCCAAGGCCCAGAAGAAAATCACGTTTGTGCAGAGTCATTTTTCAGCTCCCCAAAACAAAGGGCGTTAGGCGCAAGCCCGGCCGCCCAATTAAAAAAGGGCGCCCGCCGTCAGCAAGCGCCCTTTATTGTTGCTTCAATCAACCATCAGTTCGGCAGCGAGAACGCCACCACCTGATCGGACAGACGCGGCGTCAGGATGCCGTTGCCGCCGACCGCGAAGGCCACATACTGCTTGCCCTTGTAGGTGTAGATGGCGGGCTGGGCCACGGCAGGCGAATCCACAATCTGCTTCCACAGTACATTGCCGCTCTTCATGTCGATAGCGCGCACCCGGCTGTCCATCGAAGCCCCGATGAAGATCAGTCCCGACTTGGTGACCGCGGGTGCGCCGATGGTGATCGAACCCCAGCTGTCCGGCATATAGAAGCCCCATTTCTGGACCGCACCGAACGGCTTCTTCCAGTTGAGCTTGCCGGTATTCATGTCATAGCTGGACAGATTGCCGTAAGGCGGCGCCCAGCAGGGCATGCCCCACATATTGAGGAAGTTCTCCAGCTTGAAGCCATAGGCCGAACCCTGCTGCGCGGCATAGCCGTCGCGGGCCCGCAGCGCAGTGCCATACTTCTTGTCGGCGTCCGCGCGCGGAACCAGGGTATAGATCTGCGGCACGACATTGCTGTTCACCACATAGGTATTGGTGGTGGGATCCAGCGCTCCGCCGCCCCATTCCACGCCGCCCAAAGTGGCCGGCCAGGAGATCGATCCGCGGATGGAAGGCGGGGTATAGCGGCCTTCATCCCGGATACGCGCCTTCCAGCGGCTGCATTCGCCGAAACTCACGAAATCCGCGAGCTTGGAAACCGGCGGCATGTGATCCGCAATGACCGGCTCCGGCACCGGCAAATAAGGCTGGGTCTTGGCCGCGACTTCACCCGGCACATCGGACGCCGGATAAGGCCGCTCCTCGATCGGATAGACCGGCTCGCCCGTGTTGCGGTTAAAGACAAACAGGAAGCCCTGCTTGGTCGCCTGGATCAAGGCGGGGATGGTCTGGCCGTCTTTCTTGATATCGACCAGGGTAGGCGCGGAATTGATATCCACGTCCCAGATATCGTGATGCGTGAGCTGGTGGCTCCACACCACTTCGCCGGTCTCCGCCTTCACCGCCACGGTCGCGGTGGCGTAAGGCATCTCCTTGAGCCGGTCGCCACCGTAATAGTTCGGGCTGGGCGAGGAGGTCGGCAGGAAAGCGAGGCCGGTTTCCGGATCCACCGAAATGCCGGCCCAGACATTGGCGGTACCGGTTTGGTCCATCATGTCTTCCGGGATGATGTTGAAGGTCCATTTCAGCGCGCCGGTACGCGCGTCGATGCCATAAACGGTGCCGGGATTTTCGGTCTTGTAGACCCAGTCATTGCCGGCCCAGCCCAGGATCAGCGTGTCCTTATAGACCGCGGGCGGTTGAATCAGACCAATCTTCCATTTGCTGTTCTTGGTGGCCCAGGCATTGACGTCGAGCACACCATTCTTGCCAAAGCCGGCGCAAGGCTTGCCGGTATCGGCGTCAACGCCGTGCAGCTCGCCCTGCATGTTGCCGATATAGACCATCTTCTGGCAGGGCTGGCCGGCCGCAGGAGCGGACGCGGCCCAATAGGCGACGCCGCGATTTTTCAGGCCTTGATTCTCGTCGCCGTTGGAACCGTTGGCCGAGTATTTCCACTTGAGCTTTCCGGTGTCGGGCTCCAGCGCGAAGATGTTGTACTTGGGCGTGCCGGTATAGACCGTGTCGTTGACGAACAACGGCGTCGCGCCCCAGGTGGTGGAATGGGCACCGCTGCTGACGTCGCCGGTGTGCATATCCCACGCCTTTTTCAGGTTCGCGACATTGTCGGGCGTGATTTGGGTGGCGGTGGAAAATTTCTGCGCCTGCTGATTGCCGCCGAACGCATCCCAGACCTGCGCCGGATCGTTGTCGCCGCCTTGCGCGGTGGCGCGTTGCATCGGCGACAAAGTGACGACTGCGGCGGCTGCGGCAAGACCCAGAGCGCCGAGAATAAAGGCTTTCTTATTAGTCTTCGACATCGTCAATCTCCACGCTGCGGTCGGCGGCGTCGCCGATCACGTTCATCAGCCAGCCAACCAGCGCCAAGGCTTCAGCCGCCATGATCACCGGGCTCTCCAGGAAATAACCGGCTACCGAGGATCCGATAATGTCCAACAGGATGGACACGACCAGAAAGCCCTGCAGAAAACAGGAGCGGTTGGGCACCAGCTTCAAGGTCAACGAGGCCAGGAACATCAACAGTCCCGCGACCGCCACCAGGACCACGCCTCCGGTGCCGATCAGGCCGGTTTCGGGGGTGTAATAGTCATAGAGGCAAATGACCATCGCGATCAGCGATGCCAAGACAATCAACCACGCGCCTCGCGTGGAATGTTTTTGAGTCAACGTCCCCTCCCCAAAATAACTGGCCCAACTGGACTTTAAATTTGGCGCGATCCTAGCGGGCTTTTGGCTGGACGCAAAACTCCTCTGACAAATTCCAGCTTCTTCGCACTAGCAGCAAATAGCACCTTATCCAGGCTGTGCGGCATCGCGCTTTTTCCAGCGATAGATGCGCTGGCTGTTACGCCAGAAATATTTCTCCGCCTGTATACGGGGCCGGTTCGCGAAATAGACCTGCATCAGCGATACGGCTTTCGGGATAGTCGCGGTTCCCACACTGTTAGGCCAATCACCCCCGAACATGACCCGGTCCTCGCCGAAGGCCGTCATCAACTGGTCCAGGCGGGCGGGCGGCGCGGTGGCGATGTCACCTTTGTCATTCTTATGGATGACCTGGGAAAGCTTGATGGCGAAGTTGGGCCGGCTGCCCAGTTCGGCAATCAGGGAATCGTAAAGCGATTGGGTCTCAGGCGTGGGATCAAGCGAAGGCATGTGATCCATCACCACATGCAGGTCGGGCGCAGCGTCCATCGCCAAAAGCGCCCCACGCAACAGATCAAAGGACGGATTGGCCATGTCCAACGTCTGGCCCGCCTGGGCCAACAGCTTGAGACCCTCCGCCATGCCGGGTTTCAACACCTGTTTGCCATTGTCCATCTGCCAGACCCGGGCATAGCGAATGCCCTTCCATAGCGGGTCTTTGGAAAAGCGGTTCAGATAGTCGCCGAAATCAGGTTTGGAGGGATCAAGACTTCCCACCACGCCTACAAATACAGGATCGGAATTGGCGCGTTCCAAAACCCAGAGATTGTCCTCAATCCAGGGGCTGGCCTCCACCACAATCGCGCCCGCAATGCCGGTGCCCGGTATCTGCTGGCGGTAGTTTGCCGGCAGCGCCATCTGCGGCGGTTGTCCGCGCGGTCCGGAATAAGGCACGCCTTGCGGACGGCTGGGATCGAACAGATGAACATGGGTGTCGATGATAGGGATCGAAGCCCCTTGCGCAAAAACAGGGGCAGCGGCCGCGGCGGCGGGTACAGCTAGTGAAACTGCTGCACCCACCAAGAAATGCCGCCGCTGCACTTTTTTCTGCCCCCATCTGTCCGCCACGCGGGCAAGCCCGCTGGCGGACATCTTCCCCCACCAGGTGCTTCGCACCGCGGGGGAAGAAAGCTGGCGTATGCTTCAACCTTCAGTGCAGGTCGACTTTGGTCACCCGCCAATTGCCGGCTTCCGCCACATACAAGGCATTCGGATTGCGGCAGTCGATACCATTGACGCTGCCGAAATCTTTGGGACCCTTGCCAGCCTGGCCGAACGTGCCCACCACCGTGCCGTTCAGCTCCAGCTTGTAGATCTCCCCACCCTTGTCCAGGTCATTGGCCGGATTGGAGTTGGAGCTGAAGAGATACTGATGCGCACCCGGTGAAATGCAGATGGCTTCGGGATCGCCGCCACTGGTGATCGAGCTTTTATAGTTGCCGTCATTGTCGAACACCTGGATGCGATTGTTGCCCCGGTCGGCGACATAGACGTTGCCGCTGGCATCCACCGCGATGCCATGAGCCATTTTGAACTGATTATCGCCCGTACCACGCGAGCCCCAGCTTTTCACAAACACGCCATCGTGAGTGAATTTGGCGACACGGGCATTGCCGATGCCGTCAGCGACAAAGATGTTGCCAGCTGCGTCCCAGGCCACATCGGTGGGCGACTGGAACAAATCGCTCTGCGCGCCGGAGCCGGGCGGATTGCCGCGTCCGGTATCGGGCGAAGACGGCACGTCCACCGATTCCGGCTTGCGGCCGAGCAGCATCGCCACCCGCCCCTGGGGATCGAACTTCATCACCATGGAAGAATAGCGATCCACCACCCAGATATTGTCGCTTTTATCGACCCGCACCTGCTGGGCGGCGAGGAAGCCATAAACCTGCTTGCCGATCTGGCGGATGTATTTTCCGTCCGGACCGAATTCATACAGGCTGGAGCCGCCATGGGCGAAGGTGCGGCTGCCCGCCAAGGTCACGGTGGGATCGCCATTGCGGGTATAGACAAAGACATTGCCCTTGGAATTGGTGGCCACGCCCGCCGCCATGCCGAAGAAGGTATCGCGCGGCAGGGTCAAAGGCTGAGACGTGGAATAGCTGATTTCCTGCGCCATAGCAGGTACAGCTACGATGGCGGCGGCGGCCAGCAAAAGGGTTGCGAAGCGTTTCATGTTACTTGCTCCCCTTCAGGACGAATTTCTGCATGCGCCAGGATTCGATCTCACCCGCAATGATCTGGTTGGGATTGCGGCAGTCCATCATGTGAACCACCTGCCAGCCCGGCGCCAGCTTGCCGGCATGACCGAACTTGCCTAGCGGCGTGCCGTCCAACTCCGCCTTGTAGATCTGGCCGGTGCGCGCCCAGGTGCCGGGGCCGTTGCCGTTGGGATTGGAGTTGGACATGAAAAGATATTGGTGCGGCCCTTCGGAGATACAGTCGGACCAGGCGCTGCCGAACGAGGTATAGGCCGTCTTCCATTTCAGATTGTTGTCCAGCACGACATAGCGGGCATTGCCGCGATCGGCGACATAGACATTGCCCTGATGGTCGACCTGCAAGCCGTGGGGCAGATTATATTCATTCTCGCCCTTGCCGACTTTCTCGCTGCCATTCTGCGCCAGGAACTTGCCTTCCGGCGAATATTTGACCACCCGATTGTTGCAGTAACCGTCGCTGATGAAGACGTTGTCTTGCTGGTCCCAGGCCACATCGGTGGGACGGCACAGCGTGTATTTGCTGTCCGGCACATTGCCTTTAGGCGTGGCATAGGGACCGTCGGCCTGGCTGGGCCGATGGCCGATCACCATCAAGACCTTGGTGCCGGTGGGATTGAATTTGGTGACGACATTGGTGCCTTCGTCCACCGTCCAGATATTGTCATGGCGGTCGACCCGCACCGAATGGGCGAACTGAAAGCCGTAAAAGCCCTTGCCGATTTCCTTGATGAATTTGCCGTCGGGGCCGAATTCCCAAAGCCGCGTCTGCGGTCCTCGGAAATAAGCGAAGGTATGGCCCTTGGAGTTGGTGGCCACGCCTTGCAGCTCACCCATAAAATCCCCGGGCGGCGCCTGGAAGAAGTTGGGCACCGCTTCATAAGGAAGATCCGGTGTGGTCATGGCCGCCGTGGCCGTGACTTGCGGATATGCCGATACCGTACTCAGCAACAGAGAAACGGCAGCTGTTGCCGCCAAATAGTGCTTCACTTGAGGCCTCCCCAACTAATCCACGCTCTATGGCGTGGCCGCAGGCCGGGGAGTGTATACGGGGATGCGTCCAGGGCAATATCCCCGCAAGCCGCCTGGCAGCGATTTCAGCGCTTACGCTGCGGTGCAGCGCTAGCCTGTCCGCTAGCTGTGCAGCATCGGGTTGCCCTCGTGGGCTACGAGCAGATCGTGCATGTCGTCCGCATGCTCTTCCTCGGTGCGCAGAATGCCCTGCAGCATCGCGCGGGTGCCCGGATCATCATCACCGAAATAGCGGATTAGCTCACGGTAATGGTCCACCGCGATGCGTTCGGCGATCAGGTTCTCCTTGATCATGTCCACCAAGTTCTCGCCTTCGACATATTGCGAAGCGGAACGGGTGAGAAGTCCTTCCGGATTGAAATTGGGCTTGCCGCCAAGCTGGTTGATACGCTCGGCAACTTGAAGAGCATGATCATGCTCCTCCTTGGCGTGGGTGGCGAATTCTTCCTTCACGCTTTCGCTGGAGATGCCGGAGGCCGCAATCGAGTGCATGGTATAGCGCAGCACGCAGACCAGTTCGGTAGCCAGCACCGACTGCAATATCTCGATGGTCTTGCTGACGTCGCCGATATAATTGCTGCCAATGGCGCCGTCATCGAGATTCCTGCGCGCCCGCTCGCGCAGGATTTTCACGTCGGTGAGAAACGGCTTTTGAACGCTGGCTGCTTGGCCCATGGGACATCCTCCTGGCAACAGCGCACTAACGGCTAGGCCGGAGGGAAGTTCCCCGTAAGGATCAGATCAAGATAGGCGTTTCGGGCTGCGTCACGGTGCAGCCGCCATCCGCCGCGACCAGGATAGGCTCCAACTCATCGCTGTCCGGATCCGGCATGCTGTCGATACAGAGAGATGGGTCCGAGATACGGATCATGCCAATGGCATGTGCCGCGTGCGGCAGAGCAAAGAACACGGCCGAAGCCGCAAACAAAGAACCCGCAATCCAACCAGAGAATCGTTTCATCGCGACAGCCGCCTTTGCGCTGGCCTCTCGCGTCCGCCCCCGGACGCAATCCGAAAGACCTGTTTGGCCACTATGACAGATTTTTTGCGCTGCAACATCGGCATTCCAGGTTCCCAAGCGCGGCAAAAATGCTTGTGGGAACTCGTCCTTCAGAGGACGGGAAGTTCCCGATCTGCTAAGGAAAAATCATAACCACCAAGACATTGCCGGGACGTGAACGTCATGAAGATCCTCCTTCTGTCCGTCACCTTGCTATGGGCCGCAATTGCTAGCGCTACCGCCCAGCCCGGCACTTCGGCCTTTATCGGCATGCCGGACGATCCCCGCGCCGTCCATCTGACGGGCGCGGTGGGCGACGGCAAGGCCGATGACAGCGCCGCCATCCAAGCCGCCATCGACAAGGCGGCGGCGGACCGTGAGGAAGGCATCGTCTTCATTCCCCAAGGCCGCTACCGCATCACCCGCACCCTCTATGTCTGGCCGGCGGTGCGGGTGTTCGGCTTTGGCGTCAAGCGGCCGGTGTTTGTGTTGGCTGACAACACACCAGGCTTCTCCAAGGGCGTGGCGGATATGGTGATCTTTGCCGGCTTCCGCCTGGGCGCTGATGCCAGTTCGCGGCCTGAGCGCCCCGGCGCGCGCGTGCCCTTCCCGCCGCCCGGCAGCGTGCCGCCCAATCCCAATATCGCCGACGCCAATCCCGGCACTTTTTATTCGGCGATGAGCAATATCGATTTCGAAATCGGCAAAGGCAATGCGGGAGCGGTCGCCATTCGCTTTCACGGCGCGCAGCACGATTATCTCAGCCATATGGATTTCCATATCGGTTCGGGCCTGGCCGGCTTGAACCAGGTGGCCAATGAAGCCGAAGACCTGCGTTTCTTCGGCGGCCGCTACGGCATTTTGACCGAGAAGCCTTCGCCCGCCTGGCAATTCACCTTGCTCGACAGCCAGTTCGAAGGCCAGCGCGAGGCTGCGATCCGCGAGCATGAGGCGTCGCTGACTTTGGTGAACGTGTCGTTCCGCAATGTGCCGGTGGGGATCGAGATCGATGCCGATTATTCCGATTGGCTATGGGCCAAGAACACGCGCTTTGAAAATGTGTCCAAAGCGGCGGTGATCGTCAGCAATGAGAAGAGCGTCTACACCCAGATCGGTTTCGAGAATGCCGTTGCCGCCAACACGCCGGTCTTCGCGCGCTTCCGGGAAAGCGGCAAGACGCTTGGTTCAAATGGCGTCTATGAAGTCAAAACCTTCAATCACGGCCTGATCCTGAAGGCGCCCGGTACATTGGGCGAAACCGGCACACGCTGGGAGACCGCGCCTTTGTCCGCAATGCCGCGGGCATTACCGCCGGCCATTCGCGCGCTGCCGCCCACTTCACAATGGGTGAATGTGCGCTCCCTGGGCGTGAAGGGCGACAACAAAACAGATGATACCGCCGCGCTTCAACAGGCCATCGACACGCACAGAGTGCTCTACATGCCCAGCGGCCGCTACATTGTGCATGACACCATCCGGCTCAAGCCCGATACGGTGCTGATCGGCTTGCATCCTTCCATCACCCAGATCGATTTGCCCGACAACATACCGGGCTTCGGCGGCGTGGGCGCGCCCAAGGCACTGCTGGAAACGCCCAAAGGCGGCGACAATATCGTCTCCGGTATCGGCCTGTTCACCGGCGGCATCAATCCGCGCGCGGTGGAGGCCTTGTGGCAGTCGGGCGAACATTCCTTAATGAACGACGTGCGTTTCCTGGGCGGCCACGGCACCAACAATCCCGACGGCTCGCGCTGGAATCCCTACAACGACACCCATAGCGCCGACCCCGACATGAAAAAGCGCTGGGACGGACAATATCCATCGCTGTGGGTGACCAATGGCGGCGGCGGTACCTTCGCAAATCTGTGGACCGTCGACACCTACGCCCAGTCCGGCATGACCGTGTCGGACACCAAGACGCCGGGCCATATCTACGAGATTTCCAGCGAGCATCATGTGCGCAGCGAATTCCAGTTCAACCGTGTGGAAAATTGGGAGGTCTATGCGCCGCAAACCGAGGAAGAGGCCGGCGAAAGCCAGGAGGCGATGTCGCTGGAAATCTTGAATTCCAAAAACATCACCATCGCCAACTGGCACGCCTATCGCGTGACGCGCAATCCCAGGCCGGTGGATACGGCGGCAAGGATATTCAACTCTTCGGACATCCGCTTCCGCAATGTGCATGTGAATGCCGAGAGCGGACTCGGAACCTGCGATGCCAATGGCTGTGGCACCTATCTCAGGGCCAGCAAATTCCCGGCGGAGAATTCCATCCGCGACCTGACCAATCATATCGACACCCGCGAACGGGAGTTCGCGGTGCTGGACTATCCGGCCCGGCCGAAAGCACCGGCGCCTTCCGGCAAGGTTGAGAAGCTGGAAGACGGATTTTATTCCATCTCCGGCGCCGCGGTGGATGGGAATGGCAAACTCTATTTCGTCGACAAGCACCAGCAGCGCATCTATGGCTGGTCGCAGGCCGAAGGTCTTTCCATCGAGCGCGACAATTCCACCGACCCGGTCAATCTGGCGTTCGATAAATCCGGCAATCTTTTGGTGCTGTCGTCGCTGGGCGCGGAAGGCACGCTTTACACATTCAAGCCCGGCTCACCCGCCACGACATTGACAGTGATCGCGCCGACACCGGTGGCGTCGCATCCCAATGCCACCGTCATCCTGCCGGGCAATTATTGGAACAATGGCGAATTCAAAGATCAACTTGATTCCAACACCTATCGCTATACCACCCTAAGCGAGATGTTTGCCCGCGACATGGCTGCACCCAAGGCACGGGAATATGTTTCGCCCGACGGCAGCCTGTTCCTGCCTGCCGCCCGAACCTTCCAGCAAGGTCCGCCGGACGGCACCGGCTGGCGCTTTTCCGACAATCTGGAAAGCTATGGTTTTGTCGCGGCCATACCCGGTAGCCGAACCTATGTCAGCAACGAGTCTGAGGGGCGCATCTATAGCGGGCTGGTGAATGCCAATGGGACCGTCACCGACCTTAAGGTGTTTGCTGACCGAGGTGGCGAAAGCGTCGCGGTGGCGGGCGACGGCAATGTCTATATCGCCAATGGCCAGGTGCTGGTCTATGCGCCGGACGGCAAGCAGGTCGGACAGATCGATGTACCGGAACGCCCGATCCAGATTCTGTTCGGCGGCGCGGACGGGCGAACCTTGTTCATCCTGACGCATCACACGCTGTATGCTGTAAAGACATAATTCTGCAGAGACACTAAGGACAAGGTTCAATCCTGGAGGACAAGCGATGCGTAGCTTAATGATGACGTTGGCGTTCATCGCCTCCATGGGTGTTTCCGCCAGTGCGCAAACCGCGCCCGACATTGCGCTCACCCGCTTCGATTGCGGTACAAGCAATGCTCCAACCGATGTGGGCATAAGATTCACTGACACCTATGCCTACAGCGATCTGAAAATCCAGATTGTCTACTCATGCTACCTGATCAAGCATGGCGACGATTACATGGTGTGGGACGCTGGCCAGTCGATGAGCGCTGGAGCAGTCGCACCTAAAGTCAGCCTGGTTGACCAACTGGCACAGCTCAAGCTCACCCCGCAACAGATCAAATTCATAGCAATCAGCCACTATCACGGCGATCATATCGGACAGGTCGGCTCGTTTCCCGGCGCCACGCTTTTGATCGGCAAGCGCGACTGGGAGGCGCTGGCAAAACCCAATCCCGTGGCAGACCCGGCACCATTCGCCCGTTGGATCAGGGGCGGCGGTAAAGTCGAGCCTGTCGAGCAGGACAAGGACGTGTTCGCCGATGGTACCGTCGTGATGTTGAATACGCCGGGACACACGCCAGGTCACCATAGTCTGCTTGTGCGCCTGAAGAACAAGGGGCCAGTCCTACTGACGGGCGACCTTGCGCACTTCCGGGAAAATTATGACGGCGACGGTGTACCGAACTTCAACACGGATCGGACGGAAACCCTGTCCTCATTCGACCGCTTCAAGAAGATCGTCAAAAATTTGAAGGCGACCGTCATCATCCAGCACGATGCTCGCGACATCGCAAAATTACCTCCGTTCCCCGCTGCCGCAGATTAGGGCCACTTTGCGAGCGGACGTTCTTCTACCGGGCGCGGGTGAGCGGCGGAAAGCGTTGCCCCTTTGAGGGACAAACAGATCAGAGCTTCCCCTTCAAAAACGCCGCACTCTGCTGCACCATGCCGATGGGCGAAGGATCATACGGTTCTTCCAGCTCCATATAGGCGCTGGTGACGCTGCTCTTCTTCACCGCCGGCAGCACCTTGCTCCAGTCCACAATGCCCTTGCCGATGATGGCGCTGACCATCTTCATATTGGTGTTGGGGATACCCTCATTCTTGAGGTCCTTGAGGTGCACCGAACTGTAACGCTTGGGATATTTGGTCAGATAGGTGACCGGATCGGCGCCGCCCGCGATCACCCAGCCGATATCCATTTCCATGCTCACCAGGGACGGATCGGTTTCCTTGAGCAGCAGGTCGTACGGCACCACATCGCCAATCTTGCGGAATTCCAGATTGTGGTTGTGGTAGCCGAAACTCAGACCGGACTTCTTGCACAGATCGGCGAACTTGTTGAAAGCGTCGGCATTCTTCTTCCAGTCGTCGACCGTCGGGCCTTTCATGATCACGGCGCGGTCTTCCGGATAGAGCGGGAAAGAACAGGTGATGTTCTTGATCCCCGCCGCCTTGGCTTCGTCGATGGTGGCTTGCGGCGTCTTGCGCAAGCCATCGCCACCGGCATGGATGCTGTCCCAAACCAAGCCCATACTGTCGTAGAGCTTGCGCTGATCCTGCGATGACTTGCCGGACATGGTGAGATTGGCCTGCACCTTCTGCACGCCTGCCGCCTTCACCAGTTTCAAGGTGCCTTCGTAATCCTTGGCCAGGTCGGCGCGCACGGTATAGAGCTGCAAACCCAGCAACAGATGGCGCTGGGCAAACGCGGCTTCCGGCAGGGCGGCGGTGGCCGTCATGGCGGCGGCTCCCAGAAGAAAATCGCGGCGGGTTGTCATGGCTAGGCTCCCTGTCGGTTTTGCGTGATGCGGTGCAACAAATTGCGCCTCTCGGACCTTCTTTTAATCTGTTTTGGGTGGTTTGTGAGAACAAATCGCGCGTCCTTGCACGGTTCTTTTCCCCGACCTAGGCTTTGCGAAAGCAGACAAGTTGGAGCGTCGGCGCAAGCCGGAGCGACATTAAAAACTGGGGGAAAAATGCGCAAATCTGTGTTGGCGGCGATGCTTCTGTGTGGCGCGGCGTTTCCGCTGGCCACGGATGCGCAAGATGCCAAGCCGGCGGAAAAAAGTGGTTCCTTGACCGGCGCCACCGCAAATATGGCGCCCGGCGATCCGGCCGGACAATGGACCCGTCAGGCGCGCGACTATGCCAACACCCGCTACAGCCCACTGACGCAGATCAACAAGGCCAATGTGGCGCGCTTGCGCGTCGCCTGGACCTTCAGCGACGGACAGATGTACGGCCATGAAGGCGCGCCGTTGGTGGTGGGCGACACCATGTATCTGGTCACGCCCTTTCCCAACATCGCCTATGCCTTGGACCTTTCCAAGCCGGGTGCGCCGATCAAATGGGTGTTCCAGCCCAATCCCGATCCCCGCGCCATTGGTGAAGCCTGTTGCGACAAGGTGCTGCGCGGCTGGGCTTATGCCGATGGCAAGCTGATCTACAATTTGCTCGACGCCAACACCGTGGCGGTGGATGCGGCGACCGGCAAGGAAGTGTGGCGCGTCAAGCTGGACGATGTCGCCAATGGTACCACCACCACCCAGGCCGCCTTTGTGGTGAAAGACAAAGTCTATGTTGGATCGTCGGGCGGCGAGCTGGGCACCAATGGCTGGTTCCAGGCGCTGGATGTGAAAGACGGCCACACCGTGTGGAAGGCATTCACCAACGGCCCCGACAGCGGCATGCTGATCGGATCGGACTTCAAGCCCTTCTATCCCTGGATGGTGGGCAAGGATCTGGGGGTTTCCACTTGGCCGGGAGAAATGTGGAAGCAAGGCGCCAGCGCGCCTTGGGGTTTTGTCTCCTACGATCCGGATTTGAACCAGGTCTATTACGGCACCTCCAATCCCGGACCGCGCACGCCGTCACAGCGGCCGGGATTGAATCTGTGGAGCTCGGCCTTGTTCGCGCGCGACGCCACAACCGGCGCCGCCAAATGGGCCTATCAGTTCACCCCGCATGACGAATGGGACTATGACGGCATCAACGAAAATGTGCTGATCGAAATTCCCTGGAAAGGCGCGCGCCGCAAGGTGCTGGTGCATTTCAACCGCAACGGCTTTGCCTACACCGTCGACCGCACCAATGGCGAAGTGCTGGTGGCCAACCAGTTCGGACACCAGAACTGGGCCAGCAAAGTCGACCTGGCCACCGGCATGCCCGTGGTCAATGACGCGGCCCATCCGATCGTGGAAAAGAAGGTGGAGAATATCTGCCCGCCCGATATCGGGGTGAAGAACTGGAATCCGAGCGCCTTCTCGCCGCGCACGGGCTTGCTTTATGCCGGCATCTTCAACACCTGCATGGATTTGACCAATCACATCGTCCAGTACATTCCTGGCGCGCCTTATGACGGCATGGAGATGGTGCGCCATCCGGGGCCCGGCGGAAACTG
>Ga0207683_10002466_pt1 | contig 16135 bp, 17 predicted proteins | sample KBSM73metaG_FD_184333 | JGI IMG/M metagenome (GOLD analysis project Ga0207683, IMG submission 184333) | Miscanthus rhizosphere microbial communities from Kellogg Biological Station, Michigan, USA - KBS M7-3 metaG (SPAdes) (version 2) | ecosystem: Host-associated > Plants > Roots > Rhizosphere >... | reverse complement strand
GGCCATCCGCGCGCCGGCCGGGAGCATCATGCGCTCGAGATCGAGGCCCGGCAGCGGCTCGGGCAACAGCTTGCGGATCGCGACCTCGCCGCGCTGGCGCGCAGGCAATTCGTCGGCGCGAAGCAGGCGCGCGGACTGACGGGGTGCGGCGAGCAGCTCGTCGAGCCGGATCTGCAGCGCGTTGGCGACCTTGATCAGCACTGCGAGCGTCGGGTTCGCGCCGCCGGACTCGAGGTGCGTCCAGGTCGCGCGCGGAATTCCTGCAGCCTTGGCGATCTGCTGCTGTGACAGCCCGCGTGCTTCTCGCAGCGCCTTGATGTTGTCGGCGAGGTGGTCCTGCTGCTCGCTCATCGCTTGGCCTCCTGCCAATAGATTAGCGCGGATGATGACTCCTTGGCGGTTCGTGCGAACACTGATCGCAGGAGGACGTCATGCAGATCGAAGGAACAGGAGCCCTGATCACCGGTGCGAGCCGGGGCCTGGGTCGTGCAGTCGCGGAGCAACTCGCGGCGCGCGGCGCGCGGGTCGTGCTGGTGGCGCGCGAGGCCGGGCCTCTCGCCGACGTCGTGGCGGGCATCCGCGCGCGCGGTGGCGAAGCGCATGCGGTGGCGGGCGACATCGCGGACAAGAACGCGATCCATCGCATCGCCGGGCAGGCGCAGGGGCTCGTCGGCGAGATCGGCCTGGTCGTGCACAACGCCTCGACGCTCGGCCCCACGCCGCTGCGCCTCCTGCTCGACACCGAGTGCGAGGACCTCGCGGCGGTGCTCGAGGCGAACCTCGTCGGTCCGTTCCGGCTCACGAAGGTCCTCGCCGGCGCGATGGCACTGCGCGGAGCAGGGACGATCATCCACATCTCGAGTGACGCCGCGGTCGAGCCCTATCCGCGGTGGGGCGCCTACGGCATCTCGAAGGCGGCACAGGACCACCTGAGCCGGATCCTCGCGGCGGAGCTCGATGGCACCGGCGTGCGCGTGCTCGCCGTCGATCCAGGCGAGATGGACACGAAGATGCACGCCGACGCGGTGCCCGATGCCGATCGCGCAGCGCTGCAGCGGCCTGCCGACGTCGCGGCGCGGCTCGTGGCGCTCGTCGAATCGAATGTGGCAAGTGGCGCGCGCGTCGCGTTGCCGGGATGGCAGCCGTGAAGTTCCACCGCCACGCATCGCCCCAACGCGTGCCGAGCGAGCTCGCGCGCGGCGCCGCCGGCTCGACGATCGCGCTGCGCACCGACGAGGTCGCGCGCCACGCGGTGCGGCTGATCGCGATCGGTCGCGACGCCGACACCGTCGAGCTCACGCAGTTCGCAGCGCTGCCGTCGCTGTTGCGCGAGGGCGACCTCGTGATCGTCAACGACGCCGCGACGCTGCCGGGTTCGCTGCGTGGCGTGAGCGCGGGCGGCGAGCTGTTCGAGCTCCGGCTGTCGGGGCCCGTCGACGGCAGCCGGCTCGCCGGCGTGCTCCTCGGCGCGGGTGATCACAAGACGCGCACCGAGCATCGCGCGGCGCCACCGGTGCTCGCCGCGAACGATCGCGTCCGCATCGCGGGTCTCGACGCCACCGTTGCCTCCGCGGCCGGCCGGCGGGTCGAGCTCGTGGTGCGCGCCGAGCCCGATACGCTGTGGCAGGCACTCTATGCACACGGCCGCGCCGTGCAGTACGCACATCGCCCCGAGCTGCTGCCGCTCTACGCGGTGCAGACCGCCTACGCCGCGCGCCCGTGGGCAGCGGAGATGCCGTCGGCAGGCCGCCCGCTCACGTGGGACGTGCTGCTCGGTCTGCGACGCCGCGGCATCGCGATCGCGCAGCTCACGCATGCGGCCGGCCTGTCGTCCACCGGCGACGACGCGCTCGACCACGCGTTGCCGTGGCCCGAGCGCTACGAGATCCCGCGCCGCACGCTCGATGCGATCGAGCACACGCGGGCAATCGGCGGCCGCGTCGTCGCGGTCGGCACCACGGTCGTGCGCGCGCTCGAGTCAGCGGCCCAGTCCGGATCCGCCTCGGGAATCGCGCGCCTGCGCCTCGATCCCGCGTACCGTCCGCACGTGGTCGACGGCCTGATCAGCGGCCTCCACACGCCCGGCGAGAGTCACTTCGAGCTGCTGCAGGCGTTCGCACCGCGCGACCGGCTCGTCCGTGCGATCGAGCTCGCCGCGGCGCATGGCCTCTCGGGCCACGAGCTCGGCGATGCCTGCCTGATCCTATGACCGCCAGATCTGCTGCTCGGTGTAGCCGAGCTCGGCGAGATCTTTCGCGCGCAGCGGCGCCTCGGCAGCGAGGAAGAACTCGTCGAGCTGCGGCGGCTTGACGTTCGTGCCGGCGAGCATCGCGTGCACCTGGCCGCGGTGATGGATCTGGTGCTCGAACAGGTGCGAGACCAGCCGCACGATGTTCTCGCGCTGGACGTGGTCGCGCCGCTGGACCTCGCACACGGTCGCGAGTGCCGCATCGGTGAGCGAGTCGCACAGCGTGACCAGCCGCCGGTCGACCGCGCGCTGCGCCGCCGCGAGCTCCGCGCACGTCTCGAATGGCTCCTCGGGCTCGAAGTACTCGGCGATCGCGCCGCCGTTGACCGGCTGGCCGCGCACCCCGCGCTCGAGCGAGTCGACGTAGTACCAGTCGACCGTCACGATGTGATTCAACGTCGCCTTGATCGACGGAAAGAAGCTCGTGCGCGGCGCGACGAAGTCAGCCTGCGAGAGCTGGCTGCACGCGGTGAGCAGGCGATGGTTCGCCCACGCGTTCTGGTACGCCATCGTGGCAAGGTGATGAGCGAGCACGCCGCATCATGCCTCGTCCTGAAACAACCGCGGTACGGACCTTGCTGAAGCCTGTCGCATGCCCGCGACTGTGATTGCTTCGCTGACCGCCGCCGTCGTGTTCTTGTTCTTGACGCTCAACGCTCGCCGGCACCGCCCCGCGGTCGAGAGCCTCGATGGTCCCGCACCGTCGCAGGTGTCGCGGCCCGGGCGCACGCCGCTACGGTGGCTCCTCGTGGCGATCGGCCCGCTGATGATCCTCGCGGGATTGCTGGTGATCCTCTGGCCTCAGGCGCCGTCCGATTGCCACGGTTCTCCAGTCTGTGCACTCGACGGCTTCGCGGTGATCGGCCAATGGTTCATGGGCGGCCTGGTGATGGCGTGCGGCCTCGTGTGGTTCCTGATCGCCGCCGCGGCGACGGCGGTTCACAGGAGCGGCGTCAACGATCCGACACGGCAAGTTCAGTTGCCACCAGTCGCGGTCGCCACGTTCCACCCGCGTCGCGATCAGTAGCTGTCGCTCGAGCCGCCGCCGCCCGAGCTGCCGCCGCCGCCGGAGTAGCCCGAGCCGCCGCCTCCGCCGCCGAAGCCGCCGCCTCCGCCGAAGCCTCCGCCTCCGAAGCCGCCGCCGCCTCCGCGGCCGCCGAACAGCCACAGGATCTCGCCGATGATCCGGAACACGCCCCACAGGGCGCCGCCGAAGCCGCGCGTGTGTCGCGAGAACGCCGACGACAGGATCGCGATCAGGAACGGGATGCCGAGGAACACGAGCAGGCCCACCCACGCGTAGCTCTGATAGCCGTGGCGTGCGCGCGACGCGCCGCTCGGCGAACCGCGCGTCGACGTGGTGGCGGCCGAGCCGAGCTCGGCGCGGACCGCGTTGGAGATCTGGATCGCGCCGTCCTCGATCGCGGTGCGCATCTGGCCCTTCGCGAGGAGCGGGCCGATCGTGCCGCGGATGATGTCGTTCGCCTTGAGGTCGGGCAGGGCGCCCTCGACGCCGCGGCCGGTCTCGATGCGCACGCGGCGGTCCTTCGGCGCGATGACCAGCAGGATGCCGTTGTCCTTGCCCTTCTCGCCGACGCCCCACGTGTTGAACGCCTTGTACGCGACGTCGGAGATGTCCTGGCCGTCGAGGTCGGTCACGAGCACGACCAGGGCGAAGCCGCCGGTCGCGCCCATGGCGTCGAGCTCTTGATCGAGATCGCTGACGTCGGCCGCCGAGAGCGAGCCGGTCGTGTCGACGACGTGGCCGTGCAGCGGCGGCGGCGTCCACGCGGCGAGGCCGAGCAGCAGGCCGATCGCTGCCAGCCACCGCATCATGGGCCGAAATTGACCTTCGGCGCTTCGTGCGCCTCGGCGCCGGCGCTGAAGTAGATGCGCGGCTTGAACGGATGGCCGGTCACCTTGTTGACGACCGAGCCGCTGATCTTCGCCAGCTCTGCGTTGTAGTCCTTGACCGCGCCGTTGTACTCCTCGCGCGCGCGGGCGATCCGGTTCTCGGTACCCTCGAGCTCGACGGCGAGATCGTGGAACTGCGCGTTCGCCTTGAGGTCCGGGTAGGCCTCCTGGGTGACGAGCAGGCGGCCGAGCGAGCCCTTGAGCGCATCCTGGGCGGCCTGGAACTGCGCCATCTTCGCCGGGTCGGAGAAGTCGTCGCCGGTGAGCTTGATCTGTGTCGCCGAGGCGCGCGCCGCGGTGACCTCCTCGAGCGTCTTCTCCTCGTGCTGCGCCGAGCCCTTCACCGTCGCGACGAGGTTCGGGATCAGATCGTAGCGGCGCTGGAGCTCGGTCTCGATGTTTGCCCACTTCTCGTCGCAGGTCGCGTTCTTCTCGACCAGCGTGTTGTACTTGTGACAGGCCCCGAGGAGCGGGAGCAGGACGAACAACAGCACGAGCAAGAGCAGGCGCTTGGGCATATGCCCAAAGCTAAGCACGAATTTCACGCCCGCAAACGCCGCAGGAGGCAGAGCTGACCGAGCGCGCTCGCCACAGCGGCCTCGACCCGCAGGATCGGCGCGCCCAGCGATACGGGCTGAAACCCACGCGCGACGAACGTCTCGAGCTCGCGCTCGATCCAGCCGCCCTCGGGGCCGATCGCGAGCACGGTCGGCTCGACGCGCGTGACGGCCGACTCGAGCGGCGGCGCGCCGGGATGGGCGATGAGCCGCAATCCGCCGGGGGCGGCAAAGCGATCGTCGAGCAGCGCCATCAGCCGGTCGTGGACCGTGATCGCGGGGATGTGCGTGGTCGCGCCCTGCTCGGCGCCGAACCGCGCGGCGAGCGCGAGCGCCTGTGGATCGAGGCGCGGCGAGCGCAGGTAGGACTTGTCGACGCGCCACGCGTTGGTGAGATCGATGCGGCGGACCGCGAACGACGCGGCGATCTCGAGCGTGCGCGTGATGACCTTCGGGCGCGGCACCGCGAGCAGCAGATCGACCTCGAGCACGGGCGATGGTGCGCCGTCGAGCGTCACGCGCAACGTGAACGCGCTGCCGTCGTCGGCGACGATGTGGCCCGAGCCGATGCGGCCGCCGAGCTGACCTGCGCGCACGCTGTCACCGATGCCGACGCCGAGCACCGTGCGCAGGTGATGAGCGCGCCGATCTGCGACGACCAGCGTGTCCCCGGTGAGCTCGCCGGGCTCGAACAGCAGGAGGTTCACGAACCCACGGTACCGCGGTAGGGTCGCCTCATGCCGTTCTTTCAGGAACCGCCGCGCCTCGGCAACCAGTTCGACGACGATCCCTTGCTCCCGAGCTGGATCGCGCGGCACATCCCCGGCGCGCATGTCGGCGAGGTGACCACCGAGCTGCACGAGCTCGGCGCCCTGGCTGCACAGCTCTATCCGAAGCAGCTCGCCGATCGGCTGAACGAGCCGACGCTCACGCAGTGGGACGCGTGGGGCAATCGCATCGATCAGATCGAGGTCTCGCCGCTGTGGCACGAGGCGCAGGTGCTCGCGGCGCGCCACGGCATGGTCGCGGCCGGCTACGAGGCGCGGCTCGGCGTGGCCGCGCGCACGCACCAGTTCGCGATCGTGCACGTGCTCGGGCCGTCGCTCGACATCTATAGCTGTCCGCTCGCGATGACCGACGGCGCCGCGCGCACGCTGCTCTCGAGTGGCAACCGCGCGCTCGCCGATCGCTACGTGCCGAAACTGTTGTCGCGCGATCCGGCGCAGATGTGGACGAGCGGCCAGTGGATGACCGAGCGCACCGGCGGCAGCGATGTCTCGCAGACCGAGACCGTGGCGCGGCTGGACGGCGATCAGTGGCGGCTCTACGGCACGAAGTGGTTCACGTCGGCGACCACGGCGCAGATGGCATTGACGCTCGCGCGCCCCGACGGCAATCCCGAGGGCAGCCGCGGGCTCGCGCTGTTCCTCGTCGAGCTGCGCGACGACAACGGTCGGCTGCGCAACATTCAGGTGAACCGCCTCAAGGACAAGCTCGGCACGCGCAAGGTGCCGACCGCGGAGCTCACGCTCGACGGTGCGCCGGCGACGATGGTCGGCGCGGCGAGCGATGGCGTCCGTCAGATCACGCCGATGCTGTCGGTGACGCGCACGTGGAACGCGGTCAGCGCGGTGTCGGCGATGCGCCGCGGGCTCGCACTCGCGAAGGATTACGCGCGGCGGCGCAAGGCGTTCGGTGCGCTGCTCGTCGACAAGCCGCTGCACGCCGACACGCTCGCGATGCTCGAGGCCGAGTACGCGGGCGCGTTCTGCCTGGCGTTCCGGTGCGCGCAGCTACTCGGCGAGATCGATCACAGCGGCGAATCGCCGCTCGCGCGCGCGCTGGTGCCGATCGCGAAGCTGACGACCGGCAAGCAGGCCGTGGCGGTGTGCAGCGAGGCGATCGAGGCGTGCGGCGGCGCGGGCTACATCGAGGACACCGGCCTGCCGCGCATCCTCGCCGACGCGCAGGTACTGCCGATCTGGGAGGGCACGACGAACGTGCTGTCGCTCGATACGCTGCGGGCGCTCGCGAAGGGCGGGGCGCTCGAGGCGGTGATCGCCGAGATCGAGAGCTGCTGCGCGGCGGCGACCGACGCAGGGCTCGCACGTCCCGTCGAGGTCGCGCGCGCGGCGGTGCGTCACGCGGCGGCGTGGGTCGCCGAGGCGATGACGTCACCGGACCGGCTCGAGGCCGGTGCACGGCGGTTCGCACTCACGCTCGGCCGTTCGCTCGAGCTGGCGCTGCTCGCGCGCCATGCGCAGTGGTGCCTCGACAAGGGGCACGGTCCGCGCACGGCCGCGGCGGCACGGCGGTTCGCGCAGAGTGCGGTCGACCTGGTCGGTGACAGCGCACTCGACGATACGAAGCTGCTCGCCTAGTAGCCGCCGGGCGCGGGGCCCGGAGGCGGACCCTGCGGCGGCCCCTGCGGAGGGCCGGCGGGCGGCTGGCCACCGGGAGGCGGCTGCATCGGCGCCGCGGCGGGCATCGCGCCGTTGCACTGGTAGTGGACGCGCCAGACCGTCGCCGTGCGCGTGCTCTGCACGGTGTTCGTCTGGTTGTCCGTCGTGGTCGTGCGGCCGCTGCGCGACGTGTGATCCGTCGTCTGATCGTTCTGCTGGACGTAGGTGTCGGTGCCGACCGGCTCCTCGCCCTGCTGCATGATCGTGAAGTTGTTCGGGCCGCACTGCGCCGACATCTGATTGTTGGCGTCTTCCATCGCCTTGCCGTGATCGCCCTGCAGCTCCAGCGTGCCGCCCTGCGGGGTCTGCTGGATGAGCCGCGCGCTGCCGCATGCGGCGAGTGCCATGATCAATCCGAGTGATGCCTTGCGAAGCATGTCGTTCCCTTCTCCGTGTGACGGCCGATAGACCGCACGAACGGTAAACCAGCCCGTATCGTGCCGGCAATGGCCGCTTGACACTCCGTGCCCGCGGGACCGACGCTGCCCGCGATGGTGGCGAACGTCGAGTCCCGGGTCGTCGAGGTCACGGTGTTCGCACATGGTGCTGCGGTACGCAGGACCGCGACCGCGACGGCGACCGCGTCGGGCACGATCCGGATCGGCGGGTTGCCGCTCGCCGCGATCGACGACACCGTGCGCGTCGAGGTCGAAGGTGGACCGATCGCGGTCGCCGTGCGCGTCGGGACCGATGTGTCTGCGGAGCCTGCCGCCGAGGAGTCGAAGGAGCTGCGCGCGGTGCGCCGGCGCGAGGCGATCGCGACCGCCGAGGTCGTGCGTCTCGAGACCGCGATCGAGCGACTCGCACAGGCGCCGGTGATCGCCGACGACGACAGCGACGAGGCGCCCGCCGCGTGGACGGCCGTGGTCGCCGCGCGCCGCACGCTGATCGAGGTGCGCGCCGAGCGCGAGCGAACCCTGCGCGAGCAGCTTGTGGCCGCGCGCCGCGAGCTCGACGTCGCCCATCGCGAGCACGAGCTGGTCGCGATGCACGAGGCACTGCGCGGCAACGCGAAGGATGCGAAGGCGCACGAGCTGCGCAAGCACGTCGAGCTCGAGCTCGTCGGTTCCGCGCCCGCGACGGGCGCGACGATCTGGCTCGAGTACCAGGTCGCGGCGGCGCGCTGGGCGCCGGCCTACGTCGCGCGGCTCGAGCGCGAGTCGACGCAGTTCGAGATGCGCGCGATCGTCGCGCAGGAATCCGGCGAGGACTGGACCGGCGTCGCGCTGCGGCTATCGACCGCGGAACCGGCGCGGTTCTCGCCGCTGCCCGAGCTCGCGGCGCAGAAGATCGGACGCCGCCAGCACGAGCCGGCGAAGCGAGGCTTCCGGCCGCCGCCGAGCGGCAGCGAGCTGCTCTACGCGGACTACGAGCGCACGTTCCCGCGGCCCGTCGTGCCGAGGCAGTTCGGCGCAACCGCGCGCGACGACTCTACCGTCGAAGGCTTCGGGGAGAATGCGAAGTCGGCGCCCGAGGAGACGTTCGCGGCCCAGGTGTGGGACGAGGACTCGTCGCACGCGAAGGGCGTGTACGCCGAAGCACCGATGAAAAAGCGCGCCGGTCCGCTGGGTGCGGCGCAGGCAGCTCCGAGCGCTGCTCGCGCGACGACTCCGTTGCCCGGCGCACCGCCCGCAAACATGCAGGCGGTCGGCGAGCTGGCCGCGTACGGTGGCGGCGGGCCGCAGAAGGAGTCCCGCCAGCGCGCCGAGCCCGTGCCCGCGGCGCCGGAGCCGCGCCTCGACTACGGCAACCTCGTGATGGCCGCGCCGAGCTCGCCCGATCGCGGCAAGCTCGTGCCGGCACCCGCAAAGCGCGGCGTCGCGGGACGCGTCGTCGAAGCGCAGGTGCGGATCGAACAGCTCGCGCTGCCGGCCGGCCACGTCGACGAGTGGGATCACACGTACGACTACGCGTTCGCCGGCGACGGCACCGTCGATGTCGCGAGCGACGGCGCGTGGCACTCGGTCGCGCTCACCGCGCGCGCCGGCGAGGCCGAGATGCGCCACGTCGCAGTGCCTCGCGAGCAGCCCGACGTGTTCCGCGTCGCCGACGTGACGAACCCGTTCGACGGGCCGCTGCTGCCCGGACCGATCGACGTCTACGATCGCGGCCACTTCCTCGTCACGAGCCCGGCCGACTACACGCCGCCGGGCGGACGCCTCGAGATCGGGCTCGGCGTCGATCCGCACGTCAAGATCGCGCGCAACGCCGAGTTCCACGAGGAGGCGGCGGGCATGCTGCGCGGCGCGCTGCGGCTCGTCCACGCGGTCACGATCGAGCTCGAAAATGTCTCGCCGCGCGCGGTCGACGTCGAGGTGCGCGAGCGCATCCCGGTCACGCGCGAGGGCGACGACGACATCGAGGTGACGCTCGGCCGCGTCGATCCGGTGTGGGAAGCGTGGGCGCCCGAGCCCGATGCACCGGGCACACCGCGCCTGCGCGGCGGTCACCGCTGGCGCGTCACCGTGGCGCCGGCAGCGAAGAAGCTGCTGCGCGCGATCTACGACGTGAAGATCCCGTCGAAGACCGAGCTGGTCGGCGGCAACCGGAGGGAGCCGTGATCGGCATCGCCATGGTCACGGTCCTCGAGGACCGCGCGTCGGTCGCGCGGCGAGGCACGATCGCGCTCTCGCAGGGCCAGCAGCGCGTCGTGATCGATCGCGTCTCGCCGGTGCTCGCGGACAAGACACTCGACGTGACGTGTAGCAACGCCCGCGTCCTCGACGCGCGCTGCGAGCGTTACGTCGCTCCGTGGCGCGAAGGCGCACCGGCGCTCGCGACCTCGCTGCGCGACGAGCGCACCAGCATCGAGACCGCACTCGCCGCCGCTCGCGTCCGCGCCCAGGTCGCGCGCGCCGAGTCCGAGGCTCTCGCGCAGCTGCTCGAGGCTGCCGTCCGCGATCTCGCGTCCGCCGCCGCGCGCGGGCAGGGTGCTCCGTCGGCCGCCGCCGAGCTCGCCGAGCTCGACAAGCGCGATGCCGCCGCGCGCGCCCGCCGCGTCGATGCCGAGCTCGAGGCCGAGGAGCTCTCGCACGTGCTCGACCGCGTCAGTGGTCGCCTGCGCGCCGCCGAGGCCGAGGCCGGCGAGCACGCCGCACGCGTCGTGATCGATCTGATCGCAGAGACCACCGGCGATGCGATGCTGTGCGTCAGCTACGTCGTACCGGGCGCCGCGTGGAGGCCGTTTCACCGCGCCACGCTCGCGCGCGACGCCGGCAAGCTCGAGCTCGCGACCACCGCGTGCGTGTGGCAGGCGACCGGCGAGGACTGGACCGACGTCGACCTGCACTGCTCGCTCGAGCGGCCGTCGCTCGGTGTCGAGCCGCCCGCGCTCGCCGACGACGAGCTCCGCACGCGCAAGCGCCCCGAGCATGTCGTCGTCGAGGCGCGCGAGCAGGAGCAGCAGACCACCGGCATCGGCGCGCTCGAGGTCCCCGGCATCGACGACGGCGGTCTCGGCCTCCGGCTGTCCGCCGGCCGCGTGAGCGTGCGCGCCGACGGGACTCCGCACCGCGTGCCGCTCGGTTCGTTCGCGACCACCGCGCAGGTCACGCTCGTCGCGATCCCGCTGCGCTCGAGCGCGGTCCACGTGCGCGCGCGGTTCGTCAACACCGGCACCACGCCGCTGCTCGCCGGCCCGGTCGATCTCATCATGGCGTCGGGCTACGTCGGCCGCGGCGAGATCGGCTTCGTCGCTCCGAACGAGAAGTGCTACCTCGGCTTCGGCCCCGACTCCGAGCTGCGCGTCCATCGCACCGAGACGCGCGAGCGCGATGACGCCGGCATCCTCGGCTCGTGGAACGTCCAGACCGTGCGCGTCGCGGTGCGGATCTCCAACCTCGGCACGCAGAAGTGCGAGGTCACGGTCACCGAACGCATCCCGATCTCGGAGGTCGAGCAGGTCGAGATCCATGCCTCGGCAGCGGATGCCTACATGCTCGACGAGCCGGACGAGGTCACCCAGGTCACGGCTCGCGCGTTCGACGAGCGCGGCCTCGTCACGTGGGGCGTCGAGCTCGCGCCCCATGGCCGCCGTGCGGTCACGCTCGAGTACAAGATCAAGTCGCAGCGCGGCGTCGCGGGCGTGTAGCAGCCATGGTCGCCGAGATGTTTGCCAACCGCGTGCGCAAGAACGCACGCCACCTCGCGAAGTGGGCGAAGCGCGAGAACGTCACGTGCTGGCGCGTCTACGACCGCGACATCCCCGAGGTGCCGGTCACGCTCGACACCTACGAGGGCGCACTCGTCCTCAACGACTACCGCATCGATCCATCGGACGACGCCTGGCTCGACGCCGTGGCCGCCGCCGCCCGCGAGGCGATGTCGGTCGAGGAGATCTTCGTCAAGCGGCGCGAGCGGCTCACCCACCGCGAAGGCGATCAGTACGAGCGCCAGGGCGATAGCGGCGCCTGGCGCACCGTTCACGAGGCCGGCCGCGCGTTCCGCGTGAACCTCAGCGATTACATCGACACCGGGCTGTTCCTCGACCACCGCATCACGCGCCTGCGCGCGGCCGCCGAGCCCGGCTGCAAGACGATGCTGAACCTCTACTGCTACACGGGTGCGTTCTCGGTGCACGCCGCGGCCGCGGGCATGGTCACCACGTCGGTGGATCTGTCGAACACGTATCTCGACTGGGCGCGCGAGAACCTCGCGCTCAACGGCCTCATGGGCGCTGTCATCCACAGCGACGTGCGCGAGTTCCTCGATGACGCCCGGCGCGCCGGCCGCCGCTGGGACCTCGCGGTTGTCGATCCGCCGACGTTCTCGAACTCCAAACGGATGAACTACACCTGGGACATCCAGCGCGACCACGCGGCGCTCCTGGCGGACGTACTCGCGGTGACCAATCGCGTGGTCTGGTTCTCGACGAACGCGAAGCGCTTCAAGCTCGAGGTCGATCGCGCGGGCCTCACCGACGAGACCCACGCCACGACGCCGCCGGACTTCCGGCACAGACCGCATCGCGCCTGGCGCATCGCGGTGTAAGAAGTGGCCATGACACCCGCCGAGAAGCTGCGCGAATTCTGCCTCGGGCTCCCCGATACCAGCGAGAGCTCGCACTTCGGCAGCGCCGCGTTCAAGGTTGGCAAGAAGCTGTTCGCGACCTGCAACGGCGAGCAGATCGTGCTCGGCCTCGAGCCGGACCACGCGGACGCGCTGATCGCGAACGATCCGCGGTGGACGCGCTACGCACGCGACCCGAACGCGCTGGTGATCAAGACCGCGGATGTCACAGACTGGGACGAGATCGCGGATCTACTGCGCGAGAGCTACGACCTGGCCGGGAAGAAGAAGCCGGCAACGAAGCCTCGCGCGTCGAAGAAGCCGGCCGCGTCGAAGAAGCCGAAGGCCGCGTCGAAGAAGCCGGCCGCGGCGAAGAGGCCGGCCGCGGCGAAGAAGCCGAAGGCGGCGGCGAAGAAGCCTGCGTCGAAGAAGCCCGGATCGATGAGGTCAGCTACGAAGACGCGCTGACCGATGAAGCCGTACCCAGAAATTTCCGCCGCGAGAACGCTGGTTGACCTTCTCGACGATCGAGGTAGGCCGGTTCCCAAAGGCAGCGAAGGCGTGATCGTCTACGTGCACGACAAGTCACCGCCCGTGTACATCCTGGAGATCTTGCTCTACGACGAGAACGGTCTGCACAACGACTCTCATCTCGTCGACGTTCGCCACGATCAGATCGAGCCGATGGTGTGAGCTCTCACGGGCGCAGCGCGCGCAGGATCGTGTCGGCGGCCACGTCCACGCGGCTCTTGAACGCCGCCAGCGCCTTGTCGATCGCCGCGAGGTCCGCGGGCGACGGCGCGAGCAGCGGGCGGTGCCCCAGGATCCGTTGCAGCCGCTGCGTGATGGCGTGTGGCCGGCGCAGATCTTCCGGCGCTCCGTAGCTGCGGAGCCGGGCCAGCAGCGTATCGAACCGCGGCACCGCGTCGTCGTCGCGCCAGCGCACGCCGGAAGGATCCACCGCGAGCCCCGCCGCGTAGGCATCGCGGTAGGCGGTCTCCTCGACGAGCACGCCATCGAGCAGCAGCTCGACGCCGATGTGTGCGACCGCGCGCCGCGGGCCACGTGCGCACTCGAGGGCGGCGAGGCGCTGATCGAGCTCGCGCATCAGGCCGAGCACCACCGGGAGGCCGTGGAACGCGGCATCGGTCGCGTGGTGATGCGCGATACCCGCGGCCACATCCTCGTCGGCCGCATCGCCGAGCCGCGCGCGGATCATCGTGGCGAAGTCGGGCAGCATCGCGCCGAGCACGACCCCGGGAGCCGGCGATTGCCAGCTCGCGACGGCCGCGTGCCCGAAGAAGTTCATGCTTCTTGGTAGCATCTTCGCGTGGGACTGGTCGTCGGCATCGATCTCGGCACACAGAGCCTCAAGGCGGTCGTGTGCGACGAACAGCTTGCGGTGCTCGGCTCGCACAGCGTGCCGGTCGCGACCGTGTATCCCGCACCGGGGCAGGCCGAGCAGGATCCGCGCGCGTGGGAGGCCGCCCTCGAGCCCGCGGTGGCCGGCGCCCTCGCCGCGGCGAAGGCGGATCCGGCGAGCGTGGTGGCGCTCGCGATCGCCGGCCAGCTCGATGGCTGCGTCGCCGTCGATGCTCACGGAGCGCCGCTGCACCCCGCGCTGATCTGGCAGGACCGCCGCGCGACCGCCGAGGTGCTCGACGTCCCGCTCGAGCTCACCGGTCAGGTGGCCGACGCGAGTCACATGGCGCCGAAGATCGCCTGGCTGCGCAAGCACGGCATCGCCGCCGCGCACTGGCACCAGCCGATCAGCTATCTCGTCGCGCGCCTCACCGGTGCCCACGTGCTCGATCCGGCGCACGCCTCGACGACGATGCTCTTCGATCTCGCCGCCGGCACGTGGTCCGCCGAGCTGCTCGGACGCTACGCGATCGCCGAGCACACCCTCCCGGCGATCCAACCCGCGACCGCGATCGCAGGCACGCTGCAGGGCGCGATCGCCGGCATCCCGAAGGGCATACCGGTCGCGGTCGGCACCGGCGATGACTTCTCGACGCCGCTCGGCGCCGGTGCGGTCGCGCCCGGCCCGCTGCTCGTGACGCTCGGCACCGCGGAGGTCGTCGGTACGCTCGCCGCCGCCCCGGTATTCGATAGGCCCGCCGCTCGCGCGGCCGCCGACGCCTATCGCGATGCCCCGACGCCGATGGTCGAGACCCACGCCTATCCGACCGGCGCGTTCTTCATCGAGAACCCGGGCTGGCTCTCGGGCGGCGCCGTGCGCTGGGCAACCCGCCTGCTCGGACTCACCAGCGATGCCGAGCTCGACGCGGCAGCCGCGCAGGCGCCGCCCGGCGCCGACGGCGTGACGTTCATCCCGGCGCTCGCCGGCGCGATGACGCCCGAATGGCGCGCCGACGTCCGCGGAGCGCTCCACGGCCTGAGCGCAACGCACGATCGCGCCCACATCGCGCGCGCCGTCCTCGAAGGCCTCGCGTTCGCGTGTCGCGACGTCGCCGGCCGCCTCACGAGCCTCGGCCTCGGCTCGCCGCACGCACTGGTCCTCGGCGGCGGCGCGCAGAGCCGGCTCTGGATCCAGATCCGCGCCGATGCGCTCCAGATCCCGCACCACATCGCGGCGCGCACGGACAGCTCCGCGATCGGTGCCGCGATGCTCGCCGCAGTCGCAGCCGGCATTCACAAGGACCTCCGGGCCGCTGCCGCGCTCGCCGAGGCACCACGCGCGATCATCGATCCGCGCGGCAACGCCAGGGCGGCGTACGACGACGCCTACGGGCGGTATCAGAACCTGACGCGCAGGACCTCGTAGGCCTCTGCGTACTGAAAACCCGAGAGCCGGCCCATCGCACGCGCGAGGTCCTTGCTGCTCTCGAGGTCGAGCTTTGGCAGCTGCGACTGATGGCACGCGATCGACGCCAGCTTGGTATCGATCGTCGCCGACACATCGACGAAGCACTGACCGACACACCGCGACTGCGCGTTCATCTCTGGCGACGACAGGTACGCGAACAGGTCGCACGGCGTTCGCCGCAGCGCCGAGATCGTGGCGGTGTGCACGAGCCCGTGGTCGAAGTGAAGGTCGGTCTTGCCGTGCGTGATCACGAGGTCCGGCTTGAGGTCGCCGATCATCGTATCGAAGCGGCGCACGAGCTCGTACATCGGCACGTCCTCGACGCGGCCCTCCTTCTCGTTGATCACGACCAGCTCCGCACCGAGCGTCGCGGCGCCGCGCTTTGCCTCCTCGATGCGGATCTGCGATCGGTTCGGCACCGAGACCACGGCCATCGTGATCTTCGCGCCTTCCTTCGCCAGCCGCGCGAGCAACCCGCCGGCACCCACCTCCATGTCATCAGGGTGAGCGCCGAATGCGACGACGCGACCGCCAGAGTTCCGGATCATCGGGAGACCTCCTCAGCGCGGCCCCAGAGAATCGCGCGACTCTCCGGACCGCAATTGAACAGCAGATCGATGAAGGCTAGGTGCGAAACAAAACCGACCTTGCCGTACCGCTGCGGGTACGTCGGGTGGCGGAACTGCTGCCACATGACGCCGATGCCGGCCTTCTGCAGCGCGCTCTGATCGAGGTAGCCCGTGGAGCCGCCCGATCCAGAGAGGTACACCTTCGCGCCGATCTTCTTGCACATGTCGATGATGCGGTCCGTCTTCTGGCCCGACAGGCCGAGTGTCGATGCGCGCACGATCGGCCGCGTGATGCCGAGCCACTTGCGTGCGAGCTCGAGCATGTGGATGTCGACATCGATCAGGCGCTCCCACGGGCGCGTGTAGACGTCGCGGAGCTCCTCGCCGTACTCGCGGAAGAACTGCGTCTTGCCGTAGTGGATCTCGAGCGTGCGCCACGTCCGGTGCTGCCAGTGCTGCTTCGGGTTGCCGCTGTTGTCGATCCGCTTGTCGAGGATCGTGTCCTCCTGCGAGCCCCGGCGCAGCGGCACGGTGAGCCACGCCGGCCC
>Ga0207683_10002465_pt1 | contig 16137 bp, 17 predicted proteins | sample KBSM73metaG_FD_184333 | JGI IMG/M metagenome (GOLD analysis project Ga0207683, IMG submission 184333) | Miscanthus rhizosphere microbial communities from Kellogg Biological Station, Michigan, USA - KBS M7-3 metaG (SPAdes) (version 2) | ecosystem: Host-associated > Plants > Roots > Rhizosphere >... | reverse complement strand
ACCCGCCGATCCTGATGTCGGCGAGCAACGAGGAATCCGCCGAGTTCGCCGGGCAGCATCGCGCCATGATGGGCATGACCTTGATCGCCGACCTCGCCGTCGCGAAGCGTTGCATCGACGTTTACAAACAGGCGGCGCGCGCGAGCGGGCTGGAGCCGACGCCGGACCACATCCTGCTCGGCTACAACACCTGCATCGCCGAAACCGACGAGGAAGCGCGCGAGATCATGCGCGAAGGCCAGCGCTACTTCCACCGCGTGCTGATGCATTCGATCCGCGACGCGCAGCGCCTGGTGATCCAGAAGTCACGCTTCTTCGATCCGGCGCACGGCGAGCGCCACATCAACCGGCTGACCACGCTGAAGGAGCGCTCGATCGACGAGATGATCGAGGCCGGCTCGATCTTCTGCGGCTCGCCGGCGAGCGTGGTGAAGCAGATGCGGCGCGTGCGCGACGCGCTCGGCAACGGGCGCTTCAACATCAACATGAAGATCGGCAATATTCCGGACACCGCGGTGCATCGCGGCATGGAGCTGTTCCGCGACCGCGTATTGCCCGAAGCTAAGGACTTGTGATGTTCATCGCGCACACAGCAGAACTCGCGAGCGGGCCGGTTCACTACCATGAGGGCGGCAGCGGGCCGCCCATCCTGCATCTGCATCCGGCCGTGGGCCCCCGCATCTCGCCGGTGGTGGAGCGGCTTGCCGCACGCCACACGGTGTTCATGCCGACTGCGCCGGGCTTCAACGCGACGCCGATGCATGCGGGCGTGAAAACGATGATGGATCTCGCCGACCTGATGGCCGCATTCGTCCGGCAGATCGTCGGCGGCAAATGCGACGTGGTGGCGGAATCCTTCGGCGGCTGGGTCGCACTGTGGCTCGCCGCGAAGCATCCCGATCTGGTCGAGCAGCTTGTGCTGCAAGGGCCGGCGGGCCTGCGCGATGAGGGCATCGGCGGCGTGCCGGCCGATCCGGCGGCGCGCATGCGCGCGCTCTACTCGAAGCCGGAGCATGCGCCACCCGAGACGCGCAGCCCCGAGGTGATCGCCGCAACGGTGCGTGCGCGCGACACATACGTGAACGGCATCGATTTCGACGCCGCGCTCTACGCGGCACTGAAGGACATCAAGGCGCGCACGCTGGTCGTGATGGGCACCAAGGACATCGTCGCGCCGGTGATCGTCGCGCACCGCATCATGGCAGGCCTTGCGAACACGCACCTCTCCTTCATCTACGGCGCCGCACATGCGCTCGAATTCGACGCACCGGATCGCGTCGGGCCGCTGATCGCCTCTTTTCTCGAACGCGGCGAGGCGTTCGTCGTACCCACCCGGGATGCCGCATGAAACAGGCCGACCTCTTCAACATCAAAGACCACGTCGCCTTCGTCACCGGTGCCGCGAGCGGGCTCGGCCTCGCCTATGCCGAGGTGATGGCTGAAAACGGCGCAAAGGTCGTGCTTGCCGACATTAACACGGGCGGACTCGAGGCCGTCGTCGCGCGACTGAAGGCCACGGGATGCGACGTCGAGCCGCTGAGGCTCGACATCACGGACACGGACGCGCTGCGTGATGCGATCGAGAGCACGGCCACCCGGCACGGGCGGCTCGACATCGTGTTCGCGAATGCGGGCGGCAGCGCGGGACCGGGCTTTGCCCTGACGCCCACCGGCAGCATCGACGAGGCGGACCTTGCGACGTTCGACCATTGGATGGCCATCAACTTCCGCGCCAACTATCTGACGATCCGTTTCGCAGCGACACCGATGAAGAAGCAGAGACGCGGCAGCATCATCGCGACGGCCTCGATCGCTGGAATCAGGTCCGATCCACTGGTCTCGTACGGCTACGTTGCGGCGAAAGCCGCGATCAACAACATCGTGCGCCACGCCGCAGTCGATCTCGCGCCCTACCACATCCGCGTCAACGCGATTGCGCCGGGACCGTTCTATACCAACATCGCAGGCGGACGGCTGCGGCGCGATCCCGAGCAGGCGAAGAAGTTTGCCGCGATGATACCCATGGCGCGCATCGGAGAGCCTGACGAGATCAAGGGGCTGGCGCTCCTGCTTGCCTCGCCTGCGGGAAGCTATATCACCGGCGCGGTGATCCCGATCGACGGCGGAACGACGGCGAAATAATCACATCACCAGCGCGATCTTGCCGAAGTGCTGGTTCGCCTTCATGTAGGCTTGCGCTTCGATCGCCTGCTCCAGCGGAAACCTGCGGTCCACCGGCAACGTCAACTTGCCCGCCGTCACCGCATCCCACAGGTCCTCGTGCATCAGCCGCATCACCTCGCGCAGCTCGTCCAGCGTGCGGTTGCGGTTCGTGACGCCGATGTAGTCGATGCGCTTCATCGCATGCAGATCGAAATTGAACTCGGCCGTAACGCCGCCGAGACGCCCGACATTGATGATGCGCCCGAGCACCGCCGTCGCCTTCATCAGCGGATTGACCAGCGGCCCCGACACCATGTCGACGGTGAGGTTCACGCCCTTGCCGCCGGTCGCCTCCAGCACCTGATCGGCCCATTTCTCATCGCGCGTGTCGACGGCAAGGTCCGCGCCGAAATCCTTCAGCCGCGCCCGGCGCGCATCGTTGGTCGCCGAGCCCATCACCGGCTTCGCGCCCTTCATTTTTGCGATCTGCAAGCCCATCAGGCCGACGCCGGAACTCGCCCCCTGAATCAGCACGCTCTCACCCGCCTTCAGGCGACCGCGCGTGATCAGCGCGTTGTGCAGCGTGTTCAACGCGACCGGCAGCACGGCGGCCTGTTCGAAGCTGAGGCCCTTGGGGCTCGGGAGTGTGCGGCCGTGATCCGCCACGGCGTACTCGGCATAGCCACCGCCGGCCGCGCAGACGACGCTGTCGCCCGCCTTGAAGCCTTTCACCTCTGCACCGACTTCGACGACTTCGCCCGCATGTTCGAGCCCGAGCGCCGCGCCCATCACGCCGTGACCGAACGTCGCGCGCGCCGCGGACAGATCCGCGCGATTGAGCCCGCAGGCTTTCACGCGCACCAGCACTTCGTTCGGTTTCGGCACCGGCTGCGGGATGTCGCGCAGCTCAAGTCCGTTCGGCGTGGAAACGGCGGCTTTCATTGATGCTCTCTCTTTGTTTTGTCGCGATGCCGTTCTTGTCAGGAACTTGCGGAAAACCGGTTCCCACTTTCCTGGCATCGCTCCGTTTTGATCACCCGACCGCCTGCGCCTTGACGCTGTCCCACCACGGACAGGTGCCCGGCATCAGGCCGTAATTGCCTTCCATCACCTGCACCGGCGCGCGATAGCCGCTCGCGGCGAGCTCACGCGTCTTGCGCTGCGCGGCCTCGCGCTGCAACGGCGGCAGCCAGCCACGGTCGTGGCCCCACATGCTCGGGCCTTCGCTGCGCTCGTAAGGCTGCCAGGTTTCGGGTTCGATCAGCCGCCCGCCCCAGCCGTACTCGACCATGAACTCCGACGGCGTCCAGCTGTAGAACGAGGTGAGATAATCGCTGGTGTGGCGGCCGAGCGTGACGGCGACGCGATCCTCCTGCGATTGCGCTATATCGTAGCCCTGCCCGACGTCGTCGAAACTGAACAGCTCCATCATCATGTGATGCACGGCGTTCTTGCCCGATTGGATGAACGCCAGGCTGTGATGGCACGGATTGACGTGCATGAAATAGGCGCTGAACGGCTTGTGGTAGTAGTCGCTCAGGCGAAAGCCGAGCAGGTCGCGATAGAACGGCATCACGGCGTCGGCATTCTCGACGCTCAGCACGACATGGCCCATGCCGAGCACGCCGGTGCGGAAGCCCGAGATCGAACGGCCGGGCCGGAACGGATCGGCCGCCGTCTCGGCACCGTGAAAGATCTCGACGCGGTTGCCCAGCGGGTCCGCCAGCACGATCAGGTCTTTCACGCGCCGCTCGTCGGCGAGCGCGCGCGCACCGCGTGCGACCTTCACGCCGGCCGCTTCGAGCTTGCCGGCAAGCGCTTCGAGCGCAGCGGCATCCGCCACTTCCCAGCCGAAGAAGCCGACGCCGGCTCCACCATCCTGATCCACGATGATGCGCTGCTTGCGGTCGTCCATGCGGAACGCGAGGCTCGACGCGCTTTTGTCGACGCGCTGCAGCCCGAGCAGCTTGGTGCCGTAGTCGCCCCAATCGTCGAGCGACTTCGCGCGAATGCCGACATAACCCAGTGACTGCACGCTCATCGCGAGCCTCGTATTTGCGTGGGCCGTGCATAGTGCGTTTTTGAAATGTGGTCTACAACGGTCTCACGCCGCCGGAGCAATGCGGCATGGGGGAGGCGCGCTTTGCGCAAGATCATCATTGCGCCGACCACGCTGCAGGACACGGCGCCGATCGAGTACATCGAGGCGACGGCCGCGGCGGGCTATGACGGCATCGGGCTGCGCGTGCACCGCTCGCCCGGCCTGCCGTTTCATCCCGTGGTGGGCAACGCACCGCTGATCGCCGAGATGAAAAGCCGGATCGCGGATGCCGGCCTGGACGTGTTCGACCTCTACAGTTTTTATCTCCAGCCGGACACCGACGTCGCGAGTTTCGCGCCCGCGATGGAGCTGGGCGCCTCGTTCGGCGCGAAATACGCGACCGTGATGGGCGCGGACGAGAACTGGTCGCGCCAGCGCGACAATTTCGTTAAGACCTGCGATCTCGCGGCGCAGTTCGGCCTCACCTGCTCGCTGGAATTTGCCGTGATCCGCCCGCTCGCGACCTTGCCCCAAACACTGCGGCTGATCGATGAGGCCAAACGCGACGCCGTGATTTGCATCGACCCGCTGCACCTCGCGCGCTCGGGCGGCAGCCCGGCCGACGTGAAGGCGCTCGACGCGAAATACTTTCCTTATGCGCAAATCTCCGACGGCATCCTCGAGCCCGGCGAGCCGAATCCGGCGCTGTTCGGCAAGCTCGGGCTCGGCACCCGCGCGATGCCGGGCGACGGCACGCTGCCGCTGCGCGAGCTTCTGGCAGCGCTGCCGCGCGACACTCCGCTCAGCGTCGAGCTGCCGCATTCGCTGTCGAACGGAGCGTCGGCGCGCGAGTGGGCGAAGGCCACGCTCGACAGCACGCGCAATTTTCTCGCTCAGGGCTGACGCATGCTTCGCATCGCCATTGCGATCCTCCTCACGTTGGCGGCCACCGCGGCCTCTGCGCAGTATCCGACGCGGCCGGTGAAGCTGATTGTCGGCTTTGCGGCCGGCGGGCCGACCGATATCCTGACGCGCCACATGGCGCGACACCTGACCGAGAAGCTCGGCCAGCAGTTCGTGGTCGAGAACAAGCCGGGCGCGACCGGCAATATCGCGACCGAATACGTCATCACCCAGCCGCCGGACGGCTACACGATCCTCGTCACCACGACGGCGAACGCCATCAACATGACGTTCCTGCAGAAGTCGGCGTTCAATTTCCTGCGCGACATGGAGCCGGTCGCCGGGCTTGCGAGCTTCACCTATCTGATGCTGGTCAATCCGGGCGTTCCGGCGAAGACTGTTCCCGAGTTCATCGCCTATGCCAAGGCCAACCCGGGCAAGATCAACTTCGCCTCGGGCGGCATCGGCTCGTCGAACCAGCTGGCCGCCGAGCTGTTCAAGGCGATGACCGGCACCGATCTGGTGCACGTCCCCTATCGCGGCAACGCGGCCGCCTATGCGGATCTCCTCAGCGGCAATATCCAGCTCATCTTCGCCGACGTCGCGTCCGGGCTGCCGCATGCGCAGTCCGGCGCGCTGCGCGCGCTCGGCGTCACCGCGCCGACACGGCTCGCGACCTTGCCGGATATTCCGGCGATCGCCGAGACCGTGCCGGGCTACGAGGCGAACGGATGGTACGGTTTCGCGGCGCCCAAAGGCACGCCGGCCGACGTGGTCGCGAAGCTCAACGCCGCGATCAATGGCGGGCTCGCCGATCCGGAGCTTGCGGCGCGCTTCGCGCAGCTTGAGGCGAAGCCGCTCGTGTTCACGCCGAATGACTATGGCGCGTTCCTGGTGTCGGAGACGGAGCGCTGGGGCAATGCCGTGAAGGCGTCAGGTATGCGCGGCGATTAAAAGGGAGGATGGCGTGATCGGACTGGTGCGTTTTCTCGTCCTCGGTCTTTGTCTTGCGCTCTGCGGACCGTCATTCGCCGCCGATCCGTATCCGACGCGCGCGGTGCGCCTCATCGTCGGCTTTCCGGCAGGCGGGCCGACCGACATCGTGGCGCGCATCATGGCGCAGTCGCTGTCGGAGCGGCTCGGTCAGCAGATCATCGTCGAGAACCGGCCGGGCGCCGGCAGTAATATCGCCACGCAAGCCGTCATCACCTCACCACCCGACGGCTACACTTTGCTGCTGGTCTCCCCGCCGCACGCCATCAACGCGACCCTCTACAAGAAGCTGCCCTACAATTTCCTCGAAGACATCGTGCCGGTCGCCGGCCTCGCGGACGGGCCGAACGTGATGGAAGTGCATCCTTCCGTGCCCGCGAAGACCGTCGCCGAGTTCATAGTCTATGCCAGGGCCAATCCGGGCAAGATCAGTTTCGCCTCCGCCGGCAACGGCACGACTATTCATCTGTCGGGCGAACTGTTCATGGCGATGACCGGCGTGAAGATGCTGCACGTGCCGTACCGCGGCTCGGCGCCGGCGCTCACCGACATGATCAGCGGACAGGTGCATGTGATGTTCGACAACGTCCTGTCGTCGATCTCGCATCTGCAATCGGGCGCGTTGCGGCCGCTCGCGGTGACCTCGCGCGCGCGCTTGGAAAGCTTGCCGGATGTGCCGACCGTTGCCGAGACCGTGCCGGGCTACGAGACCGGCACCTGGTGGGGCGTCGGCGTGCCGAAAGGCACGCCCGCGGAGATCGTCGACAAGCTCAACCGCGAGATCAATGCCGTCCTCGCCGATCCGAAAATCAAGGCGCGCTTCGCCGAGCTTGGCGCGGCGCCGTTCATCGTCACGCCGGCCGCGTTCGCCGCGTTCCTCGCCGCCGAGACCGAGAAGTGGGGCAAGGCGGTAAAATTCTCCGGCGCGTCGGTGGATTAGAGGCTCACCAAGCCGCAGGCTCTGCACGAACCTACCTGCATTTCATCCCTGCACCGCTCAATCGAGGCGAAAGCCGCGGGCGCGAACATACGCCCCGAAATCCGCGCGTTCGGGGACGGCGTATTGCCGCGCCTTGTCCTCGGACCAGCCATAGTCGACCGCCGTACCGAACGCATCGACCGAGCGCTGTTCCCGGTAAGGCTGCGCAGCCTCGCGGCGGCGATCGTAGCCGTCGATTGCCTCACGCAAGCCGTCTTCGCGATAGCCGTTGTGATGGACCGTCACATCGAGCGGCAACCGCATGCTTTGCTTCGGCGCCACGGCCGGCCATCCGACGGCCAGTCCGGCGACGGGAAAGACGTGCTGAGGCAGCCGCAGCAGCTCGGAGACCGCCGCCGCGCGATTGCGGATCACGCTGATCGGGCATGTGCCGAGTCCCTGCGCTTCGGCTGCAAGAACGAATGCCGTCAGCGCAATCCCGGCATCGACACTTGCGTTGAAGAATGCATCGAGATGATCATTCGCAAACGGTTTGCCGCGCCATTCGTGCCAGAGGCGTTGGCGGCGATTGTTGCCGCAGAAGACCAGGAGCGCCGGGACCTTGTTCAGCCAGGCCTGCCCGCCGGGACCGTCGGCGAGAGGAGCGAGAATTTGCTGCCTGAGCGACGCATCGTCCACGATGACGATGTCGCGCTGCTGCAGGTCGCTTTTGGTCGGCGCGCACAAAGCCAGTGCGCAGAGCCGATGCAGAAGCGCGAACGGCACCGGCTCCGCCGTGAACCATCGCACCACGCCGCGCGCCGCGAGCTGGGCGTGGAACGCCGGCACATCCGCCGGGATATCGAGATGCGCAGCGTCCGATCCGAATCGGCGATGAAGCGCGTCGCGATCAGGAGACGCCATGGCGATCGACCTTCCTGGATTTTAAGAGAGCTGCGCGTTGATCCGCGGATAGACCTTGCGCGCATTGCTCTCGAACACTTTCTTCTTGTCGTCGGCCGACAATCCCGCCGCGCTTTCGACGTAGCGCTTGGTATCGTCGAACCCGAAGCCGGTCTTCGGGTCGTTGCCCTTCACCGCGCCGACCATTTCCGACGCGAACAGGATGTTGTCGACCGGCACCACCTTGAACAGCAGGTCGATGCCCGGCTGGTGATACACGCAGGTGTCGAAGAAGATGTTGTTCGCCATGATCTCGGACAGTTCCGGCCGGCCCGCGTTGAGCGCGATGCCGCGGAAGCGGCCCCAATGGAACGGGATCGCGCCGCCGCCGTGCGGGATGATCAGCCGCAGCTTGGGGAAATCCTTGAACAGGTCGGAGAGGATGAGTTGCACGAACGCCATGGTGTCGGCGTTGAGGTAATACGAGCCGGTGGTGTGCATCGCCGGGTTGGCGCAGCCCGAGACGTGCACCATGCCGGGCACGTCGAGCTCGACCATCTTCTCGTAGAGCGGATACCACCACTTGTCGATCAGTGGCGGTGAGTTGAAATAGCCGCCCGACGGATCGGGATTGAGATTGCAGCCGACGAAGCCGAGCTCCTTGACGCAACGCTCGAGCTCCTTCGCGGAATTGCCCGGCGCCACGTTGAGCGACTGCGGCAGCTGGCACACGCCGATGAAGTTTTTCGGGAACAGCGAGACGCAGCGGTGGATCAGGTCGTTGCAGATCTGCGTCCACTCGATGCTGACCGGCTCGTCGCCGACATGATGGCCCATGCCGGAGGCGCGCGGCGAGAAGATCGTGACGTCGGTGCCGCGCTCCTTCTGCAGGCGGATCTGGTTCTGTTCCAGGCTCTCGCGGATCTCGTCGTCCGACATCTTCAGCCCGGCGCGCGGCGGCATGGGGGACTTGTTCTTCACCGCCTCGGTCTGGTCCTTGCGGAAGCGATGCAGGTCCTTGGGCTCGGTCGTGTAATGGCCGTGGCAGTCGATGATCATGTGATCCGTCGCGTGAGAGGGAGCGAAAGCGGCCGGATGCTACGGCGCGGGCCGTGAATGTCAAACCGGATATGCATCCCGCTTCATTGTCCGTCCGCGCGGCTTCCGATATAGCAGGCGCGCAAACCTCAAGGGGGAAACGAATGGCCGATCTGCCGCGTCTCAACGGTATCATCCGCGCGCTCGAAGCGGGGCAGCCGGCGTTCACCTGCTTCTCTCCGGCCGAGATCGATTCCGCCTATGCGGTCAGCGTCTCGAAATACGACGGCGTCGTGTTCGAGATGGAGCACAATCCGTGGGACGGCCGCGCGCTGCGCGACAGTCTGCAATACATGCTCAACCGCGCGCAGATCGTGAAGGCCGGCTCGCTCGCGCCCGCCGTGACGCCGATGGTGCGCGTGCCGGTGAACGGCGTCGAGAAAGGCCAGTGGCACGCCAAGCAGGCGCTCGACATCGGTTGTTACGGCATCGTATGGCCGCACATCTCAACGGTGGAAGAGGCCTACAACGCAGTCGCGGCGTGCCGCTATCCGCGGCTGAATACCGCGAAGAATTTCGAGCCGGCCGGCATCCGCGGCGACGGCCCGACCGGCGCTGCTCGCTATTGGGGGCTGGGCCAGCAAGAATATTACTCGAAGGCCGACGTGTGGCCGCTCGATCCGAACGGCGAGATTTTCTGCATCCTGCAGATCGAGGACATGCGCGGCGTCGACAACCTCGACAAGATGCTGACCGAGGTGAAAGGCGTCGGCGCCATTCTGATCGGCGAAGGCGATCTCGGCCAGGAGCTCGGCATTCCGCGCCAGTACGAGCATCCGGACCTGCTCAAGCAGATGGCGCGGGTGGTGGAGACCTGCAGGAAGCACAACGTGATCGTCGGCCATCCGCATGTCGAGGCCGGCAACGCCGAGCGCATCATCAAGGAGGGCTACCGCTTCCTGATGTGCGCGCCGACGCGCAGCTACGGCCACCTCGACAAGGCGCGCCAGATCGCGGGGATGAAGTAGCTCATGGCGGAGTATCCGAAATCCGGCCCGGTGACGCTGCGGGCGAACCTCGCCGACTACGCGATGACCAAGGCGCTGAAGAGCGGCGCGGTCAAATCCGATCTGGTGACGTTCGATTTCTGCGGGCCGAAGGTCGCCAACCAAGGCTTCAAGGCGATGGTGCGCGAACGCAAGTTCGACGCCGGCGAACTGGCGATCGGAACGTTCCTGGAAGCGAAGACTTACGGCAAGCCTGTCACCTTGCTGCCTGCAGTCGTCATGGGCCGCTTCCAGCATCAGTGCGCACTGCGTTCGACGGCGCGCGGGCCGCTCGCGCCCGACGAGATCGAAGGCAAGCGGATCGGCATCCGCTCCTATACGCAGACGACCGGCATCTGGGTGCGCGGCATCTTCCAACACGAGTACGGCGTCGACCTGAACAAGGTGACGTGGGTGTGCAACGACGATGGACATCTGGCCGAATTCAAGGACCCGCCGAACGTCGAGCGCACGCCGGCCGACGCCAAGAAGGTCGACCAGATGCTGCTCGACGGCGAGATCGATGGTGCGATCCTCGGCGCGGAAATCCCCGACGAGCCGCGCGTTGCGCATCTGATCCCGAACCCGCGCCAGGAGGCGCTCGCCTGGCACCGCAAATATGGCACGATCCCGGTCAACCATCTGATGTGCGTCGACAAGGACCTGACCGAGGCGCGGCCTGACGTGCTCGCGGAAATCTTCCGCATGCTGAAGGAGACCAAGGCCGCGATGCCGCCGACGTCCGACGGGATCGACTTCCATCCCTTCGGCGTCGAGGCGCTGCGCAAGCCGCTCGAGCTGGTGATGCAATATTCGGTCGAGCAGAAGATCATCCCGCGCGCGTTCGCGGTGGATGAACTGTTCGACGATGGGACGAGGAAGCTGGCGTAGCCTTCGCGCTGGCCCTCATCCTGAAGAGCGCGCGCAGTGCGCGTTTCGAAGGACGGCGCAAGGCGACGGCGGTGCACGTGGCCATCCTTCGAGGCTCGCTACGCCCGCACCTCAGAATGAGGTCTGTGGGTGCTGCGAGAAGACGCCGACAAGACCAACAGGGAGCGGACGCGCCATGAAGCTCAAACTGCATCACGTCAATCTGTGCAGCACCGATGTGGCGGCGATGGATACGTTCTATCGCAACGTGCTCGACATGGAGACGGAGCCGACGATGGCGCGGCAGCGCATCACGGATCAGGGCTATCCCGGCAATGTCGCGTTCGTCACCGACGGGACGACGCAGTTTCACCTCGCCGAGAAGGACATGAATATCGGCTTCCGCACCGGCAACGTGGTCAATCCGGTGGAGCGCGGCCACATCGCGTTCCGCACCGACGACATCGCGGCGTTCAAGAAGCGGCTCGACGAAAAGGGCGTGCGCTATTCCGACTACGGCGGCTGGGCGATGACCGGCTGGCAGCAGATCTTTTTCTACGATCCGGACGGCAACGTGATCGAGGTGCATCAGGCGCCGGCGGGTGCCGCCTAGGGCCGTGCGCTAGCCCCACAATTCCTTGCTGGCGAGCCGCGCGCCCTCGGCGAGGCTCTCGAACTTGGCCCACATCACCTGCGGATGGACGCGCTGGATTGTCTCGCCCTGGGCGAAACCGCAATCCGTCCCGGCGATCACGTTCTCGCGTCCAACGATCCTCGCGAAGTTGACGATGCGATCGGCGACGAGGCGCGGAGGCTCTACCGTGGTCGTGTGGTGCGTGACGACGCCGGGAATCAAAATCTTGCCCGGCGGCAACTTCACCCTCTGCCAGACGCGCCATTCATGCTCATGGCGCACATTCGCGGCTTCGATCGAATAGGCACCTGCGCGCACCTGCAGGATCAGGTCGACGATATCCGCCAGCGCCGCGTCCGCGACGTGCGGCACGTGCCAACTCCCGAAGCAGACATGATAGCGGATGCGATCTTCCGGAATTCCTTCGAGCGCGCGGTTGAGCGCTTCAATGCGAAGTTCCGCCCATTCGCGGTATTTGCGCGGGCTCTGCTCAACGAGGTGGTCGTACATGTTGGCGAGCACCGCGTCGTCGACCTGCAGCACAACGCCCGCCTTGTGAATCTCGAGGTATTCCTCGCGCAGCGCATCCGCGATCGCGAACACATAATCGCGCTCGCTGGCGTAGTGCTCGTTGCGCGCGTCATAGCCGACGCTCGCCGGCGCGACCGCGGTGAAGAAGACATCCTCGACCGGCACGGGCGCCGCTGCGGCCTTCAGGTTGGCGATATCGCGCCGGACGCTCGCTTGCCCGAGATATGCGATCGGGCCGACGCAGGCATGCCCTGGTGTACCCGTCACGCCGCGCGGAAACTCCGCCGCCATGAAGTCGGCGAAACGGATGCGGTCGCGCCCGAGCCAGACCGCCGGGTAAAGCGTGCCGGGCCGCGGCTCGAAACCGGTGACCCGCTCCAAAACATAATTGGCCCAGCCCGACTTGCCGAACTCCCCGTCGTTGACGATATCGATGCCTGCGCCCGCTTGCCGCGCCACGATATCAGCCACCGCCTGCTTCAATTCCTGCTCGGCGTTCTTCGCTGGGCTATCCTTGCTCTCGAGCAGCGCCTTGGGACGAATCACGCTGCCGACATGCGTGGTCAGGATGCGATGCTCGCTCCGCTTCATGGCCTCGCTCAATACGCCGCCTTGTATTCGGCCGCTGTCTTGCGCAAGTCGTCGAGGATTGCTTTCGGGTCTTGACCGGCCTTGCGCACGGACTCTTCCCAGTCCGTGACGACCGGCTCAGCCGATTTGCGCCAGGCTGCAAGCTGGTCGGGCGTGAGCGGATAGACCTCGTGCCCGGCCAGCGCCTTCACCTTGGCGCGCCCGCCCGATTCGAATTCGGCCCACGGGTCCGCGATCTTCAGGGCCCACTCGCTGGTGCAATGCTGATCCATGACGGCCTTCTGCGCCGCCGAGAGCGCCTGATATTTCGCTCTGTTGAGGACCCAGACCTGCTCCGAGACGTAGAACGGAGCGTCGATGTGATACTTCGTGACCTTGTCGATCCCGAACAGCTGCATCGATCCCCACGGCGAGCCGGCCGCGTCGGCGACGCCCTTCTCCAGCACGTCGCGGATTTCCGGCGCGGCGGCCTGAATGCTGATCGCCCCCAAATGCCGCATCCAGCTTGCGATCACCGCATTGGGCGGACGGACCTTCAGGCCCGACACGTCTGCCGGCATCACCACCTTCTTGCGCGTGAAGTGGAACGAGCCCGGATCGTGGGCGAAGGCGAGGCAATAGCGCACGTCCTTCATCTCGCGCTCGGCGTAGCGGCGATACCAGGCATCGAGCGCCGCGCTGCCTTCTTTGGCGTTCGAGAACAGGAAGGGCAGTTCGACCGCCGCGACGATCGGGAAGCGGCCCGGCTCGTAGCCCGGATTGACGTGCGCGATGTCGGCGATGGCATCGCGTGCCATGTTGTAGTGATCGAACGCCTTGCCTAGCTGCTGTGCCGGGAAGATCACGATCTTGATCGACCCGTTCGAGGCTTTTTCGATCGACTCGGCCCAACTCACCGCCGCGGGGTGCATGGGGTGCGCGACCGGCACCCAGTGCGAGAAGCGGAGTTGAACCGGCGCGTCCTGTGCGAGGGCCGGAGGAGCCTGAAAAAGGACGCAGGCGAGCAGCGCGGCGCTGATTGGAACGGATCGCGTCATCGACACCTCCCCGGATGCTTCTTTCCAGCATAGGGCATCGAACCGGCGCCGGTCGAGCGCGGGCGCCGTGACAGAACGGACGTCAAGTACGGCGTGAGTTCAGGAGCGCAGCTTTTCCAGCAGCCGCGCGAGCGCTTGCTTGCCGGTGGCGCTCGCCTGCTCACGCGACTCGAAGAGCACGTCGGAGCGCTGGATAGGCTGCCGCTTGCCGGCGCAATAAATCTCCCAGCGCCACGGCTTCGGCAGCGGCGCCCGGCTCTTGACGACGATCGAATAGTCGCTTGGGTCGAAATCCTTCAGCATGGCCGATATATGCGCCGGGTCGTGACAAATTGCCAGCGACGGCTACAGCTGGCGCGGTTTTTTTTCAGCCAGCGTTAACCCCAGACTTCGCGCGCCGTCGACCACCAGCCGCAGCTTCGCGATCTGATCTTCGATCGTCAGCAGGTTCCCTTCGGCGGTTGAGGCGAAGCCGCATTGTGGCGAAAGGCGGAGTTGGTCGAGCGGTGATCGGCGCGGAACGGCGGAATGCTTGCTCCCGATGGCGTGTTCGTCGGCGGGACTGTATATCTTCGCGCGGCAACGGCACGGGGACCGCATGGCGAATTTCGTGGTGGCGCACGGCGCATGGTCGGCGGGATGGGCGTGGAAGAAGATGCGTCCGCTGCTGCGCGCGGCCGGCCACGATCTGTGGACGCCGACCTACACCGGGCTCGGCGAGCGCGCGCATCTCGGCCACGCGGATGTCAGCCTCGACACACACATCCAGGACATCGTGGCGGTGCTGGAGATCGAGGACCTGAACGACGTGATCCTGATCGGGCACTCCTATGGCGGCATGGTCGCGACCGGCGTCGCGGATCGGGCGCGCGCGCGCATCAAGCATCTTGTCTATCTCGACGCGTTTGCGCCGACGGATGGGCAAGCCGTGTTCGATCTCGTGCCCCCGGATATCGCGGCGAAGATGCGGGCCGGTGCCGAAGCAAGCGCGAGCGGTTTCGGCATTCCGTCGAGCCCGATGCCGTCCGACACGCCGGCCGAGGATCAGGCCTGGGCTGCGCCGCGCCGCCTCCCGCAGCCCGTAAAGGCGTTCTCGACCAGGCTCAAGCTCTCCGCCGAGCCCTCCGTCCCGCGCACCTATATCTACGCGAAGAAGATCGGCATCGGCGACACGTTCGGTCCTTCCTGCGCGCGCGCGAGGCGCGAAGGCTGGCGCGTTTATGAGATCGACTCGAGCCACAACCCGCACATCACCAACCCGCAGGCGCTGCTCGCGGTCCTGAATGAGATCGCTGCGCAATGACGACAGCACGGCAGATCGGTATCGCGGGTCTCGGCCTGCTCGGCTCGGCGCTCGCGCATCGCCTCATCCAGGCGGGGTACTCGCCGAAAGGCTACGACATCGACCCAGACAAGATTGCGGCGCTGGCGAAGGCCGGCGGTATCGCGGCGACGCTCGACGAGGTCGCGCATTGCGACGTGGTGATGCTGGCCGTGTTCGATACCAGCCAGGTCGAGGACGTGGTGACCAACGCGGTGCTGCCCGCGCTGACGGGCGTGCCGAAGATCGTGCTGTGCGCGAGTACCTGCGATCCCGACCGCATCGCGGCGCTGTCCGAGACAGTTTCCGCGCACGGACTGACCTTGGTCGAGACGCCGGTGTCGGGATCGAGCGCGCAAGTGCGTAAAGGCGACGGTGTCGGCCTGCTCGGCGGCAACAAGGACGCAATCGACGGCGTGGCCGACATCGTCGACGCGCTCTATCCGAAATGGTTCTACATGGGGCCGGTGGGCAATGGCGGACGCGCCAAGCTCGCGATCAACCACATGCTCGGCTTGAACCGCCTCGTGCTCGCCGAGGGACTTGTTTTCGCGCAGGCGCTCGGTCTCGATCCGGCCGCACTGCTCGAGGTGGCGCGGCAGTCCGCGGCCTACTCGCAGGTGATGGACATCAAGGGGCCGAAGATGGTCTCGGGCGACTACACGCCGCAGGGCTTCATCCACCAGTCGCTGAAGGATTTCAAACTGATCATCGAGCAGGCCGCCAAGCGCGGACAGGAGATGCCGCTCGCGACGCTCAACGCCGAGGTGCTGGCGGCCTGCGTCTCGCGCGGAGAAAGCGAACGCGACAACGCCGCGGTGATCGAGGAGATCAAGAGACGGAAAAAGCCATCGACCTCGGCCTGAGGTGGGCGCGTCGCAGACGCGCGTAAACACGCTTACGGCAGCGAGACCTTCGAAGGAGGGCCCAGGGCTGCCTGCAAATTTTGTAAAACAACCCCATGCAAGCATGAGGTTCGGAGTTTTGCCTTGACTCCCGCACACCCGAAATGATCCTGCTACGGCAAAGTGCCGACACTTTTAGAGGCCGGGCGGGGACGTGGGGAAAATGCGCCGGAGCGAGAAGCGGATTCTTACCACTCATACCGGCAGCCTGCCGCGCCCACTGGCGCTGACGCGCCTCTATG
>Ga0207683_10002464_pt1 | contig 16138 bp, 16 predicted proteins | sample KBSM73metaG_FD_184333 | JGI IMG/M metagenome (GOLD analysis project Ga0207683, IMG submission 184333) | Miscanthus rhizosphere microbial communities from Kellogg Biological Station, Michigan, USA - KBS M7-3 metaG (SPAdes) (version 2) | ecosystem: Host-associated > Plants > Roots > Rhizosphere >... | reverse complement strand
CGATTGCCACAGCCGTTTCGTCAGGGGAGAGCGACATGCCCAGAGAGATCATCCGCGTGGAGCCCCTCTCCACGTACCTCGAACGATGGAAGGCGCCGACCTCTGCCGTGACGAGAAGCGGCGACACCGTCTATGTTTCCGGATTTCCGCCGTTCGATCGCGCGACCGGAGAGATCGTCGACGCTCCGATCGAGCGGCAGACCGAGATTGTGCTGGAACAGCTGAAGCTGTGCCTCGAGACGGCGGGATCGTCTCTGGACAATGTTCTCAAGTGCAACGTCTATTGCACGTCGGTCGAGAAGTTCGCGGCCGTCAACACGATCTACGCGCGTTACTTCCCGAAGGATCCGCCGGCGCGGATTTTCGTGTGCGTTCCGGCCTGGCCCGGGCGCTTCGACATCGAAATCGACTGCATCGCGGCCCGTTAGCGCGACCTGACTTCGACGCAGTCCCGGAGCGACCAGTGTTCTCAGTGCTGTTCGAAGTGCATCCGAGACCCGAGCGATGGGACGCCTATCTGGGTTACGCCAGGATGCTCAAGCCCGAACTGGAGCGGATCGACGGCTTTGTCGACAACATCCGCTATCGCAGCCTCACCCGTGACGGCTGGATACTTTCACTGTCGAGTTGGCGCGATGAGAAGGCGCTGGTTCGCTGGCGAATTCACGCCGGGCACCACGCAGTGCAGGAGAAGGGGCGATCCGAAGTGTTCCTCGACTATCACTTGCGAATCGGTCAGCTGACGCGGGATACTCGGCTGCCCGACGGCCGCACATTGAGCGAACAGAGACTGGACGAGACGGAAGCGGGGCAAGGGACGTCGATCGTTCTGATCGACGGCAAGCGCGCGCCTGAGTGGGTAGCGGCCCGAAGTCCGCAAGCGTGCGCTGAATGGCTGGGTTTCGATGCCAATGCTGCAGGACTGGTCGAATGGGACACGTTCGACGCCGTCGTCACGCCGGGAGACATCATTCTGCTCATGAGCTGGCGCGGGCCGGCGTCTGCTCTCGCCTTCGAGTCGACAGCGTCGTTGCCAGAGGGCACGAGACTTCGCCGTGTCCGCGTGGTGCGAGACTACGGCATGTTCGACCGTCGCGAGGCGCCACAATACTATCCCGAGGTTGGACAGGCAGACGCCGCCGCCACCATCGTTCCCACTCCATGAGGCCATACAGTTTATGAGCGATGCTCTCGTCGCCGTCATTGCGTTCGTCTGCACGTTCGGCGGCGCGCTTCTGGGGATTCTGCTTCACACCCGCCTGCCCGACCATCATCGCGATGCCGACTCGAAAGACGTCGTGAAGCTGGTGATGGGTTTGATCGCGACCATTTCCGCGCTCGTTCTGGGACTTCTCATCTCGTCGGCCCGCAGTGCGTACGATGCGCAGGACACCGAGGTCCAGCAGCTTGGCATGCACTTGGTCCAGCTCGACCGGGTGCTCACGACTCTTGGACCGAAAGGCAGCGAGCCCCGAGAGCTGCTGCGCAAATTGGTAGCGGCGGACCTTGCCCGGACCTGGCCCGCCGACGGCGCCCGAGGATCCGATGTGCCGACTGCCGAGACCAAGTGGCATGCGGAAATGCTCTTCGACCAAGTTGCCAACCTCACGCCAACGACGGGTGCGGAGCGATTCAGCCAGTCGCGCGCCTTGCAACTGCTCACGACCATGGGAGAAACGCGCCGTCTGCTTCTCGAGCAGGCGCATGGCTCGCTCTCGTGGCCCTTTTTCGTGGTGCTCGTGTTCTGGCTCTCGGTTCTCTTCATCGGCTTCGGGCTCTTCGCGCGATTCAATGTCACCGTGGTGGTAGCGCTTTTTCTCGGGGCGATTTCCGTTGCCGGCGCCATTTTCCTGATCCTCGAAATGGACCGCCCCTACAGCGGACTGATGCAGGTCTCGAGCTTGCCCATTCGCAGTGCGCTAGCGGTGATAGGCCGGTAGCACCACCTGCGGCGTTCCAGCGGGCTGTTGCGTCATCCTCTGGCGGTTGCCGCTTCGCAGACGAGCCGCCGGTGTAAAAAAGTGCGAAAGGGTCGATGTGACCAAGACAAGTCTCAGGAAACGGAGGAAGATTCTCGCCGTTGCTGCCGTTGTGAAAGTCGCTCGCGCATCATGCTGATGGTCGCCCGGCGGTTATCCATGCCGTGCGCCTGGCGTAGACGCCGAGATTTCTTGCGCACGCTGGGTTCGATGTTTCCGAATTGCGCCGATCCCGCTGGAATGCCTGGCTGCCGGCCTGGCGGGAAGTCCCCAACAACCCGTCACCGTCCTGGGGAATGCTGACCTACACGCTTGTTGCGCTGTTCCTCACCTACCTCAGCATGGCCGCTTGCCTCGGCGGGCCGTCGCTCTGGCATGGCGTTGCGCCGCGTGCGGTGATGGCCGTCCCACTGATCGTCGCGTTGCGCGCTGAGTTTTCAGCCGCGATGAGAACGCTCCGCGTCGTCGGTCGCGTCGAAAGCATGGGTTGAGTGAGGACCGCGGCCGGCCGTCGCGATCCGCGGGGTCGACGACGGCGCATGCGTCGCGCTCTGTCGCGACGCACGAATCCATCTGCCCGCACAGGCCGCGCACGACGCGTTCCCGTCGGTCCAAAATCCAGCTGCTGGTCGTTTCTTTGCTGAGCGCCGGCTTGCAACTGACTTCGCCCGTGCATGCGGCCGAAGAACAGGCAACGCAGATTGGCGGCATCGAAGTCGTCGTGTGGTCGCCCGCGGACGGCGATCACCGGAAGCTCGCCGTCGTGCTGTTCTCGCACGCGCTGTTCATGTGCCCGACGCAATCACGCTATCTGACGAGCGCGATTGCCGACGCAGGTTACCTGGTCATCGCGCCTCGACATGCGGATTCCGGCTGCAACCCCTTCGTGTGGCCGAGCTTCTGGCGCATGAGCATGAAGCCCTCGCTGCTCTGGAACGATCGCGATTACCGCGATCGGGCGGACGACATTCGATCGGTGATCGATGGCTTGCGCGAGGACGTGCGCTATCGCAGCATCGCCGATACGGAACGGCTCGCGCTGATCGGCCACTCGCTCGGCGGTTACACGGTCCTCGGCCTCGGGGGCGCCTGGCCGTCCTGGCGGCTCGCCGGCGTGCGCGCGATCGTGGCGCTGACGCCGTATTCGATGCCATTTCAGCTAAGCGAAGGATTGCGGCGCGTCACGGCGCCGACCATGTATCAGATCGGGACGCTCGATCCGACCTTCGCCATGCCGATCGAGCATTTCGGGTATGAGGAAACCCCGGCGCCGAAGTACCTGGTCGAATTCTCGGCTGCAACGCACATGGCGTGGACCGATTTTGGAATCAGCGACCGTGACGCGATCATCGGCTATTCGATTGCATTCCTGGACTTCTATGTCCGGCAAATGCCCGAAGCGCCGGCGCTGCATGTCGCGCTGCCGGGCGTATCGAGCCTCCGCAGTGAATGACGATGGACCCGCATGGTAAGCTGGGTCGCGCCCCGGCGATGCTTTGCATTTCATCGCGTTTGGCGTTGCTTTCCCTGGGCTGGCGCAACGGCTTCGCGCAGCGAGTCGCCTGCGTGCGGGCCCCATCTTCCCGGCAACTCTCACGAAAGACGATCCCGATGTGGCTTAGTCGATTGCTTCTGCTTGCCCTCGTTCTTGACGCATCGACTCTACTGGCGGCGTCCCTGCCGCCCGTCGAGCCGATGCCGACGATCGAAGCCGGAGTGCTCGTGCCCGCGCGGATGTTGAACGACCCCCGATATACCGTCAACGACCGTGTAGCCGTGGTGGGCTACATGGGACAGTTCACCTTGCGTGCGCCCGGCGTCGTCCTCAAGGCGGACGGCACCGAGATGCTTGCAATCCGCGCTGCCGAGTTGTCGGCGATCGCACAGCTCAACCAGTTGAGCCAGTCCGGCGTATTCGCGGATGCGCTTGCGGCGTCGGCCGCGAAAACCGGCGCGGCCATCGGACAGGCCGTGCTGAACCCAGTGCAGACGCTGGAAGGCATCCCCGCTGGCGTAGGGCGCTTCTTCCAATCCGCTACCACGACGATCTCGCGCGCGACAGAATCGCAGAGGTCCAACGGATCGCAGGGCGGTAGCGCCATGGGCGACGATGTCCTTGGCATCAACAAGGCCAAAAGGCGAATTGCCAAGCAGGTGGGCGCCGATCCCTATACGACGAATCCCATCCTGGCGAAGCAACTCGACGATCTTTCGCGGGCGGCATTCGCGGGCGGCATTTCGCTGGATGTCGCGCTGGCGGCATCGACGGCAGGTGTCGCGACCGCGATCTCCGCGACGGCCACGGTCAGCAACCTGGTGTGGGACCGATCGCCGGAGGACATCCGTACGATCCACGAGCAGAAGCTGACTGCGATGGGCGTCGACGCGGGCACGGTCCGGGCCTTCGTGACCAATCGGTGGCTCACGCCGACGCTCTCCGTGCCGCTCGTGGAAAACCTCGGGCAGCTTCCTGCAGCAAGAGGCCGGGTCGCCGTGATCGCGCTGGCAAGCACGGTCGAGAGCGAGAGCGAAGCACGGTACATGCTCAATTCGATACGCATGGCGCGCCGCGCGGGCACCGAGGGAGATTCCGTCGTCGGGCTCGAGCTTGCGGGCCGAATCCTGACGGTGCGAACGCGTGGCGGCCGTGTCGTGGTTCCAGCGCCCGTGGACTATGTCGTATGGACCGAGCAGGTGCGGACGTTTGCTGAAAAGCGAAACGCCAAAGGCGGCAACCGCGACATCCTGGTCAGCGGTGTTGCGTCCCCGCGGTCCCGCGAGGGCTTGCGGGCCACGGGATGGGTCGTGCAGGAACACAGTCCCGACGGCGCTACGCCGCGCTAGCGGGACGTAATGGTCAAATCGTGACCCGGTATCGCGCGGGATGGACGTGGTGAAAGGCGACTGGATTCGGCCCGACGGCGCCATGTGATCCCGATCAAGAACGTCTGCCCGGACGATCAACTCGAAGCGGCGTATTTCAACCCCGGTCGGCTTCCTTTTGCGAAGGCGCAGGCGTCGAGGGAAGGCGCGACGCTGCGCGCGGCCGGTACGAAGGCTCGTCCTGCGAGGTCATCTACGATTCCGGGAGGTCGCCTCAAAGGCACGTACCAGGCTGTCGGGGAGCAGAAGTTCGAGGTCGGCTTCGTGCGGGATGACCGAGCTGAGGCGGCGCTCCAATACGGCGGATCCAATACACCATTGTGGCGTCTCCATCCTAGGGCCATACTCGATGCATGTCCGCATCCCCTGTTGCCATGGAAAAGGATCCGCTGACCATCGACGTGCCTCGGGAATTTCACCGCCGCATGGCGGCGATCATCGAGGCGGTGCAAACGGGCGTTTGGGCGGCAGGCGTGCACGATCTTCTGGGCTATGCCACCGACTACGCGTTCGGCGACAAGCGGGGACTGCAGACGCTTGTTCTAAAGACCCGGCACCGGTCCGCCTATGTGCGACTGCAATGGGAAACCATCGTGAGCGACACGGCGGCCGACCGGCAATTGGTGGATGACGCAGTCAGGAACGCGATCCGCGAGTTGACTTAGGACCGAAACGGCTGCCTTTTTCGTCCAAGGTGTCTGAGGGTCACGCGGCGCCCACTTCGTCGGTCCATACCTTGAAGCTCGCCAGCGTGTTCGGGCCGAACGTGACGCTGATCGCGACGTCGGACGCATCGCGGCCACGAGCGATCAATACCCGGCCGATACGCGGCGTATTGTTGCGCGCGTCGAAGGTGTGCCAGCGCCCGTCGAGGAAGACCTCGAACCAGGCGGCGAAATCGGGCGTCCCGTGCGGCGGCGGAACGCCGATGTCGCCCAGGTAGCCGGTGCAATAGCGCGCCGGGATGTTCATGCACCGGCAGAACGCAACCGCGAGGTGCGTGTAGTCGCGGCAGACGCCCGTCTTGTCGTAAAAGGCCTCCAGCGCCGTGCGTGTCATCCGCGCGTGCTCGTAGCCGAAGGTGATGTGCTGATGAACGTAATCGCAGATCGCCTGGACGCGCGCCCATCCCGTCGGCGTCTGTCCAAAAAGCTTCCACGCTGTTTCCGAAAGGCGATCGGTCTCGCAATAGCGGCTGCCGAGCAGGAACAGCAACGTTTCCTCCGGCAGGTCCTGCACCGCAGCTTGCTGCGCATGTGGAAACAGGGGATCGGGCGCGCCGGTGTCGTTCACGACCGCATCGGCCGAAACCCGCATGCGCCCCTGGGGCGCCACGATGCGTGTACACCAGTTGCCGAAGCTGTCGCGATAGGCCGCCATCCGCACCGGCGGATCGAACATCAGGTCGTCGCGGCCGACGAGATCGGACACCCGCGTGAAGTGCACGTTCAGGTTCAATATCATCGGTGTCGGCTGCGGGCAGTCGTAGATCATTTCGAAGCCGACTCGAATCTGCATGACAGGTCTCCCGTATTACCAGGTGAGCTCGGGAAGCTGACGAAACACCTCGCGGGTGCCTACGCTCCACTCGTGCGTGAGGGCAGTGAAATAAGCGTCGCCGTCATCGAAGCGGCGGCGCCATTGCACGTGCAGACTGTCGCGTTCGTAGCAGATCAAATCGATCGGCATGCCGACCGACAGATTGCTGCGCATCGTGAGATCGAACGACACCAGCACGCACTTGGTCGCGTCCGCAAGAGGCGTGACGCGCGTGATCACGCGGTCGACGATCGGCTTGCCGTATTTGGTCTCGCCGGTCTGGAAAAATGGCGTGTCGATGCCGGCTTCGATGAAATTGCCTTCGGCATAGATGCGAAAGAGACGGATGGGCTCGCCTTTGATCTGCCCGCCGACGATGAACGACGCGTTGAAGCCGACCTCGTTTTCCTGCAGGTATTCGCCGTCGCGCCGCTCGATGTGACGCATCGCATCGGCCACCAGCATCGCGACGTCGAACATCGTGGTCGCGCTCCAGAGATTGATGGCGCCATCATCCGCAGCGAGACGCTGATTCAGCACGCCGATCACGGCTTGGGTGCCGGCGAGGTTGCCGGAGCTCAACAGCACGATGACGCGGTCGGCGCGGCGCTCGAACACCGTCATCTTGCAGAACTTGGCGACGTTATCCATGCCCGCGTTCGTGCGGGAGTCGGAGGCGAAGATCATGCCCTTGTCGAGCATCACGCCTATGCAGTAGGTCATTCGGTCGCGCCCGCCCTCGATGGGATTCATCGCACCAGCAGACCCTTTGTACCACGTCCGGGGGCTGCGGGATTTCTTGCGCGGCGGACCTCAGGGCGTCGGCAGCGTCATCCGGCCGTCGATGCGGACAGGAATGCGATCGGGGTTGCCATCGCGCAACTCGGCCGGCAGGAGCCCGGGAGGAAAATCCTGGTAGCAGACAGGGCGCAGGAAGCGACGGATCGCGAGCGTGCCCACGGACGTAGAACGGCCGTCCGACGTCGACGGGAACGGACCGCCGTGCACCATTGCGTGCGCGACTTCGACCCCTGTCGGAAATCCGTTGACCAGCAGCCGGCCGGCCTTGCGCTCGAGAACGGGAAGCAGCGTGCGGGCATCGGCCAGGTCACCCTCGTCCATCTGCAGCGTCACCGTCAGCTGGCCTTCCATGTGCTCCAGCAGGTCGCGCATGGTGCCGACATCGGGACAACGAACGAGCAGGGACGAGGCACCAAAGATCTCGTTTTCGAGCGTCTTGTCGGCCAGAAAGCTCGCGGCGTCGGTGGTGAACAATGCGCTGCGGCCCCGGTTCACGCCGTCGGCGGGGTGGCCGCGAGCGAGGGTTTCGATGCGTGGATGTGAGGCTAGGCGCTCCACGCCGCTTTGGTAGGCGTCGAAAATGCCGGACGTCAGCATCGTGCCTGCAGGACAAGCGCCGAGCGCGTTCGACGCGGCCAGAACGAACTGGTCGAGCGCCTGGCTTTCCTTCGCCACGACCAGGCCCGGATTGGTGCAGAACTGACCGCTGCCGAGGGTCAGCGACGCGACGAAGCGCTTCGCGATGTCCTCTCCGCGGGCGGACAGCGCCGCCGGCAGGACGAGCACCGGATTGATGCTGCTCATCTCGGCATAGACGGGAATCGGCTCCGCGCGCTCGTTCGCAATACGCATCAGCGCCAGTCCGCCGCCGCGCGAGCCCGTGAAACCCACCGCCTTGATCCGCGGATCCGCCACCAGCGCGCCACCCAGCCAGTTGCCCGCGCCGTAGAGCAGGGCGAATACGCCGTCGGGCATTCCGCACGACTTGACCGCGGCCTGTATGGCACGCCCGATCAGCTCGGAAGTGCCCGGATGCGCAGGATGCGCCTTGACGACGACGGGACAGCCGGCGGCGAGCGCCGATGCGGTGTCGCCGCCTGCCACCGAGAATGCAAGCGGAAAGTTGCTGGCGCCAAACACTGCCACCGGACCCAGCGGAACGTGCCGTGTCCGGAGATCAGAACGCGGAAGCGGCTTGCGATCCGGCAGCGCGGGATCGATCCGCGCCTCGACCCAGCTTCCCTCGCGCACGACGTCCGCGAACAGACGCAGCTGACCGACCGTGCGGCCGCGCTCGCCCTCGATACGCGCGCGCGGCAAACCTGTTTCGGCGGTGGCACGATCGATCAGCGGATCGCCGATCGCGAGGATGCTGCTCGCGATGGCTTCGAGAAAGCGTGCCCGCGCGTCGATATTCGTTTCGCGATAGGCGTCGAATGCCGCCGTGGCCAGCGCGCACGCGCGCTCGACGTCGGCAGGGCCGGCGCCGCCATACGGGGGCTCGATTTCGTCGCCGGTCGCGGGATTGACGCCGCGCAATGCGTCTGTGCTTCCGCGTACCGCAGCGCCTCCGATCAGCATTTCACCTGTCAGCGTCATGACCTCGGTCCCCTGGACACGTGCGTTGAATCGGGCGTTTGCACGAGTTGTGCTTGCATGAGTGCTGTGGGCGGCTCGAGAGTACCCGACACGACTCAGTCGTCATCCCCGCGAACGCCGGGATCCCTTTTCGCATTGACCTCATCGATCCCCCGTTCGCGGAACGGCCGGGTGCTGTCGGTACACGTACGTTCATCTCACTACCTTGCCCACCGCAGGACAAGCGGGTCGAGTCGACGTGCGATCTCGACGAGGCCCGCGCGTGCGGCCGGATTCAGCGGCGGAAACGGATGGCGTGCCGCATCCGACTTGATGACGCCGCCTTCCTGCATCAGCGCCTTCGCAGCGAGCAGTCCGCATTGCCGGTTCTCGTGATTGATGAGCGGCAGCCAGCGCTGATAGCCCGCGAATGCGGCATCACGCCGGCCCGCGTGAAAATCCTCGAAGATCGGCCGCAGCCCGTCGGGATACGCGCCGCCGCTCATGCAACCGGTGGCGCCCGCTTCCAGGTCCGCATACAGCGTGATGCCTTCCTCGCCGTCCCACGGGCCCTCGATGGCCTCGCCGCCCTGCTGAATCAGTGCGCGCAGCTTTGCGGCCGTCTGCGGAATCTCGATCTTGAAGTAGCGAACGCTGGCAAAATCATTCGCAAGCCGCGCAAGAAACGGCACCGACAGCATGGTTCCGCTTGCCGGCGCATCCTGGATCATGACCGGGATGTCGACGGCGTCGTCGAGGACGCGAAAGAACTCGTGTATCTGCGGCTCGGGCACACGAAACGTCGCGCCGTGATAAGGCGGCATCACCATGATCATCGCTGCACCCATGTCCTGTGCGCGCCGGCCGCGTTCCGCGCATACGCGCGAGCTGTAGTGCGTGGTGGTCACGATGACAGGAACACGCCCGGCGACGTGCTCGAGCACGGTCCGGGTGACGAGCTCGCGCTCGTCGTCGGCGAGCGCGAACTGCTCGGAGAAGTTGGCGAGAATGCAGATGCCGTGAGAGCCCGCGTCGATCATGAAGTCGATGCAGCGCTTCTGGCTCTCGAGGTCGAGCCGCCCGTCGTCGGCGAACGTCGTCGGGGCGACCGGAAAGATGCCCTTGTAGCGGGGCGACCTGGCGTTGCTCATGGAATTCCTTGCGTGATGACCGATGTCGGCGCACGGATGCGTACCGACGCTGTTGCGCCGATGCTGGCCCGCCAGTTTACCCGCAGGAGGGCGATCCTGTTGTGTGCGCCTCGTCGCGGCCGGCTATCCGGCCGAGCGTAGTGGCAAAACGACGAGCGTCACCCGACGTCCGGCGCCATCACGCAACGACGCGCAGCATGCCATCCATGTTCTCGTGGCCCGATCCGCAGAAAACATCGCATAGAAACGTGAACTCGCCGACCTTGGTCGGGGTTATGGCGACCTCGGTGACCTGTCCGGGAATGATCGTGGCCCGGGTGGCGAAGTCGGGAATGCTGAACCCCATCACCACGTCCGCCGTCGTCAGTCGAAAGATCACCGGCTCGTTGAGCTTGAGGATGATTTCGTCGGGCTCGTACGTGAATTTGCGCGCTGCGATTGCGACGATGCGCGGCTTCGGTTGCGCCAGCGCCGTCATCCTGCCAACGCACGCCAGGACGACCGCCGCGGATCCCGCATACAGCAGTCGCCGTCGCTCTGCTTGCATGGCAGCCCCCTACGCCACGGGCCATTCGGTGATCGCGTAGCTCACCGGCGTGCGCTCGGCTTCGACTTCGCGGTAACCGAGCCCCTTGTACGGGGCGCTCGCGTCCCATTTGACGGGCAGGCGTCTCGGCTGCGAACCGGCCACAGGAAGCGCGAACATCAACCCTTTGGCGGAATGATGGGCAATCCTTCCCGTCATGAAGTGGTTCTCCTGATGGATGTGCCCGTAAAACACCGTGACGTTGTCGTGCGTCTGCAGCAAGGCGATGGCCTGCGCGCCATCGCGCGTCGCCCAGTCCCATTGCGGATAGAGGTCAAAAAGCGGCCGATGGGTAAATACGACGATGCGCGCGTCCCTGGGCTGCTTTTCCAGGTCCTCGCGCAGCCATTGGAGCTGTTCGTCTCCGATCGCCGCGGTCGGGTCGGAAACATTGTCGATCACGATGAAATGCACCCCCTTGTGGTCGAAGGTGTAATGCGTCGCACCGAAGAACTCCTTGAACGCTTTCCCGTTGTCCAGCGATGCGTCGTGCTCGCCGGGCATATATCGCACGTCCTTGACCTTGAGGCCGCCGGCAATCTCGCGGAACTCGGTCAGGCGCCGGCGCCGCTCCTTGGGATCGTCGGTCGTGTGGGTGAGGTCGCCCGTGAACATGATGAAATCCGGCGGACGCGCCATGCCGTTGACAGCGGCAACGGCTTTTTTCAGCGTCCCGCCGGCATCGGGGTTGACGACGGGATCCTCGAATCCCCAGTGGCAGTCCGAAAGCTGCACGAAGTAGAAGTCGGGCTCCGAATCCGCCATGGAGGATCCCTTCGTGGACGCGCACCCCGATACCACGACCACGCCGCCGAGTCCCGCCAACTTGATGAATTCACGCCTGCTGAAAGGCCTGTTTTCCATCGTTCCTCCATCGCTCGAAGATCGAACCGACATCGGTGCGCGCATGCGCGCGTACCTTCCAGTCGGACAGACTGCTCGGGCGACGGATTTATTCCCGCTTTCGCGCAGGCGGCGGGGGCTCGATGCCGGAATCGGCATGGTGCCGATTCGGCGGAGTGCTCGCCCATGCCGCGATGAAGGCGGCTTCCCCGGGGCGACCGCCGGTGCCTTGGCGGGCGCCGGGTCGGTGCGAGACCGCCTTGGACGCGGTGGCGATCACCGCGCCCAAGGATGGATCGGCGCTACTTGGTCACATCGAAGACAAGGTTCTCCGGCGCCGGGCCGAACGACGCCCACGGGACGACGCCGGTTTGATTCACGCCCGGCTTGGACCAATCACACACGCCTTGCGGAAAGATCGCATTTAGGCGCGTGATTTGATCGGCCGAGAAAGACACGGCGTAGTCATTCAGGTTGATCGGCTTCAGCTGGCACTTCATGACGTTCGCCGCGAGCGTTCCGCCTGCCACGTACCGCGGAAATGCATACGAGGGAAACAGCGTGTTGCACTGCGACGTGGGCAAGCGGCCAAAGGTCTGCGGCTCCTGGATGAACTGGGTTGCGCTGCTCCAGCAGCCGTCCACGGCGGCGGCAGGCTTGTTGCTGATCACCTTGTCGCGGTCGGAGCGCTGGGATGAATCCGCGGTAGCTGCCTCGACCCACTGGATGAACACCGACCAGGCGGTATTGAACGGAACCGGATTTCCGCGCCACATGACGTGGTTGTCGGCGTTTCCATTGGCCTGGACCATGCGGTCGCGCATCGCGAAGTGGAACCATTGATAGTGGTAGCCACCGTCGTCGTTGTAGATGCCGGAGATGTCGAACACTGGTATCGAGGCCAGCCCGCCATTGCCGCCGAGCTGCAGTCCGCTCTGCTGACCTCGCTTGATGGCGCCCAGGTCGCCCACGACGCGGTTGGCCACGTAATTGGCATCCTGATCGTAGCCCCCGATGCGTTCGTTGAGGTTGAGGAACTGCGTGGGCGAGATCTGCCCGGCATTCAGCGCCGCCAGACCGTATTGCACGCCCACGTTGTCGAACGGTCGAAGCGCGAATCCCGTTGCAGGATTGACGCCATACATGTTGCGCGAAATGTCGTAGACCGTCGGGCGTGCGCCATGCGGGTTGGTCGTCGGGTTGTAGCGGAGCGAGACCGGCACCACGGGACTCCAGACGGCCGACGCGTAGCCAGGAATATCCACGCGGCCGGGCACCGGGTCGGTGCGTCCCGATTGATTCGCCGCATCGATGAAGGCCTGCAGACCCTTGTACCCAGATACTGCGACTTGCTGTGCAGTCGAAAACCCGACCGGATCGGTGACGTTGAAGTAATGGGTCAGGAGGTGTCCGTCCGATCCGGAAAATGCGATACCGAGCGGATCAGGGAACGTGCAGGCGATCAGAACGCCGTCGAACAGGCCGGGCAGGGCGTCGGCAAGCTGGCTGCTGCCGTAGGACCCGCCCGAGCAGCCAACGCTTACGGTGTAGAGCGGCACGCCGAATCCCTTGATGAAGTGCTCCTTCCCCATCATCGCGGCTTCGCCCGACAGCACCGAGTTGCAACTCTGCGACGCGTTCTGCAGCGTGTTCCCGAACAATGCGTAGCCTTCGCCGAGCCTGGCGACGCTGAGCAGGCTTGCGTCGATCACGCCGGGCAGCACGAGGCTCCCGCCGGCCGTCCCCTGGAAATACCATCCGCCCGGACAGCCGGCACCTTCGATGCCGATCAGGCGCCTGTTCCACCCCTTGGGCGGCGAGTACCAGTTGGGCGCCGGGTCCTTCGTCGGGTCGTGCAGTATTGCGCTTTGATAGATGCCGCGATTGATCGTGCTGGTCTCGAATCGGACGACGAAGTTGACCGTTGCGCCGGAGGTCGTGGTGGTCTTGGCGACGTCGGCGGGCAGGCTCGAGGTGCTGGGCATCACCTTGAGCGCCGTCGCACCCGTCGGCAGATAGAGGTAGACGATCTTGGTGGCCGCCGAGCAGTCAGCGTCGAGCGAGGGTCCGAATGTGGTCGTGTCCGGCAATAGCGGACCGATCAGCGACGAAAAGAGCTGATAGTCCTGCGTGGTGCAGATGTACGGCACTTCGTGCGGACCGGAAACGATCGGGCCCGTGATGGGGTAGTTCGTGATCTCGAGCGTCTCGTCCTTGATGCCCGACGAGCCGTTGCCTTGGACGCGCAGCAGATTTTTTCCGACCCCGAGGCCGGTCACGAGGCCGATGAGCGTATTGTCGTCGTCTCCGGGCCGGAACACGCCGGATACGTCGCGTCCATTCAGGGTGATCTGCAGCGGGTGGTTGCGATTGTCGTGCTTGTACGTGATCTGAACCAGCGCGTCGCCGCCGCTGACCCGATCGGCGCGGGTGGAAATGACCTCGACCCCGTAGCCTTTGTCGGGTTTCGCGTCGACGGCATTCGCGCCTGATGCCGCCACGGTTACGGCCAAGGCGCCTGCGACCGCGAGCAGGCGATCCCTGAAACCTCGCATGCGCGGTACCGAAGCGCGGCGCACTACATTCAACCCGCTGGCTGTACTCATTTCACGTTCCTCCATTTTCCGGCTGACCATGACACGCTGATGCGCGCCGTCTTTTTATGATGAAGCCCGGATGTCGGCGAAGTGCAGAATCGCGAGCCGAAAGCACTGTGCGCCGCGCAACCAGGGGTGTCAACGACGTTGGGTGCTGGAGGTGGAGTGCCTCGAAGTCGTTGGCCTCGTCGTTCGTACTGCACGAAAGCAAACGTCGTGTTTTCGCACGGGCGGCCGATGATCGGCACCGAAAAAGGCGACGCGATCCTGCGTCATGTGAGCGGCAGCATGACCATTTTCGAGTAGGCGGGCCGCTTTGCGAGCGCATCGAACCATCGTTGCACGTTGGGCAATGCGGGGCGCTCGATCGGCAGCGCCATCCAACGCCAGACGGCGCTGCCGAGCGGGATATCGCCGATCGTGAATGCGTTGCCGCCCACATACTCGTGGGTCGCAAGCCGACCATCAAGAATGCGTAGAGCCTGCGCCGTCTTAAGGCGCGCTTCCTCCAGCATGCGTGGATCGCGCTGGTCAGGCGCGGTACGGATCATGCCCAGGAACAACGGACGCAACACCGGCCAGAACGTCGTGTTCTCCCAGTCCATCCAACGATCGGCCTCCGCGCGCGCGACAAGTCGCTCCGGCCAAACGGTACCCGCGCCGTGCTTCGCCCCAAGGTAGCGAAGGATTGCATTGGACTCCCAAAGCACGAATCCGTCGTCGTCGATCGTCGGGACGAGGCCGTTGGGATTGAGGGCGCGATACTCGGGCGTGTTCACGACTCCGAAGGCGCCCCCGGCGTCCCGACGCTGATACGCAAGCGCCATTTCCTCGCAGCCCCAAAGTACCTTCTGCACGTTGATCGAGTTGTTCCGACCCCAGATGACCAGCATCGACGACCTCAGCGGTTAGAAACGAAACGAAGGAATGAGCGGTGTGGCTCAGATTTCCATCTCGAGCAAGGCGGACGAGAGGGACTTGCCATGCGAATCGAGGGCCAGCGAGGTGGTGACGCCGCCACCCAGCGCGTGCGTGCACACGAATTGCAGTGCCCACAGGTCGGGCAATGCGTAGCGCGTGATTTCGCCTCGCACGATGCCGCGCAGGTGCTCGCGCACCCGCTCGACGCTCACCCGCTCGGCGAGCAATGGATAGTCGTTCCCGCGATAAGCGATGAGCGACAGGATCGACGTGTCGCCTTTGTCGCCTGCCCGGCAGTGGGCCAGGTCATACAGTTTCGGCATGAGGCGCCCATTCCAGCGTGGTGACCTCGCTTTGCACGCGCTCGCGGTCGATCAGGGTGGACACGACGCCGATCTGCTCGTGGACGTACTTGCGCGCGCCGCCGCCCCCCGCGGGGCCGTTGGTGTAGAGCGCCTCGACTTCCTCGCCGACGAGGCTCGCGCCGTCTTGGGTCGGCGAGCGAGCGGCGACCCGCAGGCGGACCTCGTACGGACACGCTCCGCTGTCGAACGCGCGTCCATGGAGCGACGTGCTGCCGATGAGGTCGATGCGCATTTCCGCAAATTGTCCTTCCAGCCGGTCGCGGATGATGTCTCCCGCCAGGGTCGCGCGCGCAACTGCGTTGGCCCCCGCGTATCCTATTTCGCCCTCGCCGACGAAGCCTGCGTGATATCCGACGCTGACTTTGAGCTGCGCCGGGCGGCCATGTCCACGCGCTCCGCTGACCGCGACGCGATCGCGTCCGGCTTCGCGTAACCGGACGGACGAAAAATCCGCGACGACGTCCGGCGTCAGGTAGCCGTGCGGATCGGTGACTTCGTAGAGTAGCTGTTCCCTGGCATTGGCAAGGCTGATCGCACCGCCCGTGCCGTCCACCTTGCCGATCACGGCGCTTCCATCTTCCGCAACGTCGGCATAGGGGAATCCCAGCCATGCCATGTTCGGAACGTCTTTCCGTCCCGGATCAGCGAAATAGCCGCCCGTGAGCTGGCCTGCGCATTCGAGCAGGTGGCCGACGCACGTTCCGGCCGCGAGACGATCGAAATCATCCAGAGACCAGCCGTAGCGATACGCGATCGGCGCGAGGAACAGCGACGGATCGGCGACCCTGCCGGTGATCACGATCCGGGCGCCGGTCGCCAGCGCAGGCAGGAGCGCCGCGGTACCGAGATAGGCATTCGCCGACACCGGCTCGCCATAGTCGGCCAGCGTTCCCTG
>Ga0207683_10002458_pt1 | contig 16152 bp, 12 predicted proteins | sample KBSM73metaG_FD_184333 | JGI IMG/M metagenome (GOLD analysis project Ga0207683, IMG submission 184333) | Miscanthus rhizosphere microbial communities from Kellogg Biological Station, Michigan, USA - KBS M7-3 metaG (SPAdes) (version 2) | ecosystem: Host-associated > Plants > Roots > Rhizosphere >... | reverse complement strand
ACGCTGACGCAGGATAGGAAGATCTCCGGCGTATTTGCTGGTGATCCAGTGCAGGCGCACGCTGCGGGAGTACGGTTCATTGAAACCACCTCTCTTGAGCGGCTTGATGAACCCGCAGATTTGGTCATCACGAGTTGCGCTGGATATCCACTCGACCTGACGTTCTACCAATCGTTCAAGGGCGTGAGTGCCGCGCAGCACATTGCAAAGCCGGGAGGCAGAATCCTGCTCATCGCCGAATGCGCTGAGGGAATAGGATCTGTTGAATTCGCGCGAATGCTGGAATCACTGCAGAGCTTTGACGCCTTCCTTGAAGAGATTCAGCAGTCAGCAGTAAAGGTTGACCAGTGGCAACTCGAAAGACTTGCCCTCACGGGTTTGAAACATGAGCTGTTCTTCTACACACCAGGAGTAACAAAGCAGCAATTGGGGTGTCTGGCGGAAAGAGCCTTCGGTGATTTGAGCGAAGCAGTCACCGCAGCTTTGGACGGCCTGCCCTCAGGAGCCCGCATCGCCCTGGTTCCAGACGGTCCGTACACGTTCGCGAGGGCCGAGGCTTCTGTTGGCACCGCTCGATAATCAGCGCAAAATCATATCGTCGCTTCAACCACGGCAATTGAGTGTGGTGGGAATTCCAGCGTCGCATTGCCAATTGCGAGATCATGCGTCTCAGGCACAACACGATTGGGATGTGCAATGTCGTTGTAAGCTTGCGGTGAGTCGCCAGACAGAATCGTGACCCTCCCCTTCGTTGGATTGCTTCTGCCGCCCACGTTCACTTTCCATCGCGCCGTCATCTCCGGATGCCGATTGATGAATGCAATGGCGATCTGCCTGCCATCATCGCTGCATGTCGCAACTGCGTCCAACGCCGGCACGGATGCCTGCTCAACGCGCAGAGGTGCGGAAACCACTTTTCCAGCCATGACATTAGGCTGCATGCGATCCGAGTACATCTTCAACACGTGAAAGGTCGTGCGTTTTACGATTCCCTTTTCATTGACGAACAACGGCCCTCGCACATTCACGACCGGAGCCATGCACGCCATGTGAACATGGTTTGCATTACGCAGGCATCCATTCAGAAATGACGCGGAAAAGACAGCATCGGCCATCGTGTATGTATCATTCTGATCGCTTTCATCTCGCTCCCGTATCTTCTGCAGTTCGTTGGCGCCTCCCCCCGGGAAGCCCGGATGATGCCAGCCGCGCAGGTTCCACTCATCAAATGCGATTTTGATTCGATCTCCGAATCCAGCCTGGTTCAGCAATTCGATCGCCTGCTGAATCTCCTGTTCCGGCTTTTCGCAGCGTGCCATGCAATGAAGATAATCCGCGGGCTTGGTACCTCGCTGCCACAGAGCATCCCAATAGCCGTGGATGGAGATGAAGTCAAGGTACTTGCCCGCGTCCTTCAGCATCGGCGGCGTCCAATTCCCCGTGACCGTGGCTGCCGCGAGTATTTTCAAATCGCTGTCGACGGCGCGCATCATCTTGGCCGATTCCCGCACCAGCGGTCCCCACTCTTCAACGGTCTTCGCGCCGATTTCTCCGCCAAGATAGTTTTCGTTTCCAATGCTCCAATAACGAACGTTGAACGGCTCAACCGAGCCATTCGCTCGCCTCATCCGTGCATATCGGCCCTGGTCTTTCAGGTTGCAATACTCGACCCAGTCACTCATCTCTTCCGGGGACCCGGTGCCTGCGTTCGTACAAATGTAAGGCTGGGCGCCAATCATCCGGCACCACTCCACGAACTCATCTGTGCCGAAAGTGTTCGGATCTTCTACTCCCCAGGCCTTGTCGAGGCTCGGCTGACGGTCCTTGCCCACTCCATCGCGCCAGTGATAGGCAGACGCAAAGCAACCTCCCGGCCACCTCACAACCGGTACCTTCAATTCGCGCAGCGCTGAAATGACATCCGTACGGAATCCCTTTTCATCTGCCAGCGGAGAGCCCGGTTCAAACACTCCTCCGTAAACCTGCCTCTGAAAGTGCTCGAGGAATTGTCCGAAGAGCATTCGGTTGAATGGAGTGCGCGAAGCCGAGAAGTCGATCGCAAATTCCCCCATCACCGCAGGCCCTGCTTCAAGCGCAGAAAGCCTCGCCACCAGTTCTGATGAACCCAGGATGGCGGCGGCGCCACCACCCGTCACAAACTCCCGGCGGTTCAGACGGAACTTTCCGCTCGTCATGAATGAACTCTCCTCGCACGCAAATTCGGTAACGCGGTGCGCGTTCATTCTACGGGATCAGCATGGAGAGAATGCCCGCGCTCGATTGGCTCGCGAAAGAGCACAGATCTGCACGTCGGCACACAGAGGGAAGCAACAGTCGATTGGGAAACAGTTTTCGGGATCGAAGGAATCGTCGATTCAACTTCGGTAGTGCGCTTTAGTTTTTGTCGGAAAACCCGCTCTTGAAGATCGAAACCCAGCTGATCACCACGACTACAGCGCAGCCAATGAGACCGGTGAAGAAAATCACCTCGAGTAGCTCGATACCCCAGTGCATAAGTTTCATGACCATCGCGGTGAACTACCGAGCCTTTCCTCGTTCGCTGGACCGAGAATCTCCAGACGCCCATCCGGGGACAAAGTCTACTGGCTACCTGTCGATTCAGGCCGAGTATATCGGAGGGGTCTGGCCAAAGCAAGGTACGCATGCCATAGCTGAGGCTGTTCAGAGTCAGGGGCGGTCAGCCAAATCGGCCCGCTTACCGCGCGAAATCCTGGTGCACTGCTCTAGAAACCGACCACTCCCATGAAGCCTATACACCCCCACATCACCGCAGCGCAACGATCTCAACTTCTCCGCTACGCCGCAGGATATTCACGCTCACGGTTTCCGAGTAGCGTTCAAACGAAAAATCGACACATGCGTTCCCTACTCTTAGATTACGAATGCGGACGTGCTGCAATTGTTCCGGAAGTGCCGAGTGATGAAGATAGACCCGAGATTCCTGGGCCCGAATCTCCAGTCCCAGGCACGCCTGCAGAGCCATGAATACCGAACCTGCCGCCCATGCCTGCGGAGAACAAGCGACCGGATAGAGCGTCGGACCCTTTCCAGGCCTCCGTCCGAACCCGCAGATCAGTTCCGGAAGTCGATCGAGCGTGACTTCAGCCGACAGGTCGAGCAATCCCGACAGCACTCGGAGCGCGAGATTCTTGTCTGCACGTCGAAGCGCGCCAAAGGCGATCAGCGCGTTATCATGCGGCCATACCGAGCCGTTGTGATACGACATCGGGTTATAGCGCCGCTCGCCCGTTACCAGGGTACGGATACCCCATCCGGAATAAAACGCGGGCGACAAGAGTGCTTCGCTCACGGAGCGGTATTGCGCATCGGTCGCTATTCCCGAGAACAAGCATTGCCCCGCGTTGGAGCTTCTTACTCCGCACTGCCGCTTCTCACCGTCCAGCGCCAGGGCGAACATTGAGAGTTCGTCAGACCAGAACATTGCATGGAATTGGGAACGCAATTGCGCTGCCTGTGCGTGTAGTTTGTCACCCAGATCCGGGTGACCCAGGTCCTTCGCGATTGCCGCAATTCCCTGCTTGGCCGCGTAAACATAGGCCTGAACCTCGCACAACGCAATGGGCCCGACTGCAAGATTGCCGTCGCTATAAAAAACGGAATCGTTAGAGTCCTTCCAACCTTGCTGCACGAGCCCGTGGTCCGTTTGGCGTGCATACTCTACGAAGCCATCGCCGTCCAGATCTCCATACACATCGATCCATTCAAGGGCCGCCACAATGTTGGGCCATAGCTCTCGCAAAAACTCAACATCTCGAGTGCGCTCGTAATACGCTGCAGCCAGAAAGACAAATAGAGGAGTCGCATCCACCGTCCCGTAATAGCGCCCAAAAGGAACTTCGCCCAACCGCGCCATCTCGCCCTTGCGCATTTCGTGCAGGATCTTCCCGGGATCTGCATCGCGCCTCGCATCGTGGCTCGTCGCTTGTGTGGCCGCGAGGTACGTCAGAACGCCCTTAGCCACTGACGGTACGAGCCAAAGCATCTCCAGCGCGGTGATAATCCCGTCCCGCCCGAAAACCGTGCTGAACCATGGCACTCCCGCGTAGGGATACAATCCGTGCGAGGTTTGCGTCACCATCATTGCAAGATCGGCACGCGAACGTCGGATCCAGTCGTTGAACTGTGCATTCGATGTGTGAATATCAACGTCGGCAAGCGGACCTGTGCTTCGTTTCTGGTTCATCACCTGGAGCGCTTCGCCAAAACCGCCCAAGCTCACATGCCCATTCATTCCCTCGTGCTCACACCCGACATTCAGGGTGAAACTTGCTTCTCCCCGTGGCTCCAGATGAATCGGCACTGTTATGCCCCCAGCATGGGGCTTGCCATATGGAACCGAACATTCAACACGCGTGGTGCGCCGGATGTGATCCAGTCCTTCATAGGCTAGAGTGACCGACGATGGGCCAAGTTCCTCTGGGAACTTCTCACCCCGCCTCGCACGCTTCTCGCCCCGGACCTCGAAGATGTCGGCAAAGTCCGCTTCGAAAGCGAACGACACATCTACGTCGAGCGGCCCCTCCCCGTAGTTGTTCAAAGTCACCTGGTCATAGCACACAACGTCCGTCAGAAATTTCGTTCGGTAGATGTGCACTGTGCCGCGCGGTAGCGACGCACCGGAAGATAGCCTCAAATCAGGATTGGTAAGATCCACGCCGAAAAGCACATTGTCTTCACGAATCGTGGAGCTGAGAAGAAGCGGTCTCAGACCGCAAAATCGCATTTCCAGCCGTGACAAATGACGTGTCTCATTGTGAAAGATTCCCTGCTGACCAAATCCGACTGGTTGAATATCCCCGCTGCGGTCGAAGATCGCGAACGTGTCGCCATTCAACAGTACGCGGGTCCGGTCATCGGCCAGAGCCGAAGATGCGCGGATATAAAACTGATTCTCAACTTCAATGACGTCGCGGTTTTGTACGTTTTCAATCGATGGCATCAATAACCTTCTCCTCGATTAATAGGTGAGAGTGAGTCCTCGTTTGCCTTTGGCGGCCCGCTTTTTCTCCCATATTCCCCGCGCATAGGCCCTCAGATAGTCCTCGCACATACGTCGCGCGCTGAAGCGCCGCTCAAATGCGGCACGGCACTCTCTCCGATCGATCGAAGGAATGCGATGCACGGCCTCAGCGGCTTCTTCAATACTCCCCACGACAAATCCCGTCACCCCTTCGTCCACAATCTCCGCAACAGATCCACCTCGAAACGCAATTACCGGAGTTCCGCACGCCATGGCCTCGATCATCACAAGACCAAACGGTTCCGGCCAGTCAATCGGAAAGAGCAGCGCAGATGCATTCCCCAGGAATTCCGTCTTTTCTTGATCTCCGATCTCGCCGATAAACTCGACGTCTGTACCAGAAAGCAGGTGGCGCACCTCTTTGTCAAAATACTCCTGATCGACGGGATCTATCTTCGCCGCCACGCGCAGGGGCATTTCCACCATCTTTGCGATTTCAATTGCCCGATCCACACGCTTCTCCGGCGAGATGCGCCCGAGAAACGCCAGGTACTTCCCCGGCTCTTCCTTCGGAATATGGAGGTCCTCAGGCAGACCATGATGCACTGTTGCCAGCCAGCTGGCCCAAGGCATCGGAGCCCGCTGCGCGTCTGAAATGGAAATCAGCCGCATGTCATCAAATTCCCGAAATAATGGATACAAGTCCGGGATATCGAGCCGGCCATGCAACGTAGTGACGGCCGGGATCTCGAGTCGACGGACCTGCGAAAAAGACAAATAGTCGAGATGAAAATGCACGACATCAAATTCGTCCGCCTCTTGTGCCACAGTTTCGATCAGGTTCAAGTGGTGCGCCAAGGGAGCCAGCAACTTTCCGCCCTCCAGGCGCAATGCTCGCTCGCAGACCGATCGTAGACGGGCAGTCGTGCACGAGTCGCCGCTCGCATACAAGGTCACATCATGTCCCATCTTCACTAATTCTTCCGTAAGATATGAGACGACTCTCTCGGTACCGCCATATAGTTTTGGAGGCACACTTTCATATAAAGGCGCAACTTGCGCTATTTTCATTTAGGCACCCCTGCCGGCTCTTGCTTTATCGATCTGAGGAGTTAGATGCACGATCATCGAGCGAGTGTGGTCTCCGGAGTTCGGCGGCTCAAGCCGGCAAAATCCTCCTCACAGCCATCTAAGTGAAGGTCGAAGTTTCGCCCACACGTTTCTCATAGCAAAGGGGATGGTTCACGATGAAGTTGGCCGTGACTTCAGGCGGGCCAATTCCCTTGTTGCTTTTTCTTTTCCCTCCTGCGAATATCAACGTATGCATGGTTGCCCCTGTTGTCGCCGCTGTATGCCGCTTCGCGCGCAGAGGTGACCTGGGTTTCTTAACAGACCATTCGTAATTCCAAGGTTTCCGAAAGCCCGCGATGCAGCCACTTCTGCTGCCGCGGGCTTTCTGTTTCACCCCGTTCCCCAATGAGGAAAAAATGACTGAAGCTGTTCCGGTAAAAGAAACCAAGGCCCAACGGGCAGAGCGCCTTAAACGCGCAAAGAACCCCTGGGAGGCATTCGACGAGGTACGCGCCTTCGCGCGCGAAGGCCGGTCGAGTGTAGTCCCCGAGTGGGCCTCCACATACTTCAAATGGTGGGGGATCTACACGCAGGGCGACGGCGTCGGTGCCACGGGTGGCAAGGGCGGTGAGGGTCTCACTACCGACTACTTCATGATGCGCATCGGCATCCCCAACGGGATCGTCTCCGCCAGCCAGCTTCGCACCATCGGCCAACTTACGCGCAAGTATGCGCAGAACCTTGCCGACATTACCGTTCGCCAGAACATTCAGCTCCATTGGCTCACCATCGAATCGCTACCTGAGGTTGTCGACGCACTCGACGCCATCGGCCTATCGCCCAAAGGAGCATGCGGCGACGTCGTACGAAACGTTACGGGTTGCCCCCTCGCCGGAGTAGCCGACGACGAGATTATCGATGCCTCTCCGCTGGCTGTTGAAATTGCCCATTTGCTCACCGCAAATCCGGAGTTCTACAACCTGCCGCGCAAATTCAAAATCTCCGTCACGGGCTGCACGTCCTGGTGCACCTATCCCGAGATCAACGACATTGCGCTTACCCCCGCGAAACACAACGGTCAGGTTGGCTATTCGGTTCGCGTGGGCGGTGGCCTTTCCAATGAACCGCATCTTGCACTGCGCCTTGATGCCTTCGTACTTCCCGATCAAGCCCTGCGCGTCGTCGAAGCCATCACAGAGATCTTCCGCGACCAACAAGGCCTGCGCGAGAGCCGCGACCGCGCCCGGCTCAAGTACCTCTTTACCAAGGAAGGTTGGACGGCCGAAAGCTTCCTGAAGGAACTCCAGTCGCGAGTCTCCTTCACTCTCCTTCCTGCGGTTCCCGAGCAGGTTCCCAGCGACGTATTTCGCGATCACGTCGGAGTCCATCCCCAGCGCCAGCCGGGCCTCAGCTACGTCGGGGCTTCCGTGCTGCGCGGTCGCCTGACCGGCGAGCAGCTGGAAGCGGCCGCCGATCTGGCCGAGCGCTATGGAAGCGGTGCGTTGCGTGCCACCGTCTCACAGAACCTTCTGTTCATCGATGTTCCAAACCACAAGACTGCCGAATTGGTTCGCGAACTGGGCAAGATCGGACTTCAGGTCGAAGGCTCCTTCTTCTTTCGCGGAGCTGTCGCCTGCACCGGCACCGAATTCTGCAAATTGGCAATCACTGAAACCAAGGGGTTCACCCGCTGGCTCGTCGACGAAATGGAAGAGCGCCTGCCTCAATTCGATCAGGAACTCCGACTCCATGTGACCGGATGCCCCAATGGATGCGGTCAGCACTGGATCGCAGACATCGGCATGGAAGGCAAGAAAATCAAGTACGAGGGCAAGCTGACTGACGCTTACTACTTCTGCCTCGGTGGATCGGTAGGCCAGCATGCCGCCATCTCTCGCCCCGTTGGCTACCGATGCCCTGCCCCGCAGGTTCCTGAAGCGATCGAGCGGCTGCTCCGGCAATACCTGATCAGCCGCGAATCGGGAGAAAACCTGCGCGCCTGGTTTCTTCGCCACACCAACGAAGAGTTACGCGCCCATCTCGCAGGAGAAATCCTCGAGCCCGTCGAGCGCGATCTTCCCACCGGCCGAGTGCCGCACGCCGTAGCCGACTGAGGACCAGAATCATGAGCCTGTTGCCCATCTTCCTGAAACTCGACTCCCGCCCCGGTCTGCTCGTCGGCGCAGGAAACGTCGCGCTCGAAAAAATCGGCAGTCTCCTCCCTACCGGCCTTCGCCTTCGTGTAATTGCGCCGGACGCGAAACCGGAAATCCGTAAGTTGGCAGACGAAGGAAAACTCGAGTGGCTCCAGCGTTCCTATGCCACGACCGACCTCGATGGCAACTACGTCGTTATCGCTGCCACCGACAATCCCGTAGTGAACGCCCGCATCTTCCGCGAAGCTGGCGACCGCGGCATCCTGTGCAACAGCGTCGACGATCCGCCTCATTGCGACTTCTACTTCGGCGCAGTGGTCCGCCGCGGCGATCTGCAAGTCGCCATCTCAACAGCCGGGGAAAGTCCCGCTGTTGCCCAGCGCCTCCGTCGTGAAATCGACGAGCAATTGCCCCACGATCTTGGCCCCTGGCTCACAAATCTCAACCAGCTTCGCCGCGACATTCTTGCGACGCATCCTCCCGACGAGGCGCGCAAGGCGCTCCTTCACCAAATTGCAGATCGGCAGATTTGCGATTCCCCGTTTCAGCCGTCGCGCCGCACCCCAACGAACTCCGCCGAACGTGGCAAGGTCCACCTCGTCGGCGCCGGTCCCGGCGATCCCGATCTGCTCACCATAAAAGCCCTGCGCCTTATCCAATCGGCTGAAGTCCTACTCCATGACGATCTGGTTCCGCAGGCAATTCTTGACCTCGCCCATGTCGACGCCGAAATCGTGAACGTCGGCAAGCGATGCGGCACCAAGCGGATCACGCAGGAAGAGATCAACGACCTCATGGTTGAATACGCGCGCGCAGATCGCAGCGTGGTCCGCCTCAAGAGCGGCGATCCCCTGATCTTCGGTCGGGCAGCCGAAGAGATGGCTTCCCTCACCGACGCTGGGATTCCTTTCGAAGTCGTCCCCGGCATCACCGCAGCCTTTGCTGCTGCCGCCGCAATTCCCTGCTCCCTGACCGACCGCAACGCGGCCTCGAACGTAATTTTCTCCACGGGCCATCACGCGCAATCGCACAACCTGTCGCCCGTACCTGAAATTGAAGACGCCACCCGCGTTGTCTACATGCCCGGTCGCGATATGCGCCTGCTTGCCCTCGAGTGGCTCCAGGAAGGCCTGCCACCGGACTTCCCATGCGCCATCGTTTCCCATGCCGCGCAAACCGGCCAGCAGGTCCAGCGCACCACGCTTGCAGAACTCGGCGACGCCACGCCCACTGCCTCACCAAGCCTGCTTATCGCCGGTTGGGCAGTGCGGGAAGTCACGCCTGCATCCAATCTCGCAAACATCGAAGGCACTGTCTTGGCCTGAATTCCACTACAACGGTCTCTCGGCCCGCGCTCCCTTTATACTGAATTGTTTGCTAGTGGCACGCGCATGAGCCGGGAAACGGCTCGTCGATGGAGAGCGAGCATTGGCTCAGGCGGAGATCGGAATAATCGGCGGCAGTGGGCTCTACTCAATGCCCGGATTTACAGACGTCCATGAGGAGCGGGTCGAGACGCCATTCGGTGAACCGTCTGACCCCTTCGTGCTCGGCGAACTCGAAGGCCGCAAAGTCGCCTTCCTCGCGCGCCACGGCCGCGGCCACCGCATCCTTCCGTCTGAGCTGAACTTCCGAGCAAACATTTACGCCTTTAAGAAGCTCGGCGTCGAGCGCATCTTGTCCGTCTCCGCGGTTGGCTCTCTCAAAGAGGAGCACAAGCCCACAGATTTCGTAATCCCCGACCAGTTCATCGATCGCACCTTCCATCGCATCTCCACGTTCTTCGGCGACGGGATCGTGGGTCACGTAGCTTTCGGAGATCCCGTTTGCGCCACGGTCGCCAAAGCCGCAGAGCAAGGCTGCTCTGCAGTCGGAGTTGTCGGCAAACTCGGCGGCACTTACGTCTGCATGGAAGGCCCCCAGTTCTCCACCAAGGCCGAGTCCAACCTCTACCGCAGTTGGGGCGCCGACGTGATCGGCATGACGAACCTGCAGGAAGCCAAGCTCGCACGCGAAGCCGAGATCTGCTACGCCACTGTTGCCATGGTCACAGACTACGACGCGTGGCGCGAAGGCCACGACTCCGTCACCATCGAAGAGATCGTCGCTGTGCTGCACCAGAACGCCGAAAACGCCTGCAAGGTCGTCAAGGCCGCCGTCGCCGCGATGCCTGCTGATCGCGCCTGCGCCTGTGCCTCGGCCGCGCGCTACGCCGTTCTCACCCAGCCCGAAGCAATTCCCGCCGCATCTAAAGAGAAATTGAAGCTTCTCTTCGGCAAATACCTTGGCTGGTAGCCAAAGGGACCAATTTATAAATCTGATCCTGAGAGGAAATGCATGGCAATTACTGTTGTGGGCAGCGTAGCTTTCGACTCCATCGAAACACCGGCGGGCCGCCGCGAACGTTGCCTCGGAGGCGCAGCAACTTACTTCTCCCTCGCCGCCAGTTTTTTCACCGATGTGCGCGTCATCGCCGTCGTTGGCGAAGATTTCGGCCCCGCCGAAGAAGCAGTCTTCAACGCCCGCAAGATCGACACACGCGGCATCGAACGTGCCGCCGGCAAAAGCTTCTTCTGGGAAGGTTCCTACCTCGACAATCTCAACGAGGCCAAAACTCACAACACGGAGTTGAACGTCTTCGGATCCTTCGAGCCAAAAATCCCCGATGCCTACCACGATTCGCAGTTTCTCTTCCTGGCCAATATCGACCCTGTCCTTCAGCGACGCGTGCGCGAAGCCATGCCCCACGCGCGGCTCGTCGGCGGCGACACCATGAATTACTGGATCAAGGACCACCGCCCCGCGCTTGTTGAAGTCCTGAAAGGCCTCGACGCGCTCCTCATCAATGACACCGAGACAAAAATGTTGACCGGCAGCCGGAGCCTGGTCCTCTCCGCAGCCAAAATATTCGAGATGGGCCCGAAAACCCTCGTCGTCAAGCACGGAGAATACGGCGCGACGGCCTTCTTCAATGGCGGTGGATCAAAAACCGCTGAGCAACTCGCCCATCGCGCATTTCATGTGCCCGCACTTCCGCTCGAAGAAGTGGTCGACCCCACCGGCGCCGGCGACAGCTTTGCGGGCGGCTTCTTTGGCTACCTCGCCTCGCAGCCCGAGCTCACACCCGCCGCTTATCGCCACGCCATGTTTTATGGCAGCGTCATGGGATCCTTCGCCGTCGAGCGCTTCGGCACCGAACGGCTCCAGCAGCTTTCGCGCGAAGAGATCGATCGCCGCTTCAAGCTCTTCCGCGAGCTGACACACCTTGACTGAACAACCGGTACGCCGCCCCATCAGCCGCGCTGAGTGGCTGGTGGTGCTCACCGCATGCGTCGCGGCGTCGGTTCTTGCTTCATTGTGGAGTTGGCAAAACGGCGCATTGCTCAACTACGGCGATGCCGTAGCGCACCTGCAGATTGCACGCCGCGTCTTCGACTCGCACCGTCCCGGCTTCTCGCAGCTTGGCTCCGTGTGGTTGCCCCTGCCGCACCTGCTCCTCATTCCTTTTGTCGCTGTTTACTCCTGGTGGGCCAATGGAATCGCGGGCCTGATCCCATCCTCCCTGGCCTACCTTGCCGGGTGCGCCGGCATTTACCGCCTCGCTCGCCACTGGCTGCGCCCTTCCGCTGCTGTCGTTGCGCTCGTATTTTTCGCCATCAATCCCAACTTGCTATACCTGCAGACCACCGCAATGACCGAGCCGCTCTTTCTCTGCGAAATGGTCTGGCTCGCGGTCTGGATGGTGGAATGGCGTCAAAGTCTCGAGAACAATCCGCGCAGAGCCGCACGTCTGCTTTACTGCATCGCACTGGTTCTCGTCGCCGCAGTTTTCACTCGGTATGACGGCTGGATCCTTGCTCTGCTCGGCTGGACCGCGATCGGCATCAAGCAGATGCGCGCCAGCACTCTTCGCTCTCGCGCCTTCTGGCTTGCGAGCGCAGCCGTTGTTGCCGCGCCAATCATCTGGTTCAGCTACAACGCCGTCGTGTTCGGCGACTGGCTCGACTTCGCTCGTGGGCCCTACTCCGCTGCGGCCATCGAATTGCGCACTGCTTCCCCTGGCGGCGGTCCGCCTCATCCTGGCTGGCATAACCCCTGGGTCTCCCTGCTCTTCTTTGTCAAAGCAGCCCAGATGGACGCCGCAGCAGCAGCATGGGGCAACACCCTGCTCGTTTTTTCATTGCTCGGCACCGTGTGGGCATGTCTTACCAGCCGCGACAGGGCCTTCCTGTGGACGCTTCTTCTCTGGCTCCCCGTTCCCTTCTACGCCTACTCCATTGCGTTCGGTTCCGTTCCCATCTTCCTGCCTGTCTGGTGGCCCCACTCCTGGTACAACACGCGTTACGGCATGGAGCTACTCCCCGCCCTGGCACTCGGCCTTGCGTTCACGGCCCAGCTCGCCATAGCCGTGGTTCGGGAATTCAAAACGGGTTGGGTGAAGTACGCCGTAGCCGCGTTTCAATCTCTCCTTTTCCTGAATGCCTGGGTCGTTGTTCGCGAGCATCCTCTCACGTATATCGAGGGCACCAAGAACATCGAGTCCCGCCGTCCGCTCGAAATCCAGATTCCGCCCGTCCTGCGCGCGCTGCTTGCTTCCCGCCCCGGCGCTGCGGTCCTCATGAAAACATCGGTCTACCCGCAGATCGTTGCGAACACGGGGATTCCATTGCGCCAAACCATTAACGAAAGTGACCGGGAGTACTATTTCGAGGCGCTCGCCGCCCCCGCTGCCCACGCGGCGATCATTCTGGCCTTCGATGGTGACGACGTCGATCGCGCCGTCCAAGATCATCCCAGTGGTCTCACGAAAATCGGCCGCTACAGCGCGCCCGGTCTGCCACCCGGCACGGTTTACGTGTCCGATACTCCGCCCGCCGTGAGGAGCACGGAGCGGTGATAGCATCGTCGAAGATAATCCTATGAGCACCACGGCTTCATTTTTCGCGCAACCCTTCGACTTCAGCTGGCTCCAGCAAGTCGTCGTGGTCAATGGCGCCGTCCCCCGCTTGCTCGCTGCGTGCCTGCTCGGCGGTCTGATCGGTCTTGAACGCGAAACCAAGCGACGAGCCGCGGGCGTCCGCACCAATCTCCTCGTCTGCATGGGTTGCGCATTTTTCACCTTGCTGTCTGCTGTCCTCGCTGGCGACGCGAACCCTGACAAAGGCCGCGTCGCTTCGAATATCGTGCAGGGCATCGGATTCCTCGGCGCGGGCCTCATCATCCACAATCGCAGCCGCATCAGCGGACTCACCAGTGCTGCCACCGTCTTCGTCGTTGCCTCCATAGGCATGGCCTGCGGTGCGGGACTCTTCGCCGCAGCCGCCGTCGCCACCGTCATCGTCATCATTGCGCTTCAACTGGTCGGCTTTCTAGAACGGCGCGCGAACATCAAAATCTATCCGCTCATCTACGAAGCCCGCGGCTCCAATCAGACTGAGATGCTCCAGTCAATCCTCGACGCAATGGACAAGGCCAATGAACGTCTCGCTGAATTTGGCAGCGACGCAATCGGCGATCTGCAGCGCATAAGCTTCACCATCACCGCTACAAAGAAAGAACATGAGCGCCTTCGCGGAAAGCTCCTTGCCGAACCTGCTATCGACAAGCTTTTCAACTTCCGCGATCCGGAGGAAGATTGATCCCCTTTACCAAGGCCCATGCTTGCGGAAACGACTTCCTCATCGTCACCGAAGAGGCCGCTGCAAGCCGCGACTGGGCAGACATTACACGCCATCTCTGCTCGCGCAATACAGGCATCGGCGCCGATGGAATTGAATTCTTTGCATGGGCCGGCGCCAAGTCCGGCCATGTGCGGCTCCACAACGCAGATGGCTCCGTCGCGGAAATCAGCGGCAACGGCACCCGCTGCGTCGCGGCATGGATGGCCCAGGCAATCAACGCACAACCCGGGGACGAACTTCAAGTCGAAACCGATGCTGGCCTTCGCGTTTGCCGAATCGACGCAGTTAAAAACGACGGCTGGTACTCGATTGAAGTCACGACGGGCATGGGCGCTCCCATGACTGCTCCGAAAACCGTCACCCTTGCCAATGGCCGCACCGTCTCCGGATCCGCCGTCTCCACGGGCAATCCCCATTTCGTCATCGTCGTCAACAACACTAATTTTTCCGTCGATGGTGAAGCCTGGCAAAACATCGGCGCAGAAATCTGCACACATTCCGATTTTCCACTTCAAACCAACGTCGAGTTCGTTCGGATCGCATCGCCCTCAGAAATCGAAATCCGCATCTTCGAGCGCGGCGTCGGCCCCACGACATCGTCCGGCACCGGCAGTTCCGCATCGGCCGCTGCGGTGATCGAATTCAACGGATGCGATTCGAAACTGTGCGTGGTGGCGCCCGGAGGCGCACAGACCGTCACTTGGGAAGGGCCCGGAAACGAGCTGTTTCTCACCGGCCCTGCATCTCTCATCGCTCGCGGCGAGGCATGGTACGCATGACCACGCAACCCAGGCCGCTTCTGAAACTGACCTCGGTCAGCACTGCAGCCGGCATCAACGTTATCTCTCCCGCTTCCTTTGCTGCTGTGGATCGTTTTGACGGTGGCATCCAACGCCTGCGCCAACTCGGCTTCACCACTCATCTCGGAAAACATACGCAAACACGCGGCCCGCTCTTCTTTGCCGGATCGCCAGAGGAGCGGCTCGCCGATCTGCACGCCGCCTTCGCTGATCCGGCCACCGCTCTCGTCGCCGCGGCACGTGGTGGCTATGGTTCGAACTACCTGCTAGAGGGCGTCGACCTCGCGCTCATCACGCAGCACCCCAAACCTTTCTTCGGCTACAGCGACATGACCGGCCTGCAACTACATCTTCTTGACCAACTCGGTCTGCCTGCATTCCACGGTCCCATGGTTGCTGCCGATTTCTATCTCGAAGACGGCGTCCACCTCGCGAGTTTCCAGTCAGCGCTTGCCGGCGCACCCTACACACTCGGCCCGGACGAAGGTCTGCGCACTTTGAGACCCGGCTCGGCGAGCGGCACTCTTTATGGCGGCTGCCTCAGCATTCTCGTCTCCCTGCTCGGCACACCCTGGGAACCATCCACCGAAGGCAAGCTCCTCTTCCTCGAAGATCTGGCAGCGAAGCCTTACCAGATCGACCGCATGCTGTGGCAGTTGCGTCACGCCGGCAAGCTCGAAAAAATCCGGGGCATTATCTTCGGCGAAATGCTCGAATGCGAATCTCCCGGCGCGCCTGCCGATTTGCTCGAAAACACAATCCTGAGCGCCCTTGCCGATCTCGATATCCCCATTGCCATCGGACTCCGCAGCGGCCACGTCTCGCGGCAGAACGTCACGCTAATCTTCGGCGTCGATGCTGAACTTCACGCAGCCGAAGAAGCGCAACTGAATCTTCTGCAATCGGCGGTGCAATCATGAACCCCGCGCCGCGCCACATTCACCTCAGCGGCATCTGCGGCACCGCAATGGCTTCTCTTGCAGGGCTTCTTCAGTTGCAGGGCCATCGCATCACAGGTTCTGACAACACTGCGTATCCGCCAATGAGCGACCTCCTGCGCGAATTGGGAATTCCCATTCTCGAGCCTTACGCGGAGACCAATCTAGAGCCCGCACCCGATCTCGTGGTCATCGGCAATGCCCTCTCGCGCGGAAACCCTGAGATCGAGCACGTCCTCGACAAGCGGCTGCCGTTCACATCGATGGCCGCGCTCGTTCGCGAAGAGTTTCTCAAAGGTCGCGAATCTCTCGTTATCGCCGGGACCCATGGAAAAACCACAACCACCAGCATGCTCTCGTGGATTTACCAGGTCGCCGCGCGCGAAAACTCTGCACTCGAGCCGTCGTTCCTCATCGGTGGCGTTGCAGAAAACTTCGACACCAGCTTTCAACTTCGCCCCACACGCACTTTCATCATTGAGGGCGACGAGTACGATACTGCCT
>Ga0207683_10002457_pt1 | contig 16153 bp, 13 predicted proteins | sample KBSM73metaG_FD_184333 | JGI IMG/M metagenome (GOLD analysis project Ga0207683, IMG submission 184333) | Miscanthus rhizosphere microbial communities from Kellogg Biological Station, Michigan, USA - KBS M7-3 metaG (SPAdes) (version 2) | ecosystem: Host-associated > Plants > Roots > Rhizosphere >... | reverse complement strand
ACGAATCAAAAGCGGGAAAAAGGAATGCAGAAAATGGAAGCGGTTGTGGAGGCCGCAGCGCAACGGCTGCGCCCGATATTGATGACGAGTCTTGCTACATCGTTGGGAGCATTGCCGATTGCATTAAGTCTCGGGGCCTCATCAACCAGTCGTATACCATTAGGTATCGTTGTTGTGTGCGGTATTTTGTTTTCATTAATACTTACATTGTTTGTAATTCCCGCAGTGTATACATTTATATCCGGCAAGCATAGGTCTGAAAGAGCAAAGGAACATGCCGAAGAAGAGGCCGCACACCAGGAGGCATTGGCTGCTAACAACAATCATTAAAGGAAAATATGATGAAGTTTTTTTCGACAGTAATAGTATCATTTTTTATTTGTACGAATATTTTTTCCCAAGCCATCACGTTAAAAGATGCCATAGATATTGGTTTAAAAAATAGTTTGGATATACAGGTATTGAGAAACAACCAGCAGATCGCGGATGTTTATAACAATTATGGCGTAGCAGGCGGACTGCCTGTGGTTACCGGTTCAGTAGCAGACAATGAACAGGTAAACAACATTAATCAGAAGTTAAATACCGGGGAAGTAATTAAACGCAATGGCGCGTCGGGTAATACATTTACCAGCAGTTTAAATGCATCTTTACTTTTATATAACGGTTCGAGAGTTGTCACAACAAAAAAACGACTGGAAGAACTGGAACTGCAAAGCGAACAGTATACAAATTCGCTGATACAAAATACAGTCGCGTCAATAATGACCGCCTATTATGATGTAGTACGCCAGCAGAGTTATTTGAAAACGATTGAAGGTTCTATTGAGGCATCGCAAAAAAGATTGGAGATCGTATAGGCGCAGCAAAACGTGGGCATGGCCAACAATGCAGATCTTTTTCAATCCCAGCTTGATCTGAATACATTATTGCAATCGCAGCAATCACAGCAATTGATCATTGACCAGTCAAAAACGCAGTTGTTGTTGTTGTTAAGCCTTAAGCCGGATTCATCAATTGCCGTCAATGATACAATTGTTATGAGTACGCCCATTGTGCTCGGTGAAGTGTTGAATCAATTACCTAACAATGCAGATATCATTGCAGCTGACGAACAGGTAAACATAAATGAATACCTGATCAGGGAAACTGCAGCACAGCGCTATCCTACGGTCCGTCTAAACGCAGCATACAATTATAACAGGAATCAATCTGCCGGTGGACAGTTGTTATTAAACCAAAGCAACGGTCCAGCGGGTGGTATCAGCATTGGTATTCCTATTTATAATGGTTCGATTTATAAAAGACAGCAGCGTGTTGCGGAGATCAATTCTAAAAATGCCGGATTGCAAAAAGATATTTTGATAAGAAATTATTCGGCGAGTGCAGTAAAAACATTCCAGGCATATATAAACAATCAGCAGCAGCTGGAAACACAAAAGCAGAATGTGGAGCTTGCACAAAAGCTGCTCGATCTTGTTTTACAACGATACCAATTGCGCCAGGCAACTATACTCGAAGTAAGACAGGCACAGCAAAGTTTTGAAGCCACTTCGTATACTTTCACCAACCTGAGTTTTGCTGCTAAATCAGCGGAGATTGAATTGAACAGGATAGTGAACCAGATCAAGTTTTAATTTGGTCTTCTGGTAAAACCACACACGCAGAAAGTAAAGAAAGAATATAGCTGACCGGACGATGTAGATTGCTGTTGTATCCTATTGTTGCTGTGTGATTCAAAACATTCCGGTTGAATGCCAAACTTATTCTTTGTAACATTCAGGCCCCCGCATTTGCGGCGTTCCGACTCTTTATTTCTTTTGCTATATTGTGACGGGTTAAAAAACCTGATTAACGATGGCTTTTACCAGGAGAAAATTTGTCCAGCTTAGTTCCGCGACAGGCGCTTCTCTCCTGTTATCTTCTCTCGACTCATTTGCATTAACCAACAAACCCAACTTTACCATGAATGCCGGTTTCCAGCTTAAAGTACTTGCTACCAATTGGGGCTTCGACGGAAGTTTAGACAGCTATTGTGCCAAAGCAAAAAAAGAAGGCTATGATGGAATAGAAATATGGTGGCCGACAGATAATAAACCGGCACAGGAGGAGCTGTTTGCTGCATTAAAAAACAATCAGCTCGAGGTTGGTTTTCTTTGCGGTGTTGCCCAGGCTGATCCGCAGGAACATCTTGATCATTTTAAGAAAATGATAGACGCCGCTGCGAAGCAAAATATTCAACGGCCATTGTATATTAATTGTCATTCCGGCCGTGATCATTTTGGATTTGAGGTAAACAAAAAGTTTGTTGAGCATACGATCGCGTTGTCAAAGGAAACGGGTATCACGATTTGCCATGAAACACATCGCAGCCGGATTATGTTTGCTGCGCATGTTGCTAAGGAGTATATTCAAAAATATCCCGAATTAAAATTAACTTTTGATGTATCACATTGGTGCAACGTGCATGAAAGTCTGCTGGCCGATCAGAAAGAAACCGTTGATATGGCGTTGGAAAGAGTCGAACATATACATGCACGCATCGGACACCAGGAAGGACCACAGGTGAACGATCCGAGAGCACCTGAATGGGATGAAGCAATGAAAGCGCATTTTGCGTGGTGGGATAAAGTGCTGGAGCGTAAAAAGAAAAATGGGGAGCGAATGACGATCTTAACGGAATTCGGACCTCCGACTTATATGCCGACATTACCGTATACCCAACAACCATTAGCAAATCAGTGGGAAATTAATGTTCACATGATGAAGCTGCTTCGTAAACGTTATCAATAAAATTTAGTTTACAATATTCATGATACTACTATCAATTTTAGATTTTATTGGTCATCTTCATCCGTTATTTGTTCATCTTCCGATTGGAATATTATTGCTTGCGTGTTTCTTTCAGTGGCTTACAATTAGTGATCGTTTTGTTTTTTTACAACCTGCAATACCTGTTGCGCTGTTTTGGGGTATGTTAAGTGCCGTCGCATCCTGTATCAGCGGGCTGCTTCTTTCTCAGAGCGGCGACTACGATGCAGATCTTGTCAGCCGCCACCAATGGCTAGGAATTACGGTTGCAATTGCGTCGCTTATTTTATATATTTTATATCGGTTTTCTGTTGGTGAAACAATAGCACGATGGTCTTCATTAGTATTAATAATACTGGTCACGATAACTGGTCATCTTGGCGGCTCACTTACACACGGCTCGGGTTATCTTACCGAAGGATTCAATAAAGAAGAACGAAAAGGACCTGCAATAAAGCCGATAGCGAATGTTCCCGAAGCGGTTTTATATTCAGATGCGATTCAGCCGTTGTTTCAAGCCCGTTGTTACACCTGTCATGGCCCGAATAAAAAGAAAGGCAAGTTGAGATTAGATACACCCGAATTTATATTACTCGGCGGCGAAGATGGAAAAGCATTAGTGCCCGGCAAACCGGATGAAGGAGAAATGATAAAACGTTTATTATTGCCATTGAATAACAAAGATCATATGCCACCTGCTGAAAAGACGCAGTTGACTCAGAATGAAATTACGTTGCTGCATTGGTGGATATCAACAGGCGCTGATTTTACTAAAAAAATAAAAGATCTTCCGCAAACGGATAAAATTAAACCGGTGCTGGATGCTTTGCAAACAGGGTCATCAGGCAATGATAACCCGCAGGCAGATGTGCCGCAAACCGAAGTAAAAAAAGCAAATGATACGGCAATCGCAAAATTGAAAAATGCAGGTCTTATTGTGGTTCCCGTTACACAAAACAGCAATTACATTTCAGTGAGCTTCGTTACTGTGTCATCGGGCGTCGACACACTTTTAAAATTATTGGAACCAATACGGCAGCAATTGGTGTGGCTTAACCTTGGCAATAGCAATGTAACGGACACAGGCATGCGCATTATCGGCAGGCTCACCAATATTACGCGGCTTCATCTGAACAATACCGCAATTACCGATAGCGGACTCGCTCAATTAAAAACAGATACAAACCTTCATTATATAAACCTGGTTCATACCAGCGTCACGGCAAACGGAATCGCCGCATTAAAAAATCTAAAAAATTTAAGAAGCATTTACCTCTATCAATCGGCTGTTGACAGAACAGAATGGCCGGCATTGAAAAAATTATTTCCAAAAACCTTGCTTGATTCGGGTGGCTATACTGTTCCTACGCTCGTGACAGACACAACGGAAGTGAAGTTGCCTAAAAAGGAAAAATCACAATAGGTCCATGAAGGCCTTACGGTATTTCAGCGGGTTTACCTTATACTGCTTTAAAAATTGCCGGTTAAAGTTGGAGATATTATTAAACCCGCAATCATAACAAACATCAGACACTGACAGTTCTTTTTCAGTTAAGAGCCGTGCCGCTTTGTTCAACCGGAGATTTGTAACATAGGCAGAAAATGTTTTACGGGTACGCAACGAAAAAAAACGGGAGAAAGCGTTTGTTGACATATTACATAGTTCGGCAGCTTCCGTTACGCGAAGATCCCGTTCATAGTTATGCAATATCCAGTCGAAGACTAAACAAAGCCGCTCTGATTCTTTTTCATTTTTCCCGATCACCGAAGTTTTGCAGATAGGCGTCAAGTCTTTTGACTCGGCAATTGTGTACAATATTTCCAATAAACAAAGCCAGCGCCGCATGCCCTGCAGGCCAACTATTTTTTCAAGTTGATTACTGATAGATAGGTTCGTGTTGCCATTTACATCAAATCCCTTGGCCGATTGCTGCAGCAAATTCAGTAAGGGTTTTGCTTCAGGTAATGATAAAAAATCATTGCCCAACGATGTTTCGGAGAAATGGATAACGATTGATCTGGCTCTTAGTGACGATTTGGGTTCATAATATTTTTCGTCGTTGCGGTAAATATGCGGCAGGTTAGACCCGATAAAGGCAAGGTTACCCGGTTCAAAATCACACACATGATCACCGATTAAACGACGCCCGGTACTTTCCGTCACGAGTACTATTTCATACTCCGGGTGATAATGCCAGGGTGTAGGATAGTAATTGTAATCAAAATATTTTACTACAAACGACTCCTCTTTTTCTTTTGGCAAGTGCTCGAGCGCAGGTTTCATACTAATATTTAGTTACCTGAATATATAAATCAGTTACAAATTTATGGTAGAAAAGTATCATTTTTCAATTGTACAGTAGTAGTTGACAAATAATGAGCAGTTTAATTTTGGGCCGCATCAAACACAGTATTCCATCCTCCAGATTAATTGCCGAAACGGTCAAAATGAAAAGAACGATTGCCTTTGCCATAGCTGTATTGCTGACTATTAGTGTAACTGCACAAAAAAAGAAATCTGTAGTAGGGGTTGACACGATTGCCCCTGTTGGTATTATCAAAGGATTGACTGATGATCAATTAATGGAAGCGGTAGAACGGCAAACTTTTCGCTTTTTCTGGCATGGCGCCCATCCGGTCAGCGGTCTTGCATTGGAAAGAAGTAATACTGTAATGGCTGAACATTACTGGGATTTTATCAATGAAGCATGGGGCGAACCAAATTTTAGTACCACGCCGTTCGGTCCCGATGCGGGAGCTATCGGGGGCACCGGTTTTGGTATCATGAGCACCGTCGTTGCCGTAGAAAGAGGGTGGATTGGAAGAGATACTGCGGTAAAACGGTTGTGCAAGATTGCAGACTTCCTGATCAATGCAGATTGCTATCATGGCATTTATCCGCATTTCATGAATGGGCGGACAGGCAAAACAATAAAATTTGACCGCCTTGACGATGGGGCTGATATAGTGGAGACATCTTACCTGCTGATGGGATTTTTATGTGCCCGTGAATACTTTAATAAGGATGTACCGAGAGAAGTTTATCTCCGGAAAAGAATAAATCAAATGTGGGGTGCTGCGAACTGGAACTGGCACACCAACAATCAAAACAAACTATTATGGCATTGGAGCCCGAACAATGACTTTGATATGAATTTCCCGGTATGGGGATGGAATGAATGTCTCATTACCTATATCATGGCTGCTTCTTCGCCAAACCATAGCATTGCAAAAGCCGTTTATGATGGTTCATGGGTTGGCAGTCCGGGATTTAAAAACGGCCGCGAGTATTACGGTTATAGGTTGCCGTTGGGAAATTATGATAAAGACAAAGGGGGGCCTTTATTTTTTGAACAATATACTTTCCAGGGCATTGATCCCAATGGTTTGAAAGATTCATTGGATAATGACTATTTCGAGCAGGGTAAAAATCACACGCTGATCAATCGTGCCTATTGCATAGAAAATCCAAAAAAATACAAGGGATACAGCGATAAGTGCTGGGGACTTACGGCCGGAGATAGTTATAAAGGCTATGTGGCGCATAGCCCGGAAAATGATTTCGGTGTGATTCAGCCAACAGCCGCCATTTCGTCTATGCCCTATACGCCGAAAGAAAGTATGGAGGCCCTGCGCTATTTCTATTATAATCTCGGTGATAAAATATGGAGCAAATACGGATTTGTAGATGGATTCAGCATTCATCATAACTGGTATGCAAAATCTCATTTAGCTATCGATGAAGGACCGATCGTTGTTATGCTGGAAAATTATCGTACAGGATTGCTATGGAAACTATTTATGAAAATACCCGATATACAAAATGGCTTAAAAAAGCTTGGCTTTACAAGTCCCTATTTTAAATGAAATAAAGAGATTCACTGACGGATAAAAAACCTTCCTGGAAAATTAATATTTCAATTACTAACAAAAACGATTGCAATGAACGAAAAGATTTCAAGGGAAAAATTCCTGAAAATGACAGGAATGGCCGGTGCCGCTTTGTTGGTTTCATCGCTGGAAAGTTGGGCAGCAGCAACGGCTGATAAAAAATTGAAAGTGGCTATCATCGGCTGCGGCAGCGTTAGCGGGAGTTATATACCCAAACTGCTTACATCGGATTTAATTGAAATCGTATCACTATGCGATATCAAATACGATAGGGCTTTGGGAAGAAAAAAAACATTCAATTTAAGTGCAAAAACCTATCCGCATATTGATGCGATGTTGAAAGGTGATCCGTTTGACATGATGATCACCCTCACGGATATGCAGAAACATGAAGAACTAAACCGGACAGCATTGACAGCGGGTAAACATGTGTGGAGTGAAAAGCCATTGGCAAATACATATGCGGCTGGTAAAGAACTTTTAGATCTTGCGCGGTCAAAAAAACTTCGGTTATGGGGCGCACCGGCTGTAGTGAATAGTCCGCAGTTTGCTTTTATGAGTCAGAAACTTCAGGCGGGTGAATTAGGGAAAATTTCTTCTGCACATGCGCAGTACGGGCATACAGGCCCTACATGGAGTGCGTTCTTTTATGAGAAAGGCGGTGGCAGTATGCCGGATCTCGGTGTTTATAATATGGCCACATTAACCGGATTGCTGGGGCCGGCAAAAGCAGTGATGGCGATGACAAGTATTGTTACCAAAGAAAGAACGGTGGATGATAAAGGAAAAATAAAAGTTGAAGCGGAAGACAACTCACATATATTGCTCGAACATGAAAATGATATTATCAGTCATGTTATGTGCGGATTCAATTTTTATGATCGTTTCGGACATGTTGCTAAAGAACAAACCCTGCATTCTATTCAAATCTACGGTAGCGAAGGGAATATGCGGTTGATTGGTTATGATTGGGAAACGAATGGAGTGGCTTTAGATACGGTGAAGACAAACGGCGCCGAACAATTATTATGTACCGATCGTGGCGGGTATCAATGGCAGGAAGGAGCAAAAGTTGTAGGTGAAAGTATGATGAAAGGGACAGAGCCGAGAATTAATGTGGAGCATGCGTTGCATGTATTGGAGATCATCGAAGCGGCTCGAAAATCTTCAGCTACCGGGATGAAAATAAAATTGACAAGTAAATTTTCCTGGCCGATGGTGTAACGAATGTGAATACGATGGTAGCTGATCATTGTCCATTTTTAAAAACAATTCAAAACTTCTTAAACCATGTTTTATGAGTGAGATATCCAGAAAGAAATTCCTTGAATATATGGCTTCGGTAGGAGCATTAACAATGATTCAATCGCTGGAGAGTTTTGCCGGCGGGTTTCCCGATAAAAAGTTGCGTGTAGCCGTTATAGGTTGCGGCAGCGTGAGCAACCGCTACCTGCCTCAATTGCTATCTTCAAAATCAATAGAGGTAGTTAGTTTATGCGATATAAAATATGATCGCGCACTGGGACAGAATAAACAGTACAATGTTAATGCTCAAACGTATCCCAACATTGATGCAATGCTGAAAGGTGTACCTTTTGATATGATGGTAACGCTGACGGACATGCAAAAACACGGTGAGTTGAATAAAATAGCGATTACGGCCGGCAAACATGTGTGGAGCGAAAAGCCAATGGCGAATACGTATGCTGAAGGAAAAGCATTGCTTGACCTGGCAAGAAGTAAAAAGTTAAGATTGTGGGGCGCACCGGCGGTTGTCAACAGCCCGCAGTTTGCTTTTATGAATAAAACGATACAGGAAGGAACATTAGGACGCATTGCTTCCGCCCATGGACAGTATGGTCATACAGGTCCCACATGGTCAGCTTTTTTTTATGAAAAAGGCGGTGGCAGCATGCCTGATCTTGGTGTATATAACATGGCGACTTTGACCGGACTGTTGGGCCCTGCAAGAGCAGTGATGGCTATGCTTAGCATTGTAAATCCGGAAAGGACGGTGGATGACAAAGGAAAAATAAAAGTGGAGGCAGAAGATAATGCACATGTTTTATTGGAGCATGACAAGGGTATAATAAGTCATGTCATGTGCGGCTTCAATTATTTTGATCCGCATGGACATGAAGCGGGAACACAATCATTACATTCAATACAGATCTATGGCGACAAGGCAAACATGCGGCTTATCGGTTATGACTGGGAAACAAATGGTGTGGTACTCGATAACTCGTGGACGGAACCGGCACAATTACTCAGTACAGACAAAGGCGGCTACGAATGGCAGGAAGGTGCGAGAGTTACAGGCGAAAGCATTGTAAACGGAACAGAACCCAAGATCAATGTAGAACATGCCTTGCATGTATTGGAAATTATCGAGGCAGCAAGAAAGTCTTCGGCGACGGGAATGAAAATTAAATTGCAAAGCAAATTCCCCTGGCCGTTATTTAAATGATAACATTCCGAATAAACAGTTTATACCCATCATAATGAAATATAAATATTGCTTGCTGATTATTTTCCTGGTTTGCGTACAACATTTTTGTTTTGCACAGGAAAAATTAAAAGTTGTTTTAGCCGGCCTCAGTCACGACCATGTCGACGGCACATTGGATAAATATAAAAATGGCCAGGTAGATATTATCGGCATCGTGGAATCGAACAAAGAGTTAAGCGAAAAAAAGAAAACGAAATACCAGTTGCCGGATGATTTATTTTTTAAAGACCTGAAAACGGCCTTACAAAAACATCCGGACCTGGTGATGGTCTACAATTCGCCATCGGAGCATCTTGGGATTGTTGAAAAATGTTTGCCCCTGCACATCCCCGTTATGATTGAAAAACCGCTTACTTTTTCCAATGCCGTTGCAGAGAAAATGAAAATGTTATCCGGGAAATATAAAACAAAAGTGTACACCAATTTTCCCTCATTGTGGTATACAAGTTTTATTGAGCTCTTGAAAAGATCAAACCAGGCGGGAACGATCAGTAAAATGGTTATGAGAGGTGGTCACCGCGGGCCTGTAGAGGTGGGTTGCAGTAAAGAATTTTTAGGTTGGCTTACCGATTCCGTGAAGAATGGCGGTGGCGCATTGATTGATTTTGGCTGTTATGGCGCGGTGGTAATGACGGAACTCATGCAGGGAAAGGCGCCGGTATCGGTTTATGCAAACACAAAACATTTAAAACCGGGAGTATATCCAAGAGCGGATGACGCTGCTACAATCGTGTTGGAATATGCAGGATCGACCGGCATTTGCGAAGCATCATGGAACTGGCCGTATACAATTATGGATGTAGAAGTTTATGGCAACGACGGTTACCTGCATGCTTCAGAGTTTAATACCCCGGAATTGCAGGTAAAAAACGGAAAAGGAACCAGCACGGAAACAATTTCAATACCTGAATATAAAGATGAAGTCGCTTATTTAACTGCGGTAATTAAGAATGGAGCACCAGACAATATCAAGATGCTTTCATTGGAAAGAAATCTTATTATTGCCCGCATATTGGACGCGGCGCGAAAATCTGTAAAAGAAGGAAGACGGGTTGTATTACAATAGAGAAAATTGAAATGCTGAAGAATAAAAACATAGTCATCATCGGTGGAACGACCGGCCTCGGGCTCAGTGCTGCAAAAGCGTTTATTACTAATGGCGCAAAAGTAGTTGTAGTCGGACGCAACGAGGAAAGTTGCAAATCAGCAAAAAATGAATTGGGAAAAAATAGTGAAGTGATAGCTGCGGATGCAACGAAAGCCGATACGGCCATAAATGCAATCGCTCAGTGCATTCAGCAATTCGGGAGTTTTGATGGCATGTATCACGTCGCCGGCGGCAGTGGCAGAAGATTTGGTGACGGGCCATTGCATGAATTGACTCTTGAAGGATGGAACAAAACAATGGAATTGAACCTTACTTCATTGATGCTTTCGGACCAGGCGGCAATAAAACAATATTTAAAACAAGGTACAGGCGGTGTCATATTGAATATGGGTTCTGTGCTTGGTTATTCACCTTCACCAAAATATTTTTCCACGCATACATATGCGGCTGCTAAGTCTGCCATTATTGGTTTTAGTAAATCTATCGCGGCATACTATGCAAAAGATAATATACGGGTAAACGTTATAGCGCCGGCAGTAGTAGAAACGCCGATGGCAAAGCGGGCGGCGAATGATGAAATTATCATGAAGTTTATAAAAACAAAACAACCGCTGAATGGAGGAAGGATCGGACAGCCGGAAGACCTGGATGGTTTAGCGGTTTATTTTATGAGCGATCAGTCGAGGTATACAACGGGGCAGGTAATAGCGGTTGATGGCGGATGGTCAGTTACCGAGGGGCAATATTGATTGTGTTATATTCAATTGTTTTCAGCAAATGTCGTCAGTTACAATCGGAATAGATTTAGGCGGAACAAGAATAAAAGCGGTAGCAATTGATACTGATGGCAATGTATTGCATGAAAACTACCAACCTACCAATGATGGCGATGATAAAGTTTGGAAAAAAGCTGTAGCCAATGCAGTAAAAGAATTGCAGGCGATCTTAAAGATTGAGAAATTCAATGTTGGTTTATCCGCTCCCGGTTTGCCAAATGAAAGTAATACGGCGATTGCGTGTATGCCTGGCCGTATGCAGGGACTCGAAAATTTTATATGGAGTGATTTTTTACAAAGGCCCACTTATGTGCTGAATGACGGCGTAGCGGCAATAATGGGAGAAGCAAAACTGGGTGCAGCCAGGAACGGGAAAAATGTGGCGATGCTGACATTGGGAACTGGCGTCGGCGGTGCGATCCTCATTGATGGCAAACCCTACCAGGGTGCTTTTAATAAAGCCGGTCATATCGGTCATATGGTAATAGATCATGAAGGCGATTGTGATGTGACAGGTATGCCGGGCAGTCTTGAAGAGTGCATAGGAAATTACACCGTTGAAAAGAGAAGCAAAGGAAAATTTACATCGACGCATGAAATGCTTGAGGCTTACAGGCATGGCGATGCGACAGCAAAGGAAGTTTGGTTGAAGTCTGTGCGACAGCTGGCTGCAGGCATTGCATCGGTTGCAAATATTCTTTCGCCGGAAGTGATTGTATTGGGAGGTGGGATTACACAGGCGGGTGATATTCTTTTTGAACCTTTAACTCAATACATGGACGAGTTTGAATGGCGACCCACCGGTAAAGGTGTGAAAATTGTAAAGGCAGTTTTGGGTGACATGGCCGGAGCTATTGGTGCGGCTTGCTTTGCAATGGATAAATAGGTTAATTAAAATAAAGACGAAATGAGTTTAACAGAAAAATATTTAGAAAAATGTGCGGAGATTATTGAAACCGTAAGAAAACAGCAACCGCAGATAATGCAGGCGGCTCAATGGTTTTCACAAACCATATTAAAGGGGAGAATGGTACATGTGTTTGGCAGCGGACACAGCCGGATAATGGTAGAAGAAATGTGGCCGCGTTATGGTTCGTTTCCCGGTTTTAATCCGATTGTTGAATTATCATTGACCTATCACAACAACGTTGTAGGGCCTAACGGACAACGGCAAGCGATGTTTTTGGAAAATATTCCCGGGCTTGCGGATCGTATACTTCGGAATTTTGGCCTGGATGAAAAAGATACGGCGTTGGTTATTTCCTCGAGCGGTTGCAATATTGTGCCTATAGAAATGGCCGAATTATTTCAGCGTAAAAAAATTAAGGTAGTAGCGCTTATAACAAAAGAACACTCCGAGAAGAGTACGAGCAAACGAACCGATGGAAAAAAATTGGGTGACTTTGCAGATTTGATACTGGACAGCGGCGCTCCGCTCGGCGATTCAATGATTACTGTTCCGGGATTAGAAACCCCTGTGGCGCCCGGGTCAACGGTTGGCGGTGTCATGATTGTAAACTCTATAAAAGCAGAAGTTGCTAAATTATTAACTGACGCGGGTCAACCACCAAAGGTTTTAACTGCAGGAGCTATTGTAGGCACAGAAAAAGCAACGGCATTATTTGAAAGTGCTTATGATGAACATGCACATCGCGTGGCAGAGTTATATAAAAATGCCGGAAAATAAATAACGATCAGCGGTGCATATATTCAATCACCATTCTATCCCTTTGCTTGCAGAAACTGATATTCTCGTTATCGGTGCCGGTTCTGCGGGTTGTGTTGCTGCATTGGCTGCTGCACAACATCACAACTATAAAGTAATGCTTATAGAGCGTTATGGCTTTCCCGGCGGCACCTCTACACAAATGCTTGATACATTTTATGGTTTCTTTTCGCCCGGCACACAGTCAAAAAAAATTGTCGGGGGAATACCAGATGACGTAGTAAATGAGTTAGAAAAAACGAATGATATTTTTCTGCGTCCAAATACATATGGAGCCGGCACAGGAGTAAATTATAATCCGGAGCGGTTAAAATTGGTTTGGGATAAGTTGATAACAGAAACAGGAGTTGATTATTTATTGCATACAACATTCGTGGATGTTGTAAAGGACGGTAATGAAAAAATGACTTGCATTTGCTGGAATAAATCCGGTTTTTATAAAATAAAAGCAAAAAGAGTGATTGATGCTAGCGGCGATGCGGACTATTGTTATTTGTCCGGTTGTGAATTTGAGTTGGCAGGAGAAAAGGAACCGGCACAAAGTATGACGACTACTTTTCGCATGTGTAATGTGGACCAGGAAAAATTTGAAAAAGCCGGTGGCAATAAAATGATGAAGCAGCGGATGAATGAAGCTTTTGAAAACAAAACGCATCTGTTGCCACGAAAAGAAGGCTCTGCACATGAAATGTGTCAGCCGAAATGTATTTCAACTGTCGCGGTAAAAGTTACAGATCTATTTGCATTAAAGATTAATGAACTAACAAAAGCAGAGATAGAAGGAAGAAAACAGGCGTATATATACGAGAATTTCTTTCGTGATACAATTCCGGGGTATGAGGATTCAAAGATCATCGGTCTATCACATCAAATCGGTGTGCGCGAAACAAGAAGAGTATATGGCCAGCACCGTCTTACCAAGGAAGAATGCCTGGCGGCAACTATACCGGACTCATCGATTTTGCTATGTGCAGCACCGATAGAAGACCATCGTAAAGGAAAAGATGGACAGGATGAAACGTATTGGGAGTATATTCCCGGTGCAGGTATCTATGGCGTACCTTATGGTACGATTGTACCGCGCAACAGTAGTATGACCTGGGTTGTGGGCAGATGTTTTTCCGCAACACATGATGCACATGCGTCCTGCCGGTCTATGGCACAAACGATGAGCATGGGCCAGGCTGCAGGACTGGCAGCTGTGCAATCATTGAATAAAGATTGTGATGCAAAGGCGATTGATGTGCAATTGCTTCGTCTTGAATTAATGAAGCTCGGACAGGTATTGGAAGTTCCGGGGGCTTTGGCGGATACGTCAAGAAACGGGTGGAAAAATAATTTAACGGTCCAATCTATTAACCGGTAATTGCTGTTATGTCATTTATAAGAACAGTGCTTGGCGATATTGCTCCTGAAAAAATGGGTTTGACCTACTCACATGAACACATCGTTATTGAAGAAGGTTTCTCCACTCTTTCTAACCCGGATTTTATTTTAAATGACACAACACGTATTGTACAAGAGCTGGAAGAATTTTATGAATATGGAGGGCGTACAGTTGTCGATACAATGCCTGCAGCCTCCGGGAGAAATGTATTGAAGCTGGCAGAAGTATCACGGCAATCCAACGTGAATATTATCGCACCGACGGGTATTCACCTGGAGAAATATTATCCGCAGAACCACTGGCGCTATCATTTATCGGTTGATGAGCTTACAGACTTGTTTGTAAAAGATATAAGAGAGGGCGTAGATGAATACGATTATAATAGTCCTGTTATAAAAAGAACGGTTCACCGGGCCGGCTTAATAAAACTGGCAACAGGTGATGAAGGTATTACCGAGCACCAGCATAAAATTTTCGAAGCGGTAGTAAATGCACATTTACAGACGGGGGCCCCTGTTTTAACCCACACCAACAGCGGTTTGCAGGCGATCGAACAGGTAGAATTGTTTACGAAGCTTGGCGCTGATATCAACCATGTTGTCTTGTCGCACGTGGATAAAAGAAAAGATCTTTCTTTTCACCATGACCTGATGCAAACAGGAGTATATGTGGAATATGACAGTCATTTTCGCTGGAAGGAAAAAGATGATAACTGGACATACGCGCTGCTCGAAAATTTATTACCGGATTACGGCGATAAAATTGTAGTGGGAATGGACATGGCCAGAAATACTTACTGGAAATCATACGGCGGAAAACCGGGTTTGATATATTTACTTACTGAATTCAAAGACGAATTGGTTAAGCGGGGTCTTGATAGCTATTTTGAAAAATTATTTTTTACAAACCCCCAAACTCTTTTTGCATTTACTAAAACGCGATAAATCATTTTCACCAATAAATGAGCTAATATAATGAGTAAACAAACGATGCCTGTCAGAACTACTGTGGTTGGAAGTTATCCTTTTCCGGGATGGCTGGAGTTCTCCTCGCAAAACCTGAGTAAGTTTGGCCCCGCCGATATTGATGAAATGATAGAAGACGCCGTGATTGCAGCCGTTCATGACCAGGTTGCCGCCGGTCTGGATGTGATAACCGATGGCGAACAGACAAGACTTGATTTTAATCTTTCATTCTATGGTTATATAAAAGGAATTGAAAATAATGAATCGGAAACAAGAAAGTTTGGCCCGGCAGCGCATGACCAGCGCGGTAAGCACAACATTGTGTCAGAACTCACAGCACCGAATGGATTGGGCGTAGTAAAAGAATTTCAACGGTTAAAAAAACTGGCGCCTCCCGGACCGGTATTAAAAGCAAGTGTTCCGGGTCCGTATACGCTAAGTGGTCGGTTGGTGCCCAATGAAAAATATAAAGATCGTTACGCAGTTACTGAAGCGTTACTGCCTATGATTCGAAAAGAACTCCAGGATCTTGTAGCAGCGGGTTGTACAGAGATAACGGTAGATGAACCATCTATGAGTTGTTACGCGTATAAAGAAGATACCAAACGATTCGTTGATATTTTTAATCGTACGGTAAAACCAATCGCAGGCAAGTGCAATCTCAGCACGCATCTATGTTTTGGAAATTTTAAAGGAAGACCGGTCGGCTATCGCAGTATAAAACCAATGCTGCCGGATTTTTTAGATCTTTCTGTTAATGAGATTCATATTGAAATGGCAAACCGTGAATTTTCTGAAATTGAATTATTGAAGGTATTTGCAGAAAAGATGAATGTAGCTGTCGGAATTATTGACGTGAAGAATTACTATATCGAAACCGTAGACGATGTTGTTGAAAGAATCAAGCGTTGCCTGCAGTATATACCTGCCGAGAAGTTATCGGTGGCGCCGGATTGCGGATTAAGTCAGACAGCGAGATG
>Ga0207683_10002456_pt1 | contig 16153 bp, 15 predicted proteins | sample KBSM73metaG_FD_184333 | JGI IMG/M metagenome (GOLD analysis project Ga0207683, IMG submission 184333) | Miscanthus rhizosphere microbial communities from Kellogg Biological Station, Michigan, USA - KBS M7-3 metaG (SPAdes) (version 2) | ecosystem: Host-associated > Plants > Roots > Rhizosphere >... | reverse complement strand
CGTCGCGCATCGTCGCGGCGCGGACGCGATCGGGCAGTTCCACCGGCGGCCGCGGCGTGAATCGATCGACCATGCTGTTCGGACTTGTCGTGTGCTGCGCGACCCAGTCGCGCAGTTCGCGCGCGCCGGCGAGTTCGAGAAATTGCAGCAGGCCGCCACGTGAACGCGCTCCGTTCGAGCGCAGGTTGTCGCAGCACAGCAGCGTCACCGCGCCTGCGCCTGCCGCGCGGCGGCGACGCAGGATCGCCGCGAGTGCGCCGTAGATAGTGCATCCTGCGAGTCCGCGCTCGAAAGCATCGAGGTCGGCGCTCATGTCCGGTGCCGTCGCGTCGAGCCGGTCGTGCGCGTCGAGGTAGTAGCCCGCCTCGGTGACGGTGAACGAGATGATGCGCGTTTGCGCATCGGCGCCGGCGCGCAGCAACTCGATGATACCGGGCGCGTACGGCACGACGGCCGAGAAGGCGTTGATGCGCCGGTAGTCGCGCGCGCCGTCGGCCGCCACGGTCTCGAGCGTGTACGCGCCGCCCTGATCGATCAACGCCGCGATCGTGTCTTCGCCGCCCGGGCGGATGTTGCCGGCGACGAGCTGCCACGAGTCGTCGCCCGCATCGATCAGGTTCTGCAGGAACGCGGCTTGATGTGCGCGATGAAAGGCTCCGAGACCGAGGTGCAGGATCGCCGGCTTGCCGGTCATCGCGCCCTGCTGCCGAGCAGGTCGATGCGCCGGCCGAGCGACCAGAACACCCAGACGGTCAGGAAATTGACCAGCGCCACCGCGGTCATCGCCATGCGCAGGCCCGACACGCTGTTCGGTCCGGCCTGCCACAGGTCGCTGAGGAAACCCACGACGAGCGGCCCCATGCCCTGGCCGACGACGACGCCGGCCAGCGCGACGATTGCCGTTCCGGTCGCGCGCACGCTCGGATCGACCAGATCCTGCAGCGTCGCGAATACGGGCCCCGCGATCATGCCTGCGAGGATGAACGTCGCAAACAGCAGGGTGAACGCGATCGCCGGCGTCGGCGCGTACAACGTACCGACGTACATCGGCATCACGGCGAAACTGACGACGGCGGTGAAACGCGACGCCCACGACTTCGAGTGCTTCGAGTAGCGCACGCCGAGCTGACCGCCGGTCAGCGCGCCGATCGATGTCGCGAGGCCGAGACTCAAGCCCAAGCCCAAGCCGATCTGCATCGGCTGCAGCGCGAATGCGCGCTCAAGGTAAGTCGGCAACCACGCGGCAATCGACCCGGCGAAATTGGTCGTCGCGAATGCGACCACGAGCCAGGCGAAGCACTTGAGGTCGCCGAGACGCCGGATTACCGACGCCGCAGGCAGGGCCGGATTGCGCTGCTCGTCCACGCGCGCGGGTTCGCGCACGGTCAAGTGGAAGATCGCGTACAGCACGAGGCCGCCGATGCCGAGCCAGACGAAGCCGGCGCGCCAGCCCACGGTCTGCACGAGGATGCCGCCCATGACCATGCCGCCAAGCATGCCGAGGAACTGGCCGGCCGTGTGCGCGCCGAGCGCGCGGCTGCGCAGTTCGCGCGGATAGTAGTCGGCCAGCATCGAGTGCGACGCCGGCACGCATCCGGCCTCGCCGACGCCGACGCCGACGCGCGCGAGCAGCAGCTGGACGTAATTCGTCGCCATGCCGGTCGCCGCCGTCATCAGCGTCCAGACGAACAGGCTGCCGCCGATGATCCACTTGCGGCTGCGCTGGTCGGCCATGCGTGCCAGCGGAATCGCGGCGATGCCGCCGAGCAGCGCGAACGCGAGGCCCGTCATCAGGCCGAGCTGCGTGTCGGTCAGACCGAAATCCTTCTTGATCGGCTGCATGAACATCGTAATGACGATGCGATCGACATAGCAGAGGAAACCGACGACGCACAGCGTGACCAGCACATACGTGCGATAAGCGGGCGTGAATGTGCGCGGCGCTGCCGCTTCGTTGGCGGCCGGCAGTGGCGCGGCCGCCACCGTGACGGCGACGCCCGTCGCGGCGAGGCGTGTGGATGGGTTCATCGGCGTGGCTCCAGGTCGGATGCGTTGGGCAGCGTCGCAGCGGCGGCGCGGATTGCCGGGCGCCGCGGTGTCGCGGCCGCCGGTTCGGGTAACGAGTGAAATTGCGCGCAGGTCGGCATCGGCGTCCTTCAGGAATCGCGCTTGCCGGGGGCCGGCGCGTCGAGGAACGTCGCGAGCGCATCCGCCCAGAGCGCGCTGTCCGCGCCGGACGCCAGGTGCCCCTTGTCGCTGTCGAGCACAAGCGAAGACCAGGACACGCCCGCTGCGTCGAACAGTGGCGCGAGCTCGTGCAGCAACGACGGTGGAAAGAGTTCGTCGCTGCGGGCGAGCACGTACAACAGCGGCGCGCGCATCTGCGCGAGTCTGCCGCGCACGTCGAAGTGCTCGACGGCGCGGGCCAGCGCCAGCAACGCGCCGGCGTCGAACTCGCGCGCCCACTGCGCGGCGAGCCGCTCGATTTCGGCGCGACGCGCATCGCGTCCGGGAATTCGCGGCGTCAGTTCGGCATCGATGCCGTAGCGGTCGAGCGTCGCGATGCGCTGGCGCGTCAGCCACGGGATCATGCTGCGCGGATCGCGCGCATAGTCACCGTCGCGCCATGCCGGCTCGTCGTCGAGCTGGCCCAGCAGCACGTCGGCGGGCACGACGTTTTGCGGGCGATACGGCGCGCCGACGGCCGCGACGACGCGGGCCACGCGTTCCGGGTAGCGCGTCGCCCATTCGAATGCCTGCATCGCGCCGAGCGACGGACCAATGACCGCGGCGAGGCGTTTGATCCCGAGGGCATCGACGAGTCGTGCCTGCGCGGCGACGATGTCAGCCACACCGATGCGGGGAAAATTCGCACCGTAGCGCTCGCCGCTGCGCGGATCGATCGACGCCGGACCGGTCGAGCCGTAGCTCGATCCGAGCATGTTCGGGCAGATCACGAACCAGCGGTTCGTATCGATCGCGCGTCCGGGCCCGACCAGGCCGTTCCACGATCCCTCGGCCGCGTTCGATCCCGCGTCGAGCATCGACGGTCCGGTCGTGTAGCCATGCAGAACGAGCACCGCGTTGCCGCGCCCGGCATCGAGGCTGCCGAGCGCGACGTACGCCGTCTCGAGTTCGGCCAGAATTGCTCCAGACTCGAGGCGAAATTCGCCCGTGCGCTGCACGTGCAGCGCTGATGCTGGCTGCGTCGTCACGGTCGTGCCGTCAGAACTTCCAGGTCGCTTCGACGCCGACCGTGCGCGGTTCGATCACGCCGGCCACGTACGGATTGCCGAGCGGATTGAGGCCGGGAATCGCGACGCCGGTCGCGTTGACGAAGTTGACGCCGCGCGAGTCGTTGAGGTTCTTGCCGTAGAACGACAGCCGCCACTGGCCGAAGTCGACACCCGCGTTGAGGTTCAGCGTCGTGTACGACGGCACCTCGATAGCGTTCTTCTGGCTGAAGTTCGAACGCCGGTCGCCGATGAAATTCAGCGAGCCGCCGACGTAGGCCTGCCACGCGCCGAGCGCGAAGGCGTATTCGGCGCCGAGCGAGCCGGTCCATTGCGGAACGAACGGCATGCGGTCGCCGTCGAGGCCTCCTGCCGCGGGCGCGTTCTCGGACAGAGTCGTGTCGGTGTACGACGCGGTCGCGCGCAGCTTGAAGCCGTCGACCGGGAAGAACAGCAGCGTTGCCTCGGCGCCCTGGCTCGTTGCCGAACCGCCGTTGACGAAGAAGTTGAATCCGCCCGCGCTGGTCTGGATCTGGATCTTGTCCCAGTCGGTCGTGAACAGCGCGCCCTCGAACGACAGGCGGCCTTCGTCGAACACGGCCTTGTAGCCGAGTTCGTAGCTGATCAGCGTGTCCGGCTCGAACGACTGCGGCACGCCCGGCACCGCGGTCGACGGCGGCACGGCATTCGGACCGCCGGGCCGGTAGCCGGTCGCGACGCGCGCGTAGATTTCCGTATCGGCATCGGGCTTGAAGCGCCCGCTCAGCAGGTAGGTCGTCTTGTCGTGGCTGATGTCCTTGTCGAACACGACCGGCACGGGTCCGACGATCAGGCCGGCATAGTTCTGTGCGTAGTGCTGGTTGTCATGCGCGAAGCGCACGCCGGCCTGCAGGTCGAACTGCGGCGTGAATGACCACGTGCCATTTGCGAACGCCGAGTATTCCTCGTACTGCGAGCGGATCGATGCGATCGCGACCGGCACCGGCAGCGGGAACGGCGTCGCCGACGGCGTCAGGAACGTGTCGATGCTCGGGATGCGGTTGAGGCTGTCTTCCTTGGTGTAGTAGAAGCCGCCGTCGTAGTCGAGGCGGTCATCGAACGCGGTCGAGTGCGCGCGCAGCTCCTCGGACCAGCGTTGCGTGTGCACGAACTGGTGCGTTTCGGCGCCGAGGTTCGGCACGCCGAGCGCCGCGCCGACGAGAAAACCGTACAGCGGTGTCTGGTCGACATTCTGTTCGGAGTCGACGGTCTGGTAGGTCGTTGCAGAAACGATGTCGAACCTGCCGGCCATGCCGCGCACGGTCGCGTTGTAGACCTCAAGATCGATCTGCTGCGTTTCGGGCACGTAGTTGCCGCGCGTCAGCTCGCCGGCGAGCGGCTTCAGCGTCGCGCCATCGACGTTCTCGGCGCCGATGCCGTCGGCGGCGAAGTGCTGGGTCAGTCCCCACATCGTCAGGTCCCAGCCTTCGGCGAATTTCCAGTCCCAGGCCAGACGGCCGCCGTTCGTGCGCGCCTCGTTCTGGTCCTTCTCGCCGGTCACGGAGTTGTCGATGTAGCCCGCCTCGGTGCGCGTGAACGCGCTTGCGCGCAGGCCCATCGTGTTTTCCGCGAGTGGAATATTGACCGCCACGCGCGCGTCCGAGCCGTTGCCGCCCTCGCTGACCGAGTTGACGCCGACGGAGACCGAGCCGCCGAACTTCTGCGTGTCGGGTGGCTGCGTCACGTAGCGCACGAGGCCGCCGACCGCGCCGGCGCCGTACAACGTGCCTTGCGGTCCCTTCAGAACTTCGATGCGGCGCAGGTCGTACGGATCGATGTCCGGCGTGATCGTGCTGCCGACGGCATAGGCATTGATCGAGCCGATCGGCGCCTCGTCGATGTAGTACGCGGTCGACGGCGTCGCCTGCGAAATCCCGGTGCTGATGCCGCGGATCACAACCGAGGAGTAGCCGCGCGACAGGCGCGTCACGCTCATTCCCGGCACTTCGGCGGCGTAGTCGGCGACGCGAGTGAGGCCGGCGCGCGACAGCTGCTGTGCCGACAGCGCGGTGACCGAGGCCGGTACGTCGATCGCGGCCTGCTCGCGTTTCTGCGCGGTCACTATGATCGTGTCGAGCGACTGCTGCTTCGCGCCCGATGCCGTCGTGTCGGCGTCGGTCGCGGATGCTGCGTCGGCGCCGGTGCCATCGGGAGTCTGCGGAGTGTTGGACGTGGCGTCGGGAGTCTGCACTACTCCGGCGGGCGCGACCGGCGCCTGCTGCGCGAGCGCGACCGTGGCACAGAACATTGCCGCCGCAACGGCCAGGGCCGAGCGCGTGACGGGGCGATTGATTCGGTTGATCATGGTTCGTCTCCAGCCGCGAAGGCTCACGGCGTGTTCAGTGGGAAAAGATCTTTCCGGGATTGAGGATCGAGTTCGGGTCCCAGACACGCTTGATCATGCGCATCAGGTCGACGACGTCCTCGCCGTATTCGGAAAGCAGCTTGGTTTTCTTGCCGAGCCCGATGCCGTGCTCGCCGGTGCAGGTTCCGCCGAGCTCGAGCGCGTGCGCGACGATCTCCGCGTAGACGCGATCGACCGTCTCGAGCTCTGCCGGCGCATCGGGCATCGGCAGGAAGATGATGTGGAAATTGCCGTCGCCGACGTGGCCGAGAATCGGGGCGATCAAACCGGCCGCGTCGATGCGTTCGCGCGCGCGCCCGACGCACTCGGCGAGCGCCGAGACGGGCACGCAGACGTCGGCGACGACGCTCGAACTGCCGGGCCGCAGCGCGAGTGCGGAAAAATAGGCGAGATGGCGCGCACGCCACAATCTGGAGCGATCTTCGGTCTGCGTCGCCCATTTGAACTCGACGCCGCCATGGGCCGCGGCGACCTGCTGGGCGATCTCGGACTGCTCCCTGATCCCGGTCTGGCTGCCGTGGAACTCGAGGAACAGCGTCGGCAGCTCGACGAGGCCGAGCTTCGAGTGCGAATTGCACGCGCGGATCTGGTGCTCGTCGAGGAATTCGATGCGCGCGAACGGCACGCCGGACATGCCCATCTCGGTGACAGCGCTGATCGCGTCGCGCAGCGTCGGGAATGCGCAGCTCGCCGCGGCAACCGCTTCGGGGAGCGGATGCAGGCGCAGCGTGATCTCGGTGATCACGCCGAGCGTGCCTTCTGCGCCGGTCAGCAGGTGCACGAGGTCGTACCCGGCCGACGACTTGCGCGCACGCGTTCCGATGCGCACGAGACGGCCATCCGCGAGCGCGACTTCGAGCGCCATGACGTTGTGCGCCATCGAGCCGTAGCGCATCGTCGTCGTGCCGGACGCGCGCGTCGACACCATGCCGCCGAGCGTCGCATTCGCGCCGGGATCGACCGGAAAGAACAGGCCGGTGTCGCGCAGGTAGGCGTTCAACGCTTCGCGCGTCACGCCGGGCTGGACGACACAGTCGCCATCCTCGGCATTCACGGCAACGATCGCGTCCATGCGCGACAGGTCGACGCAGACGCCGCCATGCGGCGCGCTGACATGCCCTTCGACCGAACTGCCGGCGCCATAAGCGATGACCGGAACGCCGAGTTCGTTGCAGCGCGCGAGAATCACGCGGACTTCCTGCTTGTCGAGCGGCCATACGACGACATCCGGCGGCAGGCTCGTCACGAGGCCTTCGCCGCGCGCGTGCTGCTCGCGTACGGCGGCGCTGACGTTCGCGCGCTCGCCGAACGTGGCCTGGAGAAAGGCAACAGCGTCCCCGATCGCCCCCGCGGGGACGCTGAATGTCGTCGTGGCTGGCATGGCGTCTAGGTGTTTATCGGCGCTTGTGCGCGCTGCGCGGCCGCCGCCGCTTCGCCATCGTGGGCGCCGTGTTCATTGCGTTCGACGTGCACGAGGGCGATGTCGAAGTGATTGGACATGGCGTGCGTCGCCCCGACCGCATCACCGGCACAGATGCGCTCGACGACCGCATCGTGCGCGTCGATCACGCGCGTGATTTCCGCTTCGCTGCGCGTGTCGTCCAGGTGCATGCGCGACGACGCTTCGACCGGCGAGCGCAGTGCGCTGAGCAGCATGCTGTTGAGCGGATTGCCGCTCGCTTCGGCGATGACGGCGTGGATTGACATGTCGCTGGCGACGCGGCGCGCGTGATTGGCCCCGGCCGAACGCATCTGCGCGACGAGTTCACGCAGGCAATGGCGCTGCGCGTCGGTCGCGTGGCGCGCGGCGAGCTGCGCGGTCTGCATCTCGATGGCGCGGCGCGTCTCGAGCACGTGGGCGAGGCTGACCTGCGCCGTGTTCAGCGCGTAATCGAAGATCTGCGCCAGCGCATTCGGATCGATCGCGTGCAGGCGCGGCCTGCGGCCCGCCTCGATATCGAGGATGCCGAGCGCGGCGAGCGTCCGATACGCTTCACGCACGCTGCCGCGACTGGCCTGCAGGTCGCGCACGATCTGAACTTCGCTCGGCACGATGTCTCCGGGCCGCAGCTGCTCACGCTGGATCAGCGCGAGAATGTGGCGCGCGACCTGCGCGGACAGCGTCGGACGTTCGAGCGACGAGAGAACCGTGAGAGAGCCCATGGCAGTAACCCCGGCAAGCAACTGGACGCTACCTTAGCTGATTTTGGACAACCTGTCAAACATGTTTAATATGTGATATGCTTTGGCGGACGATTGATCGCCGAAAATGGCCATTAAGGCTGCCCGTCGACGTCAATCATATCCTACAGGTTTAGGAGAACAGCGATGTCAGCGAGTGGTGAACTGCACAACCCGGCGGATCCGGTCCTGATCCTTCTCCATGGCGCCACACTCAATGGCCGCATGTGGGATCCGGTGCGCCGCTACCTCGATCCGCGCTACCGCGTGCTGACACCGGACCTTCCGGGACATGGTTCGCGCCGCAACGAGCGCTATACGCTCGACGCTGCCGTCGAAACGGTCGTCGCTGCGGCGCGCTCGGTCGCGCCGGCGCCGATCATCGTCGTCGGTGATTCGCTCGGCGGCTACACGACGCTCGCATCGGCCAGTGCGCTGCCGCAGGAGCGGCTCAGAGGCCTGATCCCGTCCGGTGCGAGTTTCAATTTCTGCGGTTCGGTCGTTTGGCCCTACCTGCTCAAGGGCGCGGTGTTCAATCTGATTGCCGCGATCGTCGGCGAGCAGCGCTTCATCGAGAAGGCTATGCCGAAAACGCTGGTCAAGAAGATCGGCCTGCCGGAATCCGAAGCTCGCGCGATGATCGACGCGGGCATGAGCCTGAAGGTTTTTTCGCAAGCGGTGCGCGCACTGCGCAACGTCGACTTCCGCGCCAAGCTCGCGCAGATCACGCAACCGGTGTTGATCGTCAACGGATCGAAGGACAAGCCGAACATGCGCGAAGAAGCGAGTTTTCTCGCGGTCGCAAAAAACGCGACGAGTTACCGCTTCGACAATTGCGAGCATGGCGTCAGCCTGTGGCGCTACCGCGAGTTCGCCGAGCTCGTCAATCGCTTCGCGGCACGCGTCGGCGGCTGAAATTGCCGGCAGCACCGGTCGCGGCACGCCGGCGGGGATGAGGCTGGATTGACAGCGTCGCCCGAGCTGACCGCGTCGTCATCGCGACGCTGTTCGAGCGGCCAGAGCTGTGCTGCAATGCGTGCCCTGCCATCGCGTTGACCCATCTCGCGGGTGCACGCGTGTGGACGCAGCAGCGGAGCGCAAACAGGAGGTGACGCCGATGTTGTACGTGACCGATGCGCAGGTGCGCGACGTGCTGCAGTGGGACGATCTCATCGCGGCCATGGAGGATGCGCTGGCGGCGCTGTCGTGCGGGCACGTCGTCCAGCCGCTGCGCAGCTGGCTCACCGTCGCGCCCGAGAAGTTCTGGGGAGTGATGCCGGCGGCCGCGAAAGACGCGATGGGCATCAAGCTCGTGAGCTTCTATCCGCAAAATGCCGCCGAGGGATTGCCGACGGTCCTTGCGACGGTCGTGCTTTTCGATCGGGCCACGGGTGAACCGCTCGCCGCCATGGATGCGCGCACGCTGACCGCGATGCGCACCGCCGCCGTGTCGGCGGCCGCGACGAAGCTGCTGTCCGCGCCGGACAGCAAGGTCCTGGCACTGCTCGGCAGCGGCGCGCAGGCGCAGTCCCATCTCGAGGCGCTGAGTCGCGTGCGCAAGTTCGAGGAGATCCGCGTGTGGAGCAGGACGCGCGCGCATGCGCAACGATTCGCCGAGCAATTCGGCGCCATCGCGATGGACGCGGAGTCCGCCGTGCGCGGCGCCGACGTCGTCGTCGCGGCGACACCGGCGCAGTCGCCAATCCTGAAGGGCGCGTGGTTGAAGCGCGGCGCGCACGTCAACTCCATCGGTGCGCCGATGCCGGCGTGGCGCGAGCTCGACGACGAAGCCATGGCGAATCCCGTCGTCGTCGAGGCGCGCGATGCGGCGCTGCACGAATCCGGGGACATCATCCTGTCGCACACGCAGATTCATGCGGAGCTCGGCGAGCTGATCGCCGGGACGAAGACGCTCGACGCAGCGCGGACGACGATATTCAAGTCCGTCGGCGTCGCAATCGAAGATGTCGCCGCGGCGCGCCTCGTGTTCGATGCCGTGTCCCGGGCGGCGCGCGGCTCAGGCGCCGGCTGACTTCCGCGCCGTCGCGAAACGGCCAGCGTTCGCGCCGGCCGTCGCGTCCGGCGGCAGTCGCGTCACGCCGTCGCTGCCGAGCAGGAAGCGTTCGCCCGTTTCGAGGATCAGCAGCGGAGTGCCATCGGCGTGTCGCGCCGATCGCGCACGACCGTCGTCGACCAGGCGCGACAGCGCGGCGAGCACGGCGCGCGCCGGCTCGTCACGCCGCATCATGAAAAATCACGCCCAGCGTGTGGCGCTGTCCGCTGCGCACGCGGCTGACGCCATGACGCAGCTTCACGCGATAAGCGCCACGCGTGCCTGCCATCGGGCGCTCGTTCACGGCGAAGATCACAGCGTCTCCCTGCGCCAGCGGAACGACGTCGACGCGCGACTGCATGCGCGGACGCTGCTCGGTGAGCACGAATTCGCCGCCGCTGAAGTCGCTTCCGGGCCGCGACAACAGCACGGCCAGCTGCAGCGGAAACACCCGGTCACCGTACAGATCCTGGTGCAGGCAGTTGTAGTCGCCCGCGGCGTATCGCAGGATCAACGGCGTCGGCCGCTGCTGGCCGGCCGCATGGCAATCGCCGATGAACGCTTCGTGCCCGGGCGGAAAGCGCGCGTCGACACGCAGCGTCTCGTTCCAGCGATTGGCGATCGGCACGAGTCGCGGATAGACCGCGCTGCGCAATTCCTGCACGAGCGGCGGCAGCGGGTAGTTGAAGTACTTGTACTCGCCGCGGCCGAAACCGTGTCGTGCCATGACGACGCGGCTTCGATAGATGCCGTCCGATTCATAGCACGCGGCGAGCAACTCGCACTCCGTGGCGGTCAGCAGCCCGGGAATCACGGCGCTGCCCTGCGCATCCAGGTCGGCCGCAATCCCGCTCCAGTCGAGCGCATCGATGCGCCGAGCGATCGAAGGGCTCGGCGTCGGCGCGGCAAGCGCCGCGCTCATCACGCGGACTCGCGCGCGAGCAACGCCCGCTTGCGCTCGACGCCCCATCGATAACCGGAAAGATCGCCGTCCTTGCGCACGACGCGGTGGCACGGGATCGCAACCGCGAGCTTGTTCGCGGCACACGCCTGGGCCACTGCGCGCACGGAAGCCGGCGCGCCGATGCGCGCCGCGATGTCGGCATAGCTGATGGTGGTCCCGACCGGAATCTCGCGCAGCGCCTGCCAGACGCGCTGCTGGAACACCGTGCCGCGAATATCGAGCGGCAGGTTCAGGCCGAGCGCCGGCGTCTCGACCATGCCGATGACCTGCGCGATCGTCTTCTCGAAGGCCTTGTCCGCGCCGATCAATTGCGCCCGCGGAAACTGATCCTGGAATTCGCGCACGAGCGCATCCGGATCATCGCCGATGAGGATCGAACAGATGCCGCGATCGCTCGCCGCAACGAGAATCGAACCGAGCGAACACTCGCCGACCGCAAAGCGGATCGCCGTGTCCGCGCCGCCGGCGCGATATGCCGACGGTGTCATGCCGAGCAACCGCGTCGACTGCTCGTAGAAGCGGCTGTTCGAGTTGTAGCCGGCGTCGTAGATCGCGTTCGTGACGCTCGCGCCGGCGTCGAGCCCGGCCCGGACGCGCCGCGCACGATGCGCGACCGCGTACGCCTTCGGCGTCACGCCGGTCACCGCCTTGAACAAGCGGTGGAAATGAAACGGGCTCAGGCCCGCACCGGCCGCGAGGGACGGAAGATCCGGCGCGTCGGCGGATTGTTCGATGACGCGGCAGGCCTGGGCGATCGTGGCCGCGTGGCGTGCCGACAGTTTCGGCTGGTCCGGCTTGCAGCGCCGGCACGGGCGGAACCCGGCGCGTTCGGCCGCCGCGCGCGTGTCGTGGAACGCGACGTTCTCGGGACGAGCGCGCCGCGACGCACAGGACGGGCGACAATAGACGCCGGTCGTCCTGACCGAATAAAAAAAACTGCCGTCAGCCGCGGGGTCGCGTGCGACGATCAATGCCCAGCGCGGATCGCGCGAGACAATGGCAGCCTGCGTGGCGGGATGTGCGGAAATGAGCTTGCGAGTGTTCATGTGCGCCTCGATGGAGTCCTGCGGATGGACGCCATTCTGATCGCGGCCCGGAAGCCACACACTCCGGGTCTTGCGGTTGAATTCGAGATGCCGGCGACTGGATGCGGCCGCGTTCTGAAGTAGAGTAACTCAATCATCTCTTCGTCGAGCAACCAATGCCCTACACGCCAATTCTCGCGACGCTCGGATACGTGCTTTCCGCCGACCGCCGCTCCGTGCTGATGATCCATCGCAACGCGCGCGCCGGCGATCCGCACCTCGGCAAATACAACGGCCTGGGCGGCAAGATCGAGGCCGACGAGGACATCGTCGCCGGGATGCGCCGCGAAATCCGTGAGGAAGCCGGCATCGAGTGCGCGGCGCTCGACCTGCGCGGCACGATCAGCTGGCCGGGCTTCGGCAAGGGCGGAGAGGACTGGTTCGGCTTCATCTTCGTCGTCAGCCGTTATGAGGGCATCCCGTTCGAACACAACGCGGAAGGGACGCTCGAGTGGATCGCGATCGCGCGGCTGCACGAGCTGCCGCTGTGGGAAGGCGACCGCCACTTCCTGCCCCTCGTGTTCGATGACGATCCGCGCCAGTTCCACGGCGTCATGCCGTATCGGGACGGGCGCATGCTGACGTGGGCGTTCACGCGGATCTAGTGAGAAGCGAGGGCTGAGGACCGATGAGGGCAAGCAGCGCCCGCTAAACGAATGCGCTCCGCGAAACGGAATTACGCCGGCTTCATGTACACCGGCGCGCCGCCGGTCAGGAAATCCTCGCGCACTGGCGCAAAGAAATCGACGATCTCGGCATCTTCGGGAAAGTGCGCCTCGTGCTCGACTCCGCCTGGAATAACGGCAACGTCGCCCGCGACCATGCTGCGCGTTTCATCGCCGATGCGCAGGTCCATGCGGCCGCTGATCATCCACGAAATCTGTTCGTGCGGATGCCGATGGGCAGCCGCGTGTGCACCGGCCTTGAACTGCCACCAGACCATCATGCCCTGTGTGCCGGACATCACCTTGCGCCGGATCTTGTCGGACAGATGTTCCTCGGGGATCGATGCGAGGTTGCCGTGACCGGTCATGACGGGCATCTTGCTGTCTCCGCGCGTGCCTAGACGAGCCGCTTCGCCGCGGCCACGACCGCGTCGACCGTGAATCCGAAATACTTGAACAACGCCTCGGCCGGTGCGGAGGCGCCGAAGCGGTCGATGCCGATCACGAGTCCGTCCAGGCCGACGTATTTGCGCCAGAAATCGGTGACTCCCGCTTCGATCGCGACGCGCTTGCGGCAAGATCCCGGCAGGACGCCGTCGCGATAGGCGTTCGGCTGGCGATCGAACTGGCTCGTGCATGGCATCGAAACGACGCGCACGCCGATCCTGTCCTTCTCGAGCGCGGCCTTCGCCTGTACGGCGAGATCGACCTCCGACCCGGTCGCGATGAGGATCACGTCGAACTTTCCGTCGGCCGGTTCGCTGAGCACGTAGCCGCCGAGCCCGATCAGGGCGAGTTGCGCATCGTTGCGCTGCTGATGCGCGAGGCTCTGTCGCGAGAATACGAGGCACGATGGCCCGTCCTTGCGTTCGATCGCCGCCTTCCAGGCGACAGCGCTCTCGACCGCGTCGCACGGGCGCCAGACGTCGTTGTGCGGGATGTAGCGCAAGCTCGCCAGGTGCTCGATCGGCTGGTGCGTCGGGCCGTCTTCGCCGAGACCGATCGAGTCATGCGTGTAGACGCGGATCGCATGCGCCGGAATCAGCGCCGACATGCGCACGGCGTTGCGCGCGTAGTCCGAGAATACGAGGAAGGTCGCATCGTACGGAATGAAGCCGCCGTGTACGGCGAGGCCGTTGCTTATAGCGCTCATGCCGAACTCACGCACGCCGTAGTAGACGTAGTTCGCGTTCGCGTCGGACGAATTGACGTCCTTCGAGCCCTTCCAGATCGTCAGGTTCGAACCGGCCAGATCGGCGGAGCCGCCGATCAGCTCCGGCAACTTCGGGCCGAACGCATCGAGCGCCATCTGCGACGCCTTGCGCGACGCCACGACCGGACCGTCGGCCTGCAGTTTGCGCACGTACGCGTCGGCATGCGCCTGCCAGTCTGCCGGCAGGTCGCGCGCCATGCGCCGCTTGAATTCGGCGGCGAGGTCCGGATGCGACGCGGCGTATTTTTCGAACAGGCTGTTCCACTGCGCCTCGCGCTCCGCACCTTTGCCACGCGCATCCCAGCCGGCGTAGATTTCGGCAGGAATTTCGAATGGCGGATACGGCCAGTTGAGCTGCACGCGTGCCGCGGCGACTTCGTCCTTGCCGAGCGGCGCGCCGTGACAGGCTTCCGTACCCTGCTTGTGCGGGGCGCCGTAGCCGATGATCGTCTTGCAGCAGATCAGGGTCGGCTTGTCCGGGTCGATCGCCGCGGAGACCAGCGCGGCCTTGACCGCTTCGGAGTTGTGGCCGTCGACGTCGCGCAGCACTTCCCAGCCGTACGCCTCGAACCGTTTCGGCGTGTCGTCGGTGAACCAGCCCTGCACCTCGCCGTCGATGGAAATGCCGTTGTCGTCGTAGAGCGCGATCAGTTTGCCGAGCTTGAGCCGTCCGGCGAGCGACGCGGCTTCATGCGAGATGCCCTCCATCATGCAGCCGTCGCCAAGGCAGACATAAGTATAATGATCCACAATGTCGCAGTCCGGGCGATTGAAGCGCGCCGCCAGGACCTTCTCCGCGAGCGCCATGCCGACGGCGTTGGCCAGGCCCTGGCCCAGCGGGCCGGTCGTGGTTTCGATGGCGGGAAACTCGCACGCCTCCGGATGGCCTGCAGTCTTCGAGTGCAGCTGGCGGAAGTGCTTGAGTTCCTCGATCGGCAGCGCGTACCCGGTCAGGTGCAGCAGGGAGTAGAGCAGCATCGAGCCGTGACCGTTCGACAGAACGAAGCGGTCGCGGTTGAACCATTTCGGGTTGGCCGGGTTGTGGCTGAGGAAATCGTTCCACAACACTTCGGCGATATCGGCCATGCCCATCGGCATGCCGGGATGGCCGGATTTCGCAGCCTCCACTGCGTCCATCGAGAGGGCGCGGATGGCGTTGGCCAGGTCGCGACGAGAGACCGGATCAGGATTCGGCATGCAGTACTCGCGGGATCAGGGGCGGCGTCGCCGGACGCCGCGAGAGCGCATTGTCGCCGAATCGCGCCGGGTTGTCGCGGCCGCCGGGGATGGCGCCGCCGCATTCAGTGGAACGCGAGCCCATGCTGCGTTCCACTAAACGGTGCGCGGCCTGACGCGTCCGCCAGTCATACGCGCCATCGCTTCGAATACCCTTCCATGGCGCTTCGCGCACACGAAACGATCCGTCTGCCAGCGTGAACCGGACGCGCCTCAGCGAACGTCGTCGCGTTTGAACGTGACGACCAGGACATCGCGATAAGCCGGGAGCGTGGCCTCTTTCGGTTCGACCGGCGTGACACCATGATGTACGCGTGCGTCGTCAACCAGCGCCGCATCGAATGGCTGTGCCAGCGTGAAGCTGCCGAGCAGGCGGCCATCGTTCGCATGGATCGTCGTCGTGCCGCGGGCGATGTTCGTGCGCTGGATCAGCAACACGAGGACGTAGTCGACGCCATCGCGATGAACTCCTTCCGGCGTCGGCTGGCCGGCCTCGTCGGCGCGTGCCTCGATGCGGAACTGGTGCGACTCGACGCGCCAGGTGCGGACGTCGGCTGCGAGCTCGCCGAAAAGCTCGTGGCAAAAGCGCAGGATCGTGCGCAGGCTCGCGCCATCTCCGGCCGTGATCGGCTCGAACCAGCGTTCGATGCCGCCCTGCAACGCGTTGTACTCGCGGCTTTGATAGTGCGGCTGGTGCGCGGCACGCGTTATCGAGCGTTCGCCATCGAGCCTGGACTGCTCGGCGACGAACACGGCATGACGCCGGCGCCGATAGCGGCCATGGTTCGCCAGGTACGAGTCGAACGCGAGGTCGTTCCAGGATCCGGCGAAGCGGTCCCAGTCGTCGAGCGAGCCGAACCGCTCGAGATCGGCGTGCATCTGCGCGCCATTCACATGCGCGAATCCGTCGGCGATCAACGGTGCGCTGAGGCGCTGCAGTGTTGATGAGGGTCGATTGGGCACGACGCAGCATAGGCACGCGTCCCTGCTCATACCAGAACCGGCTGGGCGGTATTTTTTCGAGCCAATCGCTGGATGGTGAGTCGTGGTGGCGAACCGTCCGTGGCGTCGACCGGCCCGGCCATCGGCAGCAAGTCGCGGCAGTAAACCATCCCTGGT
>Ga0207683_10002452_pt1 | contig 16173 bp, 18 predicted proteins | sample KBSM73metaG_FD_184333 | JGI IMG/M metagenome (GOLD analysis project Ga0207683, IMG submission 184333) | Miscanthus rhizosphere microbial communities from Kellogg Biological Station, Michigan, USA - KBS M7-3 metaG (SPAdes) (version 2) | ecosystem: Host-associated > Plants > Roots > Rhizosphere >... | reverse complement strand
CAGGGCTACGGGCTTACCGGTATGCGGGAACGGGCCGAGTTGCTCGGCGGAACGCTGGACGCGGCCCCGACCAATACCGGCTTCCGGGTGCTGCTGAAGGTACCGGCGTGACCGCGGTCCGGGTGCTGGCAGCGGACGACCAGCGGGTGGTACGCGAGGGCCTGGCCATGCTCCTCGGGCTTCTGCCCGACGTCGAGGTGGTCGGCACCGCGGCGGACGGCGAGGAGGTACTGGCCCTGGCGGCCGAGCTGAGGCCCGACGTGATCCTGATGGACCTGCGGATGCCCCGGATGGACGGGGTGGAGGCGACCCGCCGGCTGCGGGAGCGTGATCCCGGCGTCAAGGTGGTCGTGCTGACCACCTACGCCGACGACCGTTCGGTCCTGGACGCGCTGCGAGCCGGCGCGCTCGGCTACCTGACCAAGGACGCGGGCGCGGCCGAGATCCAGCAGGCCCTGCACCGGGTGGCCGGCGGCCAGGCGGCCCTCGACCCGGCGGTGCAGCTGCACCTGGTCGAGGCGATCGCGGACGGGCCGCCCCCAGGGGGGTCTGGGGGGATGGCATCCCCCCAGGATCGGGGGGTTCCGGGGGGTCGCCCCCCCGGGCCAGCACTGACCCCGCGTGAGGCCGAGGTCCTCACGCTCATCGCGGCGGGCCTGTCCAACGCGGAGATCGCCGAACGCCTCGTGGTCAGTGAGGCGACGGTGAAAAGCCACGTCAACCACATGCTGGCGAAGATCGGCGCGCGTGACCGCGCCCAGGCCGTGGGTTACGCGTACCGGCACGGACTCGTGTCCCGGTAGAGTCGCTCGGGTGAAGACTTCAGCCGGCCTGGCCGAGGAGAGCGAAACGGATCGCGGGTCCGGGCTCGTCGTCGCCGTCGACGGGCCGTCCGGGGCGGGCAAGTCCAGCGCGTCGCGCGGCGCGGCCCGTGCGCTCGGCCTGCGTTACCTGGACACCGGGTCGATGTACCGGGCCCTGACCTGGTGGCTGCTCGACCGCGGCGCCGACACCACCGACCCCGAGGTGGTGGCCCGGCTGGCGGCCGAGCCTGTCATCGAGGTCGGCACCGACCCGGCCGCGCCGTGGACCCGGGTCGACGGCACCGACGTGTCCGAGGCGATCAGAACGCGGGAGGTCACCGACGCGGTCAGCGCCGTGGCGGCCGTACCGCAGGTCCGCGCGCGCCTGATCGCGATGCAGCGGGAGATCATCGCCAGCGCCGGGGGGATTGTGGCCGAGGGCCGCGACATCGGCACCGTGGTCGCGCCCGACGCGCAGGTCAAGGTGTTCCTGACCGCCGACGGCGCGGCCCGGGCCAGCCGCCGGGCCGCCGAGGCCAGCTGGTCGACCCGGGCCGATCAGGACCGGCGCGACCGGATGGACGCGGCGCAGAGCGGGAAGGCCGCCGACGCGGTCGAGGTCGATTCCACCGGGCTGGACCTGGACGGGGTAGTCGGCGTCATCGTCGGGCTGGTCCCGAAGTCCCTGCAGAAGAGCAGATGACGATGGCGAACGAAGCCGTCCCGGTCGTCGCCGTCGTCGGCCGGCCCAACGTGGGCAAGTCGACGCTGGTGAACCGGATCCTGGGCAGCCGCCAGGCCGTGGTGGAGGACAAGCCCGGGGTGACCAGGGACCGGGTCGCCTACGACGCCCTCTGGAACGGCCGGGCGTTCACCCTGGTGGACACCGGCGGCTGGGAGCCGTCGGTGGAAGGTTCCGAGAGCCTGGCCGCACGGGTCGCCGCCCAGGCCAGGGTGGCAGTGGACGCGGCCGACGCGGTGCTGTTCGTGGTGGACGCCACCGTGGGCGTGACCGACGCCGACGCCGCGGTGGCCAGCGTGCTGCGCCGTTCCGGCAAGCCGGTCGTGGTCGCGGCCAACAAGGTCGACGACACCCGGGCCGAGGCCGAGGCCGCGGCGCTGTGGTCGCTCGGCCTCGGCGAGCCCGCCCCGGTCAGCGCGCTGCACGGGCGGGGCAGCGGTGACCTGCTCGACCTGATACTCGACGCGCTGCCGGAGGCGCCGCGGCACACCGACGCCGAGGGCGGTCCGCGCCGGGTGGCCCTGCTCGGCCGCCCCAACGTCGGCAAGTCCAGCCTGCTGAACAAGCTGGTCGGCCACCAGCGCTCCCTGGTCGATCCGGTGGCCGGCACCACCAGGGACCCGGTCGACGAGCTCGTCGAGCTCGGCGGTATCACCTGGCGGTTCGTCGACACAGCCGGCATCAGGCGGCGGTTCAGGGAAAACCAGGGCGCGGACTACTACGCGGCGCTGCGCACCGCGGGCGCGCTGGACCTGGCCGAGGTCGCGGTGGTCTTGGTCGACGCGAGCGAGCCGCTCACCGAACAGGACCTGCGCATCATCTCCATGGTCATCGAGGCCGGCCGGGCCCTGGTCATCGCCTACAACAAGTGGGACCTGGTCGACGAGGAGCGCCAGCACTACCTGGAACGCGAGATCGACCGCCAGCTGCACACGGCCCGCTGGGCGCCCCGGGTGAACATCTCGGCCGCCACCGGGCGGCACATGGACCGGCTGGTCCCGGCGCTGGAGACGGCCCTGGCCGGGTGGGAGACCCGGGTGCCGACGGGCAGGCTCAACGCCTGGCTGACCGGCCTGGTCGCGGCGACCCCGCCGCCGGTGCGCGGCGGGCGCCAGCCCAAGATCTTGTTCGCCACCCAGGCCGGCGTCCGGCCGCCGCACTTCGTCCTGTTCACCTCCGGATTCCTCGAGGCGGGCTACCGCCGGTTCGTGGAGCGGCGGCTGCGCGAAGAGTTCGGCTTCGACGGCAGCCCGGTCCAGGTCTCGGTCCGGGTCAGGGCCAAGCGCGAGGGCTCCGCCGGCCGCCGCCCCGCCGGGGCGTCCCGTCGGCGCTGAGGCGGTGAACCCGCCCGTTCGGCTGATGGATCTTCTCGAGTCCGACCGCCGGCACGTGTGGCACCCGTACGGTCCCATGCCGGGCCGGACCGAACCCCTGGTGGTGGCGTCGGCGGCCGGCGTCCGCCTCCGGCTGGCCGGTTCCCTGCTGCCTCCGGGGGAGACGACCCCACAGAATCTCCCGCGCACGGGGGGGTCCACCCCCCCGTACCCCCCCGGCCCCCCCGAAACCCCGGTAGAGCTCGTCGACGGCATGTCGTCGTGGTGGGCGGCCATCCACGGTTACCGGCACCCGGCGCTCGATGCCGCGGCCGCCGACCAGCTGGGGCGGATGAGCCATGTGATGTTCGGCGGGCTGACCCACGAACCCGCCGTGCGGCTCTGTGAACGGCTCGCCGCGATGGCGCCGAACGGGCTCGAGCACGTGTTCCTGTGCGACTCGGGCTCGGTCTCGGTCGAGGTCGCGGTCAAGATGTGCCTGCAGTACTGGCGCTCGGCCGGGCGGCCGGCCAAGCGGCGGCTGCTGACCTGGCGCGGCGGCTACCACGGGGACACGTTCATGGCCATGTCGGTGTGCGACCCCGAGGGCGGCATGCACGCGATGTGGGACGGGGTGGTCGCCCGCCAGCTGTTCGCCCCCGCGCCGCCGGCCGGCCCGGTGGACCCCGGGTACGCCGCGACCCTGGCCGGGCTGATCGCGGAGCACGCGGACGAGCTGGCCGCGGTGATCGTGGAGCCGGTGGTTCAGGGCGCCGGCGGGATGCGCTTTCACGACCCGGGTTATCTGCGGGTGCTGCGTGATGCCTGCACCGAGCACGACGTGCTGCTGGCGTTCGACGAGATCGCCACCGGGTTCGGCCGCACCGGCGCGCTGTTCGCCGCCGGCCTGGCCGGCGTCAGCCCTGACGTAATGTGCGTGGGCAAGGCCCTGACCGGCGGGTACATGTCGCTGGCGGCCGCGCTGTGCACCCCGGCCGTGGCATCGGGGATCTCCGCGGGCTCGGTGCCGGTGCTGGCGCACGGGCCTACCTTCATGGGCAACCCGCTGGCCTGCGCGGTGGCCCTGGCCTCGCTGTCGGTGCTGCACGACCCGCAGTGGTACCCGGGCGGCTGGCAGGCCTCCGTGGCCAGGCTTGCCTCGGGCCTGGAGGCCGGGCTGGCTCCGGCGCGCGGGCGGCCCGGGGTGGCCGATGTCCGGGTGCTCGGCGGGATCGGCGTGGTCCAGCTGGATCACGCTGTCGACGTGGCCGCGGCCACCGCCGCCGCGGTCCGCGCCGGGGTCTGGCTGCGGCCGTTCCGCGACCTGATCTACACGATGCCGCCCTATATCACCGGCGATGAGGACCTCGCCCTGATCTGCCGCGGCGTGCTCGCCGCGGTCGACGCGACCTAGTACGCGAACGCGCCCGGCGGGGCGGCGGGGGAGGGGACGGCGGTCGCGTCGGTCACCGCCTTGGCCCCGGCGGTGAAACGCACCAGGTCCGTGCCGTACACGACGCGTCCCGGCATCGGGTCGCCCGCCGTCCGCCGGGTGAGCGCGTCCACCGGGAGCGGTTCCGGGCTTGCCACCAGCACCAGGTTGCCGAACCTCCGGCCCCGGAGCACCGCCGCGTCCGCGATCAGGCAGGCGTGCGGGAAGACCGCCCGAGCGGTCGCGACCTGCGCCCTTGTGTGCGCCAGCGGCGCCCCGTCGGCCACGTTGGCCGCGACCACCCCGTCCCTTGAACCCCTTGAATCCCTTGAACCACTTGAGGTGCCGTGCACCACGCGCCGGGCCGCGGCCCAGAACTCCGCCGAAGTCAGGTGGGCCGGGGTACGGCCGCCCGCGAACACGTCGGCGATCACCACGTCGAACGAGCCCGGCCGCAGCCGCTCCAGCTCGGCCCGGGCGTCGCCGACGCGCACCCGGAGCCTGGGGTTCCGCGGCGGCAGCCGGAGCCGGATCAGGTCCACCAGCGCCGCGTCGACCTCCACCGCGAGCTGCGGCGAGCCGGGCCGGGTCGAAGCCACGTAGCGGGCCAGCGTGAGCGCGCCGGCGCCCAGGTGCAGCACGCGCAGCGGCTGTCCGGCGGGCGCTGCCTCGTCGATCACGTGCCCGATCCGCCTGACGTACTCGAAGTCCAGGTAGCCCGGGTCGTCCAGGTCCACGTGCGACTGCGGGACGCCGTCGATCAGCAGCATCCACGCGCCCCGCCGGTCGGCGTCGCGCAGCAGTTCGGGCCCGAAGACCCCTGACACCCCGTCAGCTGGCATCCCGTCGGGCCCATGGCGGGCCGGGCCGGTCTGCCTTCGTCGCCCCATACCGGCAATTATCGGCGGTTCCCGGGCGCGCGCGGGAAACCGGTTCGGTGAAACCGGTCCGCGTGTGCGACGCTGGGAGGGTACATCTGCGCCGCAGGAGGTCCGCATGGCCGTCGAGCAATCAGGAGCCGAAGCGTCACCGGCCCCCGAGTCCCCCCGGGAGGCTGCCGCCGAGGAGGCTGCCGCCAAGCCCGACCTTGACGAGACAAAGCGCAAGTTCCGCGAGGCCCTCGAGCGCAAGCGCAGCACGCACGCCACCACCGAGGGAGCGGACCACACCGGCAAGGTGCACGGCTCGCACGGCCCCGCGGCCAGCCGCCGCTCGTTCCGCCGCAAGAGCGGCTGATCCGCCGCCGACGAACCCGGTATTCCCGCTCGCGGACCGTTCAGATCCGCAGGGGAGGGAAGCCGACGGGCCGATCGCGGTCTACCGGGGTTGCTTACCGGGGTTTACCGGTTCAGGCCGGGGCGGGCTGTATCGCCGCGGCCCAGAGCTGGGTTGGCCGGGCGTGATCCGGACGGCTGGGTCGGCGACCGGCTGCGCGCCTGTCGCGCGCGTCCCGCCGGCGGTCCCGCGAGGGCCTGACGCGCGCCGCGGGCCGGACCATGATCGTCGGGAATTGCCTTCGGGCGTATCTATTGTGAGTCCCCCAACAGACGAACCGTTTGCCGCTTTTCTGCCCAGATGCTTTCAATCTGCGCAGAAAAGCATTTGGTTCACGTTCTGTAATTTGTCCCCGATTTGCACGTTCATGGCCGATCACGTGGGGCTAGCACCAGAATCGATGATGGAGCCGCCAGCCCTACATGGCGCAAGTGCGTGAAGGAAATTTCCCTGCTGAAATCCCGGATGGGATTTCAGCCGCGGCGATAGAGCGGTATCGTACTGCCTGTCAGGAGTGATGTGGAGTATGCCGGTTTCACTCCGGTGTTCGGATGGGGTCGCACCCGGTTCTCCGCGAACGTCCTGACCGCTAACCCCTCTGCCTCATGAGGAGGCGAGCCTGTCGTGCCTCCTGGTCCCACCGTCCGCCGGCGTCGTCTCGGAGCCGAGCTCCGGCGCCTGCGCGAGGCCCATTCGCTCAAGCTCGAGGAAGTAGCCGAGAGGCTGGGGCTGGCCCCGTCGACGCTCTCCCGTATCGAGACGGGCAAGGCGCCGACCAAGACGGCCTACCTGGCGGCCATGCTCGAGATGTACGACGTCGAGGACCCGGGCGCGCGCAAGGTGCTCGTCGACATGGCCCGCGAAGGCCACCGCAAGGGCTGGTGGTCGATCTACGACGACGTCCTGCCCTCGGGTTTCGACATCTACCTGGGCCTGGAGGCGGAAGCCTCCGGGCTGCGCAGCTACGAGTCGGACGTGATTCACGGGCTGCTGCAGACCACCGACTATGCCCTGACGGTGCTCCGCGAACTGCGGCCCAGGGACACCGAGGAACAGATCCGCCGGGTGGTCGACCTGCGCATGCAGCGGCAGCGGCTCCTCGATCAGGACCCGCCGCTGGAGGCCTGGATCATCCTCGACGAGGGGGCGATCAGGCGCAACATCGGCGGTGAAGCGATCATGCGGCACCAGCTTGAGCACCTGATCAAGACCAGCCGGTGGCCGAACGTGACCCTGCAGGTCCTGGGGTTCGAGTGCGGCGCGCACGCGGGGCTGACCGGCCCGTTCGCCATCCTCGACTTTCCCGAGCGGACCGACTCCGACGTCGCCTACACCGAATCCCCGGGCGGCATGATCTACCTGGAGAAGGACCGCGAAGTGCGGTCTTGCGCCGAGGCATTCGACCGGATGCGTGCCGCGGCGCTGTCGCCGGCCGCCTCGGTGGAGCTGATCCAGCGCGTGCTCCACCAATCCGGCTGATCACGACGTACACGGAAAAAACCGCAAATACCCGATGGAAGGAGAGCCGGATGGACACCGACCTCACCGATCTGCGCTGGTTCAAGAGCAGCGCAAGCAGTGCCGCCGGCTGCGTGGAAATAGCGCACCTCCCCAAGGGGGGAGTCGCTGTCCGCGATTCGAAGGACCGGGGCAAGACACCCCACGTCTTCAACCGTCACGAGTGGGAGTGCTTCCTGATCGGCGCGAAGAACGGGGAATTCGACCTCCCGGTCATCTAGGCCTAAGGAGCAGAGGGCGGTGGTCCTGGCGGGTCCACCGCCCTCTGCGCGTCCGGCTTAATCGAAGTCGCCGTCCCTGGCGCCGCCGAGGAAGGCGGCCCACTCGGCCGCGGTGAACACCAGGGCCGGCCCGGCCGGGTGCCGGGAATTCCGCATCGCCACCTGCCCGTCGGGCAGGTCCGCGACCTCGACGCAGTTGCCCCCTTGAGGGCCGCTCCGTCGGCTCTTGCGCCATGTCACCTCGCGCAAGTCCGCGGCGGGCATTCCATTACGGATGCTCATTCGGCTCGTCCTCCAGCTGGTTGATGATCGTGGTGAGGATCCCCGGCGTCTCGCTCGGCTTGGCGCTGATGATGCTGAGCCGCTCCATGGCCAGCAGGTACCGATCCACGTCCGATTTCTTGTCGAAGTAGAGCGCGCTGGTGAGGTGCTCCAGGTAGGCGACATCCGGCAGGTCCGGCTCGCTGAACCGCAGGATGCTGAACCCGCTCGGCGCGGCATGACCACCCATGCCGAACGGGGTGATCTGCAAGGTCAGGTTCTGCCTGCTGCTCAGGCTGAGCAGATAACGCAGCTGATCGCGCAGGATCTCGGCGCTCCCGATCGGCCGCCGCAGCGCGGTTTCCTCGACGATGGCCCACAGCTTGAGCCGGCCCTCGGTGAACCGCCGCTGTCGTTCCTTGCGCAAGATGACATGCCGTTCCGCCTCGCTGACCGGGATGTCGCCCACGGCGAGCACGGCGGCGGCGTACTCGTGGGTTTGCAGCAAGCCGGGGATGAACTGCGGCTCGTAGATCCGGATCGAGGTCGCCGCCTCTTCCATCCCGACGTAGGACTGGAACCAGTCGGGCAGGATGTCGTTGTACCTGTGCCACCAGCCGGGCCGGTTGGCCTGCTCGGCCAGGCTCAGCAGCTGCTCCCGCTCGACCGCGCCGACGCCGTAGTAGGTCAGCAGGTCGAGCACGTCGATCTCGCGGATCGCATTGCGGCCGAGCTCGATCCGGCTGATCTTCGACTCCGACCCGCGGATCGCCCGCGCCGCTTCCTGCGCGGTGATGCCGCGGCTATCCCGCAGCCGCCGCAACTGCGTGCCCAGCAGGATGCGCAGCACGGTAGGCCCTTCCGACGGCTCTGGCATGACGCCTCCCGGATTTCCGCGCCGGGCGGAATTGTTTCTCGCAATTGCGTGGCAAACTGTTGCCACCGGCCGTCGCAAACGTCATGGTATCCCATATGGGATTGCATGCCACCCCCCAATATTGGCGGCCTGGTCGCCCGTCTTGAGACACATCTGTCTTGTGACACTTCTGTCTTCGCTGGCTGATAAAAGCGTTTAGTTCGAGTTCACTTGCGGGCGGCGGCATCGTACCGGGGCCACGCGGCCCCGGGGGCGCTGGGGCACGGGCAACCTCTGTGCCTGCGGTTCGTCCGCCGAGACGTGATCGGCGAGGGCCCAACCTGGCGGCGTACCCGGCCGGAGCGCGGCCTGGCCCCGGAAAAGGGAGACTAAACGCAGGTGCGCGGTGATTCCCGGTCGAGCCTGGTGACTCGCCAGCCGTATTGCTGGCGTTATTCGCGGGCCAGTGCGCATTTAAGGCTTTGCTTTTAGCGGGACGGGCAATTACCGGCGGGCCGGTCGCCGGTACGATCAGAAGGAGCGGCTGTGCCTCGGGCCGCGCCGCCGCCCCGGCGGGCCCGCCCCTAAGATGTCGCTATGCGCTATAGGCCCCTGGGACAGTCGGGACTGCTGGTGTCGGTCGTCGGGCTGGGTTGCAACAACTTCGGCGGGCGCCTGGACGCGGACCGGACGCGCTCGGTGGTGGACGCGGCCATCGACGTCGGGATCACCCTGTTTGACACGTCGGACACATATGGCGGGGGCGGCGGCTCGGAGCGTGCCCTGGGCGAGATCCTCGGCTCGCGCCGTGACCAGGTGGTGCTGGCCACGAAGTTCGGCGGCCGCGGCGTGGACATGGGGTACGGGCCCGCGGCGGGGGCGAAGGGCGGGCGAGCCTACATCCGCCGCGCGGTGGCCGGATCACTGCGCCGGCTGCGCACCGACTACATCGACCTGTACCAGCTGCACGTCCCTGACCTGGCGACCCCGGTCGAGGAGACCCTCGCCGCGCTGAGCGAGCTGGTCGCCGAGGGCAAGGTCAGGTACATCGGCCACTCGAACTTCTCCGGCTGGCAGCTGGCCGACGCCGCGCACCTCGCGGCGCGTCACGGCCACACCCCGTTCATCTCGGCGCAGAACCACTGGTCGCTGCTCGAGCGCCAGGCCGAGGCGGACGTCGTCCCCGCGGCGAGGCACTTCGGCCTGGGCGTGCTGCCCTACTTCCCGCTCGCCAACGGCCTGCTGACCGGCAAGGTCAGGCAGGGCCAGCCGATTCCGGCGGGGACCAGGCTGTCCGGTCGTCAGGGCTACGTGACCGACGAGAAGCTGGCCAAGGTGGAGGCGCTGATCGCCTGGGCGCAGGACCGCGGCGTCACCCTGCTGGAGACCGCGATCGGCGCCCTGGCCGCCTATCCCGGCTGCTCTTCGGTGATCGCAGGCGCGACCAGCGCCGAGCAGGTCAAGGCCAACGCGGCCGCCGCGGACTGGACCCCCACCGAGGCCGAACGGGCCGAGATCGACGCCATCGCCCCGCCGCCTCCGCCGCCGGTGCAGTAGAAGTCGATCTGCTAGCCGCCCGCGACCGCTCGCTCGTACAGGGCCGCGGCGTTCGCGCCGAGCACGGCCGAGTACGAGACCTGAGGCGTGTCGCCGCCCTGCTGGTACCCGCCGATGACGCCGAGCACCAGGCCCTGCCCGGTGGCCTGGTCGACCTCGCTCAGGAAGGGCCCGCCGCTGGTCCCGTTGGTGTAGCCGCCGCAGTCGAACTCGAGCTGGCCTGCCATCGGCTGCCTGAGCCAGTTCCGGCAGGTGACGGGTTGGTTGGTGGCGTTCGGGTAGCCGATCACCTGGACCAGCTGACGGCTGACCGGAGTGCCGGTGGCCAGCCGTTCCGCTCCCGTCACGTCCTGGACCGGCACGCTCGATCCAGGCTGGCCGACCCGCAGGAAGGCAAAATCGTCATCGTCGCTGGACGAGGATTTCCAGGCCTGGTCGACGTAGACCTTGGTCACCGTCCAGGTGCCGTACGGCCGGTCGCCGCCGTGGTAACCGGGCACGAAGTCGATGGTGCCCGACGCGCCGGTCACGCAGTGCGCGGCGGTGATCAGCAGGTCGCCAGCCGGGCTGTCGACCACGCTCGCCGTGCAGAAGTGCTGGCCGAGCCGGCCCGCGGACGCGGTGAACAGCGCCCCCACCGCCGGGGTGCCGGCGAACGCCTGGCCGTTTCGCGAGGGCGCGGCCAGATGCCGGACAGCCCGCACGAAGCCGGTAGCGATGTTGCTGGCGGCCCCGTTAGCGGGGGTCAGCGTGACGACCGCGCCGACGGCGAGCGCGGTGACCAGCGCCATCCTGGAAGGTGGCCAGGTGATCCAGCGGGTCCGTTTGTGCGGGCCGCTAGGGCCGGCCGGTGCGGTGTCCTTGTCGCGGACGCCTGGGTGACGCCTGGCCCGTCGCCCGGTTCCCAACAGCACCTACCCTGGTCACCTGCCCAACTTTGTCCGTGATTGAGGGTATTTGCGCACGGTATCGATACTTAATTGTGATCGACAAGGTGCGACTGTACCAGAGGCAAACTCTCCAAAGTTGGTCAGAAGTCACCCGGCTGAGCTGGGGATTCCCTGTGAGCGTGGCCTGCGCCCCCGGTTCTACCTGGGGTCGGGCCGGTCGACGTTCCGGTGCCGGCTCACCAGCGGTCGTGCACGGTGGCGCGGAAGTACTTGTCGTACAGGCCCTCGATCGCGCCGAGCTCGGCCTGCGGCAGCGGCGGCAGGCTGGCCGCCTCGGCGTTCTGCCGGGCCTGGGCGGTGTTGCGGGCGCCGGGGATCACGGTTGTCACCCCGGGCTGCTGGATGACCCAGCGCAGCGCCCACTGCGCGGGAGTGCCGCCGGGCAGGCCGCCGGTAATGGCCGCGAACTCGGCCGCCGCGTCGGCGCCTGCCTCCAGGCCCACCCCGGAGAAGGTCTCCCCGACGTCGAACGCCTCGCCGTGGGCGTTGTAGTTGCGGTGGTCGTCGGCGGCGAACGTGGTGTTCTTGGTGTACCGGCCGGAGAGCAGCCCGGACGCGAGCGGCACCCGGGCGATGATGCCGACACCCGCCGCGGCCGCCGCGGGCAGCACCTGGTCGAGCGGCTTGCGCCGGAACGCGTTCAGGATGATCTGCACGGTGGCCACGCCCGGGCGCGCGATTGCGGTCAGCGCCTGGTCGGAGGTTTCCACGCTGACCCCGTACGCCGCGATGCAGTCCTCGGACACCAGCGTGTCGAGCGCGTCGAACACGGCGTCCGAGGCGAACACCGCGGTCGGCGGGCTGTGCAGCTGGACCAGGTCCAATCGGTCCGTGCCCAGGTTGATCCGGGACCTGTCAGTCCACGCGCGGAAGTTCTCCAGCGTGTAGTGCTCTGGTACCTGCTCGACCCGGCGGCCCATCTTGGTCGCGACCATGATGCCCTGCCCGGCGTTGCCGGCCAGGAAGCGGCCGATGACGCGCTCGCTGCGCCCGTCGCCGTAGACGTCGGCCGTGTCGAAGAACGTGACCCCGGACTCGACCGCGGCCCGCAGCACCTCCATCGCGTCGGCCTCGGACACGTTCCCCCAGTCCGCGCCCAGTTGCCAGGTGCCCAGCCCGATCACAGAAACCGGCCGTCCCGTCCGGCCGAGTACCCGCTGCTCCATGATTCGCGATCCTACTAATGCCCGGCGGGACCGCCGGCGGCCGCCCGGTAAGCGCCCGGGGTAACGCCGTAGTAGCGCCGGAACCACCGGGTCAGGTGCGCCTGGTCGGCGAAGCCGGCGTCGGCCGCGACCTCGGCAGGCGCAGCGCCCGCGGACAGCAGCCGACGCGCCGTCCGCACCCGGAGCTGACGCTGATAGTCGCTCGGCGAGAGCCCGTAGGCCTGGCGGAAGGCGCGGTAGGCCGCGTAGCGGCTGCAGCCCGCCGCCGCGGCCAGGTCGTCCGCGGTCAGCTCGCCGCCGCCTACCTCGCCCGCGCTGTCCTGGATGAGGTCGCGGATCCGCGCCGCCACCAGCCGGCCCGCCCCGCGCCGGGTTGACTCGCGTCCCGAGGCGTGCCTGACCAGAAGCCGCGCCGTCCCGGCGAGCCGCTCGTACCGCTCGAGTTCGCTGGTTTCGGAGTCCGGCCCGGTGAGCACCCGGTGCAGCCGGCGCACCGAGGCGGCCATCGCCGGGTCCTCGATCACCGGCGAGCGGAACAGCGGTAGCGGGGTCCCGGTCAGGGAGGCGAGGAACTCCGGCCAGATGTGCACCATCCGGTAGGTGAAGCCGCCGTCGACGGCCGCGTGCCCGTCGTGCGGGTCGTCCGGGTTGAAGGCCATGACCATGCCGCTGGCGCTCACGTGCCGCCCGTGACGGCAGGTGAAGGCCTGCGCGCCGGTCTCGGTCACCCCGAAGGAGTAGCTCTCGTGGGAGTGCCGGTGATACACGTGCGAGGTGAAGTGCGCGTGCATCGCCTCGACCGGCACGCCGTCCGCGCGCCAGTACCTGGCCCAGTCGTCCCCGGCCATGTTCCGATTATCGCGCTCCAGCGTTCAAGACGACGGGCCGTATCCCGGCCAGACTGGGCGCATGACCGTACGTTTCGACACCAAGATCGCCATCGCGGTGCGGGCCGACCTGCAGCAATGGCAGAAGCTGAACGTCACCGCGTTCCTGGCCAGCGGGATCGCCGCTAGTACCGGAGAGGTTATCGGCAAGCCGTACGAGGACGACTCGGGGAACACCTACCTGGAGCTGTTCCGGCAGCCCGTGGTGGTGTACGCGGCCGACGCCGGGACGCTCAGCCAGGCCCACCAGCGGGCGCTGACCCGTCAGCTGCCGATGGCGATCTACACCATGGACATGTTCACGACCGGCAACGACGACGACAACCGGGCCGTGGTGCGCGCGGTCCCCGCCGCCGAACTGGACTTCGCCGGCCTGGCCGTGCACGGCCCGCGCAACGCCGTCGACAAGATTTTCAAGGGCGCTACGCTGCACCCATGAGAGCAGCGCTGTACCGGGACATGGGAGAAGCAGCCGAGGTCTTCTGCGTCGAGGAGGTTGACCGGCCCGAGCCGGGACCGGGTGAGGTCCTGGTCCGCGTGCACGCCTCCGGCGTCAACCCCACCGACTACAAGGCCAGGTCCGGGGCGGTGCCGCGGCCCATCGACGACTACCAGATCCCGCACCAGGATGGCGCCGGGGTCATCGAGGCGGTCGGCGCCGGGGTCGATTCCGGCCGCGTCGGCGAGCGGGTCTGGCTGTGGCTGGCCGCGGCAGGCCGCCGCTGCGGGACCGCCGCCGAGTGGACCACGGTGCCCGCGCGGCAGGCGGTAACGCTGCCGGACGGCGCCTCGTTCGAACTGGGTGCCTCGCTGGGCGTTCCGGCCATGACGGCGCACTACTGCCTGTTCGCCGATGGGCCGGTGACCGGGCAGACGGTGCTGGTGGCCGGGGGCGCCGGCGCGGTCGGTCACTTCGCCATCGAATTGGCCAAACGGGCCGGGGCGCGTGTCGTCACGACCGTGAGCAGCCCGGACAAGGCGGCGCTGGCCGAGAAGGCGGGCGCGGACCTGGTGGTGAACTACCGCTCGCCCGACGCGGCCGATCAGGTCAGGGCGTTCGGCCCGGTGGACCGGGTCATCGAGGTGGCGCTCGGCGCCAACCTCCAGCTCGACCTCGCCACGGCCGGGCCGCATGCCACGATCGTGACCTACGCGGCCGAGCCGGCCGACCCGGAGCTGCCGGTGCGGGCCTGCATGACGGCCAACCTCACGCTCAAGTTCGTCCTGCTCTACGGGGTAGAGATGACCGCGCTCGACCAGGCCGCCGCCGACATCACCGCCGCGCTGGCCGCGGGCGAGCTCACCGGGCTGCCGGTGCGCAAATACCCGCTGGCTGACATCGCAGCGGCGCACCAGGCCGCCGAGAGCGGCACCGTCGGCAAGGTCATCGTCACCCTGTAACCGTCGGCGGGGCAGGCCAGCATGGCCGGGCGGCGTGCACTGAGGACCGGCGCGGGGGGCGGCGCCGACAGGCCGGGGGAGGGGGCTGCATCGGCTGGGCTCGCGGGCGGGGTCGCGTGCCGGCTGGCCCCCGGGTCAGCTACTTCTTCGGGAAGACCCCGGTGTGGCCGGTACCGCCCCAGAAGACCTTGGTGCCGACCCGGTCCTTCTGGCCACGGCCGGAGCATTTTCGACAGCGCCGGTACGAGCCCTTGTAGACGCCGCCGAAGTGCCTGCCGCTCATGTTGCAGGTAGGACACTTGCGGAGGGGATGGATACGGGTCGAGACGACGTAGCTGACCGCAATTGCGGCAATAATCAGAACCGCTACCATGCTAGGTACTCCTTACTGACCCCACCAGAACCGCCCGTAGCCCTGGTACCGCCTTTCACACGGGCCGGGTACCGCGATCCGGAGAGGGTTGGCCACCGCCGCAGCTACTGAGGTTGGATCTCACCCCCAGTATTTGCTCACTTGCACAGAGTAAACCACTCTGGCCGGATATGTGAAGTGATTTTGACACGGCGGTTACCGCAATGAGATGTAGTTGTCTCATTTGAGACAGCCGCATGACGGTCGTCAGCGATATGCGCTAATGCCAAGCCTCACGGCAAGGCCGACGCCGCATAGGCTCACCACGACCCGGAATGGGCCGGCCGGGACCTTCCTGACGATCTTCGGGCCGATCCAGCCGCCCGCCAGGAAGCCCGCCGCGAGCGGCACCACCAGGGCCCACCGGACGTCGCCGAACAATGCGAAGCACGCCGCGGCCGTGGCATTCGCCATTCCGGAGACCGCGTTCTTCACGGCATTCACCGTGGCCAGTGATGCGTCAATCATCATGCTGAGCACCACGAGCAACATGACGCCCGCGGCGGCGCCGAAATATCCGACGTACATGGCCACGGCGAACAGGGCCACGACGTGGACCACCCTGTTCCCGCCGTCCGCGGACGGCGCCAGCCTTTTGATCCTGGGCTGGATGAGCAGCACCAGCGAGGCGCCGCCGATCAGCACCGGCACCACCACGGTGAAGGTCCTCGCGGGGGTCAGCAGCAGCACCGCCGCCCCGGCCGCGCCGCCCAGTGCCGTGACAGCCCCGATCCTGATCACCCGTCGGCCCTGCCCGGTCAGTTCCGGCTTCGAGCCGATCACCGATCCCGCCCCGGTGAGCACGAGCGAGACCGTGTTGGTCATGTTCGCGCTGAGCGGCGGCACCCCGAGCGCCAGTAGCGCCGGGTAGGTAACCAGCGAGGCGATGCTCACCACCGTGCTGAAAATTCCGCCGAGTGTCCCGGCGGCGAGCAGCAGGAGCGCCTCAGAGATCTTCATCCGAAGTCAGGATCCCCCAGCCCCGCCCCGCCCCGCACCCTCAGCCGGTGTGATCCCCATCGCATCCCTCGCCACCTCCGCCGCGGCGTCTCCGCCTCGCAGTCTCCGCCGCCAGCTCAGCCCCAGCAGCCACATTCCCAGTCAATGAACGTGGCGTTCTACCCAAAAGAATCGGTAGAACGCCACAACCACTGAATCGACGCGACCACCCCTGGTGCCCACCTGCGCGGTCTTCGGTTCGCTCAGGGCAGAGATGCTTTGAGCTCAAATGATTTGACGTAGAAATAGCTCCGGGTGAAACTGGCGGCGTGAACGAGGCGGAATCCCCTGGGGCCACTGAGCCTGCGGCCAGTGAGTCCGAGGCCGGCGAGCCCGCGGCGGCAGGGTGCGGGCCGGAGCGAGGGCGAGCGGGCTGGATC
>Ga0207683_10002451_pt1 | contig 16175 bp, 14 predicted proteins | sample KBSM73metaG_FD_184333 | JGI IMG/M metagenome (GOLD analysis project Ga0207683, IMG submission 184333) | Miscanthus rhizosphere microbial communities from Kellogg Biological Station, Michigan, USA - KBS M7-3 metaG (SPAdes) (version 2) | ecosystem: Host-associated > Plants > Roots > Rhizosphere >... | reverse complement strand
TACACGCTCGGGGTGATCGGAAAGGCGGGCCTGGGCACGCCGCACATGGACGGCAATACGCGGCTTTGCACGGCCACGGCCGCAGCGGCACTGAAGGAAAGCTTCGGCGCGGACGGGCAGCCCGGAAGCTACTGGGACATCGACGAGACCGACTGCATCTTCATGGTCGGGCACAACATGTCCAGCACGGATACGGTGCTGTGGTCTCGCGTGCTCGACCGCCGTAGCGGACCAAACCCGCCGAAGCTGATTGTCGTCGACCCCCGCGAAACCATGACGGCCCGCGAGGCCGACCTGCACCTGAGACCGAAGCTCGGGACCAACGTCGCACTGCTGAACGGCCTGCTGCACCTGGTATTGGAGGAAGGCTACTTTGACGGTGCCTTCATCGACAACCACACGCTCGGTGCAGCCAAGCTCGAGGAGATCGTCTCGAAGTACCCGCCCGAGCGAGTCGAGGAGATCACGGGCGTCCCGGCTGCAGACCTCCGGCGGGCTGCGTCGATGATCGGCAAGTCGCGAGGACTGCTCAGCACCTGCCTGCAGGGCGTGTACCAGTCGAACCAGGCGACCGCGGCCGCGGTGCAGGTCAACAACCTTAATTTGCTGCTCGGTCGCATCGGCCGCCCCGGCTGCGGCATCCTGCAAATGAACGGGCAGCCCACGTCGCAGAATACGCGGGAGTGCGGTGCCGACGGCGACCTGCCGGCCTTTCGCAACTGGGAGAACGAGGAGCACATCCGCGAGCTCGCGGAGCTCTGGAACGTCGAGCCGGGGATCATCCCGCACTGGGCGCCCCCGACGCACGCGATGCAGATATTCCGCTATTGCGAGACGGGATCGATCCGCTTCTTGTGGATCCAGGCGACGAACCCGGCGGTGTCGCTGCCACACCTGGACCGCGTGCGCGCCACGCTGCGCCGGCCGGGGCTCTTCCTCGTCGTGCAAGACGCCTTCATGACCGAGACGGCCGAATTCGCCGACGTCGTGCTGCCGGCTGCGATCTGGGGCGAGAAGACCGGGACGTTCACGAACGTCGACCGCACCGTCCACATCAGCTACAAGGCCGTGGAGCCGCCCGGCCAAGCGCGTTCGGACTTCGACATCTTCCTGCAGTTCGCGCGGCGCATGGACTTTCGAGACAAGGACGACCAACCCCTGATCAAGTGGCGCACGCCCGAGGAATGCTTCGAGGCATGGAAGGAGTGCACCCGCGGGCGCCCTTGCGACTACACGGGCCGAGCTACGCGCTGCTCACCGGCGGCTCTGGGATCCAGTGGCCTTGCAACGAAGAAGCGCCTCAAGGGTCGCGCCGTATCTACACCGACCTCGTCTTCCCGACTGAAGAGGGTGATTGCGAGAGTTTCGGACACGACCTCCTCACGGGCGCGCCCATCGAGCCGGTCAAGTACAAGGCGCAGCGGCCAGATGGTCGCGCGTGGCTAAAGGCCGCCGAGTACGTGCCGCCAGCGGAGCAGCCGAACGAGCACTACCCCTTCTTTCTGACCACCGGGCGCTTGGTCTTTCACTTCCACACGCGGACGAAGACGGGACGGGCGCCCGAGCTCAATGCCGCCGCTCCCGACGAGCAGGTCGAAATCTGCTCAGAGGACGCGGCCAGGCTGGGCGTGGCGGACGCGGACTGGCTGCGCATCACGTCGCGTCGCGGCGTGCTCGATGTACAGGTGCGCATCGGCAAGGTGGCGCAGGGCGAGCTCTTCCTGCCGTTTCACTTCGGCTACTGGGATTCGCCAGGACACGCGCGTGCCGCCAACGAACTGACGCTCTTCGAGTGGGATCCGGTCAGCAAGCAGCCCCACTACAAGTACGCCGCCGTGGCCGTCGAGAAGATCGCGCGACCGCAGGATCGCCAACCGCAACAGGTCCACGTTGACGCAACGGACCCCGACGCTGGCGACAGCGGCACGACGGTGAAGGAGGCTGCCAAGCATGTCGTCGACTCCGTGAAGCTGCTGGCCCCGGAGCGCGCGCACGTGCCCGACTATTTGGGCTTGCTGCAGCTGAGCGAGCAGCGTCTAGTGAAGGGGTTCGAGCAGGTGCGAGACACCCATGGACTCGAGCCAGACATCGTCACGACTTGCCGGCAGTTCGAGACATGGTCGGGCGCTTCAGCCGAAGGGCTGGAACCCTTTGTCAAGAAGTACGGGAAGCGGCGCGAAGGCGAGCCTGAGCGCCTCGACAAGGCGTTGCTGAAGCGCCGGTCGCCGAGCGGCTTCAACCTGGTGCGGGATCTTCACGATCTCTGGCTGCTCGTGAACGAGAGCCTCATTTCCGTGGACATCCTCGAGCAGGCCGGCCACGCGCTGCGCGACCACGAGCTGCTCGATGTGCTCCAGCATGTGCGCGAGAGCAACCAGCGGCAGGGTGATTGGCTCAGGAGTCGATTGCGGCAGGCGGCACCGCAGGTCCTGATCGTGCCGTCCTGACGCGCCCGCCCGCGAGGTCTGGCAGGAGTTACGTCAGCAGTTCGAATAGCCGAACTGAAGCTGCCGACCCTTGCGGACTTTGCAAGGTTGCACCGCAACGCCGCGAAGCGGACATGCAGGTCAGCAATCTCGACTCGCCCTCGTGGCATCTTCCGCCACTCGTATTGCGAAACGCTTCTGCGAGCACACCTCGGTTTGTCAGAGCTGAGCCTCCTGCCAGGTCCGTCGCGGCGCAAGACGCCGGGGGTGGGCCATCTGCGCTTCCTGACCTGTTGCTCATCCGTCGAGACGACGTGGGAGTCATGCCGCCGGATCGCAGTCGCCAGCCGAGTCAGTGGGGCATGCAGAGCCGCCACAATTGGCCATGATCCACGGGCGGCCCGTATCGAGCACACCCAGGTACGCCGAACCAGATTTCGCCGTCCCTGGCTTGGTCGCGAGCTACATACTGGCTTCTTCAGGAAGCATCTCTCAATGACCCTCAGTCTTCGCACTTCCCCTCTGCTCCCTTCCATCCTTGCAACCTTGATCCTGGTCGGCTTGGCCGGGACTGCTTCTGGCGCGCCGCATCCCAAGGCCCACGCAGCAGCTCACAAGCCAAAGCCGGTCCCATCCTCGGAGCCCGCAACCACCACCGACGCGAACGGACTCTCGGTGCCGGTGCTCGCCAACAGGGCATGGGTCCTGATGGACTTCAACACGGGGCAGATCCTCGCCTCCTCCAACCCGGACGAACCGCTCCCGCCCGCGTCCCTGACCAAAATGATGACCAGCTACCTGGTGGAACAGGGGCTGAAGAGCGGCAAGCTGAAGCCCACCGAACCGGTCACCATGAGCCTGAGCGCCTGGTGCCGCGGCGGCAAGGATGGCGACAGTTGCATGTTCGTGCCGCTCAACGCGCAAGTGCCCTTGATCGACATGCTGCGCGGTGTCGTCATCGACAGCGGGAACGACGCCTCCAAGGCGTTAGCCGAGCATATCGGCGGCTCGCAATCCGGGTTCGCCGCCATGATGAACGCGGAAGCGGCGAAGCTGGGGATGACGCATACGCATTTCGAAAATTCGGACGGGCTGCCCAGCCCCGACCACAAGGCCTCGGCACGCGACCTCGCCGTGCTCGCACAGGCCATCATCCGCAATAGCGCCGAGTACTACCCGATCTACGCGGAGCACGACTTCACCTACAACGGCATCAAGCAGGGCAATCGCAATGCATTGCTGTACACCGATCCGACCGTCGACGGACTCAAGACGGGGCACACGGAGGAAGCTGGGTATTGCTTGACCGCTTCGGCCAAGCGAAACGGCATGCGCCTGATTTCGGTCATCATGAACGCGAACAGCGCGCAAGCTCGAGCTGACCAGACCCGGGTGCTGTTCAACTGGGGCTACAGCAACTTCGAGGAAGCGACCCCTGTCCAGGCAGGCGCGCCACTGGCGACCGCCAAGGTGCTGTACGGCGTGGCGCCGGATGTCGCGGCGGGCGTTGCACAGTCGTGGACGCTGGTGATACCGAAGGGACAAGGCGCCGCGGTCAAGACCTCGGTCTTGCTGACCTCGGGCCTGGAGGCGCCGATCTCCAAGGGTGCCGTGATCGGCAAGATCGTCGTCACGGCCAACGGCAAGCAACTCGGGGAGGCGCCGGTCGTGGCGCTTGCTGGCGTCGAGCGCGCGGGTTTCTTCCTGCGCATGCGCCAGCACATCTCCGGCTGGTTCTCGAAGTAGCGCGCATCCCTGATCACGTCAACGCCGCTTCCGCGAAGCGGTCGTTGGCGACCTCCCTTCCTGGCCCGGACTATCGGTTCGCGACGCTGGCCGACAGCTGATGTTTGGAATTCCCGCGATCACACAGGAGAACCGCTGCCGGGCTTCGCCTCGAACTCGACGTCCGGGCCAGAAGCGGATGTTCGCGAAGCCCCACATTGCAGTCACCTAGCAAGCACTGAGCGTTTGCAGGAAACTTCAAAGCACGACGGCATGGGAGGGAAAGGGGCGAAGCCGTTCAGAATACCTCGACCGTATCTGCCTATTTCGGCGACAGCGGCGGATGTGTGTCCAAGGGACCATCCTTGTCGCCAACTCCGGACATCTTCAGCCGGATTCTCTCGATGGCGCGTACCGGTTCAAGACCTTTCGGGCAAACCTCGGCGCAGTTCATGATCGTGCGGCAACGAAACAGCCGGTACGCGTCGTTCAAGTCGTCGAGCCTTGCGTCGGTAGCGCGGTCCCGGCTATCGACGATGAAACGGAAGGCCTGGATCAGACCGGCCGGGCCGACGAGCTTGTCGGGGTTCCACCAGTACGAAGGGCATTGACTGCTGCAGCACGCGCAGAGGATGCACTCGTACGAGCCATTCAATCGGTCGCGCTCGGCAGGCGATTGCAGCCGTTCCTTTTCCGGCGGCGTCTCGTCGTTGATGAGGTAAGGGGTGATCGAGTGATATTGCTTGTAGAACTGTGTCATGTCGACCACCAGGTCGCGAATGATCGGAAAGCTCGGCAGAGGCCGGATGACGACCGGTTCTATGAGGTCGCGCACGCGGGTGATGCACGCCAAGCCGTTGCGGCCGTTGATGTTCATCGCGTCCGAGCCGCACACGCCTTCCCGGCATGACTTTCTTAGCGTCAGTGTCGGATCCTGCTGCTTGAGCCGTAGGATCACGTCGAGAAGCATGTGCTCGGTAGGCAGCAGTTCCAGCTCGAAGTCCTGCATGTAGGCCTTGGCGTCTTGCTCGGGGTCGAAGCGGAAGATCGAGAACTTCATGGCGACTCCCGTTTCAAGTGCTTTCAGCGGCGACGTCAACACTTCAGCGAGGAATCGACGCCAAGATCCAAACGACTGAGATGGCGATAGCGAACAAACCGCCACCGACGGTCGCGAGAAGCAGGCGCTGCAGCGCCGGTGGCTTCGCGTAGTCGAGCAGCACGTCGCGCAGGCCCACCCACATGTGTGACAGCAGCGCCGCGAAAAAGGTAGCCAGCGCGACCCCGGTACTGGGGCGGCCGACCCAGCCAAGCCACTGCGCGTAGCCGTGCACTGGATCGATCGCGAACCTGGTGAGCAGGAAAATCACGAAGACCAGCATGTAGGCGGCGCTGAGCCGCTGCACCCACCAGGCGGCCAGCCCGGTCGACCGCATGCCCGGGGTTCTCACAGCAGAACCACCGCCGCGAGCACCGCCAAGGCGACGCCGCCGAGATTCACGAACCACGCACTGCGCCGCGCCAAGCGAAGCGGCGAGCCGATGTCGAAGTCCGACAACAGGTGCCGCACCCCCGCCAGGACGTGGTGTGAAATCGCCCAGACGAGAACCACCAGCGCGGCCTTGACCGGAACGAGTCGCAAGTGACTCGCGACGTGGGCGAATGACTGCTCGTCTTTGAGCGACAAGGCTAGCAGGTAAACGACAACGGGGACACCAATCGCCAGAACGACGCCGCTGATGCGATGCCCGATCGAGGCGAGCGCGCCAACGGGCATCTGGATGTGCCGCAGGTCGAGAAAGACAGGTCTCTTCGTTCGCGTCATGCTGCCTCGGGGCTATCGAGCCGGCGACTCAGGATCCGCTTGCGCTCGTTCGTCGAATAGTTCAGATGAGATAGTGTCTCTCCTTCGGCAGCGCGCAAGGAGGGTCAATGATCGCGACGACGAACACTGAGAGTCTCGCAGCGTCAGTTGAAGAGGGCGCCGAGGCCTGCAAGGTATTGACGATCGGGCATTCGACGCGTTCGGTCGACGAGTTCGTGAGCTTGCTTTCAGCGCACGGCGTGACTCAGCTGGTCGACGTTCGTACCGTGCCCCGCTCGCGACACAACCCGCAGTTCAACGCGGATGTCCTGCCCGCTTCCCTCGCGTCAGCCGGAATTGGCTACGCGCACGCCTCGGGGCTGGGGGGCTTCCGGCCGACGCTCGCGGGCTCGCCGAACGGCGGCTGGCGCAATCTGTCGTTCCGCGGCTACGCCGACTACATGCAGAGCGACGACTTCGCCGCCGACCTCTTCAGCCTGATAGAGCTGGCGCGCCGTGATCGCGTTGCCCTGATGTGCGCCGAAGCTGTGCCGTGGCGTTGCCACCGCTCGCTGATTGCCGACGCGCTGCTTGTGCACGGCGTAGCGAGCTGCGAGATCGTCGGCGCGAAGCGCTTGCAGGCTCATCGGCTGACTCTGTTCGCCAAGGTTCGGGGCGTGTCGATCACTTATCCACCGGCAGACTCCTGATCCTGTTGATCGCGTTGAGGAATTGTCGTCATGGCCACTTCGAAAGCCGATTCAATGGAAAGCGCCAAGCAGCGCCAGAGGGCACTTCAACGCTGGAACAACGAGGGCGGGGCCGGCCCGGGAGGCCGGCCTGTCGACGTAAGTTTCGCGGGCGCGCTGGCCAGCGGTCCGCCGCTCGGCAACGCCGAGCTGGTGCAATTGCAGGTCCGCGTCATTGCACTGGAAAACGTGGTCATCACGTTGCTCGCGCAAGCCACCCAGGCGCAGGTGGAACTGGTTCGCGACATGGCCGCGTACATCTCGCCCCGGCCAGGATTTACGCCTCACCCGCTGACCGTCGGTGCCGCTGGCGAGATGTTGAGCTTGGTCGATCGGTCGAAGCATTTCCGCCCCACGGAGGATGGAACAGACGAGCCGACCTAGGGTGTCGCGATACGGCGCACGCCGCTCAGGCGCATCCGGCGGACATCCCCCGTCGAAAGCGATAGCTACCCTTCGCTTACGTACGTTCGATACCATTGCAAGGGGCTTCGAGTGACTGAGAGCCGACAGCCCGGGAGTGACTGCTCTTTCAGATTCCGACGGACCGCTTCGGGTCCCGTTGCGGTCCTTCGGCTCGCACGTCAGTAGTTCGCCATCGGGCGGGCACGACCCCGCGGCATGAAGCTGGGGGCGGGTTGTGCGGCGACGGCTGGCGGTCGTAGGATGAGATCGGGCGCTGCTGAGGAGGTCGGCCTCTCCTTGGTGCCGTGCGCCCGTTCAGTAGTTGGACCGGCAGTCCTGCACCGAGTACAACGGCCTCGGCGGCGATCACTGCGATCGCCGTGACCAGTCCAAGACCATCCGCCACCTGCTCAAGCGGCTTCAAGACCTCGGCTGCGATGTTCCTGAGCTGACTCATGCGACGTGGAGCTACCTAGTAGGCTTTCGACGCTTGTCGACCTTGACCCTGCGCCGACGGCGGACTTGAAGGGCTCTTGCCCAGCGGGTGGCCGCCTGCGAGAGCGGGTATAGGCGCAACTCCTTGACCAGGTTGAGAGCACGCGTGACCGGAAGCGTGAACCTCACCCACCGGGCGAGGCCCAAACGCTGGACGGCTACGGCGGAGATCCGGACACTATCTCCGACACGACCGGCTGCTATCGTGGCCGGGTCCACTGCCCTGCGAGCACTCGCACATGGCTATCGACAGCCCGCCCTATGCGGCAAACCATTCGGCAACCGTCGGGCCGGCGGAGCGAAACAAGACTGATGCCCCACGCCGCAAGCCTGATAACGACTCTCGCAGCTGGTTTTGGCTTGGCCCTGCTGTTCGGTTTCATCGCCGCACGTCTCAGGCTGCCGGCCCTTGTCGGCTACCTGGTCGCTGGCGTTGTAATCGGACCTGCAACGCCCGGCTTTGTCGCGGACGCCCAGATTGCAGCGCAGCTTGCCGACATCGGGGTCATGCTGCTCATGTTCGGTGTCGGTCTCCACTTCTCGATCGGAGACCTACTGGCCGTTCGCCGGATCGCCTTGCCGGGGGCCTTTGTCGGCATGCTCGTCGGGACCTCACTGGGGGCCGGTTTGGCCGCCTTGTGGGGCTGGTCGGTCGCGGCGGCGCTTGTATTCGGCCTGTCTCTCTCGGTTGCCAGCACGGTCGTGCTCCTCAAGGCGCTAGAGAGTCGAGGCATCCTCGACTCCGGAAGTGGGCGAATTGCGGTGGGCTGGCTTGTCGTCGAAGACTTGGTGATGGTGCTGGTGTTGGTGCTACTGCCTGCACTCGCGGTGCCGTCGGGCGGAGCCGCGAGCGGTTTCGGACCAGACCGCAGCACCGCGTTGACTGTCGTCGTCACGCTGGCCCAGGTGGGAGGCTTCGTCGCTTTCATGCTCATCGTCGGCCGACGCCTCTTTCCTTGGCTGCTCTGGCATGTCGCGAAGACCGGTTCGCGTGAGCTCTTCACGCTCTGCGTAGTCGCTGCTGCAGTCGGCATCGCCTTCGGCTCGGCCGCTGTGTTCGGCGTCTCCTTCACCCTGGGAGCGTTTTTTGCTGGCCTCGTCCTGCGCGAGTCCGAATTCAGCCAGCGAGCGGCCCAGCAGACGCTGCCGCTGCAAGACGCATTTGCGGTCTTGTTCTTCGTTTCCGTAGGGATGCTGTTCGACCCCGACATCGTGGTCTCCCAGCCGCTGCGGGTCATGGCGACCGTCGCAGTCATCATGCTGGGCAAGCCCGTAGCCGCCATGGTGCTCGTTTTGGTATTCAGGTACCCGGTAAGGGCGGCGCTCACCGTCGCCGCGAGCCTCGCGCAGATCGGTGAGTTTTCCTTCATCCTCGCGGGCCTGGGGGTGTTGCTGGGGATCTTGCCGAGGGAAGGTCAAAGTCTGATCCTGGCCGGAGCGGTGCTCTCCATCGCACTTAATCCCGTTCTCTTCACCGCGCTGATTCCCCTTGAGAAGTGGCTGCTTCGAAAGCCGGGTCTCGCGACGCGCCTGGAGACAGCGGCCAACCCCTTGGCCGAGCTGCCGACCTCGACGGAGAGGCGCTTCCTCTCCAAGCAGGTGGTGCTCGTGGGTTGGGGGCGAGTCGGCAAGCGAATCGCCGACGCCCTTACAGCGGAGGCAATTCCCTATGTCGTCGCAGAAGAAAATCGAGAGTTCGTCGAGACACTACGAGGGCGCGGCATTCCTGCGGTGTGGGGCGACGCCACGGAGGCTTCGGTGTTGATTCAAGCCCATATCAGGGATGCCAAGGCGTTGGTCATTGCGACGCCTGAGACCATCCACGTTCGAAAGATGGTGGACATCGCGCGGACCCTCAATCCGCTCATTCAAATTGTTGTCAGAAGTCACAACGCCGCGGAGGCCGAACTGCTCGAAAGCGAGGGTGCGGGCAAGGTTTTTGTGGGCGAAAGCGAGCTGGCAAATGCGATGGTTCGACATTTGTTATTCATCGTGAAGCCTGGGGTGGTTGAACCTCCGTAACTGATCGGCCCTGCATATTGCAGATGGCCAGCCGGCCCGGCGCCCCATAGTCGCATTTGCTTCTCGTCTGCCGCTCAGCGCGGCGACACGGCACTAGCGGTCGTCCGGTCGACGAACCGAAGGATCGAATTGCCCGGCACGCTCCTCCACCAGGTGCCCGGTGGAGATCGTCTTCTCGGAAGTGTTCACTTGAGCTGCACCTTGACGCCATCCTGTTGCACGGTGATGTCACCGATCTCGTAGACCTTCGTCCCCACCGTAAGGTCCTTAGCCTCGAAGGTGTGAAGCGCCTGGTCGCGCAGCAGCTCCTGCGCGACCACTGCGCCGGTCTGCTGCAGCCGCTCGGCATCGCGTCCGCTCAGGCCTTGCATCTCTATGCGGTCGGCGCGCGGCTGGACTAGGCGCACCGCGCGGGTCGACGCGTCGTAACGCAGGGCGCTGCTGACCGACACTAGACCTTCTACACCTGCCGGGCGCAGCAGGGGGCTGGCGATGTTTAGCATGGCGGTGACGCCCAGGCGATTGTTCGCCGGGTCGAGGCCGAGCTGCGGATCGCGCAAGGTCACGATGAAGAGTTCCGCGTAGCGTTGCTGCAGCGGAAAGCGCCTGGCCATCTCGGCCTGCAGCTCGGCTCGGGTCGCGCTGTATTCGCTCAGGAAGAAATCAAACCCGGCCAGCGCGAATGTTGGGATCTGGAGTGTGGCTGCGCTGCCTATGAGGCGCAACAGGCAGCGGCGGGACAAGGCGGCGTCGGGCGGGCGCTGGCGCATGGCGAGTACAGCTTGCCACAAACGCCGCCCGGTCCAAGAGCGCTCATGCGCGCCGCACGCCTAGGGTCGTAGGGAAGTAGCCGGCCCATCGAACCTTTCGTCACGTCAACGCACGGCGCTCGGCTCAACATCGATTATGTCAACCGGGTAGTCGACCCCGGATATGCGCGCTTCGGGGCTGCATGCCTTGGCGATCCGCCGCGTGGACGCAGCTGCGGCTCTCTCAATCACCCCGTCGCGCCGGCTTCCAGCGAGGCCAAGTACTGCAAGACGTCCTCGGTGCGACCCTCGCAGACAAGCCGCTCGGCGATCTTGGATGCGAACGCGCGAACGCGGCCAGGGGCTCGTTTTTATACCAGGGGCCGGCCCGATACACATCACCGCTCAGGTCGGTCGCGGCCTTGACCAAGCACCTGGCGGCAGGAGAGGGGCTCCTTAGCCCAGACCGTCGAGTCGCTTGCCCGGAACCTCAAGGAAGCTTTCGGCGCCGCTGGACGCCTGCTCGCCAGAGTCGAGCGATCCACTATCGAGAGGGACGCCGACCGAAAGAAAAGCCTTGCGGAGGCATTTGGGCGGCTATGATCCGCGCCGGAAGAGGTCCAACCAAGTTCCGAGGTCGCATGGGTTTAGTCCCGTCCTGCCTTTCAATTTGTCCGGCCCACTTTCAAGACAGTTTCGGTCGCAACCCTACCTAACGTCTGAGAGGCAATACCATGGCCATCACGGTCGACGCGCACTCGCGCGACACGCTTCCAATGTCTGTAGCCAACATGACCTTTCTGGTCAATCGTCTCGGCGAAGACTGCGCTCCGCTTCAATTCGTCAGAGAGCTGACGCAGAACGGACTCGAAGGAATCGCCCAGACCACGGAAAAATCCGGGGAGGTCATCTGGGACGTCGACTGGTCCTACTTCGATCTGAGCGAAGGCGTTCGGAAGTTGACCTGCATCGATACCGGCGCAGGGATGACTGGCCCAGAGATGGTCCGGTATATCAACGAGTTGTCATCCTCGATCCACGAGCAATCCGCAACCGGCAACTTCGGTGTCGGAGCAAAGATCGCGGCGGCTCCGCACAACCCCGCTGGCCTGATGTACATGAGCTGGAAGAGCGGCGTCGGCCACATGATCCACCTGTGGTTCGATCCTGAAGAGAAGGTGTATGGACTGAAGCGCTGGGCAAGAAACAACGGCGAGTTCTGGGCCCTTGTCTCGGACGACTTGAAGCCCAAGGAAATCGACCAGCACGGGACGATGGTGGTGCTGCTGGGCAAGTCCGACGAGCATGAAACCATCGAACCGCCGTCCGGGACGCCGATGCGGTCTCGCTGGATCCTTCGTTACCTGAACACGCGGTACTTTCGGTTCCCTCGCGGAGTGACAGTGAAGGCCCGCGAGGGCTGGGAACTCCCCCGAAGCGACAAGCGACACAACTTCCTTCGAGTGGTTGAAGGCCAAGGCTCTTGGCTGGACAAGAACAGCGAGGCTAACGGGTGCGTCGAGCTCTCCGATGCAAAGGCTCTGTGGTGGATCCTCAAGGAGGGCGTCGACCGCGACTCGGGGCACGTCGCGCCAGGCGGGCACGTAGCTGCCCTGTATCAGAACGAGCTATACGAGATGCTCGTCGGAAGAGGCGGCATTGCGCGCCTTCAGGCGTTCGGGGTGATCTTCGGTACCGACCGGGTGGTGATCTACCTCCAGCCGAATACCGATGGCGACAGCCTTTTGTCCGCCAACACGGCACGGACGCAGTTGCTACGGAACGCTGAGCCGCTGGATTGGCCGTCGTGGGCGTCGGAGTTCCGCGACAAGATGCCCGACGAGTTGACCCTCCTACAAGAGCAGATCGGCGCAAAGGCTGGGGAGAAGGACCACAAGAAAGCGATCTTGGAACGCCTTCGGCAGATCAAGGACCTCCTCAGGTTTTCGAGGTTTCGCCCGGCAAAGGACGGCAGCGCCACTGTGGACGCTGATGCGGGCGTTCTTGGTGGTGAGCCAGTTACTCGCGGTGGGCGGGCAGACGGGCACGCCGAGTCGGGCAAAAAGGGAGGAAAGGCGGGTGACATCTATGCGCTGTTCGCCGAGTCAGGAGCAACAGACGCCGATCCGATTGACTCCTTTGATGAGCCGAGAACCCAATGGGTCACGGTCGAGGATGGCACTCGCAACGCGCCGGACTTGGACGACCGAGCTGCGAAGTTCCTCGTTCAGCAGAACCTGCTGATGATCAACTCCGACTTCCGAGTGTTCACTGACATGGTGGACCGATGGAAAGGTGCGTACGCGCACGCGGCCGGCGCACAGGCGACTGTTAGGGAGGTTGTCCACGAGTGGTTCGAGCAACAGCTCATCGAAACGGTGATGAGCGCACAGGCTCTCAAAAGCACGGGCAAGTGGTCAATGCAGGAGTTGGAGTCGCTCTGGAGCGAATCCGCGCTGACTGCAGCCGTTCTGCCGCGGTGGCACATTGATCAGAGCATCAAGCGCAACTTGGGGATGCGGCTCGGAAGCTTGAAGCAGGCCGCGTAGCCGGGGCGCTCGACCGTATCTGTTTGCCCTACTTCGCGGTTTGCGCCGCGCGCGGCGGGCGCCGAGCTGGACGCGGACCGCAAATGAGGCGTCGCGCAATGCAACGACCAGTGCGCTGGAACCACGCCAAGACTAGATTCCTAGCTTGTGAAAGAAGACTCGGTTCCGCATGTCTGCATCCCGGAGGAGCTTGTCCCAGCTAAGGACTTCGATGTATAGGTTTATGTTGCCAAACCAACTGAACCAGCCGAGCTTATCCGGCATTGGCTTGAAGTCCTTTTCTGTGAGAAGCCACTTCTCGACCTTGGGAGTCAGGTCGCAGACCACGTAGCCGTAAAACGGCGTGTTTACCTCAACGTTTATCTTTCGCCCGAGCGGCGTGCGGTAACGACCCTCACGAATGCTGTTCACGTAGCGGATGATTTGGGCTACGGGATCCTCCTTCGACGCTGGGTTGACGAAGTCGTCTCTGTTCGGTCGTTTGAACTCAAAAACGATCACCGGATTGCTGGTTTCGTTCTCGACGCGAAACGCCACCCGTTTGTCGAAGATCAGCAAATCCGGCCGTTCTGTCTTGCCGCCGTCTAATGGAAGGTCGGAAGCAACGTAGCTTGTGAAGGTCAGCCGCTCATCGAGTATCCAGAGGTTGTGATCCTCGTACTCGGTAAGCAAGCTATCAGACCTAGTGGGAAAGATGACGTCGTGGACTGCCGTCTCGGATGAATATGCACCACTGGGATCGAGTTCCAAGCTTTTCTTGAACAACTCCAGCACCTGCCGCCGAAGCGCCACGTAGTGCACTAGGTCGTTCTTGCTCGACTCAGAAATCCTGCTCGCAACCGCTGCGACATTCGCTGTTAGCTCACGCGAGTCCCCGGCGCTCAGAAGTGCGGCGACCTCGCCTCTAATCTTGGCTTCCTGCTTGTACTTTTCGCGTTGGAGAAGAGCTTCTAGCTCTGCATCTGACGGGGCCGTTGGGAACGCTGAAGTATCGAGGGAGCGCACAAGCGACCTGTGCCACGGCGCACGCTCATCAACGTAGGACTGGATCTTCGCCTTCTTCTTTTCCTGCCGTGAAACGACTTCTTCGGCGACTGCGGCTTTGGTGACTTCCGCAGCTCTAGCTTCGATGTCAGTCTGCGAGATCCCATAGTTCAAGTCACTCTCCCGCTGGAACTCGAACGCACCACGCTCTAGGGAGACATTCGCGTCAAGGTAGTCGCTGAAGACGTAGCTCTTGAGAATGAAGTTTCGCGGTCTCTCGCTCGGGTCTGTTTGCGGTTCGGCAAACTCGTCGGCGAACTCTGGCACGTAGTTCTGAAGCGACGTTTCCGTGACTTCTCGCTTGTGCGCCACCAGGCTGACCTTGCTGACCTTGTTTCTCGGGAAGAGCAACTTGAAGACCCTCACGCTGAAGGTCTGTGGGCCCGCAACGGCTTGGATCGAGAAGAGGCTGTTTACGAGTTGAAGCTCTTTGATCACCGCACCGGAGCTTCCGAGGTAGTCGTTGAGCAGAATGGACTCACTACCGTCGGCCTCCGCGAGCTCCACGCGGGGACATTCGTAGTCTTTCGTTATGAAATACGGCAGCAGGATTTCCACCAGACTTCGCGCGATCGTTGATAGCTTCCGGTGCAGAGAGCCAGTCTTCTCACCCGCCAAGGTCACGGTCGTCCCGGTCTCGCGCTTGTCGGCCGCAGCAACTACTTCGTCACAAATGATCTCCTGGCCCTTCCCCATAGAAAATGAGCGTCTTTTAAAGGTCCCATCGAGGTACACGCTGTCGATTCGGAGGTCATCAAAGTACTTCAAACAGGTGAACCGGCCGAAGCCCTTTCCGCCTTGCGTGATCTTTTGATCGCTGTAGAGAGTGTCAAATGACTCCGTGTTCTCGTCGGTAAAGCCGATGCCGTTGTCGGTGACCCTGACATCCAGTATTTTCGATTCGGCGTCGTCGACTTCCCGTTGCGGCGACCGTGTGACAGTCACGGACACTCTCCCGGCGGTCTGATTCGCAGCCTCGATGGCTTCGATTGCGTTAACCACGGTTTCGACGATCGGTGTGTAGACCGTGGTGCTCGATCGGATGTTCTCAATTGCACGGCGAATATTGACGTTGCTCATTTGTCGTTGGTGTTTTGGAGAGCTCGGGCCACCACTTCATGTGTGGGATGCTGGTCGGTCTGAAGCATGTAGAAAACGTGAACGGTTTCAGGTATTCGCAAGCCCGCTTCGTATTGCTCCCACCGTTTCGGCGGTAGGGCGGCCCTCTGTGCTGCCTGCTGAACGGTGTGTCCTACACGTTCGCGCAGGCAGCGCAGGTCTGCCCCTGAAGGCTCGCGCCCTCGTTGCCGAGGCCAAAGGTCGGCCGGCCTGCTGTTCTTCATCGCGAGCTTGGCGCGTACATCATCCCAGTCGGTAATGACGGGGATGTCTTGCGGCTGTGCCCCTAGTCTTCGAGCGCAAAGTCCAAGGGTGGGATGTGCGCCACCATCTCCATAGGTTGCGATGGTCGTGTCTAGTAAGGCTCGCGCTTTCGCCACCGTCGGAGCTACTACCTTCCTCAGAGCGATGTGCGCCTTTCCCAAGCAGCGGACGTATTCGCGGCTGGCATGCCGCAGATCAACATCCGCAGGAAGCGCCTCCAAGAACTTCTGCTTGAACTTCTTATCCTGGAACAACTCATCCTTCTTGGCGCTGATGGTCAAGCTCTCTACCCAGCCGTTTGCGTCGTAGTCCAGACCCGCCGCACCTGAAAACCTCGTCGCCGGGAACGCGCGATGCTGCGTGTAATTGCGCAAAGCCTCCATGAATCGGTATTCGAGAGAGCTGTCGTATTCCTGGCTTAGCAGACCGCTGGCTGTCTCAGTGAACGTTGGTGTCAGTGGGAGTGTTTTGAAGTCCTGCTTGACTTGGTCGATGTAGCTTCGGGCCGCGGTAAGTAAGTTGACGATGTGTCGGTTCGCCTCCTGGATGACTTTTGCAAGGTCGGCATAGGCATATTGCGGCTCGATGGTTGAACGTAGACAAAGCTCCACGAGGGCCATCTCCATCGCAATAAAGCTTCCGACAAGTAGCTCGTACCGTTGCTCGAACTCCAATGCCTCTGAAAGAACGAGTCTCGCTTCTCCTATTGCAAGGAATTCTCCTTCCGCGATTGACAGTTGCTTCCTAGGACCAAGAATCCTCTGCTCTAGAACATAGGTAGCGGTCGCCTGCATATCTCGTCCCATAAGTTGCCGCTCCCGGTT
>Ga0207683_10002450_pt1 | contig 16184 bp, 12 predicted proteins | sample KBSM73metaG_FD_184333 | JGI IMG/M metagenome (GOLD analysis project Ga0207683, IMG submission 184333) | Miscanthus rhizosphere microbial communities from Kellogg Biological Station, Michigan, USA - KBS M7-3 metaG (SPAdes) (version 2) | ecosystem: Host-associated > Plants > Roots > Rhizosphere >... | reverse complement strand
ATGGTGGAAGTATACAATAATCAATTTTTATGGAACAACAGGCAAATGCCCAAAGTACATGCTGCATTTGCAGATATATGGGGAACTGAAAAATTGTGGGTGACTATTGACCGCGCTAATCTGAATTTTCCTTTGCGTCCGGGATTTGAATACAAAGGATTTATTCATTGGGATTATGACCCGGAAACAAAGCCGCAAAACGTACAGGGCGTATTGGCATTAGCTGACCAGATGGATGAAGAAATGGGCGGTTTCCAATGTATCCCGGAATTGTTCAGAACCTATGATACATGGAAACTAACGCAACCGGAAGACCGCGATCATTTCAAACCGGATACGACAGGATTTGAAACTGAAAAAATAAAAATGGAAGCCGGCGATCTTTTAATATTCAACAGTTCACAGCCGCATGGCATCCGGGCAAACAGAAGTAAGGATAAAGTGCGTATTGCACAATATATTTCAATGATGCCTGCGGAAGAAGATAATGAGCCATTGCGCCAATGGCGAATTAATTCCTGGAAAGACAGAATAGCGCCAGAAGGTTATGCATTCCCCGGCGATCCACGGAAGTGGGAGCAAACAAAATATAAAACCGCAGAGTTGTCACCGTTAGGTCGTAAGGTACTCGGGTTGGATAATTGGTAACACCATCGGTCATCAACTATCGGGACGGTCAATTAAGTGAATGAACTTCTTTAAAGAGCCCGGCCTGATGGATATTTTAAGCAATCTTTCATGCGATGAACACCGGGACGGTGTAATAAAATAGCTAACTGTTTAATCAAATCCGGCCTGATGGATAATTCAAGCTATCCGTCATGGATGAACATCGGAACGGTGTAATAAAATACCTAACTGTTTAATCAATCCAGCCTGATGGATAATTCAAACTATCCGTCAGGCCGATGTATTAAGTTAGCTGGTTGCTGAATGTAGATCGGCCCGACGGTAGATCGGCCAATGGTGATTACTGCAATAGTCCCGCATTGATCACATCCGGTGTCCGGTAAAGCTCTTCCGGAATTTCTGCAAGTGTTGAATAATGCAATTCATCACCAAGTCCATAAAACTTTTGAAAGCTCATTATAAGCGGTTTCCATTTATCAGGATCCACTTTATTGTCTTCATTGTGCATTAAAATTGACTCTTCGATATGTACCCGCACTATCTTCAACTCAAAAGTCAGGATGCGCCCATTTTGTGCAGCATCATCAGCAGCCAATTTATTCGTGTTGACCAGTTTTGATTCCAATTGTACAGGACATTCTTTTACCAATGGCGCTTTTACTTTATCTGCAATAGCCGGTGTAAGCCTCGCAATTTCAAATTTCGCCGGTTCGTAATGGTAACCTTTTAATTTTTTTCCCTCGGGCACGGGGTTCGATCCGGTTGTACGGGCAAGCCGGTTGACAGCCGTAACTTCATTCATCGAAGGCAGGTTGAGTACACATTCTCCTGTTCGTCTGATATTCTCTGTTGTTTTTGAGAAAGCACTTAAGCCGATTACACATCGCCAACCCAGCCAGAATATAGATGACATCGGCGCCAGGTTATAAGTACCATTTTCATTCACTGTACTGATTAAAACTACAGGGGTTCCAAAGTATAAGATCGAAGGATGAACAACTTTGTGCATGATGATTAATTTTCTACAAAGTTGTTTTGGCACTGCAATTAATAAAACCCGGTTCTTGCCATATTTATTTCCCACAAAGCCACAAAGCACACAAAGCACACAAAGGAGAAACAAAAAATAAATCTTAGTGTTCTTTGTGTCTTACGGAGAATTTCTTGTATTTGAATATTTCCCACAAAGCCACTAAGTACACAAAGGAAAACACAAAAAATAAAACTTAGTGTTCTTTGTGTCCTAGCGGGAAATATTATTGATCACAATCTTGGATTTGCGGGCCTGATCGGTGCTGCGAAATTGTTTGCGCCTTTCGTTTTTATTTTTCTTCTGAATACTTTATCCCAGCAAGTGATATACATAATATTGAAATCTTTTCCCGCAAAACAAATATTTGAAACCTGCCCTTTGGCTGGCGGAACAGGTATAATAGCATTCACCCGACCCAATTGATCCATAACCTGGATGCCTAACCGCGTGGCAACAAATACTCTTCCTGCAGTATCACATCTCAGGCCATCGGCCCATGCATTTTCTTCGGTATCGGGTACGTGCAGCCAGCCATACCGTTGCTTTTGCGATAGCGTACCATCTTTATTTATTTTATAAACCCAAATCCAGTGTGAAGCAGATTCTGCGGCGAATAGCTGACCCTGATCGGGTGATATGGTGACGCCATTCGGAAATTTCAATCCATCATCCACTACTAATTTTTCACCCGTCGGGCGAATCAGATAAAGTTTACCGGGTTTTGACGGCCCGTCAGGTGAAGTAACATAAATATTACCATTGTTTGCCACAACCAGGTCATTGCCGGAGACGCTGTCAGCTACCACTGTTTCTTTTTCATCTTTATCATAACTTAAGATTTGACTCGTACCACCGGCAACAGTATAACGTTTACCATCCGCACCAAATGAGGTTCCGCTTGCTTTTTTTGAATCGAGTGTCATTTCAACCAGTTTGGCATCCATTCCAACTTTATATGTTTTTGCGTTTGGTATATCCTGGTAAAATGCATCGCCGGCAGCGTTTACAGCTGTTCCTTCTGTAAACCTGTAATTCTCCCCTACCAATTGCCAATCTTCACCGGGTATCAGCAGATCACTTAAATATTGATTTTTTGAATTTCCTTTTGATACAGGTTTGGGCCAGTCTTTCCATAACCAGCGCATTGCCTGCGGAAACACCGCCGTTCCCTGGTTGCCGTTATGACCTCCTTCTCCCCATACATGATTTACTTCATAACCGGCAAATGTTAGTGAACGTTCCATCATCTCATTCGCTTTCCACCAATCGCCTGCATAAATATTAAGATCATTGGAGCCGTCCTGTAAAAAAATACGAATGGGTTTTGGCTCATATTTTCTGATTAAGACCGGGTAGCGATCTGCGCCACGTAAACCGGTATAGGTGCCAATCGCACTAAATACTCTTGAAAACTCTTCCGGATGCTCCCATGCCGCAGTGAACGCACATACAGCGCCGCTACTCGAACCGCCGATAGCACGGTCATTCCCGCTTTTTGATAACCGGATGCTGCGTCCGTCTGTTGTCTTTTGTTTTTCTACTTCCGGCAACAGTTCTGTCAAAATAAAACGGGCATAAGCATCGCCGAGCCCATCGTATTCAAAACTGCGGTTATAACGGTCCTGTGCAGCCGAATTATCTGACAATAATTTTCCCGGCGTTACAAACACCCCTATTGTAACCGGCATTTCTTTTTTATAGATAAGGTTATCAAATACTGTTGGTGCTTTCCATTGTATGCCATCCTGGTTCACGTATACGCAAGCCGGGCTCCCGGGTTTGTATTGCGCCGGAACATATATCCAACAATCACGTGTCGTACCCGGAAAAATGGTTGATTTAGAAAAGCTGAATTTCAATACTTCACCTTTAGGTACACCGGCTGCTTCAATGCTGGCAGAATCTACAGGATAGTTTTCCGCAGGTTGTTGTGCCATGGTAGTGAATTGTGTCAACAAGCAAAGAATGGGCAATACTCTTTTCATGTTTTACTGATTAATGTGATTGTGGTAAAAAAGTTTTTAGATTGTTCCCGAAAGTTATAAGCAAAAAATTTCAAACGATTAAATCTACAGCATTTATTATATCCCCAAACAATTTGCTATGGTGAATGTGTATCGACAGGTCAAAACGAAAAAAAGAGTACTGTTAACGGAAGAGACAATTTTTACTATATGCTTCTTAAGGCTCAAAAATAAAAATCTCCCCACGCATCAGCATGGGGAGATTTATTGAAGATAATAAGATAAATTTTATGATTTCACCGGCACCTGCACCCTGGTTTTATCCCACTCCAGCACAAGTTTGTCGCCTTGTATACTAATTGTCAGCTTTTCAACTGCGCTTCCGCTAATAGTTTCGGACGGCACAGTTACTTTCAATACATCCTTGTCTTTAATTTCATTGTATTTACCGGCACCTTCCTGTTTCAGTTCGCTGTTCAGGATAAATGTCCATTCTTTTTCCCCGGGAATCGTAAACAAAGTATATGTGCCTGCTTTTACCGGCTTGCCGCCAAACGTAGCATCTTTCTTAAAACTGATTTCTGTTGCCTTGTTGGCACCGGTACGCCACACTTCACCGTAAGGCACCAGTTTTCCAAAGATGACGCGATCCCGTTTGGAAGGCTGTCCATAACTTACTTTCACATTTCCAATTTCTGTTTCTACTCTGGGGCTCAGCACTGTCTGCGACATAGCTATGCTGCCTGATGCTGCAACAATTGCCGTCATTAAAAGGATTTTCTTCATATTGGTTTGTTAGATTTAAGAATTTGAAACGGCAAGATACTCACTTAGCCATTTCCCTGACACACCGCTCGACCAGATATTCTTCGTAAAAACCCGAAATGATACCGTTCATTTCCTTCTTTCAATAAATAAAACAGGTCTGTCAATAAAAAATGTCAGCAGAATCGTCATTCCCTCGTTCCGGTTTCCAATATTAAGTGTATCTTGTATATGGTTTAAGACTCCTCGCAATTTCGATTTTTATTTCCTCCGTACCGTTAGAAAATCCCATTAATTTTTCTTCTGAAAGACCAATACAGGTATAAATCCAGTTGTTGCATGGACTGTGTGATGATGAACCGCGCTTGTCCCGGACTATAACCCGGCCGTACGTACAACCTCATACTAACAAATAGACTATACCATGCCCGATTTCATTGCGATCCGTGACAGAGACATTCAGAGTCATCATTTATCCGCACGCCAAAAAGAAGAGCAGGATTTTGCCGTCAGTATTATTGACGCCCTCATCGAACTGGATCTTTTTAAGATTTATACGTGGTTTAATTTTTCCATAGAAGTGCAGCAGATACCTCCCGGCAAATTATCATGGAAAAAAATCCTGGAAACCCATTCACTGGCAGAAGATATGCTGATCGAAGGAAAATTTGTGGAGGTGAAGACTCAGAAGAATGGTCGCTGGTTAAAGATAAATGCCCGTGGCAGAGAACTTATTAAAGCCGGCAGTTACCAAAATTATTTTAAAAACAAATTGTCTATTGCAGGACCAATTGCAGTAGAGACTTTACGCATACCCGAGGTTAACAGTGAGATAAAAGACAAAAAACCTGGAAAAAAATACTGGCTGTTGTTTACCGCTTTTACTATCGTTACCGCTCTCCTGCTTTTAAGATTTGTATTCAGGGTGATATAACGGCCGCTCTCAATTACCTTACATTCCGGACTTTTACTCTATCCAGGGTTTTACCACCTGTAAGCTGCTTCAATAAATGCAACACGAAGAGTACTTCATTAATTACTCAACCGAATTTAGCGGTCAGATTTTTTGGCACGTTCCTTAACATTAATGTAATTGTTAGTTGCCGCATCGGGCTATATCTTGCATTGAATAATTGAAAAGATTGTATTTTCCGGAATGAAAATCTCCAGAACGGATAGACCAGCCTTGATACTAATCGATATCCAGAAAGGATTTGATAATATCGAATATTGGGGAGGCCAGCGAAATAACCCCGATGCAGAAAATAAGGCAGCCGAACTCCTGCAGCTATGGAGAGATAATCATCTGCCGGTTTTCCATATTCAGCATTGCTCTTCAAATCCTCACTCGTTATTAAATGCAAACAACCCGGGAAATGCGTTTAAAGATATTGTTGAACCCTTACACAACGAACCTGTAATTAAAAAGAATGTAAACAGTGCATTTATCGGAACTGATTTGCAACAGCGGCTTAGTAATGATAAAATTTCAAAACTGGTAATTACAGGGCTCACTACCGACCATTGCGTTTCAACCACAACAAGAATGGCCGGCAATTTAGGCTTCGATACGTACCTTGTTTCAGATGCTACGGCCACATTTTGCAAAAAGGGTTTAAATGGACAGATTTTTTCTGCCGAACTTATTCACGATACAGCACTGGCCAGTTTAAACGAAGAATTTGCCACTATGATAACTGCAGGCTTTTTGAAAGACAATTTATAGCAAGCAATTAACCGCAACTGACCGATCGACAGTTTAAATAAAGGGCATTAATTCAAAATTTCGCACTACACTACTTGCACCTGTCCTTTATTGTTAGTACATTGAAGCTAAATTTTGTTTTAGAGATTTAGATTTTTAATCCGGGCCCGGTATTTACCGAGCCTTTTTTGTTTTTAGCATTTTCCAATTGCTATCAAAAAACAACGTTTAATTAAACTACTGCTTTTCTCCACCCAACATTATCCTTTTGCAATGCTGCTCAATTATGAATCCTATCCAACTGCATTAAAGATTTTTTTTACGAAAAAAATTGGGTTACCTTAATTGAGGGTAATTTCAAATCCTCAATCTTACACTAAAAAATATTTTTATGACCACACGGAGAAAATTTATACAACAATCCGGAACATTTGCATTGACAGGATTATTGTTTTCGAAGCTGGGGAATGCAAATGGTTTACTAACGGATGCTCCCGCACAGCCTATTGGCCTGCAGTTATACACGCTGGGCGATTTAATGATCACAGATCCCAAAGGAACATTGCAAAAGCTTGCCGCTATAGGTTATAAAGAAGTAGAAAGTGCCGGATCGCAAAAAGGAAACTTTTATGGATTAAAAGCAAAAGAATTTGCTGCTATGGTAAAAGATGCGGGTTTACATTGGAGATCGGCCCATGTAGGAGGCGCACCGTTTTCTATGGAACAAATTATGAAAATGGCAAAGACAGCCGAAGATTCTGCACGCATCCAAAAAATGATGGAGCGGTTTAAAAATGCTGTTAAACCACTTAACCTGAAAGAAAATTACCAGGAGTTGGCAGACGCTGCTGCTGAAGGCGGATTGGGTTATCTTGTTTGCTCCAGCATTCCGGTAAGTACCATGGATGAAATAAAAACGGCTGTTGATGTATTTAATAAATCCGGTGAAGCGTGCAAAAAAGCCGGCGTACAATTCGCTTATCATAATCACACTACTGAATTTGACCAAATAGAAGGTCATCGTCCCTTTGATTATATTCTTTCCAATACGGATAAAGAACTTGTAAAAATGGAACTGGATCTTGCATGGGCAACAAAAGCCAACCAGGATCCTGTTGCATTGTTCAAATTACACCCGGGACGTTTCCCGTTATGGCACGTAAAAGATCTTGACAAAACATCGAAGAACCCGGCAGAAGTAGGAACAGGCATCGTGGATTTCAAAACTATTTTTGCGAATGCCAAAGAATCAGGCATGAAATATTTCTTTGTGGAGCAGGACGGAGCACCTCAGCCGATGCAAAATGTGACGAATAGTTATAATTATTTGAGTAAGCTTTCCTGAATAAAAAGTCATCGGTTAAAACGCTGATAGTAGTTTCCTCTTTATCTGAAATCCATCGAGGTTTGGTATTCCTATTTGTCAAATAGGCTGATGTTATTATTACGGGGGGAAGCCTTCGATTTATAGTACGTATTTTGTTTGTTTTTCTATTGGAAGAATAGCTTTGGTTCTGCTATCCATAGCCGGGTTTATATGATGGGCCCAACTTTTGAGATTCGATAACGGCTGACCACTATAGACTAATCACTATCTAATTTAAACTAACAACTTAAACAACTCTTCCCATTGCCGGATCACTCTTACTCCCCGCTCCTGTTTCCACATGTCCCGCATACCTTTTTTGAAAGGATTTATTTCCTTTTATTCTCACAGTAAAATCATACCAGTTAAAACTTTTATCCAGCTTAAGCAGTATGGATGATTCACCAGCGATTGTTTTTGTTTGCAACGGATTTTTATAACTGTTGTCTGCAATTTCAATTGCCAATGCTTTACCGCTGTTATTTTTTATTTTAATCAGAATATTACCGGTCAGTTTCTTTGCATTCACTTTACTATGTTCATAATCGCAAAGAATTTCAATAGCCGGATCATTACTGTTACCGTTGAATTCTCTAAAAAAGCCGTTAGGTCCATACACCTGTAAATGATAGTTCCCATTTTCAAAATCGGATACAGCCCATTTGTCTGCCACAGTATCGCCTGCAGTCGCTGTGTATGCCCATGTTTCCACAGCTGCATTCTTATAAATGCCGGGTGCGTATACATTAAATGGTGAGCCCAGTGAATTTTTGCCAAATAGTTCATTACCTGCTTTTAGCTTCATTTCAAAAGTTTGCTTATCGGCACTTAATTGCCCATCTGCATATAATTCATAAGGCAATGCACAGGACGATCGAATACCTTTTTCCTGCTTCGGCATAAAAGCTACTGACTGCGGATTCTTTCTTATTTTTTCGATTTCTTCTGCGGTAAGTTTCTTATAGTTGGAAGGAACTTTTTTGAATTTGGCCTTATGTATGCTTTCGATAACGGCGTTCCGTTGCAAAGAAGCAGGTGTGGCAATTTTCTCATTATTATAAGGACGAAAGGCAGACGTCAGGTCACCGCATATCGCACGCCGCCAGCCGGTAATGTTCGACTCTTCTATTTTCTTACTATATTTCGCTGAAAGGAACTTTTCCAGGAACTGTAACGTGGATGTATGATCGAAAACTTCTGAACATACCCATCCGCCGCGGCTCCATGGCGAAACGATAACCAGCGGTACGCGAAAGCCAAGACCGATGGGGCTTTCCCGCACATCTTCTCCTTCCGATGATTGTTGCGCTGCTCTTACAAATTCTGATTTGGGATCTATATCACCTGAAACGATCCCCGTTCCGTCTTTGTACGGATGTGGTACGGTAAACGGTGGCACATGATCGAAGTAGCCATCATTTTCATCGTATGCAATTATGAAAATTGTTTTTTTCCAAACGTCAGGATTTTTTGTAAGAATATCCATCACTTCACTGATATACCAGGCACCATACCACGCGGCACCGGGATGATCTGAAAAATTTTCAGGTGCCACGATCCATGATACAACCGGCAATTGACCTTTCTTTACATCATCCCTGAACTGGTGCAACACATCTCCTTTCGGCACTTCCACCTCCCGCTCCGTCGTGCCATCATGATATTTTATCGTTGTTAAATTATGATAATGCGGATCATTTTTGTTTGTTGAAAATGCTTTATCATGAATATTTTTTTCATGCGGTGAAAGCTGATCGTATTTTTCTTTTGTATAGATCTTTTGATCTTTCGCGTTTTGTTCCAGGTATTTTTTATAGGCTTCAATTCTTTTTTTCAGGCCATCTGCTTTTTCACCCGTTGCTGACTGCAGTTCGGTTTCCATTTTCTTTATTTCCGCTTCAGCCATTGCGGCGGTTTTTGGTAAATTGGCAATGAACTGCTCCGATAACTTCACATTATACTGCGAAAAAAATTCAAGCGGGTTATCGGTGAAATTTGCCAGCCAGGCATCCTCTTCGCCTTCGAAGCCCACGCCAACACTTATTTCATTCTGGTATACTTTCCACGGAATATTATTTTCTTCCAATCGTTCGGGAAATGTTTTCCATGCCACCCAATTTTCATAATCGGAATCTCCGTTCCATACTTTCGCCATCACCTCATCGCTGTGTTTCTCGCGAATAGTTCCTGACCAGAAGTATAAACGATTGGGCGTTGTTCCCGTTAACGATGAACAAAAATTCTGATCACACACTGTGAATGCATCCGCCAGTGCATAGTAAAAGGGAATATCCTGCCTCGTGTAATATCCCATGGTCAATGGCATTTCGGCGTAGTCCTTATGCCCCGAATGTTTCGCATCGAGCCAGCCATTGTATTTGCCATTATTCCGTGCATCTACCTGGTCGCTCCACGAGTGAGGAAGGGAACTCATCCATGTGGCTTTTGTATCTTTTATATCGAGATGAAATGGTGCATATGTTTCACCAAGCCTGTTTGTTTGCAGCCACACGGGGTTTTTATCAGGTAGCACGATCGCCCTGGGATCATTAAAACCACGAACGCCCTGCAATGTTCCATAAGTGTGATCAAAAGAACGATTCTCCTGCATCAATATCACGATATGCTCAGCATCCATATAAGTACTGCCGGTGGCGGGATTAATCGCCAGCGCTTTTTGAATGGAATCGGGCAGCATTTGCAGCATGCCCGCTCCGCTTGCCAGTACAGTTGCTTTTTTAAGGAAGTCTCTTCTGTTGTCCATAGTGTGGTGTGTGGGTGTAAAATTATTTTATACTGATGAAACGGCGTTTGTCAATTTACAAATTAAACAAGAGATAATGTATCGCTATCGTTTGCATTATTTAATGCGATTAAATAAACCAAATGCAAAACAAGGAGACGGGCATGTGGAAAATATACTCAATACGTCAATGGCATTGCTCTTCAAAGCATGAGTAAATATAAATTAAGGAAAAGGCTTTAGCCAAATTCTTTTTAAGCGAATTCAAAAGGCAAAGACAATAGCCAGTCTGAAGCCCGCAAAATGATTAATCCCTATGAACACTTTTTAATTCTTCAGCGACGCAAGATCAATAACAAACCGGTAACGAACATCATTTTTCAACATTCGTTCATACGCTTCGTTGATCTGCTGCATCGGTATCACCTCCACGTCGGATACAATATTCTTTTCAGCACAGTAATCCAGCATTTCCTGTGTTTCTTTAGTGCCGCCTATCATCGATCCGGTTATACTTCTGCGGTTTTTTAATAAAGCAAAAGGCCTCACTTTGGGATCAACTGACGGTAATCCCACGATCATCATCCTGCCTTCGTAGCCGAGAAGATTAAGATATTTTTCATAATCATGCGGAGCGGAAATAGTATTTAATAAAACATCAAAATAGCTATCAAACTTTTTTAGTTGCGTATTGTCCGTCTGTAATAAAAACTGGTGTGCACCTAATTTTCTTGCATCTTTTTCCTTGGATGGTGATGTACTGATCATTGTTACTTCCGCTCCAAATGACGCAGCAAACTTTACACCTAAATGGCCAAGTCCACCAAGACCAATCACGCCAACCTTCGTGCCGTTGGTTACATTGGCAAACCGCAGAGGAGAATAAGTTGTTATCCCGGCGCATAGCAACGGAGCGGCTCCTGCGGGGTCCAGCTTTGGCGAAATGGAGTACACGTACCGTTCATCGGTTACAATCAATGTGCTGTAACCTCCCATGGCAATCGTTTTTCCGTCACGTTCCATGGCATTGTAGGTGCCCGTCATCGACTCTATGCAATAATTCTCAACGTAGTTATTGCAGTTGCGGCACTTACGGCATGAATCGATCATTACACCAACAGCAGCCAGGTCACCCACCTTAAATTTTGTAACATCCGGCCCGACCCTGGTAACTTTTCCTATAATCTCGTGGCCCGGTACCATTGGGTATATAGAATCTTCCCATTCACTTCTTGCCTGGTGTATATCGCTGTGGCAAACCCCGCAAAAAAGTATATCGAGTTGAACATCGTGGGGTCTTGCTTCGCGGCGATCAAAACTGAATGGCGCTAATTTATCTGCAGGTCCGTGAACAGCATAAGCTTTTGCTATTGGCATATTATATTGGTTTTTAAAAATGGAAATTACAACTTACTGGTAATAAATGTTCAAACAGCAATCATTAATTAACTGATTTTCATACCCGTGAGCGTGGAAAAGATTATTTATGAATAGGTTGCCTTTAATATTTAAATGCTTACCTTAGGTATAGAGAATGCACTTGCTGATCCGCTCCCTCCTAATTGATTAAACTCCCTGCTAACGATGCTGACTAAAAAACAAGATTTGCGGGTTACTGTTCATAAAAATGAAAAAGGCTGTAAGCTTGTAAGTGGCACACGCTTGTATTATGAAATAAAAGGCGAAGGGCAGCCGCTTGTTTTCATCCATGATTTTTCATTAGATCACCGCATGTGGGATGACCAGTTTTATTATTTTTCCCGCTGGTATCGCTGTGTCCGGCTCGATCTTAGGGGTTTCGGACAATCCGCCTTGCCAGGCCAGGAGAACTATACCTACCATGATGATTTAAAGGCGCTGCTTATTTCTTTGGATATAACACAACCTGTAATACTTGTGGGTCATTCGCTCGGCGGGCTCATCGCTGTCAACTTTGCGTTGAAGTTTCCAAGATTTACCCAGGCCATTGTGCTATGCAGCACGCAGATTGAAGGATATGTTTTCAAAGATTTTAAACTGGATGCCCTGTTTAATAAAGCGAAGAGAAAAGGAATAGAATATGCGAAACGTAAATGGTTTGCGCATAACGTCTTTGCTCCTGCCCGAAAAAACAAACCCGTTTCAGAGGCCCTCTGGCAAATGATCCATTTTTATTCCGGCTGGCATCTTGTCGACAAACATGCTTCATTATCGGAAGATTTATCAGCATGGGAGAACCTGGAAAATCTCACTGCTCCAACCCTTGTTTTATACGGCAACCTCGACCTTGCAGATTTTCGTGAAATATCCGAGGCGGCGGCGTTCAGGATACGGGGCGCAAAGAAAGTGATACTGCCCGATACAGGGCATGTAGTGAATATGGAAAATCCATCGGCCTTCAATAAAGAATTGCAAAACTTTCTTGCTGCATTGCCTGTTGACTAACGTTGATAACAGATCGTACAGGACCAGGGTGATACTTCTATTTTACCGGCGATATTTTTGTTGTTTAAAGTATTTGTATCAAACAGGTTCCATTTGCCTTGCGGTAAACTAATTGATTGTGTATTTGCAGACCCGTTATACACGATGAATATTTTCCTCCATGCATCTTTTACCGCGGCGCCGTTAACAGCATAGGCAACCATATGTTCAGGAAGATTATTTACAAACCGGATACCCGATGAAATCTGCTTTGTTGTGGTCATTCTGAAAGCCGGGTGTGCTTTCCGCATTTTGATCAACGCTTTTACGTAATCAGATACATCATTATTTTTTGTTTTGAGGTTCCAGTCAATCGCATTAATGCTATCGGGCGATTCAAACGAGTTTTCCATTCCCTTTTTGCTTCGCAAAAATTCTGTTCCTGCATGTAAAAATGAAATACCCTGCGATGTAAGCACAATCGCTAACGCAAGTTTTTGCATTTTCTTTTTGTCATCTTCGGTTGCATCTTTTGCAGAAATAGAAAGTTTATCCCAAAGCGTATGATTATCGTGGCATTCACAATATGAAATCGTATTGTAAGGTTCGGCGGCATACGGCGCTTTTGAATAATTCACTTTACTATAATCTATCTGCGGATGTTTGCAGGCCGCAACAACGCCGAATTTTATACTTTCTTCCATACCGGGTTTTCCGCTTGCAAATCCTTTGTCTGCATGATCAAACACACTTCCCTTTATGCCATCGCGTATATCATCACTGAAGACAGCGATATGATCCAGTTTATACGCTGTTTTCTTCAATGCCCGCAGCGAATCCGCCAATGGAGATGAACCTGCTGTCCAGCCTTCTCCATAAATAAGAATGCCCGGTTTTATTTTATGCAATTCTTTTGAAATAATATTCATCGTTTCTATATCATGTACGCCCATCAGGTCAACACGGAATCCATCCACATGATACTCTTTTACCCAATAGATCATCGATTCGAGGATGAACTTTCGTACCATCGGTTTTTCACTGGCTGTTTCATTGCCACAGGCTGTTGCATTTGAAAATTTTCCGTCACTGGTTTGACGGTAATAATACCCGGGAACCAATTGATTGAAGTATGACTTTTCCGTGAGTGCAGTATGATTGTACACCACATCCATCACAACATTCAAACCGTTTGCATGAAAGGTCTTTATTAATTGCTTTAACTCCTTTATCCTCGTAAGGCCGTCATAAGGATCAGTGGCATAAGAGCCTTCCGCCGCATTATAATTAAGCGGATCATATCCCCAATTATATTTCTCACCAGGTTTGGTTTCATCAACAGAATTATAATCGAAAAAAGGAAGCAGGTGGATATGGGTTACACCCAGCTCTTTCAAATGATCAAGACCGGTAGTTAGACCGTCACTATTTTTTGTGCCTTTTTCTGTGAGACCTAAAAACTTTCCTTTATGCTGAATACCTGAAGTCAAAGCGATGCTTGCATCACGAACATGCAACTCATAAATAATCGCATCAGTAGCATTTTTTAAAGCGATAGTTTTATCCGTTTGCCAACCTGCAGGATTTGTTTCTTTCAAATCGCCGACCATGGCACGTTTGCCATTCACACCGACAATCTTTGCATAAGGATCAGGCACCTCATCCAGCCATTCGTTATTGATCATCACCCGGAAAACATAAAATTTTCCTTTTTGATTTCCTCCCAGTGCTGCCGTCCATGTGCCTGCTTCGTTTCTGCGCATATCAATTGTCTGCAATGGTTCACCTCCCGTTCCATTTTCATAAATAATCAGTTGAGCTTTTTCAGCAACCGGCGACCATATTTTGAACTTCGACGCAAGCGATGAATAGGTTAATCCGAGATCAGTTCCTTTATAAACGGGATAAGTTTCATAGTTTACACCCTGTCCCATTAAAGACAAAAGCGAGATCAAAAAACTAAAAAGGATAACTGGTTTCTTCGCACAAGGTTTGTCAGGCAATAACAAATTGCCTTTATATTTAACCATAAGTATTTCCCGTATGTCTTTTATGCTTTGTATGGTTCAACATTATTAATAAAATCTTATTTTATTTTTTGCCTTCTTTCCGACAATTCTTTCCAGGTAACAAGAATGATTCCCTGTTTTTCAACAAACTTCTTTAACTCCGGATTGATCATTGCCAGCAAATCACCTTTTCTGGTAGTTCCCGATGATGATATGTGCTTAAAGATCTCCGAGGGTTGTGTACAATGCATGATTAAATAAGTAATACCCGGTTTCATTGCATTGAATGCCTCCATATATTTTTGTGTCTTGAACTTTTGAAGCTTAGCATCCGTTACCTGCTCGCCTTTTGGCAATTCCCAACCATAGCTTTCGTTGTAGATATCATCGAGTACCGGCAACCCGGCATCCCAGAGTTGTTTTCCTACCGCACGAATGGCGGTCATTTGCGCTTCGGTAAATCCTGTTTGTTTCGAAATTAATGTTGCATGACCTGCAGGAAACATAACAGGTGTATGATATTCAATCGCCAGCTTTACATAGCGCTGCATGAATGCAGGTGTTGCAAACAATGTTCCCATATGCGTATCCATATGCGTTGGTGTAAATCCCATTTCCTTTGCACGTTCCATCTGTGCTCGTATTTCTGTTTCCACTTCATCAGGCGAAGCATGCGTAACAACATCCTGCACCTCTGGCCACAAAGCGCCTTCTTTATCAACAAGGCCCGGTACTTTCGGCTTCCCGCTAAGCGGCGGCCAGCGATATTCGTCCCATTCGGAAGTTAATGTAAGGTGCAATCCTGCATCCGTATTGGGATGATCTTTTAAATAGTGAACATAATTGGGGACCCATGCACAAGGCATCATTACACTGCAACTGGTGGCAATTCCTTTTGTCATAGCAGTAATAGCCCCTTCGTTGGAATCGAAAGACATCCCAACATCGTCGACATGTACAATGACAATTTTCGCATTTTTGGGATAACCTAACCGTTCGGCATAAGTGCTGTCTGAGGTTTGACCAATTGATGAAAAAAATAAAAAAAGGCCCGCAAAGAGCGTTAAGATAGATTTCATGAATTCAGTTTATCGTATTAATTAAATATTGACTTGTACCCGGGTTCAGCAGCAGCTTTTACCTCCTGCATCAAATGCAAGAGAAGAAACGGTTTCAAACGTACTCACCATTTCATAAAACTATCAAAGCCTCCGTTCAAATTGATATTTTTTTCCCCGGTAAATCCATTGACCATTTCAACAAAAGAAAAATCTTTGATAGTTCCCGCTACTTTATTGATATCGTCGGCAAAAATTCTGTCTTCACTCGCAAAGCTTACATATTTCCTGACCTGATCATGCGCGAATTCCAGCAATTCACTGCTTCTTAATGGCCGGCGGAATTCAATGGCCTGGCAGGCACTTAACAATTCAATGGCTAAAATGTATTCCAGGTTATCCAGCACTTTGTTCACTTTCCTGCCGCTGATACTGCCCATACTCACATGATCTTCCTGGCCAAGTGATGTGGGAATACTATCGGCGCTGGATGGAAAACACAGCGTCT
>Ga0207683_10002448_pt1 | contig 16189 bp, 14 predicted proteins | sample KBSM73metaG_FD_184333 | JGI IMG/M metagenome (GOLD analysis project Ga0207683, IMG submission 184333) | Miscanthus rhizosphere microbial communities from Kellogg Biological Station, Michigan, USA - KBS M7-3 metaG (SPAdes) (version 2) | ecosystem: Host-associated > Plants > Roots > Rhizosphere >... | reverse complement strand
GCCTACGTCCAAGGTCGCGAGGCGGAAAACTATCGCTTCACCAGCGCCCTTCCTGTGACGCTGTTACGCCTGCTCGCGCCCACGCTCCTCCCGAAAGTGAACAAAGACTTCAAGCAGCCTGCCGTCGCCGGTCCGGCTTCAGTCCCTGAGGGAAAGTCCAATGAGCCGCCGAGGTCTACGACCGGCATCAACTGAGAGATATCCTGATCACAGAAGCGCAGAGAATTCAGACCGTTTCTGTTGACAAGCTTTTCTCCGTATCCTCAGCTGTCTCCGCGGTAAATACCCGTCCTCAATGAGCGACGATTATGCAAACTAGCAGTGCAAGAGTCCTGATCGTCGATGATGATCCTGCTTCGCGTCGACTCCTGGAGGTGCGCCTTCGTCCTCTCGAATGTGAAGTAATGACCGCTGGCAACGGCGAGCAGGCGCTCACTGCCATCCGCACCGATCAGCCGGATTTAGTTTTGCTGGATCTGCAGATGCCCCGGATGGGCGGCATGCAAGTCTTGCGCGTCCTCCGCAAGGATCGAATCGATGTTCCGACGATCGTGATTACCGCCCACGGCTCGATCGAGACGGCGGTTGAGGCCATGAAAGAGGGAGCCTACGACTTCATCACCAAGCCTATCGATGCGAATCATTTCGATATTGTAGTGTGCAAGGCCCTCGAACGCGTAGCGCTCAAGAGAGAAGTGGAACTTTTCTCCGAAGAGGCGGACAAGCGCTATCGCTTGATTATCGGCAAGAGCGAAAAAATGAAAGAAGCGGTGGATACCGCGAGAAAGGCGGCAAACAGCAACGCCACGGTTCTCCTCCTTGGAGAAAGCGGCACAGGGAAGGAAGTCTTCGCACGCGCAATTCACAATTGGAGCGAAAGGAAAAACCAACCGTTCGTTGCCATCAACTGCGTCGGATTATCCAAGGAGTTACTCGAAAGCGAGCTGTTCGGTCATGAGAAAGGCGCATTCACGGGAGCGGATCAGCAGAAGAAGGGTAAGGTTGAGTTGGCAAATGGGGGAACCGTTTTTCTCGACGAAGTCGGTGACATTTCCCAAGAGCTGCAAACCAAGCTGTTAAGATTTCTCCAGGAGCGTGAGTTTGATCGGGTCGGCGGTGTTAGAGCGGTCAAAGTTGACGTAAGAATTGTCGCGGCAACGAATCGAGACCTGGACGACGCCGTGAAGACTGGTCGATTTCGGGAGGATCTCTATCATCGTATTAACGTCATTCCCGTCACCCTCCCACCCCTACGAGAAAGAGCGGAAGATCTTCCTGCATTATGCCAGTATTTTCTTCGACGTTATTCGGCGGAGACAAAGAAGAATTTTGCCGAGATCGCGAACGACGCGCTGGCGAAGCTGGTTGCCTATCCGTGGCCTGGCAATGTGCGCGAGTTGGCGAATACCATCGAGCGGGCGGTGGTGCTTGGTCGTGGACCTATTTTAGACATTGCGGATTTACCGGGACGGATTGCTAACACTGAAGAGGCGCACCCGAAATCGCGCAATTACCGTGAGGCGATGAATTCCGCGCGGCGTAACTTGGTCTCGCAAGCTCTATCACGATCGGACGGGAATCGCAGTCAGGCGGCGAAATCGCTGGGACTGCACGAAAAATATTTTCTCCGCCTGCTGAAAACATTGCATATAGGCTAAGAAACTCCAGCTGTTCCCACGGATTCTGGTACGGTTAAGTCCTGCCCCAGACGATTATGCGCTTCGGCTTAATTACAATCATCGGTCGCCTGTCGATCGCCATAGTACGATACTGCGAATATTTCCTGCGCAGAAGCGTCACCACCCGACGGTGTCTTTGACCTCGCTGCATGACGCGAGCCGCACCGGTAATGAGCACGTAAGCGAGTTTACTCCAGTTTTCGTCGTAGTGATCAATCACTAGCGAGACTTGCGGATTCTCTGCGATGTTGCGCAGACGCTTGAGCTTAGCGGGCGCAGTTCGTTTCGGCTTTTCGTCGATGGGCGAGTAGAAGTACTTGTCGTCGAATACGAAGCAGATCGGAACCGCGTGCGGTTGTCCGGATCGATCGGCCGTGGCCAAATGAGCGATACGGGCCGAGCGGATTAGCCGTAAGGCGTGAGGTGACAGGCGTGAGGGCCGAGATACGAGGCGTGAGGACGCAGCATGCGGTATCACTCGCCACTTCTTCATGTACTTTTTAGAGCTTGAACTCCCCTACTGCACTGGGGGCAAAGATATCTTCCACTTTCAAAGGCTTTTTTAATAGGCCTTGTTCCTGCAGGTAACGAAGTAGCGCTTCGAGCACGTGGCGGTTGGGTTCGATGCCGTAGGGCCACCAGTCGGAGCCAAAAATTTGCTTGAGCTGCTCTCTCTCGCACGCTAGCCACGGAAGCATATACGCGTGCGCGTTTGAAATATGCATATTGTCGACGGCTCGCCTTTTAGCTTCACAGAAAGCTTTATAAAGACTCCGCGCGATCCAGGGATGGCGCTCGTATACGTCCTTACGGATGACGACAATGTGCATGATTGGAAAAATTTTGGTGCGCTTGTAATAATCGATTTCCACTTCCTTGTAATTGGGAAATAGCCGGCGCACTTTACCCGAGCCGTCGCCGAGCGATGCCGGACTCCGGGCTGAAATCAGCGCGTCAATTTCTCCACTGTCCAGCATGCTATTGAGCGTCCGGTCTTCGGCTATCGATTGGATGCTGATTTCCGGTGGAAGATCCAACTTGACTCGTTCCTTCCGCCCCGGCTCCACTTGCCCACCGAGAAACCACCTGATGTCCTGCGGCCGCACCTTGTAGTCGTCGCTAAAAAGCCCGCGAATCCAGACACCCGCGGTCATTGCATATTCCGGCGTTCCGACTTTTTTGCCTTTGAGATCTTCTGGCTTTTTGATGCCGGATTCGACGTTGTAGTAGATTGAAGAATGGCGAAAGAAGCGCGATGGGAAGATGGGAATGCCGACGAAAGGTGAGTTTCCTTGACCGAGCATTGTGATATGGTTTGACAGCGACATTTCCGAGACATCGAATTCCCGGTGATGCCCCATGCGCCAAAAAATCTCTTCCGACTGCATGGGGACGTAATTGAGTCGAATGCCCTCCGGCTCCACCGAGCCGTCCTGGAGCGGCTTGGTGCGATCATAATCACCGCAGGCGACAGTCAAGAATAATTTTTCCACGGACCCTCCTGTTTATTTTGCGCTGAACATAAAAAATGAATATCGAGAATCGACGCGATCATCGATATTCTATCGTCGATCTTCGATTAATTTGTTTCCCAGCGCGAATAGCGTTGGGCGAAGGCAATCAGAATGATCGATATGACCGAGATCACAAGTCCAATGGCAGCAACGCGGCCGCGCATACCGTCGAGGTAAAGAAAATAGAGCAGCGGACCCAGCGGTTCGGCTCCAGGACTATAGAGAAACAAAGTCGCGCTGAACTCGCGCAGAAATATGGTGACCAAGATAATCCAACCGGCCATCACACCAGGGCGCATCATGGGAATCAGCACTCGGCGGAACGTCGCCAAAAATCCGGCGCCGCAGACGACCGAAGCCTCTTCGAGTTCTTTGTGAACCTGAATGATCGTGCTCGACACAGCGCGCAATCCGTAGGGCAAAAAGCGGGTGACGTAAGCGATCAAGATAATCCAGATCGTGCCGTAGATTGGAATCGGAAAATCTACATAAGCCCACAACAGACCCAATGCCATCGCAGTGCCGGGGAAAGCCCAGGGAATGAATACCAGTCCGTCGATCAAGCTGCGGCCGACGATTTTGGTCCGCACGGTAATGTAGGATGCGAGAGAAGCGAGAATCATGCATACGCTGGCCCCCGCTAGGGCAAGAAATAAACTATTCGCGAATGCCCTATGGACGCGCGGCGTCGTCCAGACGTAGCGGAAGTGATCGAGCGTGAGATTGTGCCAGGTTCTCCAGGTCGGCACATGATAATAAGGCAACAGCGCGACCAGTAGCAAAACCAACAGCGGCAACAACACCAGCAACACCAGCAGCAGTAAAGCGAGGCCAGAGGCCGCAAAGCGCCACCGGCCAAGGTCGATCTGGTGCGGCCGAAATCCTTTGCCGGTCACCGTGGAAAAATTTTCAACCTGAGACGTGAAGTGGCGATAGAGATAAACAAAGATCAAGGCAATGACGAGAATGCCGACACCATAAGTCGCGGCAAGGTTATGGTTGGTGGGAAAGGAACCGAGAGCTTCACGCCAGATCTTTGTGGTAAAAACTTCGATGCGAGCGGGAAGTGCGATAATGGCCGGGGTATCGAAGCTTTCGACGGCGCGAACGAAATTCAAAGTTCCGGCAGCGAGAATCGCCGGACGAATGAGCGGAAACGTGACCCGCCGCATCACGCCGAACTCGTTGGAGCCGAGGGTCTTGGCCGATTCTTCGAGCGAGGGATCCATGCTTTTCAAAGCGGCGGCCACTATCAAGAACGCCAAGGGAGTCAAAATCAAGGATTCGACGAAGATCAGCCCCGTCATGGAATAGATATTAAATGGCCCCTTTTCCATGCCGAGCAATTTTACAAACAAGCCATTAATCAAACCGTTGCTGGGGTTGAGCAGCATGACCCAGGAGATTGAAACCAGAATGGGCGGCAGGATGTTGGGCACGATCGCGGTTAATTCGAAGATCCGGCGAAACGGAGCATTCGTGCGGATCGTAATCCAGGCGAGCGTCAGCGCAAATACGAGCGATAAACCGGAGGCGCCGAGTCCAAAAATAAACGAGTTTAACAGTAACGGGTACGCCTCGGGATCGCTGTACGCTCTGATGTAATTGCCGAGCGTAAAGTGCCCTGGGACACCTAAAGGCGCATCGGTAAGGCTGCCGTAAAAAAGAAAAAAAGTCGGGTAGAGACTGAGGAATCCGACGATGCCAACAACAGATATGAAAACCCAGCTGAGCGGCTGGCTCAGAAAGGCTCCGAGCCGCGTTCGGCTCCAAGCAGTCGTGGTCGAGGGCGCGACCGTCAGCGCTCGTTCATCGGCAGACACAAAAAACCGATATCAATGCAAAAAAATCTGCTGGTATTCTTTTTTCTTTTCCGCGAAGGCTTTCGAGTCGAGATCGTACATCTCAACGAACTGGATCTTATCAGCATCGGGAATTGGCGGATAAATTCCTTTGCGGTTGACGAACTCGCCGGCTTTCGCAAGTGTTTTCATATTATCTGCACTGAGAAAATAATCGATGAACGCTTTGCCAGCGTTGGGGTGCGGCGCTTTCGCACTCAAGTCTAGATAATGGCCATCGCCCATAAATTTGCCCAGCCGTACGTAATCGAGGGGCGCGCCTCTCTGGCCGTAAATATAGACGTACTTTACATACGTAATCGCGATCGGCGTCTCACCCGTGGCGACGCGCTCCGCCGCCGGCAAAAGCGATTCGACTAGTATCGGTTTTTGTGCCGCCAAATCCCGGATGAACTTGGCCGCTTTTTCTTTGCCCATCAGCTTGTCGAGACTCGCGACCCACTGGGTCGTGGTGGTATGTTGAGTTGGATCCGGCATCACGAGCTTGCCGCGATATTGCGGCTTGACCAGATCTTCCAACGATTTCGGCGCATCCGCCGCTTTAATAATATCCTTATTATACACAACTCCGATGATCACGTTGCGATAGCGCGGGCCGAGGTTGGGATCGATTGCCTCCTTCGGAAAGTCCTTAGCTGATGGCGAGTCGTACTTGGCAAACAACCCTTCTTTGTACATGATTTGCATCGGATTGTCGTTGGTCAGAACAATATCCACGACCGGCTTGCCGGCGCGAAATTCGCTCAAAGCCCGGTCCATGACTTTGGTCGCCGAGGCGCGCCAGTAGTCTACGTCAATGCCGATTTTATTCTTGACGCCTTTAAATGCCGCATCGGCAACGTCGCTCTCTAATGATCCGTAGACGACGACTTTGCCGTCTTTCTTTGCTGCCGCGATCAGGCTTGGGCTCTGACTGTAAAGCGGAGCGGCACTGAAAATGGCCGCGGTGAAGAATGCAAACGCCAACTGAGCTTTACGTAACATCAAACCTCCTGAAATTGGTGCTGGATTCCTGATCTCTGCCCGAAAGCGCAGGAATGTTTTCAGATTTCACCTATTGAGTCAAGCACGGTTGACACCGTCAAGGTGTGACCATATAAGAAATTTTTGATCACGAAAAAGGGAGAATCAAGAACGCCATGGAAAATGTCGAGTTGCTGGTTAAGAACGGCGAGGTTTGGACGCCGGGCGGTTTTGTTGATGCTGATATTGCAGTCAGCGGCGGTAAAATCATTGCGCTCGGTAAGCCGCCAGTGTTGCCCGAAACCGCCGCTCAGGTGATCGACGCGAAGGGCAAGAAAATTATTCCTGGACTCATTGATACGCATACGCATCACCGCGACCCAGGCTTTACTCATAAGGAAGATATAACTACCGCGACGATGGCAGCTGCGGCAGGCGGGGTGACTCTGTCGATCGGGATGCCCAACGTGAACCCGCCGACGACGACGGTCGAACGCTATCGCGCGCTGATCGAGCATCATCGCAAAAACGCGATCGTCGATTTCAATCACAATCCTTCCGGTACCGTTCCGGAGGAGGTTCCAGCCCTCGCTAAAGAGGGCCCGCTCGCCTTCAAAATTTTTATGGTGAAAGATACGGGGCGCGACTATCCGCATATGCCCGGGATTGGTTTGAACAATAACGGCGAACTGTTCAAGTGTTTTGAAACCGTCGGCCAAACCGGATTGCCGTTAATGGTTCATCCTCACGATCAAGATCTGATGGATGAAATCGAAGGCCGCTACTGGAAACGCGAAGATCGAAGCCCGCAAGCTTATGCCAAAGCCTACCGCGACTATGACGGCATCATCTGGGATACGGCGATGAGCACGTTGTTTCGCATGCAGAAAGCGCTCGGTGCGCGTCTGCACATTCTGCACATGAGCACGCCGGAAGGTCTGGCGATGTTGCGGCGCGCCAAGGACGAGGGTCGGCCGTGTAGTTGTGAAGTTAATCCTTGGGCAATGTTTCTGGGCACGTGGGAAAATGTCGAGAAGATGGGACCTTACTGCCTAGGATTTTGGGTGCCGCCGGCCCATGTGGAAGCGCTTTGGGAAGCGATCAACGATGGGACAGTCGATATCATCGGAACGGATCACGCACCGCACACCAAGGAGGAAAAGGACAAGGGTTGGCATGACATGTGGAGCTGTCCTGGAGGCGAGCCGCAGATCCAGGATTATCTCAGCTTGTTTCTGACGGCAGTTAACGAAGGAAAATTGTCTCTCGATACGTTGGTACGAATTTCTTCTTACAATGCGGCAAAGATCTTCAATGTCTATCCTAGAAAGGGCGTGCTGTTGCCGGGCTCCGACGCTGATATGGTGATTGTGGATATGAACAAAGAAGAAGTCATCTCCAACGATACGACCTACACGAAAGTCGGGTGGACGCCGTATGATGGCCGGAGAGTGAAAGGTGTGCCGATCCGGACGATTCTGCGCGGAAAGACGGTAATGAAGAATGGTAAAATTACCGGCACGCCAGGAGATGGCGAGCACGTCAAACCGCTGGGGTGAACCATTCAGTGCGACGTGCATCTAGGAGACATGCGCAGCCGATTATTGCCTTATTCAGCAGTATTGGTTTTTTCGTAATTGTCTCATCAGCAGCCGCGGCCCCGCTCCACGTCCTTTCCTCGAATCCTAGATATTTTACCGACGGCTCGGGCAAAGCAATCTATCTCACGGGATCGCATACTCACAGAAATTTTATGGATTGGGGTTACTCTGATCCGCCTCCAGCCTTCAATTATTCAAGTTATCTCGATTTTTTGGTTCAACACCACCACAACTTCATGCGCCTTTGGGTCCAGGGAAATTTTTCCTGGAGCAGAATGAACGATAGCACGGGCAAAAGCGATTCAGCGCGCGCATCACCTTTTCCGTGGTTGCGCACGGGACCGGGCTTGGCATCGGACGGTCGTCCGAAATTTGATCTGAGCCAGCTTGATCAGTCCTATTTCGATCGACTCCGCGAAAGAGTTACTGATGCAGGCGCAAGAGGGATTTATGTGAGTGTGATGCTGTTTGAAGGACACATTGCCGGAACGGATGGTTCCGCGGCCGGAAGCCCGTTCGCCGCTGAGAACAATATTAATGGCATCTCAGTAGATCAAAACGGGGACGGAATGGCGACGGAGGCCTTTGATTTGTCTGTCCCGGGGATGACAAATCTCCAACGGGAATATGTGGCCAAAGTGATCGAATCACTAAATAATCTTGACAATGTGCTTTATGAGATCTGCAACGAGTGTCCGCCCACTTCCATTCAGTGGTCATACAACATGATCGATTTCATCAAACATTACGAAGCCGAAAAAGTTAAACAACACCCTGTTGGAATGACTGTCAACTTTCCATATCCGAATACAAGCGCGCTGTTTGCAAGCGATGCGGATTGGATCTCTCCTGGTGATGACGCGGGCGACTATTTGTCTAATCCACCGGAAGCGGACGGCAGCAAAGTGATTATTCTCGACTCGGATCACATTACTTATTTTGATGCTTCCGCGGGTATGATCTGGAAACAGTTTACTCGGGGATTAAACCCGATCTTTATGGATTTGGCTCCGCCGCTCCGCGACAAAGCGCCGCTCCCAGAGCAGGAGGCGATCCGGGCCGCAATGGGACAGACAAAATTGTATTCTGATAAAATGAACCTTGCGGCGATGACGCCCCGTAAAGATCTCACGTCGACCGGCTACGCTCTTGCGAATCCTGGTTCCGAGTACCTTATATATGCTCCCCAGGGAGAATCATTCAGTGTTGTTTTGCGCCCCGGGAGCTACAGCTACGAATGGTTCAATCCGACCTCCGGCTCTCTTGCGGTTACCGGGTCGATCGATGCGGCGGGAGGCTGCCAATGGTTTTCTCCTCCTTTCGGCGGTGATGCCGTTTTGTACCTGCACATCACGAGCCGCGATCCGTGAGGGTAAAATGCTATCGGCGAGCGTCTGCAGAGGCAAAATGCTGACCTTAACTGAACCCTTTTATCCTTCTGGACGACACTGGAAATGCGCTTTGGGTTTCCAACGAATCGTTCGCCGAACTGCTAGAGAGAACCAGCTAGTCTGGCGACCATGTCCCACGTGGATGTAACATTCGCAGACGTGCGCACTCGGTCATTCGGATTTATAGCCCGGGGATTCGATCTGCTCGTTTGGATCGATCTTATTGATGATCAGGCCGGAGAGGAGTTTGGGATAGAAATATGTGGATTTTTGCGGCATCTTCTCGCCAGTCGAGACAATCGCTAGAATTTCTTCCGCTTTGGGCGGTGTTAGAAGAAAAACCGCCTGATAATCTTCTTTTTCCAACACCTGCAGAGCGCCTTCGTCATCTTGCGTATAGCGAATATTGTCTCCGCTCGCTTGCTGCTCGGGGGTCAAGCCGAGTATTTGCCCGAGAATCAGCACGTGAAGAATGCTCACATCCAGCTCGCGGAGCGGCCCGCTCAGATCTTTCGCCAAGCTCTGCATAATACGCTTGTTCTTTAACCTTAAAATTAAATAGCGCGGGTCGCGCTTAAAGCTCGCGCCAATGACGCGGTATTTTTTTGCCTCGCTCGCAAGCGCTTTTAAGAATGACAAGCGGCCGTCCGGAGTTTTGGGGTGCTGTTCCACGTGGAAGTTCTTTTCAAGTGCTGCTTCAAGCTCCATGAACGGCTTGGGTGCAAAGCCGCGCACCAGACGATGCGTCGGAAGGATGACGACATTGGGATCATTGATGTTGGCGAAGTACGCCATAATGTAGTTGAAGGCCTCGCGCCCATTCGATGGCCCGGCGCTGCGCATGTGATCGCGGTAGGCGAGCGTCGCCTCGTAACGATGGTGCCCGTCGGCGATCAACAGCCAATCATCTTTGAGTTGTTGTTGAATTTTATCGATCAGTGCCGCATCGGTGATCCGCCACAGGCGGCATTGATCGCCATTATCCTGATCGACTTCCATCAACGCTGGCGTGCCTTCAACCGCCATCGCCAGCACGCGATTGATCATCTGCTTACGCTCTGCGTAGAGCATGAAAATTGGACTGAGCTGAGCATGGGAAGCGAGCATCAGCTTGAAGCGATCTTGTTTGGGTGCATCGAGAGTTTTTTCGTGCGGCCGGATTTTTCCGGAGGAGAAATCCTGGAGTTCCGTAAGAGCCAAAAAACCCTGGCGTAATTTTTCCTCGCCATTTTTGAGCTTAAAGCGATGGGTCAGGTAATAAACTGCCGGGGCCTCGTCGCGAACCAAGATCCCTTGCGCTTGCCATTCGGTTAGCGTCTGCGCGACGGCCTGGTACGAGTCCGGTTCTTGATTCAAATCGAGCCGAATAAAATTATAAGGAGATCTTTTATAGAGTCTTTCTTGTTCGTCCGGCGAGACGACATCGTAGGGCGGAGCCACGACCCTTGCCAAATCGCGAATTCTTTTCTGGTTGTAAAAAACTGCACGGAACGGAGCGATCTGCGCCATAGATTAATTCCGCTGCCTGTTCACTGCTCTCTCGCGACGCCAAGGTTCATCGCTCCGATGCCTTCGATCTCAGCTTTCAAAGTATCACCAGGCTTCAGTTTCTCCTGGAATTCCGGTGAATCTGGATTTCCCGTGGTCAGCAGATCACCGGGCAGCAGCGTGGTCACGTCGGATAAAAAACTGATCTGTGTCGCAATGTCGTTGATCATCGCATCGGTTTTTGCCGATTGCTTGAGCTCGCCGTTGATCCAAAGCTTCATCCAAAGATTGTGCGGGTCGGCGATTTCGTCCTTGGTGGTGATCCACGGGCCGATAGGGGCGAAGGTTTCAAAACCTTTGCGGACACTGCGAGTGCCCGACATGTTCTTGCTTAAGCCGTAACCGCGTGCCGTGACGTCGAGCATGATCGTGTAGCCGAAAACAACATCGAAGGCTTGCCTCTTGGGCACATGCCGCGCCTTTTTACCAATCACCACACAAAGCTCCAACTCCGGAAAGATCGAGTCAGCGGCTTTCGGGATCAAGATATTGTCTTCAGGACCGGCAATGGCTGAGGGGGGCTTCAGAAAAATATTTTCGAGGAGCTCCTCCGGCGAGGTTTTTGCCGCCGTACCCCGACCGCGCGCATCGTCCAGACCGGCAGTACCGCGTTTGTAGTTACCAGCGGCGGCCCAAATCTTCGACGCGTTCATTACCGGCGGCTTGAGCAATTTGGCGTCGAGGGTCACGGCGCGGGAGCTTGCCGAAGCGCTTTCCAAACTGGCTTTAAATTTTTCGTAACCGGCGATCAAGTCGATCATGGTTGATCCAGCTGGTAACGCTTCACTGAGAGGAATCAGTTGTTCGTTTCTTACGATGGCAAGATCGTTCGGTTTTATGCTCGCTATTTTCATGCGCCCGCTCCTTTTTCGTACTCTGTTGAATAACCGGAAGCAAAGGTTTTAACAAGCCGACAACTGGATTATTGTGGTCGTTCCGAGGAGAAGCGGGAATCTTTCGGTGCACCCTCTATATAAACGTTCAATTGAACGGGTTTTTGCCCTATGGCATAAAGCATCGTGCCCCAAAGTTGGTTGCAATTAAGCATTCGCGCGGCCAAACGCGATCTTGAAATCCTTTCAAATTACATGATCGAACAAGGCTCACCCGGCATTGTCTTAAAAAATGGCGGCGTCGACGCTTTTTTTCTGAGCTCGCGGCGCGATGCTGCGCTGAAATCGCAAGTGGAACGCTTCGTCAGCGCGCGTACAGATAAGGCGCGGCTTGAATGGAATATTGTTCAGCCAGAGGATTGGGAACATTCCTGGAAGCGCTTCATAAAACCAGCGCGTATCGGCAGAAATTTTTGGGTCACGCCGCCCTGGCTCAAACAGCCGAAGTTTCGCCGCCGCAGAATCATTACGATCGAGCCCGGAATGGCTTTTGGAACCGGGACTCATGCTACCACACGGAGCTGCATCGAGCTTCTCGAGATCGTCGCTGCTAAAAACACCGGGAACAAATGGAGCGTACTGGACGTCGGCACGGGTTCAGGAATTCTCGCCATCGCAGCCCGAATTTTGGGTGCGACTAAAATTTGGGCCATCGACAATGATCCCGTCGCCGTTAAAGTGGCTCGGGACAACTTGCGGTTCAATGGAATGGGAAGCGCAATCACGTTGAGCGGAGAAAAGCTTGGCTCAATTCGACGGCGCTTCACGGTCGTAATCGGCAATCTGACCGCCGAAACGATTATCGAGCTGGCCGGGACGCTGCAGGCGCGGGTGGCAGGCCACGGATATCTCATTCTGTCGGGAATCTTGCATTCCAAATCTCAAAATGTTCTCCGCCGTTTTGCGAAAAGTTTTTTTGTGCTGCAGCGGCGAAGAAAGCGGGAATGGATAGGCTTGCTGTTGCAGCGTAAGTCTTGACCCCTTATGCCTCGGTTTTTTCTGCCGCAAGTAAACATCCATGATGGCCGCGGCGTTGTCCATGGTCAGGAACTCACGCATCTCATGAAGGTCCTCCGGCTCCGCGCCGGGGATTTCGTGACGGTGTTCGATAATACCGGCTGGGAGCATGAGGCCATAATCGAGACGCTGACGAGTGAACGGGGCGAGCTGAAAATAGTCGAGTCTCATCCCAGCGACCGCGAGCCGTCCATTGCAATCAATCTCGCCGTAGGACTGACAAAGGGGGAAAAACTCGATTGGGTGACCGAGAAAGCCACGGAGCTCGGCATAACCACAATAATACCATTCTCATCAAATTATACGGTGCCAAAGCTCGACGGAGACAAGATTCAAAAACGCTCGGAGCGTTGGCGGAAAATTGCCGTGAGCGCGGCGAAACAGTGCGGCCGGAGCCGAATCCCAGAAGTGCGCTCGCTGTGTAGCTTTGAAAATTTCGTGCGCGAGTCATGGCCGGAAACACTCAAACTGATCTTCTGGGAAAACGAAACCGACGGCTCGCTACGCCGAATATTCGAGAAATGCCGCGAAACCAAGAGTGTGCTGGTCGCCGTCGGGCCTGAGGGTGGCTTCACTCACGGAGAAGTCGAATTGGCCAACGCACAAGGTTTTCAATCCGTGCATATGGGCAGGCGAATTCTTCGCGCTGAGACAGCAGCCATAGCGGCGCTCGCGGTCGTGCAGTTTCTTTGGGGAGATCTTCAGTGAAGTATCTATTCCTAGAGGTTGCTTCAGTTACGACCTTTCTTTAGCATGGCCTGAAATCGATTATTAAGACATGAACTGCCAAAATTGTGATGCCCCTGTGCTCGCATCGGATGAACGTTGTGAAAGATGCGGCGCGAAGTTGTTGCACCGACGAATTTTTTTCGGTGCCCCCAGAAACGATCAATTTGTCCTGACCAGCGACGAGCCGGAGCATGAATTTAACGAAACGCCGCCGAATGACGAGGGCGAGCTTGCGCCACGATCAGAATATCGGGAAGCAGGATCGAGTTTATTTTTCGAGAGAGCGCCAGTTCCCGACCGGATTTATGGAGGTTTTTGGCGCAGGGTCGGAGCCTTTATCATTGACATCGTAGTGATTTGTCTAATTTCCGCGGTGATGGGAGTTATGGCTTATGTCGCTTACAAGGTCGGGTTGGCGGCGCATGATCGCAAAGTCTCCTTTGGCAATGCAACTCCGCTGATGTCATTGTTCACCTTTGGCGTTGTTCTTCTCGCATCGGCTTATTTCATTGTGTTTCATGGGATGAGCGGTCAAACGATCGGGAAGTCAGTGCTTCGCCTGCGGGTAATTGGCTCCGAACAGGAACAAATCACCTACGGTCGAGCGCTACTGCGCTGGATTGCGATTATCGGCTTCGGTTTGCTGAGCTTTGGAGTGAGTCTTCTCTGGATCATCTGGAGCCGAGACAAGCGCGGTTGGCACGATTATTTGGCGCGTACGTGGGTGATTCGGGAATGAATACGTGAGGAGCAGGGAGTGAGCAGTGAGGAGCAAGGAGCGGAACTTAATCAGAAGCCGCATCGTAAATTGAAAGTCTGGCAAGCCAGCATTGCTTTGTGGTCGAGGCTTTATCGTGAGATTCAACATTTTCCTGCCCACGAGAGGTTTGGAATAGCAGCGCAATTGCAACGGGCGGCTGTATCGATTCCAAGTAATATCGCTGAAGGGGCAGCCCGAAGAAATACCAGGGAGCTGCTGCAATTTCTGTATATTGCCCGGGGTTCTCTGAGCGAATTAGATACTCAATGGAAAATCTCTTTTCGCCTGGGATACTTGGAAAAGACTACTTACGACCGTATCGTGCTTAAGCTTGAGGCGATGAGCAAGATGCTTAGCGGATTAATCGCGTCGATTGCAAAAAAGGATCGAGAACTCCTCACGGCTCACTGCTCACATTATAAAGAAGAGGGTGGCTATGCGACCCCTTAAGATCGCCGTGGTCATGGACCCCGTCGAGAAAATCAACGTCGACAAGGATACGACATTTGTTTTGATGCTCGAGGCACAGCGACGTGGGCACGAGATCTATTATATGGAACTCGACGACTTGTTTGTTCGCGGCGGAACACCCCATGGACGATGTCGTCGTCTCGAACTTGCCCGCGCAGTGCCGCACGCTCGTTTGACCGAGGAGAGCACCGCCGCTCTTGAGGATTTTGACAGCGTGTGGATGCGTAAAGATCCGCCGTTCGATATGAAATTTTTCTTCGCTACCCATCTGCTGAGTCTGATAGACGAAACCAAGTGTTTTGTCTTGAACAATCCCAGGGGCCTGCGGGAAGCGAATGAAAAGCTCTACGCACTCCGTTTCCCGGAACAAATTCCTCAGACTCTAGTCAGCAGCTCCATTGGGCAGCTAAAAGAGTTCATGGAGGAGCTTGGCGGCGAAATGATCGTTAAGCCTCTTGACGGTTGCGGTGGCAGCGGCGTGTTTTACTTGAACCAGCAAGATCGCAATACCAATTCAATCTTGGAAGCGGCGACTGATAGCGGCCGCCGATTGGTGATGGGACAGCGCTATTTGCCGGAGATCCGCCAGGGAGACAAGCGCATTATCGTTCTGAACGGCGAACCTCTCGGAGCGGTGTTGAGAGTGCCTCTGGAGTCGGAAACACGAGGCAATATTCACGTCGGCGGTCAATGCGTTAAAGCTGAGTTAACCGATCGTGACCGCGAAATCTGCGCAGCGCTCGCGCCATTGCTCCGATCAGACGGGTTGTATTTTGTGGGACTAGATGTCATCGGCAGTTTCCTCACGGAAGTTAACGTCACCAGCCCGACCGGCATTCAGGAGGTCAACGCACTCGATTACGTTTCTCTCGAAGCTGATGTGGTCGACTTTGTCGAGCGGCAAGTTGAAATCCTCAAACGCTGAGCCGCTTTTAATCTGCGCTGTTTTATAATGCACGGGCTCAGAGGATTAGGCAAAACTCCTACACTCTCACTTTCTCGATTCTTTGTCTCAAAATAAATAGTATCGAGCGTACAAGCACCTACAGCGGGAGGTTTCGAGCGCCCGCTCTTGGTACGTTCATTGCGTTTTCCCTCGGGACATAATCATTAAGATCGAGGGTTGTGGTACAACAAGGACGAGCACCAGAGAATTGCCAGAACCGGTATTTCGATCAAATCTCGGAATCCGAAGCAGGTAGATCCAAATTCAAAGAAGAAAGGGATAAGCTTTATCTATCCCAGTTGCGTATCGATTTCGGCCAATTCAGGCCTGAATCGAATAGTATCGTCTTGCGCCCTAAATAAATAAGATTAGGACCGCAAGGGAGTTGTGCATTAAAAAACGGATTCGGCAAAGTCATACAACATGTATGGCATTAGCCCTACAAATCTTTTGGTGGTTGTTCGGGCCGGGCGAGCTGGCCGGTTGAACAACGAGTTCTTTCGTAGTATAAACGGCGCGCGTAATTTAGTTTGTTATTAAATTCGCGCACTTACATCGAACCAGAACAATTAACTAAGGGCGGAGCTATGTCCGCAACCCAATCTGTTCCTGTAGCGTAGTGAAGAGCATGAACCAACTAAGAGGACCAACACAAATCAAACTGGATGGTGTGTCGGTAAAGCCAAGAGAAATCGGCCAGAATCGGCAGATTTTTGGCGCATTTTACGTCCAGAGCACTGTCAAACGATTCCAACCACTTTCTTTCCCGCATCTCAGAGCAGATCAGGTCAAAAATTACTATTGGCGCTTCCCGA
>Ga0207683_10002445_pt1 | contig 16201 bp, 12 predicted proteins | sample KBSM73metaG_FD_184333 | JGI IMG/M metagenome (GOLD analysis project Ga0207683, IMG submission 184333) | Miscanthus rhizosphere microbial communities from Kellogg Biological Station, Michigan, USA - KBS M7-3 metaG (SPAdes) (version 2) | ecosystem: Host-associated > Plants > Roots > Rhizosphere >... | reverse complement strand
CGAATGTGCCTCTTTTAATTCCTATAAATAATTCGTTAAAGAGTTGGCGCTTTGGAAAAAATCCTTAACTTGAAGACCTATCCTTAGAAAAATTCGGACGGCAACTGGATTAATTAAAAACTTTTTTTCTTAGAATTGTACACAGATATTTCTGGACTTTAATTTTAAAATTTTAAAACACTAAAAATTACGATCATGGCTGAGACAAAACCGACTGCAACCGCATCTGTTAAGGCTACATCTGTTCAGGCAAAAAAAAGCGGAAATGCAATTTCATGGGTCGCTCCAATCTTGTGCGTTGTTGCCGGATATCTTATCTGGCGTTTTATTATGGGAAATCCTGACGGATTTAAAACTCCTGCAACAAGTGGTTGGTTCTGGCCGGAGCATAAAACTCCGAAAGATGCTTTTCACAGGATTTATGAAGGTGGTATCATTGTACCGTTGCTGATCGGTATGTTTTTAATGGTGGTTACGTTTTCTATTGAGCGCTATTTAACTATCCAGAAAGCATTGGGTAACGGTTCGATCTCCGATTTCATCCGCAAGGTTCAATATCATCTCGCAAACAGAAATGTGGATGCTGCTTTAACTGAGTGTGACAAACAACGCGGTTCAGTATCTAATGTAATGAAAGCAGGTCTTCGTCGTTACAAAGAAATGATTGGTGAACAAAACCTCAATACAGAACAAAAAGTTCTGGCTATTCAAAAAGAAGTAGAAGAAGCTACGGCACTGGAACTGCCAATGCTGCAGAAGAACCTGGTATTCCTTTCTACTATTACTTCTGTTGGTACGTTGATCGCCCTGTTGGGTACAGTTATTGGTATGATTAAATCGTTCTCGGCTCTTGGTGAAGAAGGCGGCGCCGGTGCTGCGGGTCAGTTGGCAGTCGGTATTTCTGAAGCCCTTTATAATACAGCATTGGGTATCGGTACTTCAGCTTGCGCCCTGATTATGTACAACGTGTTTACAACAAAAATAGATGCAATCACTTACGGCATAGATGAATCTGGTTTCACATTGACTCAAAGTTTTGCTTCTTTATACAAATAAGATGCAGAACAGGTTATGGAAAATTGAAACAAATGAATCTCATTTAACTAAAACAGTGTAACATGCCAAGTGTCAAAATGCCAAAAAAGAGTACGGCCACGGACATGACCCCGTTTGTGGATGTGGCATTTCTCATTCTTTCTTTCTTCATGCTGGCGACAAAATTCAAACCACCGGAGCCGGTTGAGATCACCACACCGAATTCTGTTTCTACAAAAGCACTTCCTGAAAATGATGCTATCCTTGTAACATTGGATAGCGCGGGCCGTGTGTATTTCTCTATGCAGGCTGAAAAAGATCCAATGTTGAAGTATACTGTTATAAAAAACATGAACGATACCAGACAGTTGGGTTTGACAGAAGCAGAAATGAAAAATTTTGTAAAAACAACATCGGTCGGCGTTCCGTTCAGTCAGCTTAAACAACTCCTGGCTATACCGGCAGAAGATCAGCGTAATGTTAAACAGGCTGGAATACCCATCAAAGATTCAGCAAGTAACGAATTGACTTATTGGATACGGGATGCGGTAAATGCCTTTGCTTCTTCACAAAAGAAAATCAACTACCTGATCAAAGGAGACAACAACGCCAAATATCCGCAGTTTAAAGAGATATTGAATTCCTTTAAGCGGAACGATATTTATAAGTTTCAATTGATAACAGCCGTTGAAGATGTACCTGCAGGAACAGAGTTGTCAAAGGAAAGAGCAGGGCAGGGTGTAAAGAAATAATATTACTTAACAAAAAACCGATAAAATTATGGCAAGTATAGAGGAAGGCGGTGGCGACAGCCATAAAAAAGGACGAGGCGTCAAGAAAGCAAAAAGACTTTCTACCCGTGTGGATATGACGCCGATGGTGGACCTCGGATTTTTGCTCATTACGTTTTTCATTTTTACTACTACAATGAGCACCCCATCTACAATGGATCTTTTTATGCCAAAAGATACCAATAAAGATGAGGATCAGAATAAGGCTAAAGAGTCGGGTGCGCTGACCATCATGCTGGGAAAAAATAATGTTGTCTATTATTACGAAGGACAATTGGCGCCGGATGCAGCCAATTTTAAAACGTCGAATTTTAAGGATATCCGTGCAGAGATAATCAGTAAAAGAAAAGATGTAATAGCAACGCATCAGCATGATGCATCTTGCGAAAAGACATGGGCCAAATACAATGGCGATAAAAATTCCTGCCTTGACAGGGACTTTGTTGTCGTCATTAAGCCCGATCCGGACGCAACGTACAAGAATACGGTAGACATCCTGGATGAAATGACGATCAATGGTGTTAAGCGTTTTGCGATGGTGGATCTTTTTCCTCAGGAGCTTGAACTGATCCAGAAAACAGAAGGTACATATGTGGCCCCGCCGGCTGCAGCTGCACCTGCTAAATAGGCAGCATTTTAATTATGGAATGATGCATGTTATGCATCTGAATTCTAAATAAAACTTTAAAATGGAAGCAAACAAAATACTAAGTGCTGATATTCTTGACCTGGTATTTGAAGGTCGCAATAAGGAGTATGGCGCCTACGAACTACGGAAGACGTACAATCGCCGTATCACGAGGGCGTTAGTTATTACTGCTTCTATTGCCGTGATCGCTTTAGGCGGATCATTCCTTGCTAATACCTTTAAATCAAAGGATAGCGGCAAGCTGAATGTAAAAGATGTGGTGCTTGAAGATATCAAGCAGGAGGAGGAAAAGAAACCGGAACCACCTCCGCCGCCACCGCCAAAACAGGAACCGCCGAAAGTGGAAATGACGAAGTTTACACCTCCTAAAATTGTGAAAGATGAAGAGGTGAAAAAGGATGAAATTCCACCGGAAACAAAGCAATTGGAAGACACCAAGATCGATGTGGTAAACCAGGAAGGTGTGAAGGATGACAACCTTGCTGCCCCTGTTGACCAGGGTAAACAGGTAATCGAAGAGAAAAAAGAAGACGACGAAAACAAGATATTTGAAAAGGTGGAAATTGAAGCGGCATTCCCCGGTGGTGAGAGTGCATGGCGTAAGTATCTTGAAAGAAACCTGAATGCGAACACTCCCGTTGACAATGGTGCACCGGAAGGTTCTTATACAGTGTGGGTACAATTCATCGTGGATAAAGAAGGTAATATCAGTGATGTAAAACCATTAACCAGCCACGGTTATGGTATGGAAGATGAAGCAGTAAAAATCATCAAGAAAGGTCCGAAATGGACTCCTGCGCAGCAAAATGGCCGCCAGGTAAAAGCATATCGTAAACAGCCGATTACCTTCGTGGTACAGGCAGAATAAGTTTATTTAAATTAGTTGCAGCGTCCCCTGTTTCAGAAATGATACAGGGGATGTTTATTTTTGGGCTATGTCAGAAAAAATATCAGGATGGAATGATACGATCGTTGCATCGGCAACACCTGCGGGTATTGGTGCTATTGGTATTGTGCGGTTGAGCGGTATTGATTCAATAGCAATCACCAATAAATTATTTCCATCAAAAGATTTATCACGACAATTATCGCACACATTGCATGTGGGTTACCTCCAGGAAAAAGGTAATACGATTGATGAAGTAGTTATTTCCATTTATAAAAGCCCAAGATCTTATACAGGTGAAAATGTGATAGAGATCAGCGGTCATGGTTCACCCTTCATTCAGCAGCAGATTGTAGAAGCTTGTATACGCAGTGGCGCAAGATTGGCAAAGCCTGGTGAATTTACACAACGTGCATTTTTGAATGGCAAGTTGGACCTCGCGCAGGCCGAGGCTGTGGCTGATCTTATTGCCAGTAATACGGCAGCATCGCAGCGAACTGCTTTGCACACGATGCGTGGTGGTTTTTCTGAAAAACTGAAAACGCTGAGAGAACGGTTGATCCGTTTCTCTGCGCTTATCGAATTGGAACTTGATTTTTCGCAGGAAGATGTAGAGTTTGCAGACAGGAAACAATTTTACGAATTGATTGAAGAATTGACTCAATCAACAACCCTGTTGATCAATTCATTTCAACTCGGCAATGTAATTAAGAATGGCGTCAGCGTTGCGATCATTGGCAAACCAAATGCAGGAAAATCAACTTTATTAAATGCGTTGCTGAACGAGAACAGGGCCATTGTGAGCGATATACCGGGAACGACAAGAGATACGATTGAAGAAGTGATTAACATTGATGGCATTTTATTCCGGTTGATTGATACTGCCGGGATCCGGCATCACACAACTGACGTGATAGAAACAGAAGGCGTGATGCGAAGCATGGAAAAAATGAAACAGGCCGACCTTATCATTTATCTTTTTGATGTAAACGATCGTGAAGAGGATATCATAAAACAAAAGGCAGAGATGGATGCACAAGGGATGAATTACCTGCTGGTGGCAAACAAAATAGATTCTGGCAATTTTGTAAAAGACAAATTCTCTTCAATTGAAAAATTTATTTTTATTTCAGCCAAACAAAATCAACATATTGAAGTATTGAAAGAAAGAATGGCAGATACCGTGTTGCAGGGCAATGTGCAAACAGAAGATACCGTCGTTACCAACGCAAGACATTATCATGCCTTGAAAGAAGTAGAAAAATCATTAACCGATATACAGGCGGGTCTCGAAAGTAAATTGCCAGGTGATTTACTTGCGTTGGATATCCGCCGTTGTTTGTATTACCTCGGGGAAATAACCGGTGAGATCAATAATGAAGATATGCTGGATTATATTTTCAGTAAGTTTTGTATCGGGAAGTAAGTTATTTTCAGGTGTTTTCTTTGATGTCAGGAATTCCGCGATAGGATTTCACCGTCGCAAATCACTACTCATTTACATGAAATTCTTTTCTTTCAAATTCTGCTTATTTCTTACGGCGTTTATTCCTTATCACTTTAAAAGTTCATGAATGTACGCAGCGCTGTCCTTAAATGTTGCCAGGTCCATTTCTACAAAAAAATGCTGCAATCCGCCGGTTTGGGCAGTTGCAAAGTACTCTTTCCAATTAATGACGCCCTTGCCAATAGGGGTTTCTTTTTTATCAGGTGTCCAATCCGATAGATGCGAGGAAATAAATCTGCCGGGATATTTTGTGAAATAAGTGGATGCCTTGTAACCGAGGTTTATCACTTCCGTCTGGAATTGCATCTTTACTAACTTCGGATCTAATTCGCCCATCATGGCATCATAAATAACGACTCCCTCCTTTGTCGCAAATTCCATTTCATGATTATGAAAGCCTGTCTGCAGACCGGCCTTGCTGATTTTTTCAGCAATTTTATTCAGCGTATCACACGCATTCAAATAATCCTTTATACTGGCCGTGTCAGGCAACCAGAAGCTTTGGCAAACCATATGAGAAAGACCTAATTGTTTAGCAAATTCTATCCGGTCATCCAGTTTATTTTTCAATTCATCAAACGTAAAATGGCTACTTGGGCAGCTTAAGCCCGCGTCGGTTATAATACGGCGCATTTCTGCCCCTTTCATGTTTTGAAGCGGAGCAAAACCATCTTCGGCATATCCGGAAGGAGAACACATTTCGACATGCTGATAGCCGAGATTGGCCATCATTTTTAAAGTGCCGGAAAAATCTTTTACAAGTTTGTCGCGGACGGGATAGACCTGGAACCCGATCGCTTGCTCTTTGAAACCCGGTTGAACATTAAGATATGCAGGCAGGTTTGATAATATAACGGCAGAGCTTACTCCTATAACAGACTGGCCAATAAATTGCCTCCTGTTGAGTTTGTTCATGATGAAAAATTGAAAGATTATCGATTGGAATAATTGAATATAATAAATCATTTCGACCCGGCAGACCGAAATTTATATCCGTTGAAAAAGCGCGGCACCCAAAAGAATACTAAGTGCTCTTTTGCCAAAGAGTATAACAATGCTAACAGATTGTTCTTCCCTTGTGCTGATATCTTGCGGGCCGCAACCTGTTCTTTCAAGGAAACATCAAAATTGTTAACCGCTTAGTTCATCACCATGCCATGCGGATCGATGACAAATTTTTTCGCGGCTCCTTTGTCAAAATCCTGGTATCCCTTTGGCGCGTCCTTCAATGTAATCATAGTAACATTAACCGCTTTTGCAATCTTAATTTTATCATACAGGATAGCAGTCATCAATTGCCGGTGATATTTCATAACAGGACATTGACCGGTATAAAAAGAATGTGATCTTGCCCAGCCCAACCCAATACGTATGCTGAGGCTTCCTTCTTTTGCGGCTGCATCAGCGGCACCGGGATCTCCTGTAACATATAGCCCGGGAATCCCAATTGCCCCACCGGCCCTGGTTACTGCCATGGCGGTATTCAATACAGTGGCTGGTTGTTCTACAGATGCATTATTGCCATGTCCCCTTGCTTCGAATCCTACGCAATCCACAAAGCTGTCTACTTCAGGCACCCCGAGAATTGCAGCAATGGCCTGTTCGAGTGGAACATCCTTACGAAGATCGATTACTTCGCAGCCAAAACTTTTTGCCTGTTCGAGTCGCTCTGTGATCATATCTCCAACGATCACTACTGCAGCACCAAGCAAATGACAGGAAGCCGCGCAGGCAAGACCCACAGGACCTGCTCCCGCTACATAAACTGTCGAACCTGGTCCGACACCTGCCGAAACAGCGCCATGATACCCTGTCGGAAAAATATCCGAAAGCAACGTAAGGTCTTTGATCTTAGCCATGGCCTGGTCTTTATCGGGAAATTTCAACAGGTTAAAATCTGCATAAGGAACCATCACATATTCGGCCTGGCCACCTACCCAACCTCCCATATCCACATATCCATAGGCTGCGCCGGGACGTGAAGGGTTTACATTCAGACAAATTCCTGTTTGCCCGGCTTTGCAATTTCTGCATCTGCCGCAGGCGATATTAAATGGAACAGATACCAGGTCTCCCACTTTGATAAATTCAACATCACGTCCCGCTTCTATTACTAACCCCGTGATTTCATGACCGAGTATGAGGCCCGCAGGAGCGGTTGTACGTCCGCGGACCATGTGCTGGTCGCTGCCACAAATATTGGTACAAACAATTTTAAGGATAACGCCATGTTCGCATTTTCTGTCGCCGATTGCGAGTTTGGGATAATCGATTGACTGTATTTCAACCTCACCGGGTTTAATATAGGCGACGCCGTGATTTTGACACATACTATATGGATTGAAGGTGAATAATCTGGTGCGGGTTTATTAAGGTACCAATTTTTTTTGATTAGAACTATTTGCTTTTGTCAAGGTAACTATACAGGGCACAAAAAGAAGTCGACATTGTAGTTCTCACTTCTATAAAATATCAAGATGGTTGTTGCTAATTGTGCTATCAGCTGCCGGAAGCAGCATAGCTTATATGCTGTGCCGGGAAGTAAACTGGAAAAAAAGAAATCTTATTCAATTTTTTATTCTTTGTCAATGCCGACAATGGGAAATGAGATGCTATTGAGATGTACAAAGCACATTTTTATTCTTTTCATCTTTCTATTTTCATCAATCGAATAATAGCGGACGCAAGCGCCGAATCCGTTTCGATGACGGCATCAACGATTGAATAATGATTTTTGTCCGCGATAGTCAACAGCTCTACGTTTTTATTGTTGCTTTTCCAGCGATCGTATAGTTCTTTACTTTGAATGATGAACTCTTCCGTTTCATTTGTTCCTGTAGCTAACAACATTGGACAGGCAATCGCCCGTTCTAACAACACAGGACTGTTTTTTATTGCTGTTGCAGCATCTATGTGAAGTACATCATTCAGGTAAGAATGCATTATTGGCTCCAGCCGGAACAAACCGCTTAATGTGATTACGCCTTGAAACAAATTAGCATCCGCTTCAGCAAGCAGCATAGCGGCAAGATGACCGCCGGCGCTATGCCCCATTACATAAAGTTGTGCGGGATCACCATTGAAGCGAATTATATTATTATGCAACCAGCCTATCGCCTGCCGGCACGACATGACTATTGTATCGATAGAGGCTTCCGGGGCAAGCGGGTAATTGATAAAGACAGTTGTTACATTGTACTGGAAAAAATGCCCGGCTAAAAAATGAAACATTGATTTGTCTAGCAGGTGCCAATATCCGCCATGAATAAAAATAAGCGTCTTTGAAAGCGGGTGTTTGGCAGGATAAATATCGAGGCATTCCAGCGGATGACTGGCATAGCAAACGTCTTTTAAATGAGTGAATTCTTTTTCTGTCTGCCTGCTTAACTTTTCCCATCGTTCAAAGTAAGCGTTGTAACCAGGAACATGTAACCTGACATTAAACTGCCTGTCTAATTGTTCCTGGTTATACTCCCTGTAAACATTCATTATAAACTCATTGGCGCCGCCGCTCTTTTCAGTGCTGCTTCTGTGGATTGCAAACACGCAAAAACCAATTGGTAAAACTCGGGATGTGATTGCCAGGTTTTGCCGGTCACGATTTTGCCATCTTTCACCGCCTGGTCGGGTGTAATATAAATGCCGCCGCAGGATTCAACCTCAAATTTTACATGTTCATAGCACGCGATCTTTTTTTGATTGACAAGACCTGCAGTTAATAATATCTGAACGCCATGACAAATAGCAAAAATGTATTTATTGCTTTTCGAAAAGTCCTGTACGATTTTAATTACCGTTTTATCATTGCGCAAATATTCCGGCGCTCTGCCCCCCGGTATCAATACAGCTTCATAATCTTCAGTGTTTACATCAGCGAAAGCAATTTCAGATTCCACGAGGTATCCTTTTCGTTCTATATACGTGTCCCATCCCGGCTCAAAGTCGTGTATCACGAGATTTAATTTTCTCACGGCCGGTGCTGCTATTACAGGATTATATCCTGCTTCCCGCAGCCGATGTGTTGCGAAAAGAATTTCAAAACTTTCACCGGCATCACCGGTTATTATCAAAATTTTATTACTTGTTTTCATATGCTTGCTTTTAATCGTTTTGTAATTATTGTTAAAGATAGACAAGATTGCTTACGCTTTGCCCGCTGTTATTTATACAATCATACAATAGCAATATCATAATTACTCATCGTTTCAAATCTGATGAACCGCTATTTTGTACGCTGATTTTTGTTCATATTTATTTCAAATGCTTTTAGTGAATCATTATTTATTGCGACAAGCACAATTTTCTTATTATTCAATAAACTGATCAGCGACATATCTTTCACGTCACCATCAACGATAAACCCGCTTTTTACTGGCGATATAGCAGAAAACTCCGATTTTTTATTGCCGTGCAGAAAACAGCCATACGAAGCATCGTAACGACCCCTTGTCACATCGGCCTGGTATTCATTTCCAGCCAGCAAAAGATCTTTGTAACCGTCGTTATCCAAATCATCGCAAATGATGGCGTTCACCGGTGCAAACTGGGCCTGAACAGGCAACGGATGTTTTACAAATTTACCGTTGCCCGTATTTTCGAAATAGCAGGATCTCGTTTCATCACAGAACAGTCGCTGTATATCTTCTTTTGATTTGCTTTTGAAAATATCATTGAACGTAGCATGAGCATAATCTTCATAATGCAGAAATGTTTTTTTGACAACTGGTACCTGTTCTGCTAAAAGGTTTCTGCTGATGCCCGGGAAGGAATGTCGTTTACCATCTTTTCCCATAATATAATAGAAAGGAACAGGATCAATGCTTCCATTGCCATCGAGATCGGCTGCATATGTTTCCATTGGCGCTGTTGAATCTACACGATAGCCGCAGTTTAATCCCAGGTTTCCCGCAACGAGATCAATATCTCCGTCGTTATCGATATCCGTAGCAACAAGGCTTCTCCACAATCCATTCATTTGTGATAAACCGGTTGTGTTTGTTACTTCATTTAATCTGCCGTTGTTATTCTGAAAAAATCTTAGCGGCATCCATTCGCCGGCGATAATAAGGTCGGGTTGTTTATCATTATTAAAATCGGTCCATACAGCAGCGGTGATCATACCTGCATTCACCAAAGCAGGACAAACTGTTGCGGTCACATCTTTATATACGCCGTTTTCATTTTTTAATAAATAGCTCCGCGGCGCGAGTGGATATTTTTTGGATACGCGTCCGCCAATGAATAGATCCTGTTGGCCATCGCCATCATAATCACTTACTGCAACTGTTCCCGCAATAGTTCTCACGGAATCAGGAATTGATGAAGACCGCAGACTGAAATTTCCTTTTCCATCGTTAAAGTATAACCGCGGTTTATAGTAAATCGAATTGGCTTCATATTGGATGTCACCACCCGTAACGAAGAGATCACTGTCTCCATCGTTATCCGCATCAAACAAGATGCAATCCATATCTTCCTCGTACTTGATGCTATCGGTGAGATTTTTTGACGTAAATAGTTCACCGGGCTGCTGGGTAAATACTTTTCCGGAAAAATTGAAAGCGCCCCCAATAAAAAAGTCGGTCGTTCCATCATTATTAATATCACCTGTAGTGATGAATGGGCCAAGCTGGGAAAACTTTTGCGGTAATAAGCGTTGCGTGGCAAAGTCGTTAAATGCATTATCGTGATGAGCGTATACAATCCCGGAAGAATTTGTGACATCCGTAAACAACAGGGAAGAATTAAAAGATGAAACATTAGAAGAATAGATCGCCTTTTGCCAGGATAAAACCAGCGTCGTATCAGCAGCGACGTTCTTTATCATTTGCTTTTTGGTATCGGGCCAAATAACAACCACCGAATCCGCATGATCATTATTTGTCAATCCAAATAATAATCGTTGATCAACCGATGAAAAGTAACCTCTCACCGGGTTTTGCTCCTGCAGCTGGGCAATGCCCTGATTGTATACATATACTTTTGAACCAAAACCATGTAGGTTGCTGCTGTCGCCTTTTAGTTCAATATGTAAAAAATGATTAGCGGCTTGTTGATTTTTTTGATTCGTGTTATTGATGAAAACAAAGGCAGGTTGATTAATATTATTGACAACAAGATCAAGATCTCCGTCATTATCCAGGTCAGCATATGCGGCGCCGTTAGACATCGACGGTTCGTTGATCCCGGCTATCTCCGATTCATCGGCAAACTGTAAATTATGCCTGTTCATGTACAAATAATTTGGCAGATTCACATGATTGAGTGATGCCAGTTTCTGCCGTATCTTCTTTTCCTGTTCTTCCCTCGATAGACTGCTATTGAATACGGTACTGCTGAATTCCAGGAAATCGCCATTGATAAAATCCCGGCCAACTCCATTGGTAATATGCATATCCTTCCATCCGTCATTATCGAAGTCAGCCAGCAATACACTCCAGCTCCAGTCTGTTGCATCGATGCCGCTTAGTTCCCCGATCTCGCTAAAAAAAGGAATGCTGGTATCGCCCCGGTACCGGTTACCGTTGTTGAGCTGAAGCATGTTTCGCATAAACTCCGGTTCATAGCCCATTGCCCGTTCTGCTTCGTAGCGGTCGTATTTCATAAACGAAAAAGAAGTTTTCTTCCGCTCATTATATTCGGGCAGCATATCCAACGAAACAATATCAGGCAAACCATCATTATTTATATCTGCGGCATCAGTACCCATGGTTGAATAACTCTGGTGGCGAAGCGCCTTATCAATACAATTGGTAAATGTGCCGTTGCGGTTATTCAGCCATAACTCATCGTTTGTCAAAAAATCATTGCCTACGTATACATCCGGCCAGCCATCATTATTAAAATCACTAACGGATACACCTAAGCCGTATCCGTCTTCTTTGATGCCGGCTTCCATGGATACATCGGTAAAGAGAGGATGTCCTTTGTGCAATGAATCTCCATCATTGCGATAAAGTTTGTCATTGGCCGGCGACCGGCCCGATCTGTCTCTCGGATAAATACTGTTACCGTTTTTTGTACTTAATAAATAATTTACGAGGTACATATCCAGGTCGCCATCCCTGTCATAATCAAAAAACACGGCCTGCGTGGAATAACCGGTATCGGCCAGGCCGTATGCTTCCGCCTCTTCTTTAAACGCCAGGTTGTGTTGATTAATAAATAAAAGATTTTTTGCCCGGGTGCGCAGGTCCTTTCCAAACACAGAGACGTATATATCATCATAGCCATCATTATTAACGTCGGCAATGCTTACGCCGGTGCACCAGGTATTTGTAGTCACGCCGGCTCTTCCGGTAATGTCTTCAAATTGATTGTTCCCTTTGTTGATGTACAACCTGCAACTTACCTGGTTACCAGTGAAGAAAATGTCCTGCAGGCCATCGTTATTGAAATCTCCTATGCCAACGCCGCCTCCCATATACCCAAACTCATTTATAAATGAGTAAGAAGAATCATCATCATGAATGTCATTGCTGAATGTGATCCCGGATTCTTTTGTATCAAGTTTGGAGAACAGCCTGTTGCCGGCCTCATGTGTACAGGAGATTGCACAAATGGCAACGATTAAAAAAACAAATGTATAATGGCAAACGATTTTCATTTATACAACTTGTAGATTACACAATTTTAACCGGTTTGCGGTCCGGGTTTATCGGCATTTGGCAAAAAAATAGAGGCTAAAAATAGCCTCTATTACAAATATTCAAACTAATCTATTTCAGTAACGGATTTGTAGATGTTTCGCTTGCCGGAATTGGTAACAGGCTAACCTGCCCGGGCACGCGGTCTGGAATAATAGAAGGGAAATACCCTTTCGCTCTCCAGCGAAGCACATCGATACTGCTTACTTCTTCGGCACCAAGCTCAACTGAACGTTCATGCATAACCGCTTTTAACGCATCTTCTTTTGACGCCAGCACGACATCCGGCATGTTTACACTCGGGCGGCTGCGCACTTCATTAATGTACGCTGCGGCCTGCGCAGGTGTGCCTACTTCGGCTTCGCATTCGGCAAGCATCAATAAAACGTCTGCATAGCGGATCACCCGTTGATTGAGACCACCGGGATGAAATCCTGAATTTACCCAATCATAGATGTTGTACTTACGGAAAAATCTTTTTATCGTTACACCTTTCCGGGTAGAGGTCGCAATGTTCATATCATTTGCCGTAAGTGTTTTAGCACCTGCCGGCGATTCTGTCAATATCTGGTCTCCCTCTTCAAAGATGGTAAACTTATAACGGGGATCGTTATCTTCAAATTCATCCAGGAACCTGTCAGACGGAATTACGTTTCCCCAGGTGATGCCATACTCCTGGTTGCGGACCGTACTGAGCGGGCTGGTAGAACCTTCACCTACATATCCCCAGTTAAAATTATTATCTCCTTTGTCAACGTATACAACTTCAAAAATTGATTCCGCGTTGAATTCGTGGCCGGTACTGATAGTTACACCTTTATCATCTTTTGCGTCGCCGTCAAAATTCCACGAGTATTCATCAACGAGAGAATATTTGCCGTATACCTGAAGTAAAGCCGCCTTCGCTGCAGCATAGTCACCTTTCTGCATCTGCACACGACCCAGCAATGCATTCGCGGCGCCTTTTGTCGCACGGCCGTTATCTGCTGAACCGTAGCTTTCCGGCAATTTTGCAACGGCATCGGTAAGATCACCAATCACCACGTTGTAAATCTCTGCGGCAGGCGATTTGCCTTTGAAGTCTGTAGATGAAACAGGAGGTTCTGTATATAATGGTACATCGCCCCACTGCGTGATCAATTCAAAGTAGGCCCATGCTCTTAAAAACTCTGCTTCTCCCACCAGGCGATCCCTGAGCGCTGTATTATCGGTCACATTCGGTGCTGTAGATAATATGAGGTTTGCCCGGTTGATCATCTGGTAACAACCGGTCCATACGTTGGTCATTACAGAATTGGAAGGAGCAGGAGAGGGTTGTTTCAATAACTCAGCTCTTGGAGCTTCCAGTTGAGCACCACCTGATGCACATTCTCCGCCTCTCATATCACGGGTAAAAAACCATTCACGGCCCACAAGCTCTGCAGCACGCAATGTGGAATAGATTGCATTAACTCCATTCTGCAGTTCTGATGCTGTTTTAAAATAACTTTCTGTTGTCGGATTGTTTTGATCCAGCACATCCAGTTTTTTGGTACAGGCGATTATGCCGGCGATAACCAGTATAACAGCAAGTATATATTTACTAATAGCTGATTTCATAATTATATTTTTGAAATATTTGTTCATAGTTTTTTAGAAACCTACCTGTAGTCCAACCTGGAAAGCCTTTGGCTGTGGATACACAGCGAAGTCAATACCGTTGGTCAACGAAGAGTTCGGTGTTCTGTTACCTACTTCCGGATCATAACCACTGTACTTGGTAAATGTCAGGATGTTCTGCGCAGAAACATAGATGCGGAAATTCTTAACGGCACCTTTTGTAAGCGTCTGTAACGAACCTCCCGGTATGGTATAGCCTAAAATTATATTCTTCAAACGCATGTAAGAACCATCTTCGAGGAAACGGGTAGAGGGACGTGCATTCTGATTGGGATCAGATGATATTGCCCGTGGTATGCTCGTATTCGTATTGCTCGGTGTCCACGCATCCAATACCTGTGTACCTGCATTGAAAAAACGAACCATACCTTCAGATATCACTCTTGTTGCGTTGAAAACTTTATTTCCAGATACGCCCTGGAAGAACGCGGACAGGTCAAAACCTTTATAGTTTGCACCTAGGTTCAACGCGTAGGTAACTTTTGGAATAAAGCTGCCCAGGAACACACGATCCTTCACATCAATAACACCATCCTTGTTAACGTCTTCAAATTTCAGGTCGCCCGGTGATGTAGAGGCTGTTTGCATAGCATGTTTAGACACTTCATCTGCCGTCTGGAATATGCCTTCTACTTTCCAGCCATAGAACGATTGAATGGCTTCTCCAACTGCAGTGTTCGTTATATTGTATGAACCAAAGTCTGCATCGCCACCTGCTTCTATGTTTGTAACGCCTTCGGCTAACCGCGTTACTTCATTGGTAACAAAGCTGGCATTGGCGCTCGCAAACCATGTAAATGCTCCTTCACGGTCGTTGTAAGTGACCTGCGCTTCAAAACCATTATTTTTCATCGAACCGACATTTTGAGAAACCGTGCTGGTGAGATAACCAAAAGACGGCGGCAATGGCACACTAAGGATCAGGTTATCCGTGGTGCGCTGATAATATTCAAGAGAAACTGTGACCTTATTCCTCAATAAGCCAACGTCCAATCCCACATTTACCTGTTTTGTTTTTTCCCACTCAAGATCTTTGTTTCCGAGACGTTGTATAGATGATGCAGGACCGCCTGTTATTGAATTGTTGAAAGGATACTGTGCACTATTGGCATTTACACTCACGAGCCAGGGTGTATTACCAAGTACCAGCCCGTTAAGTCCTGTAAGACCATAACCCGCACGGAGTTTTAATTCTGAAATAACCGACACCCCTTGCATGAAGTCTTCCTGGTCTATTCTCCAGCCAATGGAACCGGAAGGGAAGGTTGCATATTTTTTACCCGGTGCCCATACAGAAAGACCATCACGACGAACAGCAGCACTCAACAGGTATTTGCCTTTGAAATCATAATTTATACGACCCAGGTAAGACAGCAGCGAATTCTCTCCAATCAACGTTTGAGCAGAAATATTGCTTGCGTTGTTCAATGTTCTTAAATCATTCGACAACTGGTTGCCGCTTGCATTTTCCTGTTTTGTTTTCTGACTTTGCTGTTCATATACAGCGACGACATTCACGTGATGATCGCCAAAAGTTTTATCAAAGGAAAGTTGTTCAGTGTAAAGTAAGACGGTGGAAATATTTCGGTTATTCGTTATTGTGGCAAGCGTTGCACTTGACCCTGCAATAGCGCCGTTATCATTATAAATCGGGGAGAAGCGATAGTCTAACCCATTCGCATAGTCGACCCCGAAAGTTGATTTAAATTTCAGCCACTTTGTAAAGTTGATATCCAGATAAGCAGTGCCGAATACCTTGGCCGTCGTACGGTTACCGGGATTTTTCAATTCTGCATCTTCTACCGGATTGGTAGGATCACCACCATCCTTTGTTGCGTCCACTCCTCTGTACCCGCCAATAGAAGTAGGATCATACACGGGTATATGCGGCATCATCCTGATTACATTTACCAGGTTTGTTCTTGAGCCGGTTTCATTATTATCATAGGCGCGGTCGCCATAGGCAGCGTATAGGTTTTCGCCAAACGTGAAAAATTTACTGATGGTATGCTCTGAATTAATTCTGAA
>Ga0207683_10002443_pt1 | contig 16209 bp, 13 predicted proteins | sample KBSM73metaG_FD_184333 | JGI IMG/M metagenome (GOLD analysis project Ga0207683, IMG submission 184333) | Miscanthus rhizosphere microbial communities from Kellogg Biological Station, Michigan, USA - KBS M7-3 metaG (SPAdes) (version 2) | ecosystem: Host-associated > Plants > Roots > Rhizosphere >... | reverse complement strand
CTCGCCTGCTGGGGCTTCGGGCTTTATGGCCACAGCGTCTATCTCGCCGAACTGACCCGGCTGCACGGCTGGCCGCCCTCGCTGATCTCGGGCGCCAGCACGGCGACCTATCTGCTCAATGCCGTGCTGGTGATCTTCACCTCGAACGCGCTGGCGCGCTTCGGCGCGCGGCGCTTCGTGCTGGCCGGCGTCGCCGCGCTTGCAATCGCCATCACCTTGCTCGCGCTCGCGCGCGAGCCCTGGCAGGTCTACGTCGCGTACCTCGCGATGTCGTTCGGCTGGCTCGGGCTCGGCCTCGTCACCATTCCGACGCTGATCAGCCAGTGGTTCGTGCGCAAACGGGGCCTGGCGATTTCGCTCGCGCTCAATGGCGCAAGCTTCGGCGGCATCGTGGTCGCGCCGCTGCTCGTCTTGCTGATCGGCGCGACCGGCTTCCAGACCGCGATGCTGATCGCCGCGGCCGTGATGGTCGTCATCCTGGTTCCGGCGGTCACGCTGTGGGTGCCCTCGCACGCCGCCACGCCCGTTCCGGCGCAATCCGCCGAGCCGTTGTGGACGCGACGCGACGCGCTGCGCAGCCTGCCGTTCTGGACCGTGTCGGGGCCGTTCGCGCTCGCACTGATCGCACAAGTCGCCTTCATCGTGCACCAGATCGCGTTCATGGAGCCGCTGGTCGGCCGCGCGCAGGCCGCGCTGTCGGTCTCGCTGATGACCGTGTTCGCGGTGACCGGGCGCCTCACGCTCGGCATGGTGGTCGACCGGCTCGATCCGCGCTGGATCTCGTCCGGCTCGATGGTCAGCCAGGCGGTCGCGCTGTTCTGTATGACGCAGACCACCGATGCCACGCTGCTGCTCGTATGCTGCGCGGCCTACGGCTTCTCGGTGGGCAACATCATCACCCTGCCGTCCCTGATCATGCAGCGCGAGTTCCCGCCGGCCTCGTTCAGCCTGGTACTGGGGCTTTCGACCGCGATCGGCACGTTTGCCGGCGCCCTGGGCCCGGGCCTGATCGGCCTGACCCGGGCCGCCGCCGGCGACTACGGGGCGGCGCTGCTGGTCTGCATGGCGCTGAAGATCGTGGGCGGGGCCTTCGTACTGGTGCGACGGCGTTAACCGCCTCATCTTTGTTCCGCAGAATTCCCCAATAAGGTGCGGCTTTCATCACCTTGCCGCCGCAAAGCAGCCGTCCCATCGGGCCAATTGAAATCCCGCCAATGGGAGCACGGACATGTTTGGCGCCGCCGCCCAATTCCTTCCCGCTATCCGCAATTTCGCCCGCCAGATCGTCCCGCCGGTGGTGGCGACGCTGCTCGCCGCCGTGCTGATCGCCGGCTACAACCGCGCCTTCACGGGTCACCTCGTGCAGCCCCGCCTGGGGATGCTGCACGGCGATGTGGTCGGGACCGACGAGGCGCCGCGCCCGGCGGGCGTCCCAACCGCGAAGCCGCGCGAGGTCACCGATGCGGTCATCGTCGCGGAACCGGTCAGCGCGCAAAACCGGGTCTATGCGAAGGACAACGAGCGCGAGGCCGCAAAGGATGACTCGGCGCTGAAGACCGCGGCGGCTCCCGCGGCCGAGCCTGCGCCGCCGGTCGAGGCAACGGCCGCCGCGGCAGCCGCACCGCCCACGCCGCCGGTCGCTCGCGCCGCGCCCAGGAAGGTCGAGCCACGCGTTGTCGAGCGCCGTCCGGTCGAGCCGCGTCCGTATGGCGCGCCGGTTGTCGTTTCGCAGCCGCCGGTCGTCGTGGTCCAACCGCCGATGGGCGCGCCTGTGCCGGTGATCGTCGCGGCACCGGTCGCGGGACCGTATCCGAGCTATCCGATGCAGCAGCCGGTCGCGCAGGAGCCGCCGCCGGTTATTGCAGCCAAGCCGATGGTGACGGTGCCGGATCGTCCGCGCGCCGCCTATCCGCAGAGCCCGTCTTATCCGCCGAACGCGCCTTATGAAACGGCAGCTCCCCAGCAGGAGACCGCGGCTCCGCCGCCGCAGGGCGGGCCGCTCGGGCGCTTCGTCGATACGATGAAGCCGTCATCGATCTTCGCGCGCATGCGCGAACTCGGCGACAAGATCGAAGCCGCCGGCAACGACATCCTGCCGAATATCAGGCAGTAATAAATTACAAGTCCTCATCCTGAGGAGCCTGCGACGTGCAAGCGTCGCGGGCGTCTCGAAGGATGGCCGCAGGCTCTGTACGTGGGCCATGGTTCGGGGTTACTTCGGCGCGCGCTTGGCCAGGATGCGCTGCAGGGTTCGGCGGTGCATGTTGAGCCGGCGCGCCGTCTCCGAGACGTTGCGATTGCACAGCTCGTAGACGCGCTGGATGTGCTCCCAGCGCACGCGATCGGCCGACATCGGATTTTCCGGCGGCTCGGCAGCACGCCCCTCGAGCGCAAGCAGCGCGTTCACCACATCGTCGGCATCGGCGGGCTTCGCCAGATAATCGATCGCGCCGAGCTTCACGGCATTCACCGCGGTCGCGATGTTGCCGTAGCCGGTGAGCACCACGCCGTGCGCCTCGGGGCGGCGCTTCTTCAAAGCCGAGATGACATCGAGCCCGTTGCCGTCGCCAAGCCGCATGTCGACCACCGCGTAGAACGGCGGGGCCTTTTCGACCTGCAACAGTCCATCGGCGACGCTTTCGGCGGTCGCGACTTCGAAGCCACGCGCTTCCATCGCGCGCGCGAGCCGTGTCAGGAACGACTTGTCGTCCTCCACGATCAGCAGCGTGCGCTCACCCGGGATCGGCGCGGGCGCGGCCGTTTCGGTCATGGTCATGGTTGTCATTCCTGTTCCCTCACCTACGCATAGCTATGCGGACACGTTACGCGGCTCAAGGGGCCCGGCGGGCTCCGCCGTCGCCGGCGCCTCGATATCATGGCGCGGCCAGCGTACCCTTACCACGGCACCTTTCTCCGGCGCCTGCCGATTCAGGAAGGCGACCGTCGCGCCGGACCGCTCCAGCAGCGTCTTGGCGATGAAGAAGCCGAGGCCGAGGCCGCTTTCCTCGCCCTCCGTGCCGGTGCGGCGGCGGCTCGTCACATAAGGCTCGCCGATGCGGCGGAGAATTTCCGGCGGAAAGCCCGGCCCGTCATCCGAGATCGTGACCGCAAGGTCCTGCTCGCTCCAGCGCACCGCGATTTCGGCCCGCGCGGCGGCGAAGTCGACCGCGTTCTCGACCAGATTGCCGAGCCCGTAAAGGATCGCAGGCGAGCGCTGCACCACCGGCTCGCCGTCGCGCTCCGGAGGCAGCACGACATCGATCGCGACATCGAAATGACGATGCGGCGCCACGACCTCCTCGATCAGCACGGAAAATTTCGCGCGTTCGAACGGCGCGCCTTCGGCCGGCAGCGCGGAGAGCTTGCCCATGATGTCGCGGCAGCGCTCGGCCTGCTCGCGCAACAGCTTCACGTCATCGGCGTAGGGCGAATCCGGCCCGAGCGCGCGCTGCAGTTCCTTGGCGACGACCGAGATGGTGGACAGCGGCGTGCCGAGTTCATGCGCCGCCGCGGCCGCGAGCCCGTCGAGCTGCGAGAGATGCTGCTCGCGCGCGAGCACCAGTTCGGTCGCGGTGAGCGCGTCCGCCATCAGCCGGCCTTCCTCGGCGACCTGCCACGCGTAGGCGCCGATGAAAACGATCGCCACGAGGTTCGCGACCCAGATGGCGAAAATGTAAAGCGGCGGGAGAAACAGCTCTTGCTGACTCATCCATGGCAGCGGCCAGAAATAATAAGCGATCACCGTCGAACACGCGGCGGCGAACAGACCGAGCGGCAGCGTGTAGCGCAGCGGCAGTGAAATCGCGGCGATCAGAACCGGCGCCAGAATGAGAAACGCGAACGGATTCTCGATGCCGCCGGTCATTGCGGTCAGTGCCGCGAGCTGTCCGATATCGTAGGCGAGCAGCCACGCCACCGGCCGCGCCGGCAGCCGCTGCACGTTCGAGAAGTGCATGCTCATCGCGACGTTGAGCCAGGCCGACAGCGCGATCACCGCCAGGCATGTGCCGAGCGGCAGGTCGAACTCGAACCAGTAATGCACCACGAAAACCGTGATCGCCTGGCCGATCACCGCGAACCAGCGCAGGCCGACCAGCGTCTTGAGGCGCACGGCGCCTTGCGCGGGAAAAGTGTCGGCGGCGGACTGGGGCATGGACGCAGGATAACGAAGTGCGCGCCCGAGGGCATCAGGACCGAACCGCGCGGGGCTTGCGCCGCGCGGCCCAAGCCGCCAATTGTGCGGTTTCGCCGCAGCCAGGCTGCGGTTTCGCCGCACCAAACGTGCGCTTTGCGCACCGTCAGGCCCGATGGACGCTCTTTCCGAACCCGCCGTTCGTGCCGACCGCCTGACCAAGGTCTACAAGACCGCGACGGCGGTCGACGGCATTTCGTTCGCGCTGCCGCGCGGCGGCATCACCGGGCTGCTCGGCGGCAACGGCGCCGGCAAGACCACCACGATCGCGATGCTGATGGGACTGGTGACGCCGACCTCCGGCACGGTGCGCGTGCTCGGCAGCGACATGCCGCGCGAACGCTACAAGGTGCTGCACCGGATGAATTTCGAGAGCCCTTACGTCGAGATGCCGATGCGGCTCACCATCCGGCAGAATTTGAAGGTGTTCGGGATGCTGTACGGCGTCGACAATCTGTCGGAGCGGATCGCCGAAATCGCCGCGCAGCTCGATCTCGCCGACCTGCTCGACCGGCCGACCGGCAAGCTTTCCGCCGGACAGAAGACGCGCGTCTCGCTCGCCAAGGCGCTGATCAATGCGCCCGACTTGCTGCTGCTCGACGAGCCGACCGCGTCGCTCGATCCCGACACCGCCGACTGGATCCGCACGCATCTCGAGCGCTACCGCGATACGCGCGGCACCACGATGCTGATCGCCTCGCACAACATGGCCGAGGTGGAGCGGCTGTGCGAGCGCGTGATCTTCATGAAGCAGGGGCGGATCGAGGACGACGACACGCCGGAAAGGCTGCTGCAACGCTATGGCCGCGACACGCTGGAGGAGGTTTTCCTCGATGTCGCGCGCGGGCGCGAACGGCGCGCGGCGGCGCAATGAACGGACCTGCGCAAATCATGTTCTCGCCGCGCCGCGTCGCCGCGATGGTGCTGCGCTATTGGTATCTGTTGCGTTCGTCGTGGGCGCGCCTCACCGAGCTGATCTACTGGCCCACGGTGCAGATGCTGATGTGGGGCTTCCTGCAGACCTATCTGGCGAGCCAGACCAGCCTTTACGCGCGTGCCGGCGGCGTGCTGGTCGGCGCGGTGATGTTGTGGGACATCCTGTTCCGCGGCCAGCTCGGGTTCTCGATTTCATTTCTCGAAGAGATGTATGCGCGCAATCTCGGCAATCTGATGATCTCGCCGCTGCGCGCGTCCGAGTTCGTGCTGGCGCTGATGATCATGAGCATCATCCGCCTCGCCATCGGCATGGTGCCGGTGACGCTGCTGGCGATCTGGTTTTTCGGCTTCAATCTGTGGGGACTCGGCTTCGCGCTCGCGGCCTTCTTCGCCAACCTGATGCTCACCGGATGGGCGGTCGGGATATTCGTCTCCGGCCTGGTGTTGCGGAACGGTCTCGGCGCCGAGACGTTTGCCTGGAGCATCATGTTCCTCTTCCTCCCCCTCGCCTGTGTCTACTATCCGGTCGCCGTGCTCCCCGGCTGGCTGCAGGCGTTTGCCTGGGCGCTGCCGCCGACCTACGTGTTCGAGGGGATGCGCGCGCTGCTCACGGATCAGACATTCCGCGCAGACCTTATGATTCAGGCACTTGGCCTCAATGCCGTGTGGTTTGCCGCCGCCACATTGGCGTTTCTGGCGCTGCTCGCCTCGGCGCGGCGCAACGGCTCGCTGATGCAGACTGGCGAATAATTCATCAATTAAGCGCAGGTTTGAGTGAAATAGATGCTGACCCTTGTTGACGACATGACAAAAAAGCGACACGATATTGCAGTGCAAAAAGTCGGGCCGGGGCCAGACCACATGCCAATTGGCGAATTCGGCGGGGCAGCAGCGCTGCCCGGCGACGGTAGTCCGTTCCTCTCGGCGCCGATGTACTGGCTCTACGAGATGGGGCACGCCGCGCTGACGCCGTCGCGCGCGTTTGCCGACGCCGGGCGCATCTTCTTCAAAAACCCGGCAAATCCCTTTGCGCATACCACGGCAGGCAAGGCTGCCGCAGCGGCATTCGAGCTGTTCGAGCGCACCACGCGGCGCTACAGCCAGCCGGACTGGATGATCGACTCGACGACGGTCGGCGGCGAGCGCGTGCCGGTGCATATCTCCTGCGTCTGGGAACGGCCGTTCTGCCGCCTGCTGCGATTCGAGCGCACGTTCGAGCACCTGCCGAAGCGTCCCCAGCCCAAAATGCTGATCGTCGCGCCGATGTCGGGCCACTACGCGACGCTGCTGCGCGGCACGGTCGAGGCGTTCCTGCCGAACCACGACGTCTACATCACCGAATGGGTCGATGCCCGCATGGTGCCGCTCGCCGACGGCGGCTTCGATCTCGACGACTACATCGACTACGTCATCTCGATGCTGCATGCGCTCAACGGCGAGACGCACATCATCGCCGTGTGCCAGCCGTCGGTGCCGGTGCTCGCCGCGGTCGCGCGGATGGAAGCCGAGAATGACCCCTCCGTGCCGCTCTCGATGACGCTGATGGGCGGGCCGATCGACACGCGCGAACGTCCGACGGTGGTGAACACGCTTGCCGAAGAGCGCGGCATCGAGTGGTTCCGCCGCCACGTCATCACCAAGGTGCCGTTCCCGCATCCGGGCTTCATGCGCGACGTCTATCCGGGCTTTGTGCAGCTCAACGGCTTCATGACGATGAACCTCGACCGTCATCTCGAGGCGCACCGCAACCTGTTCAAGCACCTGGTCACCGGCGACGGCGACTCGGCCACGAAGCATCGCGAGTTCTATGACGAGTATCTCGCCGTCATGGACCTTTCGGCCGAATTCTATCTGCAGACCGTCGAGACGGTGTTCATCCGCCACGACCTGCCGCTCGGCAAGATGACCCATCGCGGCAAGCCGGTGGACCCGTCGAAGATCCGCCGCGTCGCGCTGCTCACCGTCGAGGGCGAGCACGACGATATTTCGGGCGTCGGCCAGACCGAAGCCACGCACAAGCTTTGCACCAGTATTCCGGCCGACATGAAGGCGCATTATCTGCAGCTCGGCGTCGGGCACTACGGCGTGTTCAACGGCTCGCGCTTCCGCAGCGAGATCGCGCCGCGCATTTCCGATTTCATCCTGACGCATAACGGCCGCGGCAAGGGTTCCAAGCGCAAGGCGCTGCCCGAAGGCTGACGCTGCTTCTCTTTCCTGCGCTATAGTGGCGGCGATTCCTGGACGCCGCCGATGTCGCTGCGCGCGCTTTTGTTCCGCCGCCCGCCTGAACCGCAGTCGATCGAAATCGCGTTCGACGGCGCGGTCTATCCGGTCGAGCTGCGCCGGCACGCGCAGGCGCGGCGCTATACGCTGCGCGTGCGCACCGCGAGCCGCGCGGTCGTGCTCACGATGCCGATGCGCGGCAGCGTCAAGGAGGCGAAGGCCTTCGCGGAGCGCAGCGGCGCGTGGATCGCGGCGCGGCTCAAACGCCTGCCGCAGGCCATTCCGTTCGCCGACGGGCTCGCGCTGCCGCTGCGCGGGGTGATGCATCGGATCACGCATCGGGCAGGCGCGCGCGGCACGGTGTGGACCGAGACGAGCGATGCCGGACCATTGCTCTGCGTCGCCGGTGATCGCGCCCATCTCGCACGACGCGTGCGCGACTTCCTGAAGCGCGAAGCGAAGCGCGATCTCGATGCGGCGAGCCGCCGCTACGCCGCGGCGCTCGGCGTTGCAGTGAAACGAGTATCGGTGCGCGATCAGTCGAGCCGCTGGGGCTCGTGCACGGCGGCGGGCGTGCTTTCCTATTCATGGCGGCTGATCCTGGCGCCGCCGCACGTGCTCGATTATCTGGCGGCGCACGAGGTTGCGCATCTGATCGAAATGAATCATTCGCGCCGCTTCTGGCGCGTGGTCGAGCGCATCTGCCCCGACTGGCAGCGTTCCAAAGGCTGGCTCAACGCACAGGGCAATGCGCTGCACCGCTATGGCGAAGACGGCGCAGTGCCGGAGACGAGCGAGCCTTATTGAAGGCCACGCATGGCGGCACCGCGCTTCACGCCGGTGACAACCGAACAGCGGCGCGGCACACTTGCGCCAACAAGGAGGCCGCCATGTTCCGTCGCTTTCAGGTGTCGATATTCGCAGGCGCAATCGCCGTGCTGATCGCATGCGCGCCGGCTATCCGCGCGCAATCCATCGTGCCGGATCTCGAACAGGAGATCCGCCAGCGCGCCACGCAGATCGAGGAGAAGCTGATCGCGTGGCGGCGCGACATCCACGAGCATCCCGAACTGGGCGAGCAGGAGACCCGCACCGCGGCGCTCGTCGCCGAGCATCTGCGCAAACTGGGTCTCGAGGTGAAGACCGGCGTCGCCAACACCGGCGTCGTTGCCGTGCTGAAGGGCAGCAAGCCCGGTCCGGTCGTCGCGTTGCGCGCCGACATGGATGCCCTGCCGGTGAAGGAGCCCGCTGGATTGCCGTTCGCCTCCAAGGCCAAGGGCAAATATCTCGGCCGCGAGGTCGACGTGATGCATGCGTGCGGCCACGACGCGCATACCGCGATCCTGATGGCGACGGCGGAAGTGCTCACCGCCATGAAGGACAAATTACCCGGCAGCGTGAAGTTCATGTTCCAGCCGGCCGAGGAAGGCCCGAGCCTCTACGCGGCGCTCACCGGCAAAAGCTGGGGCGCCAAGCAGATGATCAAGGAAGGCGTGCTCGCCGATCCGCGCCCCGATGCCGTGTTCGGACTGCATGTCACGTCGGGGCTGCCGGCAGGGCGCGTCGGCTATCGTTCCGGTGCCGCGATGGCGAGCGCGGACGAATTGCGCATCAAGGTCACCGGCCGGCAGGGCCATGCCGGCTATCCGTGGCGCACGGTCGATCCGGTCACCACCGCGGCGCAGATCGTGCTCGGCGCGCAGACCATCGTCAGCCGGCGCACCGACCTGATGAAATCACCGACCGTGGTCAGCATCTCGACCATCAACGGCGGCGCGCGCTTCAACATCGTGCCCGAGACGGTCGAGATGACCGGCACGATCCGCACCTACGATGCCGACGTGCGCAAGGGCGTCCACGCCGACCTGAAGCAGGTGGCCGAGAACATCGCGGCGAGCGCCGGCGCGAAAGCCGAGGTCGAGATCATCGAGCTGTACGATCCGCTGGTGAACAACGCCCGAATGGCCTCGCGCATGGCGCCGGTGCTCGAACGCGCGGCGGACGGCGACATCCAGGTGGTCAATCCGACCGGCGCGGCGGAGGACTTCTCGTTCTTCCTGAACGAAGTGCCCGGATTATTCTTCAATATCGGCGTCGTGCCGCGCGATCAGGACCCGGCCAAGGCCGCGCCGAACCACAGCCCGAACTTTTTCATCGACGAGAAGGCGCTGGTGGTCGGCGTGCGCGCGCTCGCCACCGTCACGGTCAATTATCTGGCAGGAGCCAAGACAGACTGATTACTTCGGCAGTGCGCTGACCGCGACCTTCAGGCTGCCCTCGGCTTCCGCGATGATGCGCAAGGTTTTGGCATCGAACTCGATGCCGGCGAGGCGCAGCTCGGTGATCGCGGTATCGACCTGCACGCCGGGCTGCGGCGTGCGGAAGTCCGCGAGCACCGCCTCGATGCTCTTGCGCGCGTTCGCCGCGAAGGGCTTGAGATCGATGCGCGCATTCTCGGCGAGCGCATCCTTCACGTAGGGGATTGCGGCGCGCGCCGCCGCGCTCAGGAGCCCGAAGGCCTCCTCCGACTGCACGTCGAGCTCGATGTCGGCGAGCCGCAACACCTGCTGCGCGCTGTCGAGCACCGGCTTGCCCCACACATGCACGTCGGCCTGTGCGCCGAGACCGAACCAGCTCTTCTTTTCACTCGCCTTGACGCGCAGGCTGATCAGCAGCCGATCGCCCGACGCCGCGACGGTCGCGCGCTGGACCGTTACCTCGACCGCACCGCTCTTGTCCTCGGGGAAGGTCTTTCCCTTGAACTGGGCTTCGATCAGCTTGTTCACCTCGGTGAATGGCAGGTCGACCGGAACGCCGACCGACACACGGCCCCGATCCATCGGCGGCACGATCTCGACCGTCGCCGGGAACGGACAGTCCGGCTTGCTCTCGGTCGGCGAGATGCGCGTCTCGGCCTGCACGCCGATCGTCAGCGTGACCGCCGCGGCATCGATCTTGGGCTGCGCCGCGACCGCGCGCACCGGGCGCACCTCAAGCCACAAATCCGGCATGCCGGGCGCCGCCTTGCCGAGCGGAATCGCGCGGCACATCTTCGCCCACTCGCGCCGCGCGACCTGCTCGATGAACGGATCGTTGCGCAGGCGCGCCTGCAGCGCATTCACTTGTTCGCCGACCGCGCGGTCGAGCAGCGGCTGCACCTCGCGCGACAGGTTGAGCTTCACCGCCGCGATCGACAGGTTGGCCTCACCGATCGTCGCCTGGGCGGAGAGATTGGGATCGAGCCGCCAGTTGGCGTTGAGCGCCGGCCGCGCGGCGAGCAGGACGTTGCCGCGCACCTCGGCGCGCTGGTCGAGCGCGCGGCCGGTCAGGTTCCCCATCTGCTTGCCGAGCTGTTCGTTCAGCAGGCCGCCGAGCATGCCGGTGATGGCGCCGACCTGATCGCCGACCTGCGCGCCGATCTGGCCGGTCAGGCGGAACGTGCCGTTGAGCGGCGCCATGACGGTCAGGCCTTCCGGGCGTCCGGCGATCGCCAGCGCCCCGCGCGACATGGTCCAGCCGAGCTCGGCGTTCTGCAGCAGTTGCCCGAGCGGGTTCTCGCGCTTGCCGGAAAGGTCGCGCGGCGCCTGCGCCTCGAGCGCGTCGCGGATCGCGGTGAGCGCGATCGCGGCCGGCGCGACCACGACGGAGGTACGCGTCACAGGCTTGAGCGGCGGGCTGTCGGCAAGCGCCGGCCGCCGCTCGGGCGCGGACGGCGAGAGAAATCTCATCACGACCAGCGCCGCGCCGAACACGACGGCGACGACGACCAGTCCTCCGAGCAAGATCCTGCGCATGACGCGATGCTAGTTCAGGACCGTGCCGCCTGCCAATGAGCCAATGACCGAACGCCGCGCTTCCTCGACAAGGAGGCGCAAAGGGGATAGAGCGCGCGCTTCCTCCATTACCCGTCCGCCATGCTCCGCCCCGATACCTTCGCGCTGACCGCCCTGCTCGCGCTGCTGACCGCGCTCGGGCCGGTCGCGGTCGACATGTACCTGCCGTCGTTTCCCGACATCGGACGGCTGCTCGGCGCACCGCCCGCGACGGTGCAGCTCACGCTCTCGCTCTACATGGTGTCGTATGCGGCCGGGCAGATCGTCTACGGGCCGCTCTCCGATCGCTGGGGCCGCATTCCGGTGCTGCGCGCAGCGCTCGCGATCTACTGTGCGGCGTCGCTTGCCTGCGCGCTGGCGCCCACCATCGAGACGCTGCTCGCGGCGCGCGCGCTCCAGGCGCTCGGCTCCTCCGGCGCGATCGTGCTCGCCCGCGCGATCGTGCGCGACCTTTATTCCGGGGCACGCGCGGGGCGCGAACTCTCGCTGATGGGCGCCATCATGGCACTCGCGCCGGTCGGCGCGCCGATGATCGGCGGCGTGCTGCAGACCGCGTTCGGCTGGCGCTCGCATTTCGTGCTGCAGATCGCATTCGGGCTGATCGCGGCGCTTTTCGTCTGGCGCAAGCTGCCCGAGACGTTGCGGGCGCAGACCCCCGGGCCGTTTTCGCTAGGCGGGATCTGGGCGGGTTACCGCGAGATCATGCGCAACCGCGCGGTGCTCGCCTACATCGGCATGCTGGCGATCAGCTTCGCGGGCGTGTTCGCGTGGATCTCCGGCGCGTCCTTCGTGCTGCAGGAGATCTACGGGCTGTCGGCGCTGCAGTTCGGGCTCGCCTTCGCGGCCGCGAGCGGCGGCTATCTCGCCGGCACCGCGCTTGCGGCGCGCTTCGTCGTCCGCGTCGGGCTCGATCGCACCATCGGCATCGGTGCGCTGGCGCTCGCGATCGGCGGCCTGGCGGCCATCGCGGCGATCCCGTTGGGCGGCGCATCGGCCATTCCGCTCGTCGCTGCGATGGCGCTCTACGCCGTCGGGATGGGGCTGTTGCAACCGCAGACCATCGCGGGCGCCATGATGCCGTTCCCGCATCGCGCCGGCACGGCCTCGTCGCTGGTCGGTGTGTCGCAAATGGTCTGCGCGGCGATCTCGGGCGTGATCGTCGGGCATCTGCTGGGCGCGAGCGCTTGGCCGGTCGCTGTCCCGCTCGCGCTCACCGGTGTTGCGACGCTCACGCTATGGGCGGTCTCGCGCGGCGTGCGGGCGCGCACAGGCGCACACCCGCATCTCTGAAGCGCTACCGCGTGGAGCGAGCCGGGGCGACGCGCGGCGCCGTGACCAGGCCGTAGAGCGCGACGGCGCCGCGCCACGGCGCCTTGAACGCCGCGATGACGAAGCGCCGGACCACCATCGAACGATAGCGCGAGCGCAGCCGTTGCGTGCGGCGCAGCCGCCGCGAGATCTCGGGATGGCAGAGTTCGAGGCGTCCGGTCTCTTCGTTGAACAGGACCGCTGGGGGAAGGCTGTGCATGGGATCAAGTCCTTTGTGTCGGGGTTCGATTGACCGGGACTTTATCCGCGCGCATAAATCAGGCAAAATGAATTATCTGGAACGATATCATCTCTGAAAGAGAACGATGGAATTATCCGACCTGCGCATCTTCCAGGCCGTCGTGCGCGCCGGCGGCATCACGCGCGCTGCCGCACAGCTGCATCGCGTGCAGTCGAACGTGACCACCCGGGTGAAGCAACTCGAGGAGAAGCTCGACACCGAGCTGTTCCTGCGCGAGGGGAAGCGGATGCAGCTCACGCCCGCCGGCACGATGCTGCTCGACTATGCCGACCGCCTGCTCGCGCTGGCGCAGGAGGCGCGCGAGGCGCTCCACGACCAGACGCCGCGCGGCCTGCTGCGGCTCGGCGCGATGGAGAGCACCGCCGCGGTGCGGTTGCCTGGACCTCTCAGCGAGTATCACCGGCGCTATCCCGACGTGACCCTGGAATTGCAATCCGGCAATCCGCAGCAATTGTCCGCGCGCGTGCTTGCCGGGGAGATCGAGGCCGCGCTGATCACCGAGCCGGTCGCGGACGGGCCGTTCGAGCGCATCGCGATCTATGAGGAGGAGATGGTCATCGTGGCGACGGCGGGCACGCCGCGCATCGCCTCGGCACGTGAAGTGAAGAACCGCACCATCCTGGCGTTCGAGCCCGGCTGCCCGCACCGCAAGCGATTGGAGGAATGGTTCGCGCGCTCGCGCCAGATGCCGGAGCGCACGGTCGAGATGTCATCCTATCACGCGCTGCTCGGCTGCGCGGCGGCCGGCATGGGGATCGCGCTGCTGCCGAAGAGCGTGCTCGAGGCGTTTCCCGGCCGCGACGCGCTCAGCGTGCATCCGCTCGGCCCCGCGCATCGGAAAGCACGCACGATGCTGATCTGGCGCAAGGGCGTCGAGGTGCCGAAGATCCGCGCGCTCGCCGATATCCTGCTCGCGTCGGGAAACAGGCGCGTCAGCGCTGGCCGAACAGGTTCTCGAAGAAGCCGCTGACGCGCGAGTTGTTGTTCGCGGCGGCCTGCTGCACGCGCGCTTCCTGCTGCGCGCCGACAGTGCCGGGCGGACGCGGCACGGTCGAGAGCTGCAGCGGCGGCTGCATCTGCGGCGGCGGAGCCGACGGCGGCATGCGTGGGGCAACGGCGACTTGCGCGGGCCGCGGCGGAGGCGGAAGCTGCACGGTACGCACCGGCTGCGGCGCCGTGGTCACGCGCGCAGCCATCGCCTGCGGCGGACGCCCAGCCGGCGCCGTCGCGCGCGGTTGAGGCTGCGGGATCGGCGCTGCCGCGACGGCGGGCGGACGCGTCAGCGGCGCCACCGGCCGCATCGCGTCGTCGCGCGCGAGCGGAGCTGCGGGCGCAAGCATCGAGGTGAGCGGCGCGGAAGATTGCGGCACGGGCGCCGGCACCGGCGGCAGCGCCGGATCGATCGTGCGGCCCGTCATGCCCGGCAGGTCCGCCATCGGCAGGCCCTGATGCGCCGCCTTCATGAAGCGGCTCCAGATATCGACCGGCATGCCGCCGCCGGTGAGCTTCTTGGTCGGCGAATTGTCGTCGTTGCCGAGCCACACGCCGGCGATCAGATGGCCGGTGTAGCCGACGAACCAGGCGTCGCGGAAATCCTGGCTCGTGCCGGTCTTGCCGGCGGCCGGGAAGCCGCCGAGCTCGGCCTTGCGCGCCGTGCCGGTGGTGAGCGTCTCCTGCATCATCTGGTTCATCATCGCGGCGTGGCGATCGTCGATGACGCGGCCGAGGCCGGGATTGCGCGCCTTGTAGATCAGCTTGCCGCCCGCGGTGCGCACGCGCTCGATCACATGCGGCGCGACCGCGACACCGCCGTTGGCGAACGGAACGTAGGCCGAGACCAGCTCCATCACCGAGACTTCCGACGTGCCGAGCGAGATCGAGGCGTTGGGTTCGAGCTTCGAGGAGATGCCGAGCCGGTGTGCGGTGCGCACCACCGACGCGGGACCCACCTCCATCGTGAGGCGCACCGACACGGTGTTGAGCGACATCGCGAGCGCCTTGGTGAGCGACACCGGCCCGAAATATTCGTGGGTGTAGTTCTCCGGCTTCCAGCCCTTCACGTCGATCGGCTTGTCCTCGCGGATCGTGTCGGGCGTCAGCCCGCGCTCCAGCGCGGTCAGATAGACGAACGGCTTGAACGCCGAACCCGGCTGGCGCTTCGCCGCGACCGCGCGGTTGAACTGGCTCTCGGCGTAGTTCTTGCCGCCGACCAGCGCGCGCACCGCGCCCTGCGGCGTCATCGCGACGAAGGCGCCCTGCTCGACGTCGAACTTCGTGCCCTTCGGGGTGAGTTCATCGAGCAGCGACTTCTCGGCCAGCGCCTGCAAGGTCGGATCGATCGTGGTCTCGACCACGATGTCCTGCTCGACCCGCCCGACCACGCCGTCGAGCACGTCCATCACCCAGTCGGCGACGTAGTTGATCGAGCCGCCCGCCGTCTGCTTGACGATCCGCGGCGAAGCCGCGATCGCGGCTTTCGCGTTCGCGTCCGTGATGAAGCCGGCGTCGGACATCGCGGCGAGCACGATCTGGGCGCGCCGCTCCGCGCCGTCGTAGTTGCGCGTCGGCGCGAGTTTCGAGGGCGACTTCACCAGGCCCGCCAGCAATGCGGCTTCCGAGAGCGTCACGTTGCGCGCCGACTTGCCGAAGTAGCGCTGCGCTGCCGCCTCGACGCCGTAGGCGCCGGAGCCGAAATAGACCCGGTTGAGATAGAGATCGAGGATCTCGTCCTTGCTGTATTTGCGTTCGAGCCAGGCCGCGAGGATCACCTCCTGCAGCTTGCGCTGCACGGTGCGTTCCTGCGTCAGGAACAGGTTCTTGGCGAGTTGCTGCGTGATGGTCGAGCCGCCCTGCGCGACGCCGCGATGCAGCACGTTGGCGCCGACCGCGCGCAACACGCCCATCGGATCGAGGCCCCAATGCGAATAGAAGCGCTTGTCCTCGATGGCGAGGAACGCCTTGGGCAGGAACGGCGGCAGTTCGCGCAGCGGCACCGCGGCACCGCCCATCTCGCCACGCGTCGCGAGCACGCGGCCGTTCAGTCCGACGATCTGGATCGAGGGCGGGCGTTTCGGCACTTCGAGCGACTGGATCGGCGGCAGGTGCGCGGCGACCCAGGCGATCAGGCCGATGGCGCCGATGAAGCACCACAGGCCGAGCACCAGCGACCAATAGACGGTGCGGCCGATCAGCGAGCGGCGCGGCCCGTCCTTGCGCTTCTTTTTGGAGGTACGGCGCGGCGCATCGTCGGACCCGGGCTCACGCTCTTTACTCTTACGCTCCGCGGCCATACGCGCCCCTGTACCAGCCCCGAACACGAAGGCTGCCCACTCAACGGCACGCTAACGGGCGCGATTTAATACGCGGTTAAGTATTCGGGTGCGGGAGCAAAGGGGCGCCGGAAAAAAATCGAAAAACAACCCCATGCAAAGAACATAATCGGCTTCTTTGGTGAC
>Ga0207683_10002437_pt1 | contig 16228 bp, 13 predicted proteins | sample KBSM73metaG_FD_184333 | JGI IMG/M metagenome (GOLD analysis project Ga0207683, IMG submission 184333) | Miscanthus rhizosphere microbial communities from Kellogg Biological Station, Michigan, USA - KBS M7-3 metaG (SPAdes) (version 2) | ecosystem: Host-associated > Plants > Roots > Rhizosphere >... | reverse complement strand
CAACGGCCAGCCGGCCGACCTGACCAGCTACGAATACAAGGTGCTCGAATACCTGATGCTGCATGCCGGCGAGCTCGTGTCGAAGGCCGACCTGACCGAACATATCTATCAGCAGGATTTCGATCGCGACTCGAACGTGCTCGAAGTCTTCATCGGCCGCCTGCGCCGCAAGCTCGATCCGGAAAACGCGCTGAAGCCGATCGAGACCGTCCGCGGACGCGGTTACCGCTTCGCGATTCCACGCAACGAAACGACACCGGCGGCGGCGAACGACAACAACGCGACGGCGGAGTGACCAACCCGGCGGCCATGGGGCGCGCTGGATGGACACGGCAGTAAAGACTCCGGCCGCGCGGCGCCCGCTATCGCTGCAGGCGCGTTCGCTGTTCGCAGCCGGCATCGCGCTCGCGGCATTCCTCGGCCTGACCGGTTTCGCCCTCGATACGGCGATCTACGAGACACTGCGCAGCGCGCTGCACGATCGTCTGCAGAGCTACGCTTACGGCTACCTGGCCAATTCGGAAGTCGCGCGTTCCAAGCGCTGGTCGCCGCCGGAAATCGGTCCGGAGCCGCGCTTCGATCGCCCCGGAAGCGGTCTGTATGCCGGCGTGGTCGGGCCGGTCGATGTCGATGGCGCGAAATCGGAGCACTGGCGCTCGCCTTCGGCAATCGGCAAGGATTTGCCGTTCGACGTCACCCTCAAGCCGGGCCAGAGCGCGTTCGCACTCGTACCCGGGAAAGATCAGGACGTCTATGTTTTCAGCCTAGGCGTCATGTGGGAGGTGCCGAATCGCGGCTCGGTCAACCTGACGTTGCACGTGGCCGACGATTCGGCCAACTTGCAGTCGCAACTCGACGTGTTCCGCCAGACCCTGCTCGTCTATCTCGGTGGCCTCGGGTTGTTGTTGCTGGCGCTGCTCGTGCTCACGCTGCGCTGGAGCCTGCGGCCGTTGCGCCGGATCGCGGGCGATCTCGCCCGCGTCGAGCACGGCCAGCAGGAGCGCCTGTCCGACCGCTACCCGAGCGAGCTGTCGGGACTGGCCGCGAATCTCAACGAGTTCATCAGCAGCGAGCGCGATCACCTCAAACGCTATCGCAACACGCTTGCCGACCTCGCCCACAGCCTGAAGACACCGCTGGCGGTCATGCGCAGCCAGCTCGAATCGGGCGCCGAAGGCGAGGAATTCCGCTGGACCGTGCTCGAACAGGTCGGGCGCATGGACCAGATCGTCGCCTACCAGCTGTCGCGCGCGGCAACGTCGGGCCACACGACGTTCGTCGCACCGATCGGCATCGAGCATTACGCCGAAGAGATCGTCGCCAGCCTGGAAAAAGTATACTCGACGCGCAACATCCTGTGCGAGTTCGAGATCGCGCCGCGCGCGCTGTTCTACGGCGAGCAGGGCGATCTGATGGAGTTGCTCGGCAACCTGCTGGAAAACGCCTTCAAATGGGCGCGACGCAACGTGGTGTTGACGGCGCAGCCACTACCGTCGCCCGGCGCGCGCCGCGACGGCCTGGAAATCATCGTCGAGGACGACGGCGAGGGTATCCCCAAAGACCAGGTCGAACACCTGCTGCAGCGCGGCGCGCGCGGCGACGAACGCGTGCAGGGCCATGGCATCGGCCTGGCCATCGTGCAGGACCTCGTGCGCGCCTACCGTGGCGAACTTTCGGTCGGACACTCGCCGACACTCGGCGGCGCGGCGTTCAGGGTGCGGATCAAGGCTAGTTAAAAGATAGGGGCTAGGGACCAGGGGCCAGGGGCCAGCGGGTCGCGAGATAATCTCGGCTGCGTGTTTCCTGCATGCGAACAGAAGCGCGTCGTTGTCCGCACTGCTGGCCCCTAGTCCCTGGCCCCTAGTCCCTGGCCCTCGATCGGCGCAATTCCGAACCCGCGCGCCGCGCCGATATCGATCAGCGCGTAGTCAGGCCGATGGCGCGCGTCGAAGCGTGCGGCGGCCTGGTTGAAGCGCCGGCGGCCGAGGGTCAGTGCCGCCGCGAAGCGCGCGATGTCGAGGCGTGCAGCGGTTTCCGGCGTGAAATCCGACGCGAACGCCGGTAACGCAGGTTGTGGCGGCGGGGCTGCACCGAGCACCGTCGTCTCCAGGTATGCGGCGCGATTGCCGGTGCCGTCGAGGTGGAAACCGACGAACGCGTGACCCGGCACGAGCACGAGGAATGGACGCAGGCCGATGCGCTGCAGCGCCGAGGCGATCAGCACGCTGCCGTCGATGCAGGTGGCCGAGCGGTCCGACCAGGTCTGTTCGAGCAGGCGCACGCGCTGGCTGAAAACGCGCGGCCCGCGGGCGATTCCTGGATCGGCTGCCGAGTAGCGGATGCCGCGCGCGGCCAACGCCTGCCACACGGCCCAGACCTGGCGATAGACGCCGTCGGCCGAAGCCGCGGCATAGCCGTCGAACCGGTCGACAATTCCGCTTTCGATCGCGCTGCCGAGCACTTCGTCGACGACCGTGTCGCGCTCGTCGACATAGGCGGCGAAGATCCAGCTCAGGTCGACCGCGTCGGATCCGTCGCGCACGAAGTACAGCGCCTCGGACAGCGGCCGCAGGCTGACGGCCAGCGTCCGCGTGTCGGCAGCGGCATCGTCGCGTTGCAGCGTGAAGCGCATTTCCACGCGGGTTGGCGCATCGGCGCCGCGCAGCCGGGCCGGATTCCAGGCGAGTGGCGGACGCAGTTCGTAGTCGCGTCCGGATTCGCGCATGACACCTTCGACCCGCGCCGGCGCATCCAGGCCCGGCGCCTCGATAGTCAGGGCCACGCGCTCGCCGGCGTGGCGCGATCGCACGCGCACGGCAACCAGGCCGCTGCCTTCGCCAAAAGCAAACTCGCGCCGACCGGCCGGCGCAGCACCGTCGCGGCGCGCCTGGGAAAGCTCCAGCGCGGGAAAGATCTGGTCGAACGGCGTGACGCGCACGCTCCAATCGGGTTCGCCCGCGCTCGCCGCGCAGGCGGCAAGCAGTCCAGTAAGCAACCAGGCGGTGAAGGGCATGCGCACGCTTCATTGTCCAACGCGACGGCCGGCCCCCGTCAAGGGAAGTGCTCGCCAGGATTGCGCGTATCAAGAGCACGGGCTATCGTGGCGCCCTGCCGCTCGCCGGCCCTTCGACCCTCCCACGGAGTTTACGCATGACTCGCATCGTCCTGGCCGTTTTTGCGACCCTGCTGCTCGGTAGCGCGGCCCACGCCGCCGGCCCGGTGCCCGCAGGCGCCTGCGGCAGCCAGGCCAAAGTGCCGGCCGACCAGCGTGTGACCAACACCGCGCGCTGGACGACCGCAAGCGAGGCGAACACGTTCGGCTACGACGTCTACCGCGGCGACAGCGAGGACGGCAAGTTCGCCCGCATCACGAAAAAGCCGGTGCTCGGCAACGGCACCACCTCGGAAACGCACAAATACGAGTTCGTCGACGACACGATCGATCCGTGCAAGGAATACTGGTATTACATCGAGGAAATCACCACCACCGGCGAGCGCGCCAAGTTCACGACGGTGTTCAAGGCCAAGGCCAAGCGCCATCCCGACGGCACCGCGGCCGAGGCGCCGCCCGCCGGCGACAAGAAGGGCCATTGAGATTGCACGCCGCACGCCGCTGATCGGCAACGTGTCGAAGCAGCCGGGTGCGCCGATGACGGCGCGCGCCAGCGCGCACGTCGCGGACGGCTGATCCGTCATGCGCCTGCATCTGGTCGAACTGGTCCTTTTTTCCACCTACGCAGAACTGCGCGCCGAGCGCGCGCGTTCCTATCTCGGCCTGCTGTGGTGGATCGTCGAGCCGGCCATGAACATGGGCGTGTACTATCTCGTGTTCTCCGTGATCTTCCGCATGGGCGGGCCGGACTACATTCCGTTCCTGCTGATCGGCCTGACCCTCTGGCAGTGGTTCAAGTCCTGCATCAGCCACGGCGGCTATTCGATCTGGCAGCAGCTGCCGCTGGTGCGGCAGGTCAAGCTGCCACTGCAGGTGTTCCCGAGCGTGCAGATCCTTGCCGACACGGTGAAATTCCTCTGCATCCTGGCGATCCTGCTGGTCGTGCTCTGGTGCACCGGATATCCGCCGAACGTGACCTACATCGCGCTGCTGCCGGTGCTGCTGGTCGAACTGGTCTTCGTTGCCGCCTGCACCTACGTCGTTGCCGCGGTCGTGCCGCTGGTGCCGGACCTGCGCTTTGTCATCGAGCAGGTCCTCAACGTCCTGATGTTCCTGTCCGGCGTCGTGTTCGCGCTCGATGGCCTGCCGCCGAACCTGCGCCGCTGGTTCGAGTTCAATCCGATCGTCGAGCTGATCGACGCGGGCCGCGGCATCCTGATGCACGCGCAGTGGCCGAACTGGCCGGCGCTCGGCCGCGTCGCGCTGGTCTCGCTCGCGCTGTACGCGTTCGGCGCATGGCTGATCCGGCGCCTGACGCCGCGCTACGTGAAGCTGCCGACGTGAGCGAGCCGATCATCCGGATGGAAAACGTCGGCGTTGCGTTCAACGCGCAACTGCGCGTCGGCAGTCCGCGCTTCTGGGCGCTTGAAGACGTCGACCTGAGCCTGGCGCCCGGCGACCGCCTCGGCGTGGTCGGCCGCAACGGTTCCGGCAAAAGTACACTTTTGCGCACGATCGCCGGCATCATCACGCCCGATCGCGGCCGCCTGACGCGCGCACCGGTGTCGTGCCAGCTGTTGTCGCTCGCCCTCGGCTTCGTGCCGCACCTGTCCGGCCGCGACAATGCGGTGCTGTCCGGATTGATGCTCGGCCTGCGCCGGCGCGAGATCATGCAGCGCCTGCCCGCGATCCTGGAGTTCTCCGAACTCGGCGACTTCTTCGACCAGCCGATTTCGAGCTACTCTACCGGCATGACGATGCGCCTGGGTTTCTCGGTCGCGATGCAGGTCGAACCCGACGTGCTGCTGATCGACGAGGTATTGGCCGTCGGCGACACCGAGTTCCAGCAGAAGTCCGGCAGCGCGCTGCGCGCGCGCATCCACAGCGGCAAGACGATCGTGTTCGTCTCCCACGACGACGAACAGATCCGCCACGTTTGCAATCGCGCGCTGTGGATCGAGCATGGCCGCAGTGTGATGCAGGGCCCGGTCGATGACGTCCTGGCCGCGTACCACGCGGCGCCTTCACCCTCTCCGCCGTCTCCGGCAGGGTCCTGACGATGAGGGCGTCGCCTGCGGACAGCTCGTCGACCGGCGACGATGCGTCCGGCGGCGTGCGCGTCCAATGGCTTGGCTGGGACGGCCGTGAGCTGTGCTGGCGCGTGCATGCACCACGCGGCACGCCGACGGTGCTGTGTCTCGATGGTGTCCCGTTCGCGCCATTCGCGGGCTCCGGCGAAGGCGCGCAGGTGCGCGACTTTGCCTTCGAATACTCGCCGAGCGGCAACGACGAACTCGAGTTCAGCGTTGCCGCCCCTTCGATGCAATCGATCGAAAATGCGTGGCGCGTGCGCTTCGGCGCGGCGGCCGCGCCTGCCGAGCCCCAATGGACACACGCAGCGCGTCATCTCGCGCCGCTGGCCGGAACACCACGGCTGCCGGTGCGCGCGTGGTCCGACCTGCCGCCAATCGCGATCGTCGTGCCAATCCACAACGCGCCGCACAGCGTGCAGCGCTGTCTCGCAGCGCTCGAACGCTGGACGCCGCGCTCCGCGCGTCTGATCCTGATCGACGACGCGAGCACCGATCCGGCGATGGGCGCTGTGCTCGAGCCTTTCGCGCGACGGGCAAATACAAAAGTCCTGCGCAACGAGCGCAACCGCGGCTACACGAGCAATGTGAACGCCGGCATGCAACTCTCGGGCGACGCCGACGTCGTGCTGCTCAACAGCGACACCGAAGTCGGTCCGCGCTGGCTGCAGTCGCTGCGCCTGGCTGCCTACGGCGACGACAGCATCGGCACGGTCACGGCCGTGTCCGACAACGCCGGCGCCTTCAGCGTTCCAGACCTCGAACAATACTGTCCGATCCCGGAGAAATGGAACCTGCCATGCGCGCAGCGCGCGGTTCTGCAGCAGGCCGGACAGCGCTTTCCCGAACTTCCGACCGGCAATGGCTTCTGCATGTTCGTCAAGCGCGAACTCATTGCCCGCATCGGAGGGATGGATGCCGATGCATTTCCGCAAGGCTACGGCGAGGAGAACGACTTCTGCCAGCGCGGCGAACTGGCCGGCTACCGCAACATCATCGCCGGCAACGTCCTGGTTCATCACGAACGCAGCGCGAGTTTCGGCAACGAGCGCCGCGCCACGCTCGGCATCCAGGGCATGGCCGTGCTACGCGCGCGCTACCCGGATTACGAGGCGGCGGTCGGTGCGACTTTGTATAGTTTTGCACGACGCGTGCTCGATTACCGCGTGCGCCGTACCTATGCCGACAGCGATGGACGCTACTCCGGTCGGGCTCCGCGCCCACGCGTGCTGGTCGCCGCGATGGACGTCGGGAACGTGGACTTTGCGGCGCTGGAACAGAAAATCGAGACGTTCAGCGTGCAGCAGGAGGGCGGCCGGCTGCAGTTGCACAGCCATTGCGACGGCAGCCGGTGCGTCGCCGAATCAAACGTGGACGTCGAAATTACGGATAGCACTGCGGCAACCGCCATCCGCGCATGGCTGCTGACCTACGCCATCGAGTACGTGCTCGTTCCACCGGCGGCGGTCCTCGACGAGCGCGTCGCTGCGGCCGCCGGAGAGCTTGGCATCCCGATGTTGCGCTCGTCGCCGACCTGGGGAATAACTGGCTAACGCCTCCCCAGCCCGGGCGCATATCGCGCAGCGGTTGCGTCGGGCAGGCTCCGGAGCCTGTCGCAGAGTTTCGCCGTGCGGACAGGCCTGAACCTCAGCCCTCCTCTCCCTGTCCATCAAGGAGCGCTGGAGAGCCGAGAAAACCCGATATGCACGCTTCCGAAGCTGCCCTTCATCTGCACATAGACGCGTCGGCGACGCCATTCGGCCCTCTTACATTGCATTGGCGCCACCCGTTCCGTAGTATTCCTGCGATCGGCGCCCCGTCGATCCGACAATTCGCCGACTTTTCGCGGAAGCCCCTTCGCCATGCGCTTCCGGACTCAGCGGCCTTGTTCCAGGTCACCCGCAATTGAGCCCGCATGACGAAGTCCATCTGGCAGATCCAGCCCCGCAAATTCAGCTTGTCCCCAGCACCATGATCTTTCGTTCCATGTCGGCCGTGGCGCGGATGGTATTGGCGCTCGCCTTCGCGCTTTCTGCCTTCGATTCTTTCGCCTGCAGCGGCCGCGTGCACATCGAGGTGCAGGACGCCGGCGTATACGTACTCGACTACGCGCAGATCGTTGCGCAGCAGCCGGGGCTGGGCGATTGCCGCAGTGATACGCTGGCGTTGCTCAACCGCAACGACGAAGTGCCGATTCGCATCGTCGGCGACAGCAACGGGCAGTTCGGCCCGGGCAGCCGCATCGAATGGATCGGCCAGCCGCTGCATGGGCCGATGAGCTGGCACGACCAGTATTCCAACGTCAACGTCTATCAACTGGGGTCTGCTCCGGGCGAGCACGCACGCATGCATGACGTCGGCGCCGGCGCGAGCAACGCCGTCGTGCCGCTGCGCCGCAGCCTGCACATCGAGCAGGAAAACCTGATGCTGCGCCTGAATCAGGCCGACATGCCGCCGGGCAGCGAACCGGACGTATGGCAATGGGCAAAGCTGACACCGGTCGATCCGCACCCGTTCACCTGGAACTTCGATCTGGCGGATCTGGATGCGCGCGCGGCCCGGCCTGGCGCGAATGCGACGTTGACCCTGGCGTTTCGCGGCGTCTCCAATGTCTTCGCGCCGCAGGGAAAAAAGAAAGTGGTCGACCATGTCGTCGACATCACGATCAACGGCAAAGCGATCGCTTCGGAGAGCTGGGAAGGCCGTGGCGAGAAGCGCGTGGAGGTCAGCGTGCCGCTCGCGCTACTCAAGGACAAGGACAACGTGCTGGCCGTGCGCGTGCCGCAGCGTCCCGTCGCCGGCGATCCGGCAATCTTCGTCATCGATGTCGTCATGTTCAACTGGATGGAAATCGCCTATCCGATTTCCGGCAACCTTGCCGCTGACAAAACGGCATTCAGCGCGGTCGGCGATGGCGACGTCGAACTCCGCCATGCGGGCCCCGCACCCGCGCTGTACGACACGAACGGCGGATATCGGCGCATGGCCGCGGCCGGCAAGGACCGCTATCGCAGTCCGGCGGCGCAGGACGGCGCCGACATGTTCGCGCTCGTGGACGACCAGGCCGCGCATCCCGTGCTGGTCCGGCCGATAGCCGAACTGAACCTGCGTTCGGACAACGCCGGCTATGACTACCTGATGGTCGCTCATTCGCGCCTGGTGTCGGCGACCGAACCGCTCGCGCGCTTTCACCGCGAGCGGCATCTGCGGACCGCGGTGCTCGACGTCGACGCCATCTATGACGAATTCAACGGCGGCATCGCCCATCCGGTCGCGATCCGCAACCTCGTCGTCTGGGGAACCGAACACTGGCAGGTCAAGCCGCGCTACTTGTTGCTGGTCGGCGACGCCAGCGCGGACATCCACCATGACGTGCGCACCGAGCGCCTGCAGGCGGCCTCCCTGGCGATGCGCCCACAGCCTTCGCGCGAGGAGATGATGCTGCCGGGCGGCCTTTCCGATATGCCGACGACGTCCTATACGCAATGGGATCCGGATTTGCCGAATCGCAATCTCATTCCGACCTGGCAGTTTGCTTCGGCGGAAGGCCAGGCTGCCAGCGACAACGGTTTCGTCACGCTGGCCGACGGCGACTTTCATCCGAGCATCGCGGTGGGCCGCCTGCCGGTGATCGAACCGTACGAAGTGGCCGCCATCGTCGACAAGACGATCGCCTACATGACCAAGCCGACGCCAGGCGACTGGCGCCGCGACGTGACGTTCATCAGCACCGACGAAGTCGCGTCGTTCAAGAAAGGTTCCGACAGTATCGCGGCCGATCTGGGCAAGCAGGGTTTTTCCGTCAGGAACATCTACACGAAGCAGGATGCATCGGACGCGGCTGCCGCGCACGCCGAACTCCAGCGCGATCTGGACGCCGGCAATCTGCTCGTGCATTTTCTCGGTCACGGCGGCGCATTCATCTGGCGCGTGGGACCGCCAGCCGACCTGTTCACGCTCGACGACGTCAGCCGCCTCGGCAACACCGGCCGCTATCCGATGGTCCTGGCGATGACCTGTTTTTCCGCCCCGTTCGACAATCCGACCGAGGATTCGATCGGCGAACGCTTCCTGCGCGAGCAGGACAAGGGCGCCGTCGCCGTGTTCGCCGCGTCCTGGACCAACTCGCCGAATCCGGAGTATTCGCGGATACTGATCGACGAACTGCTCAAGCCGAACACGCGCATTGGCGACGCCGTCGTCGTAGCCAAGGCCAAGATCCAGGATCGTACATTTGTGGAACTGTATAATCTTCTCGGCGACCCTGCGCTCGTGCTGGCGCGGCCACGCGACAAGCTGCAGCTCGAGCGCGGCGCGGACCGCTGGCAGGACGAAGTGCTCGTCAAGGTGCCCGAGCGCGGCTTCGGCGGCGACGTCGCCGTCAACTGGGTCGACGCCCAGGGCGCCACGCTGCTGGACCAGAGCTTCGAGGCGCGCGACGAACACTTCACGCTGGCGGTGCCGGCCGGCAAGCCCGCGGCAGTCCGCGTCTATGCCGCCAACCCGCGCACCGGCTATGCGGCGCTCGGCAGCCTGCAGCTGATTGCGCCGCCGGAGCCGGTGACACCAGTCGCTGCGAAGCGGGCCCACCCTGCAGTGCTGCCGCCCAAGCACGGACTTGCCCCGCCGAGACAGACTCGTTCGGCGTCGCGCTCCGGGCCGCGACCGGATTCGATTTCGCAGAGGGGCTTCGACGGCGCGACTCCAGCGCCGCCGCCCACCCAGCCGTCGGCTGGCGGCGGATCGAAGCCGAAGCCGAAACCGAAACCGAAACGACAATAGCCGCGAAAATACTTCCGAGCCGCCGTGACCAACGCATCGGCATTAGCCATGTCCCGGACTTCGCCACGTTACGCGTTCGTGTTCGTGTGCCAGGCCGGCGAACTGGAGATCAAGGCGCTGCTGCTTGCCGCCTCGCTCAAGCGCTTCCTGCGCTGCGACTATGAGTTGATCGCGGCGCTGCCCACGCCGGCATCGATCTGGGGCGAACTGGCGCCGGAAACGAACGAACTGCTCGGACAACTCGGGGTTCGCATCGAGCCGATCGTCAATCCGATCGATCCGGACTACAAGATCGGCAACAAGCTGGCTTGCTTCGACGTGCCGACGCACGCCGACAGGATCGTCTTCCTCGACAGCGACATCCTGTGCCTGCGCGACTTCGGCGAGCCCGACTGCCTGGACGTGCCGTTCGCGGCCAAGCCAGCCGATCTGCGCACGTTCGCCGCGGACGCCGAGGCGTGGCGGCCGCTGTATGCCGCAGCAGGCGTCGACTTGCCCGCGTTGCGCCTGCCGACCACGGTGTCCGGCGAGTTCGGCCTGGCGTATTTCAACAGCGGCGTGATCTTTGCCAATGCGTCGAGCGGATTGGGTAAAGCCTGGATCGACTGTGCGCGCACGATCCTGCAAGTACCTTCGATGCGCGAGCAACGCCACTGGCTCGATCAGGTTTCGCTCGCGATCGCCGTGCACAAACTCGGACTCGCCTACTCCGGCCTCGACGAGCGCTTCAACTTTCCGGCGCACCTGAAACCCGTGCCGGGCGAGCTGCCGTTCTTGTGTCACTACCACTGGCCGCGCATCGCCGCTCGCGAGCGATTGCTGCTGGATCTGGTGCGCGACCTCGCGCGCGCATATCCCGCCATCGCCCGGCGCATGGCCGACAATGCGGAATGGAAGGCGTTGCTGGATGCGTCGCCGCCGCGCCCAGTGCCGCAGCCATCGGTCGAACGCGCGGCATCGACCGCAGCGACCCTGCTCATCGCCGGCATTCCCGGCAGCGGCGCGGATGAACTGCTCGAAGTGCTGCGCGCACACGAGCGCTGCACGGTCCACGGGGAACCCGCCGAACTAGCGACGGCATTGGCTGCGCCCACGCCGCCGTGGGAAGTCGCCGCGTATGTTCGCGACGCGCAATACGATCGTCCCGCGGCCGACATCGTCGTGATCGGGAGCACGTTGCCTTTGCTGTGCCGAGCCGACGCGCTCACGCGCGTACTGCCCGGCGCGCAGCTGGTCGTGTGCGTGCGCAATCCATTCGACACGATCGCGCAGTGGAAAGCGTGGCCGCCGGGCAAACTCGATGCGGCGATCGGCCGGACCGCCGGATCAGTGGGCCAATGGTTCGGGGCGAACGAAGTTGCCACACTGCGACGCATCGCCGACACCAGCGACGTCGCGGAAAAGCGCGCGGCCTGGTGGTGGTGGCTGGCGCAGCGCGCGCTCGCTCATGGCCCCGGTGTCGCGCTGGTGCGTTACGGTGATTTCATTGCCAACCCGACCAAGGTGCTAGGCACGATCTTCCCGGGTATGTGTGTCGTTGGTAAGCCGGGCATCGCGCTCGACGCACGCCACGAGCAGGCTGCGGCAGCGCTCGACGAGCGTGATCTTCAGGCAATTCGCGCGATCTGCCTGCAGGCAGCGGCGGAGCTCGGGGTGTCCGAGCGCGGAAGTTGATCCTGAGCGCGAACGCCGCGCTTACTTCATCACGCCAGGCAACAGCGACTGCCAACGCAGGGCGCGCGCCTTGTGCGGACTGGCCGGGGCCGGTTTGTCGTCGCCATCGGCAGCAGGGGCGGACGGCGGCACGACGGCATGCGCGCCGCCAGCTGCATCGTCGGTGCCTACTTGCGCGGCACGGCGCGTGGTCGTGACTGGCGCGGCATCCACATCGGTATCGGGCGTGCGCACGGCAGTCGTGCTGTCCGATTCGTTCATCGCTGCCACGTGTCCCGCACGCGCCCCGGCTTCGTCACCGGCCGGCGCATAACCGCTGCTCGCGCGCGTGACGAAGTCGCCGGCATAGACAGCCGGGCAAGCCGTCGCGGCAACCAACAGCAGAGCGAGAATTGCGTAATTCCTGGGCATGAAAACCTCCGAACCAGCGTTGAGCCGCACGTGGCGCGACCCAGATTGCAATGATCGCATGCACCGGCCCGTTCGAGCCAGTGACCCCTGGGTTTGTGAAGGCAGTATTCGTGCCACTAGCGAACGCCTGCCGAATCAAACGGTTGCAACTTTACGCGGTATCCAGAGTGTCCGCCTGCGGACACTGCGGACACTGTTGCTGGCGCGGCCTTCGCCCTGCGGCATCCGGAGCAGCACCGCGCAGAGGCGCCTCGGACACGGCGATCCGCTGCGCACGGAACATCGTGCAAGTCGTCTACCATTGGCCACCGCCGTTTCGATTCGACCCATGGATCCCCTGCGCCTGCTGAGCCGCTTGTCCGCCGACTCGCCGTTGTCCGGCAGCGCACTCGCGAGCGCACTCGGCATCACGCGTGCGGCGGTCTGGAAACAGGTCGAAGCGTTGCGTGCGCTCGGCGCGCCGATCGTGGCCGAAGCCGGGCTGGGTTATCGACTGGCTTGGCCGATCGACTGGCTGGACGGGGAGCGCATCGCGGCCGAACTCGCACCCGCGCAACGCGCGCGAGTCGGCGACATCAGCGTGAACTGGCAAATCGATTCGACCAGCAGCGAGTTGCTGCGTCGCGCGGCAACCGATGGTCGCGACCTGCTCGTCTGCTGCGCCGAGACACAGACTGCCGGCCGCGGCCGACGCGGCCGCGACTGGCGCTCGCCGCTCGGTGGAAATGTATACTTTTCCCTGCTCAAGCGGTTCGACCACGGCATGGGCGCGCTGACCGGCCTTAGTCTCGCGGCCGGCACGGCAGTCATCACGGCGCTGAACGACTGCGGCGCGACCGGCGCCGGCCTGAAGTGGCCGAACGACGTGCTCGCTGGCGGCAGGAAGCTGGCTGGCGTGCTGATCGAACTCGGTGGCGAATTCCTTGGACCGTGTTACGCGGTAATCGGCATCGGGATCAACCTGCGCCTGCCTGCCGACGTCGTCGCCGCGATCGACCAGCCGGTGACCGATGTCGCGGCGCTGACCGGCGCCGATCCGCCGTCGCGCAACCGCCTCGCCGGACGCCTGCTCGCCCGGCTGATCGAGACGCTTGATCGATTCGCCGAGCGTGGCTTCGCAGCGATAGTCGCGGATTACGCGCAAGCCGACCTGCTGCACGGCAAGGCCGTGCGGGTCGCGGCCGCCGACGGAACGCGCGACGGCATTGCCGAAGGCGTCGATATCCGAGGCGCGCTGCGTGTGCGCCATGGCGACGCGATAACCCACTACGACAGCGCCGAAGTCACGGTACGCGCCCGATGAAACTGCTGATCGACCTGGGCAATACGCGCCTCAAGTGCGCGCTTTGGGACGGCAGGACGCTGCGTTTCCTCGGCGCCCAGGCGCACGCCGGCAATGGTATACACCTTGATTTTAGTACTTTGTGGAAAGATGCCGGAACGGTGTCATCGGTCCGGATCGCCTCGGTTGCCGGCGCGGCAGTCGGCGAGCAGGTTGCGCGCCAGGCGCTCGAACGGTTCGGCGTGAAGGCCGAATTCGTCCTGAGCCCCGCCGCGGCGTGCGGCGTGCGCAACGCCTACGCCGATCCGGACCGGCTCGGCATCGACCGGTTCCTCGGCCTGGTCGCTCTGCACGCAACCGAATCGGGCCCGTGCGTGCTGGCCAGTTGCGGCACGGCGCTGACGCTCGACGCGCTGGCCGCTGACGGCACGCACTTGGGCGGCCTGATCGTGCCGAGTCCGCAGTTGATGCGCGACGCATTGACCGGGGCGACCGCACGTCTTTCGACGCCGCAGGACGCGCGCGTCGTCGAACGCGCCGACAATACCGGCGATGCGATCGAGTCGGGCGTCTGGCTCGCGGGCGCGGCATTGCTCGATCGTTTCGTCGCGCACGCGACAAAAACATTCGGCGGCGTGGCGCCTTCGGTCGTGCTGACTGGCGGCGGCGCCGATCGCCTCGCCACGCTGATCCAGCCTGATCATCGTGTCGATCCCGAGCTCGTGTTGCGCGGGCTGGCACTCTATTCTGGCGCGGCCGGGTCCGCTGATTGAGCTGGATCGCACTTGGCGTGACCAGGTCGAACCTTTGGAAGCGGCCTCGCCTGATAGAATCGCGCGGTTGACCGGCGGCCGTTCCGCCGGCTTGCTGGTGCCATGTTCGCTCGCATAGTTTTCCTGCTGCTGCTCGCGCTGAATATCGGCGTCGCCTGCTGGCTGTACTTCGCGCCGCAGTCGAGCGCCTCGCAGCTGCCGGCAACCGATCGCGGCGTGCCCAAGCTCGTGCTGCTCAGCGAACAGGAACATGGCGGCGAAGCGAATGCCGCGGAACTGGCGACAGCGCCTGAGTCGCCGGCGGACCTGCGCAACGACACCTGCACCAGCATCGGCCCGTTCGGCACGCAGGCCGACATGCGCGGCGCGGTGAATGCGCTGACGCCGCTGGTATCGCGCATCCAGTATCGCGAGGCCCGTGCGACCGAAACACGCGGCTACTGGGTCTACCTGCCCGCCTTGGCGAGTCGCGAGCAGGCCCTGACGATTGCCCGACAGCTGTCCGCGAAGGGCGTGCGCGACTATTACGTCGTCACCGCCGGTGACCAGCAGAACACGATTTCGCTCGGCCTGTTTCGCGACCACGGCAATGCGGAGAAACGCCGTAACGAAGTCGCCACGCTCGGGTTCTCTCCCGAGCTGATCACACGCACCGAGGAACTGCCGGTGTACTGGATCGATTTTGCCTCGGACCCGCAGCACCCCTTGAACTGGCGCACGCATGTGGCGCAGCGCGATCTTCGCGAGGAACCGGTCACTTGTTTCTGACGGTGGCGCACCCACTCAGCTAGAGGCACGCTGCAATACCATAAGGGAGGCTGTCATGAGTGAACGCATCCGCGGCTACGCCGCCACTGCGCCAGGCGGCGCACTCACCGCCATCGACTTCGATCCCGGCCCGCTCGGCGACGAGGATGTCGAAATCGCGGTCTCGCATTGCGGCATCTGCCACTCCGATTTGTCGATGCTCGACAACTCCTGGGGACGTACGCGCTATCCACTCGTTGCCGGGCATGAGGCGATCGGCACGATTGTCGCGGTCGGTCCGCAGGCAAAGGGCGTGAGCGTCGGCCAGCGCGTCGGCCTCGGCTGGATGTCGTCGAGCTGCATGCATTGCGCGCAGTGCATGTCCGGGCGCCACAACCTGTGCGTCAACGGCGCCGAAACGATCGTCGGCCGCCACGGCGGGTTCGCCGATCGCGTGCGTTGCCACTGGGCCTGGGCAGTGCCCCTGCCGGAAGGACTCGATTCGAAAAACGCCGGGCCGCTGTTTTGCGGCGGCCTGACCGTGTTCTCGCCGATCGTCGACTTCGATATCCGCCCGACCGACCGCGTCGGTGTCGTCGGCATCGGCGGCCTGGGCCACCTCGCGCTGAAATTCCTGCACGCATGGGGCTGCGAGGTCACCGCGTTCACATCGAGCGAATCCAAGCAGGCGGAGGCGCGTTCGCTCGGCGCGCACCACGTCGCCGTGACCGGCGATGCCGCCGGCATGAAGAAGCTCGCCGGCACCTTCGACTTCATTCTCGTCACCGCAAACGTCACGCTGAACTGGAACGGCCTGCTCGCCGCACTCGCGCCGCGCGGGCGCCTGCACTTCGTCGGCGCCGTGCTCGAACCGATCCCGGTGCCGGCGTTCGCGCTGATCGGCGGGCGAAAATCCGTGTCGGGTTCGCCGCTCGGCAGTCCCGCCACGGCCGCGACGATGGTCGATTTCTGCGCACGCCACGCAATCGCGCCTGACGTCGACCTGTTCCCGATGTCGAGGATCAACGACGCGCTCCAGCACCTGCGCGACGGCAAGGCGCGCTATCGGGTCGTCGTCGAGAACGATTTCGCCTAGGGAACCCTTGAACAAGCCGCGCGGAATCTTGAACAAGCCGTCATCCCCGCGAAAGCGGGGATCCATCTTGATCTCATTGCGCTAATCCGGAGCAAAAGCGTATTTCCCGCTTTCGCGGCCATTGCGGCAGCGGTCGTTGTTCACCCCCAGATGAGACAAGCGCCCCCGTCCGTGCGAAAATCCGCGCCGGCGCCTTTCGCGCGCCCATCACTTGCCGGCATAGCTCAGTTGGTAGAGCAACTGATTTGTAATCAGTAGGTC